>JAEEGF011205632.1_pt1 | contig 11780 bp, 7 predicted proteins | sample 9134171 | NCBI WGS metagenome assembly JAEEGF01 (sample SAMN16246542, study PRJNA631951) | gut metagenome | biome: gut microbiome; feature: rumen; material: AP-attached | host: Bos | place: Iran: Karaj | collected 2018-10 | reverse complement strand
GCGGGGAAGTCCTCGACCTCAATCTTCCAGATGGCTTCCATACCCAGCTCGGGATACTCCACACACTCGATGCTCTTGATGCTCGACTGCGACAGCACAGCTGCTACGCCACCGATGGTACCAAGGTAGAAACCACCGTGCTTCTTGCAGGCCTCGGTAACGACGTCGCTGCGATTGCCCTTGGCAATCATCACAAGGCTGGCACCGTTGTCCTGGAACTCATCGACATACGGGTCCATGCGGTTGGCTGTCGTCGGTCCCATGGAGCCACAGGGGTAGCCCTCGGGAGTCTTCGCCGGTCCGGCATAGAGCACGGGATACTTCTTGAAGTACTCCGGCATGCCTTCTCCAGCATCCAGCCGGGCCTTCAGCTTGGCGTGAGCAATGTCACGTGCCACGATGATGGTACCCTTCAACGACACACGCGTGGAAACCGGATACTTCGTCAGTTCCTGACGCACCTTGTCAATACCCTGGTTCAGGTCAATGACGATGCTGTTCTGTCCCTCGCCAGCCTTGGCATACTCGGCAGGAATCAGCTCGGCAGGATTGGCATCCATCTTCTCCAGCCAGATACCGTCGCGGTTAATCTTTGCCTTGATGTTACGGTCGGCCGAACACGAGACACCCATACCGATGGGGCATGATGCACCATGACGCGGCAGACGGACGACACGGATGTCGTGCGCCATGTACTTACCGCCGAACTGTGCACCGAGACCAATCTTATGAGCCTCTTCCAGCAGTTTTTTCTCCAGGTCGATGTCGCGGAAGGCACGGCCCGTCTCGTCACCCGTCGTGGGCAGGTTGTCATAGAACTTGATGCTGGCGAGCTTCACCGTCAGCAGGTTCTTCTCGGCAGAGGTGCCGCCGATGACAAAGGCGATGTGGTACGGAGGACAGGCTGCCGTGCCAAGACTCTTCATCTTCTCCACGAGGAACGGAATGAGCGTGCCCTCGTTCTGGATGGTGGCCTTGGTCATGGGGTAGAAATAGGTCTTGTTGGCACTGCCGCCACCCTTGGCAACCATCACGAAACGATACTCAGCACCCTCGACGGCCTCGATGTCAATCTGTGCAGGCAGGTTGCAACGGGTGTTCACCTCGTCGTACATGTTCAGCGGAGCATTCTGCGAGTAACGCAGGTTGTCCTGTGTGAAGGTGTTATAGACACCACGCGACAGCGCCTCCTCGTCCTCGAATCCGGTCCACACCTGCTGGCCCTTCTCACCGTGGATAATCGCCGTACCCGTGTCCTGACAGAAAGGCAGGATGCCCTTGGCTGCCGTCTCCGCATTGCGCAGGAACTGCAGGGCAACATATTTGTCGTTCTCCGAAGCCTCGGGGTCATTGAGGATGGCTGCCACCTGCAGGTTGTGCTCACGACGAAGCATGAACTCCACGTCGTGGAATGCCTGCTGCGCCAGCAACGTCAGTGCTTCCTTACTTACTTTCACAATCTCGTGGCCTTCAAAATCGGCCGTTGTTACGCCTTCCTTCGTCAGCAGGCGATACTCGGTATCGTCCTTACCTACCTGGAACATCGGCGCATACTTAAAATCTACTACGTTTGCCATAATTATTGTGATATTTGTTATATATAATGCTGCAAAAATACAAACACTTTCCGAAAATGCCAAATAAAGCACAGAAAAAATGCCCGATTCACCGGACGACAAGGACAAAGCCTCCTCGTGGCTGGCAGGTTATTTCCGCGGGAATGGCACGGGAGGAGGTGATACTCCACTTTCCTTCCGGAGAATCCGCATAGACCGAGACTTCAGTAGCAGGGATAAAGCGGAGGTCGGGAACCAGGGTTTTCACCTGGTCGGTGCCGTTGATGCCTGCCACATACCAGGTCTGCCCACGCCGGCGGGCCATGACGACATACTCGCCGGGGTAGCCGCAAACGAGCCGTGTCTCGTCCCACACCGTGGGCAACTGTCCGAAGAAGGCCTGCACCTCACGGGGCTGTGCCAGGAAACTCTCGGGACGATCGGCCAGGTGCTGCAGACCACTCTCGAAGAGTACGGTCAGTGCCAGCTCATGGGCATTGGTCGTAAGATGCGGGTACTGGGAGTTGCTGAAGGCACAGGGAGTGTAGTCCATAGGACCAATGACGTTACGGGTGAAGGGAAGGGTGGCGTTATGGGCAGCTGCCTTAGGGGTGAAAGTGCCGTTGTTGTTGTACCACTCGGCTCCCAGCACGCCCTCGGTAGAGAGCAGGTTGGGCCACGTGCGCTGCCAGCCACGGGGGATGGTGGCTCCGTGGAAATTGACGAGCAGGTGATGCCGGGCGGCACTCTCCATCAGGTCGATACAGTAGTCCATGTTCATGACATTGTCGCCCGAGAAAAAGTCTATCTTCACGCCTGCCACACCGATACGCTCGCACCAGGAGAATTCACGCTCACGGTCTTCGGGACTGTTCAGCCGGAACTTAGGCGTCGGGGCACCATCCACCCACCCTACGGACGAGTTGTACCATATCAGGGGTTTGACACCTTTCGAAAGCGCGTAGCTGACAGCATCCTCAATGGTCTTGCCGTCCTTCATCTGGTCCCACTCAGCATCAATCAGCACGTAGGGCAGCTTCAGCCGGACTGCCATGTCCACATACTGGCAGATGATGTTGTAGTCGTTGCTGCCGTGGTTGTTGGCCCAGTAAATCCAGGACACCACACCCGGCTGTATCCACTGGGTATCGGCCAGCTGGCAGGGTTCGGACACATCGGTGACCAGGGTCGATGCCACAACGTCGGCAAGACTGCCGACAATGGCAATGCGCCACGGGGTATGCCACTCACCGGACAGTGGCCGGTCGTTGGCAGCAGGTACGACGCGGAACAGTTCTCCCTCGTTGTAAAGGCTGGAAGCACTCTGACCGCGACTGACACCGGCCTCGGAAATCAGGGTAAAGACGCCCTCCTGCGGCTCCAGCAGCGCAGGATAGCCCCAGTGGCAGGCAAAGCCCTCGGCATTCTTTTCGTAGTATGGCAGACGGGGGGGCACCCGTGCGGAAGTGGTCAGGGGGAAGTATTCCTCGTAGGAGTCGGTCCAGTTCTGCATCCACCGCCTGGTACCTTCGGGAATGCGCCATGCGGTCTGTTCCTTGGGCAGTTGGCTGTTCTGCAACCCCGAGAACTCGTAGCGGAAGGCAATGCCGTCACGATAGAGGCGCAGTACCATCCGGACATTGGCGCCCAGCTGGGTCATGTACTCATTGGCCTGATTGCTGCACTGCAGGCGCTTGCCCGACAGCATGGCATAGGACTCCTCCACGCTACGGCGGAAGACCCACGTACCGGGCTGGGAGGCTGACTCGTAACCCACTGCCGGAAGTTCCAGCACCTGATGGCCTTGGTAGCTGACCAGCAGACCACTGTCCTTCGGCGTTACCTCCAACCGACGGTCGGGAGAAACAAGTGGCTGGCCACTTGCCGGTAACACTCCGGCAAAGGCCAGCCACAATAGCAACGTTCTACAAACTACAGACGCTTTCATACGTTAGTCATTTCTGAACCTTAATTCATCAATAGCCGAACACCTCGTCGGTAGTCAGTTCACGAACGGGACCCAACGTACGCAGGAAGTCCATGTTAAGCATCTCCTTGTTGCCAAGGATGATGTAGCGATAGGGCTTGCGGGCCATGTACTCCTGTTCAAACTTCACAATGTCCTGCAGGGTGACCTTCGGCAGGTCACGGTATATCTTCTCATTCTCATCGTAGTCAATGCCTAACTGCTGGGCGCCATAGTAGGCATTCAGCACGCCGAACTTGGTGGTGCGCTGGCTGGCCAGACGCTTTATCAGTGCCTCCTTGGCAATCTGGAAGGCGCCCTCCGACTGCGGAATGGTGTCGAGAATCTCGTTGAAGTGTGTCACGCAGTCAACCATCTTGTCGGCCTGGGTGATGATGTAGGTCATGTAGTTCTCCTTGAAGCCCTTGCGTCCCGGGGTGCTGTAGTAGGCAGAAGCGGAGTAGGCAAGGCCACGGGCCTCACGCATCTCCTGGAAGACGATGGCATTCATGGAACCGCCGAAGTACTCGTTGAAGACGGCCTTCAGCGCTGCCTCATCGGGATGCCAGTCGCGGTTCTCATTGTGGAACATCACCATATAGATGTTCTTGGCATCGTAGGGGGCCATCCAGACGTCGGACGCAGGAGTGGTCACGGGTTTGGCCACGGGAGCCTGAGGCACTTCCATGAGCGGGGTGCCCACATGGTGCTTCTGTTCCATCATGGTGAGGAACTGCTGCTGGGCGGTGGGACCATAATAGAAGATGGTGTGACGGTAGTTCTTCAAGCCCTTGACCAGATTGACAAGAACCTGCGGGTCGGCCTGCTTCAGCTCGTCGTTCGTCATCATGGGGAAGGCCTTCTCAAACTGAGCCATACGGCGGAGGTAGGAGAAGTTCGACTGCTGGTTGGCCTTGCGGTCGGCACGTGCCTTGATGACGATGTCAACATACTTCTGGTATGCCTCACGGTCGGCCACTGCCTGCTGGATGCGCTCCTCAAACAAGGCAAGGGCCTGCGGCAGGTTCTCGTTCAGACCGGACAAGCCGATAGTGATGCTGTTCGTGCCGGTAGAGATGTAGGGGTCGCAAGCCAGCTTGTAGAACTCCTGCTTCATCTGGGCTGCGGTCTTGGTCTTGGTGCCGAGGTAGTCCATGAGGTACTCAGCGGCTATCTCATAGCGGGGGTCGTCCTCGTCGCCAAACTCATACTGGAAGGCGAGGTTGAAGAGTCCGTTCTCGGTATTCTGCTTGTAGAGCACAGGCAGACCGTTCTTCGTGGTGGTAACCGTCAGGTCATTCTTGAAGTCAACGAAGCGCGGCTGGATGGGATCGATATGTGTGGCCTGGATGTCGCGCAGGAACTGCGAACTCTGGTCGCGGTTGGCAGGAATAGGCGTGATGGCGGGTTTCTCAATGGTCTTCTGCGTGGAGTCAACGCCCTGACGCTTGTAGATGCATACGTAGTCGTTGTGGAAGTTCCTCTTGACGAAGTCGATAATCTGCTGACGCGTAATCTTCTGCACGCGTCCCAGATAGCCTACCTCGTCGGCCCACTTGGTACCGTTGACAAACGAGTTGACAAACATGTCGGCACGCGATTCGTTGTTCTCCAACTGCTTGTAGTAGCTACGCTTGATGTTGCTGACGACCGAAGGCAGCAGACTTTGGTCGAACTGTCCCTTCTTCAGGTTCTCCACCTCGCCAAGCAGCAAGGTGCGTACCTCGTCCAGCGTCTGGCCCTCCTTGGGACGACCACTGAGGATGAAGGCAGAATAGTCGGCAAGGTCATAGACATAGGCTCCGGCCGACATCAGTTTCATGGGCTGTTCCAGGTTCAGCTCCATCAGTCCGGCACGTCCGTTGGCCAGCATCGAGCTGATGATGTTAAGCGTATCCATCTGGGCATCGCCGGCTCCCTTGAAGCGCCAGCCTATCATGATGTTCTCGGCATCGTTACCCCATACGGTGGAATCGACAGGTGCTGTGATGGGCTTCTCCTTCGGGAAGGTAGGATAGTCAATGGCCTTAGCCTGCCACGTTCCGAAGTACTTGTCAATGATACGGATAACCTGGTCGGGGTCGAAGTCACCCGACATACAGATAGCGGTATTGTTGGGCACGTACCACTTATTGAAGTAGGCCTTGATATTCGTGATGGAGGGGTTCTTCAGGTGCTCCTGCGTACCGATAACACTCTGCTGACCATAGGGATGGCTGGGGAAGAGCTTGGCCAGCAGCGCCTCATACATCTTACGGGAATCGCGGGTCAGATTGATGTTCTTCTCCTCATAGACAGCCTCCAGCTCAGTGTGGAAACCACGGATGACCATGTTCTGGAAACGGTCGCTCTGAATCTTCGCCCAGTTCTCCACCTCGTTGGCGGGGATATCCTCGGTGTAGCAGGTGACGTCGTTCGACGTGTAGGCATTCGTTCCCTCGGCACCGATGGCTGCCATCAGCTTGTCGTACTCATTGGGAATGAAGTACTGGGCTGCCAGCTGGCTCACAGAGTCAATCTCGTGGTAAGCCTGGCGGCGTGCCTCGGGGTCGGTCAGCTTACGGTAGGCCTCGTAGCGCTGCTCTATCTCGGCAAGCAGGGGGGCCTCAGCCTCGGGATTGTTCGTTCCGTACTGCTTTGTGCCCTTGAACATGAGGTGCTCCAGATAGTGTGCCAGACCGGTGGTCTCGGCAGGGTCGTTCTTTCCGCCAGTACGTACGGCGATGTACGTCTGGATGCGCGGCTGGTCCTTATAGACACTCAGATAGACCTTCAGTCCGTTCTTCAGCGTGTAGATACGCGTGTTCATCGGGTCGTTAGGCACCGTCTCATAGTGCTGCGCACTTACTGTTAAAGGTAAAAAGGTAAAAAGGTAAAAAGGTAAAAAGAATACCCACCCTAATTTAATTTTCTTTTTCATTTCCTTATAAGTTTATTGATTATATTAACTAATGTTCCAATAATTGTATTTATATCATTATTTAAAGAGTCAAACTCATTCTTTTTGAGTAATTCTGCTTCAAATAACAATTCTAACCAATATTTTGTTTCACTTGCTTCTTTTAATGCGATTTTAGTTTACTGATATAGTCTGCCTCACTCTGCGCATAAATACTTTCTGAGAGATTTGCACCGATACTTGTCCCACATCTGTAAAGTTGTTTGGACATAACGTATTCTTTTTTCTGTTCGTACAAATAATTATACAACTTAACAATACGCAGGGCGAATTTCTTACTTAATGTATAAATAACATTATCGCTCATTCCGTTTTTTTACCTTTTTACTTTTTTACCTTTTTACTTTTTATATCAGTTTTCGTAATCCACTTCATGGTCGAGCTTGGAGAGGAAGTCCTCAAAGACCTCACGCTCCACGTCGCCCATGGCATACTCCTTCTCGGCATCCTTGCGGATTTCGGCTATCCAGGCACGACGGGCATGCACATAGTCCTGACGGATGCGCTCCACGTCGACAGGTGTCAACTCGTCCAAATGGTAATAGTCCAGAATAAGCTGGTATGACCATGCCCAGCGGTAGTCGCTGTAGTGGTCGTTTATCTCCACGAAGCGGTCGAGCAGCTCCTGGATATTCTCTATCTCTCCGCTCTTGATGTCGTCAACCACGCGCTTCTCCTCGCTCTCAGGCATCAGCAGTCCGCTCAGGTCTATCCATTTCCCCTCGCCTACACTGCTGGTCGGGCGTCCGAAGAAGCCTTCCTTCTGGGCACGTTTCAGCACGGCACCCATGTAGATGCGCAGGGCGATGTCGTAGTACTTCAGTCCCTTGACAAGTGACGAGGTATTGATGACGTACTCATGGAAGTTGTAGGTCGAGACATTGTCGCCCGAAGCCTCACGCAGGGCCTTCAGAATCTTGATGCCCTCCATGATTTCACCGACGGTAAAGGGCGACAGCCAGTCGAAATTGATGATGGATTTACGCGACTGCCTGGAACGCTTGTCGCGCTTCGGCCACTTCTTGATGTCACGATACAGTCCCACCGTGGTGATGTTACGTCCTGGCGAAAGGTACATCGTCTCACCGTAGGCTATCAGATAGGAGAACGGCAGGCAGCGGGTGTCAGGATGGTGCATCAGCTTACCGAAGCAGACGGAGAAGGCACCGATGGTGGCAGGCATCAGCACGTAAGAGCCGGAAGCGGTCTTCGTGCCGCGCTCCAGCGTACCATAGTGCAGGGGCCCCATCTTGTAGGCATGGTTCGAGAAGTTGGTGTTCGAACCGGCATTGTAGAACGAGAACTGTCCACCGATGAGCAGGCTCGACTTATGGTGGCTGGCAGAGAACGGGCCGCAGAAGGCGGCACAGGCCTCGCCGTTGGCCATGAACGAGTTGGCGAAGAACAGACTGGCCTCGGCGGTGAAGCCGTTGGTAATCTGACAGGCCTCACCCACGAAGCAGTCCTGCATCTTCACGGAGTTGTTGATGCTGCAGCCGTCGCAGATGATGGAGTTCTCACAGATGACACCTGTGCCGATATAGACCGAGGCGTCGCGTGACGACATGATGGTGCACTCCAGCAGACGGGCGGCACCGTTGATTTCGCAGTCGCCTTTGATGACCGTATTGGTGATGTCCTTCGTGTTGATAATCTTCACGTTGTTGCCGATGGTACCCCGTTCCGGCCGTGACACACGCAACTCGTCCTCCACCAACTGTCCCAGGCGCTGCTTCAGCACCTTGTCCTGCGCATACTTCACCATGAGGGCTGCCACCTGTGAGTTGAGGTTACGGAAGATGGTGACGTTGCCGTCGCCCATCTCGTTCAGCACGGAGATGACGGAGCCTTCGCCAAACGTGGCATCGTCGGTGGTCTCCAGCGTGGAGATGTTCGAAATGAAACAGTCGTTGCCTATCGTGTAGTTGTTGATGTAGTTGCCGACCTTCTCTATCAGACAGTCATTACCTACCGTGACATTACGCAGCGTGGCGTCGTTGATGCCGGAATGCTTGAAAAAACCCTTGGTCACCTCCACCTGCTTGTGGAACTCACCCAGCCGGATGTCACCGTAGAACATGACACGGTGGAAATTGTAGGGTTTGAAACCCTCGGCTACCATCACACGCTGCCAGTCTTCTGCCCAGCAGACATTATTCTCTAAAACGTCAATCTCAGCTTGCGTTAGTTGTCTGTACGTATCCATAATTCATAGGTATTGGTATTACAAAGGTACAAAGATACGATAAAGTTTAGAGTTTAGGGTTTAGAGTTTAAAGTTTTTGCGCCCCCTTAACCTTTTTTATTTTTTTATTTTTTTATTTTTTTTCTATTTCATGTACTTTTGCACCGATTTGATTAAAACAACACAATAATTTAAGACGTTATGAGAGTCATCATTGAACCAAACTACGACAAGATGTCGCAATGGGCTGCCGAGCACGTTATACGTCGCATCAACGAGGCCAAGCCCACTCCCGAGAAGCCTTTTGTACTGGGTCTCCCCACCGGTTCATCACCTGAAGGCATGTATGCCTGTCTGGTGAAAGCCTGCAAGGAAGGCCGTGTGTCGTTCAAGAACGTGCTGACGTTCAACATGGACGAATACGTAGGACTGCCCGAGGAGCATCCTGAGAGCTACCACTCCTTCATGGCACGCAACCTCTTTGACCACATCGACTGCCCGAAGGAGAACATCCACATCCTCAACGGCAACGCTTCTGATCTGGCTGCAGAGTGTGCACACTACGAGGAGATGATTCGCGAGGCCGGAGGCATCGACCTCTTCCTCGGAGGCATCGGTCCCGACGGTCATATCGCCTTCAACGAGCCTTACTCCAGCCTCACGAGCCGTACCCGTGTGAAGACGCTGACCACCGACACCATCATTGCCAACTCACGTTTCTTCGACAACGACGTGAACAAGGTGCCCAAGCTGGCACTGACCGTCGGAGTGGGCACCGTCATGGATGCCAAGGAGGTGATGATTCTGGTTAACGGCCACCACAAGGCACGTGCCCTGAAGGCTGCCATCGAGGGCGCCGTCAGCCACGAGTGGACCATCTCTGCCCTGCAGCAGCACCAGCACGGCATCATCGTTGCCGACGAAGCCGCTACCGATGAACTGAAGCACGGCACCTACAAATACTTTAAGGATATAGAAAAGGAGAACCTGCTTTAGTTCTCCTCTTCCTCGATAGTATAAAGGAAATCGTTGTAAGGGTACTTCTGAACATGAAGTGCCCTTACATTGTTATATAGCACCTGACGCAACTCGTCAATGTTCTCCTTTTTCTTGGCGGAGATGAACAGCGGGGCGGTTGCTAAGCCTCCGCCTTCTTCCTTCAATCCTTTGCCACCTTTTGCCATCCACGTCCGTTTCAACTCTTCCAGCGAGACATTCTCCTTCGTCATGGGCGTCAGGTCGTCCTCTTCTTTCTCTACCCACGTATAGGCGTCAATCTTGTTGAACACCATCATCTTCGGTGTCTCTGCACAACCCAGTTCTGACAGTGTTTTCTCCACCACCTGAATCTGGTCCTCGAAGTCGGGATGGGAGATATCCACCACATGCACCAGCAGGTCTGCCTCGCGCACCTCGTCAAGGGTCGATTTGAACGAATCCACCAGGTCGGTCGGCAGTTTGCGGATGAACCCAACGGTGTCTGCCAACAGGAACGGCAGGTTGTCAATGGTCATCTTCCTGACCGTCGTGTCGAGCGTGGCAAAGAGCTTGTTCTCGGCAAACACGTCACTCTTCGAAAGCAGGTTCATCATGGTTGACTTACCCACGTTCGTATAGCCGACGAGAGCCACACGGATGAGCCGTCCGCGGTTCTTGCGCTGCGTGGTCTTCTGCTTGTCTATCTCTTCCAGGCGCTGCTTCAACAATGTGATGCGGTGCAGGATGATACGGCGGTCCATCTCCAACTGCGTTTCACCAGGTCCGCGCAAACCCACACTACCCTTTCCGCCACCGGAGCCCGAGCCACCGCCCTGACGTTCCAAGTGGGTCCACAGGCGTTGCAGACGGGGCAGCATGTAGCGGTGCTGCGCCAGTTCCACCTGTGTCTTGGCTTCGGCCGTCTGGGCACGCATGGCAAAGATGTCGAGTATGAGGCTCGTGCGGTCAAGTATCTTCACCTGTAGCTCCTTCTCGATATTACGTATCTGCTTGGCTGACAATTCATCGTCGAAGATGACCATGCCAACAGGCTGCGGCGGATTATCGATGTCGGCATCCTCCGGAAGTGGCGCATTCGTCCTGACTGCCTCCATCCACTCGTCGTAGATATCTTCTTTCTCCTTGATATACTGTTTGATTTCCTGCAGTTTACCGCTCCCAACGTATGTCACCTGGCTGGGGCCGCCAACCCGTTGCGTGAAACGCTTGACCACCACAGCGCCTGCCGTGTCAGCCAAAAACTCCAGTTCGTCGAGATATTCCTTGGTTTTCGCCTCGTCCTGCTGGGGGGTTATCAGTCCCACCAACACAGCGGTCTCGGCCTTTGCTTCTGATATCACAAATTCTTTCATGCCGCAAAATTAATACAATTAGTCGAGAGTACCAAAATTTTCTCTCACTTCTGCATCTTCCTTGCGGATGAACACGTAGTCATGACCTGTACGCAGCTCGTAGTAGCCCTCGTGCTCATAGAATTCATCACCGAGGATGGTACCCTTCTTCACGGTGGCGAAGAGGGGCAGCGGGCCTTCATCGGCATAGTTATCGGTAAAGAGCTGTGTCTTGTTCTTGGCAGCCACAAGGATGCTGTCACCCTCACCGCTGTACCACGTCTGGGTGCCCACATACTTCGAGTAACACCAGCCTGTAACCTCGCCACCACGCAGGCAGACCTTTGTCCACTTGCCCTGCTGTTCAAGCAGCACACCACCACCCAGACCGTGGAACTGCATCCAGAGTTCGCCCAGCACTTTGGCCTTGGCCGACGGACGTTCACGTACATTGACAAAGCCGTCGTCAGACGTGGCATAAACTACGGTGAACACCTGCTGTGCCCACATCGTGCCGCACATCAGCAGGGCGGCGAAAAACATCATCATTCGTTTCATCATATCCTTATCTTTTTTGATTAAGTGTGCATACTTCAATTTTTGACTATTTAAACAGCGAATACTCGGGAACTTCCCATGCCAGGGCACTGGCTCCCAGTACGTCACGCTCGGCATCGTTCAGATCAGACTGTATGATGCGGACCTTGCCACGCATGTTACGGAAGACGTGATACTCGAACGACTCACGGGTTGGCTCCATCAGCCAACGGCCTGCATGCGAGAT
>JAEEGF012383215.1_pt1 | contig 11781 bp, 10 predicted proteins | sample 9134171 | NCBI WGS metagenome assembly JAEEGF01 (sample SAMN16246542, study PRJNA631951) | gut metagenome | biome: gut microbiome; feature: rumen; material: AP-attached | host: Bos | place: Iran: Karaj | collected 2018-10 | reverse complement strand
TCGGCGGCTATGTGGTGCGTAAAGAGCGCGGGGAGATCAAGCGGTCTGTGATCCTATACGATCAAACGACGCGCGAGCGGTCGACGATTCAACTGCCGTTGCAATTCATAGAGATATAAAAAAGCGAGGGCTGCACCGGCGGGGTGCGCCCTCATGCTTTTCTTGCTTGGTTGGTTGGTTATTGGTTGCCCGATCCGTTACATAATGCCGAATCCTTCAAAGTCTCCCTTGATGAGCTGGAGCAGCTCCGCGATCGCGTTTGTCGTCGTCCGATAGCGGGAAAAGCCGTAGAGGATCGCGGCGTTGTCGGCGCTTGCCGGTTCGCGGTTCGGTTCGAGCGCGCGGAAATAATCGTCCTGCATATCATACAGAAGCATGATCGCGCTTTCCAGCCGTTCCGCTGTGATGCAGAAATCGTCCTTGTCGATCATGTTTCCATATCGGGCGGCGGGGATCGTTACGGTGTCGGCGGCTTTGGTCTGTTCGTTCATGTTTCATTCCATCCTTTCTTGACAAAAGGGAGCAGGATGGTTATAATGGATTTACCTGCTCCCGGTCGGGTGTGGGTTGGCTCTTGCTTCGCTTTGGTCAGGCGCTCTTGCAAGGGCTTTTTCTTATGCGACGGTGAAACGGCGGGTTTCGGTCTGCCGGGTGTACTGCGCGTACAGGTCGCCGTGGTTCTTCTTGAAAGCGGTGGCATCAAAGCGGCTGCTCTTGACGATTGCATATCTGATCTTGAAGATGTCGACATTCACTTCGTCCGTGCCGGTTTCGATCATGTAGGCTTTCAGATCGTCCTTGATCGCTTCGGCTTCTGCCTGCGCCGTTTCAATGAGGGCTTGCAGCTCTTTCAGCTCTCTGATCTTTGTGGTGAGTTCGTTTGTTGACATGGTGGGTCATTCCTTCCTTTGTTTTTATTTAGAAAGTCAAGAGGCGGGGGGCATTAAACATCTAGTACCTTTTGTACGTCTCACTCTCTCTTATCCTGTCCCGCTCTTATGTGATAGTCTTGGTCCGGCGCCTGCCTTAGCTGTCTACCTTCCCTTGACTTTCTGTATTCATTATACACGATAATTCGTGTATTGTCAATACATTTATACACTTTTTTTCGTGTATAGTTGCACAAAGAATCGGGCTTGATGTGGTCGTTTTTTCGTGCACAATGTACATTGATTTTCGTGTACATTTCTGATATAATAATTACGCTGGGAATAGAATCAAGTATGAAAGTCGGGAGGTGAAACCATGCCGTTGAGATTCAAGATCGACGTGCTGCAAGCGTTGAAAGAAAAAGGATATAGCGCGTACGCTATCCGAAAAGGAAAGCTATTGTCAGAGAGCACGATTCAAAAGTTGCGATCCGGCGATCCTGTGAGCTGGGCAAACATCGGTCAGCTCTGCAAGCTGCTGGGGTGTCAGCCGGGTGATCTGCTGGAATACGTTGACGAAAGTTGACGAATAGAAACCGCCTGCCGGTGATCGGTGGGCGGTCTTTCTATGTCTTCATGTGATTAAAAAGTTCCCCAGATTTTCCCCAGTCTACGCGCGCACGCGCGGAAACTTGGGAAAACTTGGGTAAACTTGGGTAAACGCGGTCAAAAGGTTCCCAATTTTCTCCCAGCCCTACGCGCGCACGCGCGCGAGAGTTTCGGAAAAGTTTCGGAAAAAACGGTGGATTGTAGCAAAGTACCAAAATATTGACTTTACTATGCTTTGTGAGTATAATATACCTATAACCAGCGAATAGGGCGGGATCTGATGGCGCGAGAATACCAATACAAGATACCAGGCATCACGGCGGCACGGCTGAAAGAGCTGCGCGGCTTCTGTGAGCAGTATGACGAAAAGCAAAAGAGAGCCGATAGAACGACGTGTGAAGCGGAGCGGGTGCAGCTGCTCCATGATGTTGCACTGATCGAGCTTGCACTTTCACGCGCCTGCGACGGTGAACGTCCGATGATGGACGCGCTGCGCGAAAATGTAGTATATGGGCACGGCGTGAACCGTCTGAACCTGCCGCCGTGTGAAAGGTCGACATTATACAGAAAGCGGATGGAGTTCTTCAATCTGCTGGATAGCGTGCACGGTCGTTCGTCTGTATGACAAATGAAATGATCGTGCAGGCGATCCGTTCCGGCGCTGGGGATCGGTGCGCCCTCATGGAACAGCTATATAGTCAAAATGAGGGTATCATCCGAAAGATGGCAAACAAAGCGGCTTGCGGTTCTGATCTTTTCGACGATCTCATGCAGGAGGGGTATATTGCCCTTGAAAGCGCCGTGAATTCCTTTGATCTGTCTGCGGGCGTTCAGTTTGTAACCTATTTCGGCACGGTCTTAAAATGGCGATTTTGGAGCTTTCAGCGCGTTGCCGGTCTGCCGGTGTCGGTTCCTGCTTATCTGCTGGATAGGCTTGCACGGTATAGGGCAACGAAAGCAGCGCTTGAAATGGAGCGCGGCGCGGAGGTGCAACCGGCTGCGGTCGCGGCTGCAATGGGGCTTGACGAAAAGCAGGCGGCAGAGGTGGAGCTTTTGCTTTATCAGATGCACGTCGTTCGGCTTGATGAACCAATAGACGAAGACGGCGAGGTCTGCGCCGGTGATCTGATCCCGGACGCGGCTGATCCTCTGTCTGATCTCTGCGACGATGCAGAGCGCGGCTTCATCCTGCGGCTGCTCGATGATGCTTTGCAACGTGATCTTGACGAAACAGAGCGAGCGATCCTCTGCCGGTACTGCGCCGGTGAGCATATTCAAAGCATTGCGGACGACTTCGGCTTGCAATATCAGCAGGTTGTCAACGTCCAAAATAAAGCAATCCGAAAGCTGCGGTCTGATATGCGGCTGCGCGTGGAGTTTGCAAAAAGCAATGATCTGTACCGTTACGGCTTGCAGCGATTCAAGAATAGTCAAATGTCGTCGGTGGAGTTCATAGCAGAGCAGCACGAAAAGCAGCGCCGGGGTTTATAATGCATTTTTTGATAGGTTTTTCTCGGTTTTTTCCGTTGGGTTTTATTGGGCTTTTTCCATGTGGTTTTTTTGTGGTTCCATCTTGGGGCTTATTTGGGTTTTATTTGGGTTTTATTTTTATCAATATGAAGCGATTACAAAGTCGAGCAAAGAAGAACAAAGAACCGATAGAAACCGAGACTTTATGCGGGTTTATCAGCACTTTTCAATAACAAACAGAGACAAAGAAAATAGATTTGGAGAAGCACTCATAACCCGGAGGTTGTAGGTTCAAATCCTATCTCCGCAACCATGAAAACAGCGCCTTTTGTCTGCCGACAAAAGGCGCTGTTTCAACGATGTGTTCCGCTGCCGCGGAACGTGATGCGTCCTTCGGACGTGCTTTTTTTTATTGACAAACAACGGGACATTTAATATAATTGTTTCATCAACCGAAAGGAAAGCACAGCATGTGCCTGCGGACTTGTGATATGAAACGTTTTGCAAAACAGGGATTGTCCGTTCTTCTCGTTCTCGCGCTCAGCGCGTTGGTTTTTGTGCCGGCGTTTGCCGCCGCGGATGACCCCGCCGACCCTTCGCCGATCATCTACGTCATCGGCAGAACGCCGATCTATGCAAAGCTCGGCACCCCGGAAGAGAAGGAAACCCCCGACGCGGAGCGCAGCGAAATCCTTGACGCGGTGAAGGCCGCGCTGCCCTCGCTGGCCAAGGCGATTTTGTTCGGCCAATGGGACGCCTATGCCGACAAAGCCTACTCCATGATTATGCCTTTTTTTGAGGACTTTGGTCTGGATGAAGAAGGGAGGGTAACAAACGGCTCAGGCGTCAAGTATACCTGGTCGGAAGCGACCCTCTCCAAGAATTACAAGAGCACCAACCCTTATACCTATCACTTTGAATATGATTCCCGTCTGTCGCCGCTGGAGATCGCGGATCAGCTGAACGACTATGTCGAAGCGGTGAAGCGCGTCACCGGCAAGAACAAGGTGGCGCTGATCGGCCGCTGCCTCGGCGCCAACGTGGCGCTCAGCTACGTCTGCAAATATCAGCGTCCGCGCGGCTACGACGGTCTGGACGCCTTTGTGTTCTATGACCAGTCGGTCAGCGGCATCGAGGTGCTGGAAACCGCGTTCAGCGGCAGCGTGAAGATCGACCCGGTTTCGGCCGGCGTCTTCCTCGGCGGGTTTGAGCTCACCACCGGCAACGCGGTGCTCGATCAGATCATTCCGCTCACGTTCACGATGCTGCGCGACACCTACGGGATCGAGATCACGGCAAAGCTGATCCAGAACATCTATGATCATATCCGCAACACGGCGATCCTGCGCTTTATCAGGTCGACATTCGGTTCCTGCCCCGGCTATTGGAGCATGGTGAACGACGGCTTTGAGGAAGCGAAGGCCTATCTGTACGGCGCGCCCGAAGACGCAAAGACCTACAAGGCTTTGCTGGAAAAGATTGACGCCTACCGCGAAACGGTGCAGCTGCAGTGTGAGGACGTGATTGCCGAAATGAAAGCCGCGCGCATCTCCGTGGCGGCCGTGTGCAAATACGGCTTTGCGGCCTATCCGCTGAGCGAAGAAGCGCGGTTTCTTTCCGACGGCGTGACGGGCCTCAGGAAGCAGTCGTTCGGCGCGACGGTCAGCGAAACCGACGCCACGCTGAGCAGCAGCGCCATCGCTGCCGCCGACCCGGCTTATCTTTCGCCCGACAGACAGATCGACGCGGGCACGGCGCTGCTGAAAGACACCACCTGGTATATCAAAAACTATAAGCACAACTCCTTCTGGAACAGCCTGCATCCGCTGCTGTGCGCCGTCTGCCGCGTGCCGGGCTTCAATGTCAACAGCGACCCGGCCTATCCGCAGTTTCTGATGATGGAAAGCGGCGAGCAATACAACGTCTTCCCGATGACGGAAGAGAACTGCGACCCGAACGGCGCCATCGTCCGCGACGGCGACACGGCGGTGAAAAAGACGTTCTTCACCCGCCTGCGCGCGCTGTTTGCGTTTTTCGGCAACGTGCTGCGCGTGCTGGTCAAACGATAAACCCTGCGTGCATCAAAGGAGAAGGGGAGGCGCCCGCCGGGCTGCGCGGTGTGGCGGCCAAGATCGCCGCGTTCTTCCGTTCGCTTGCCCAATGGCTGCGGGAGCTCTTGAAAATCAACTGAATCATATGGCAGCAGGCGGTTATTGCCGCCTGTTTTTTTGCTTGACAAAGAATCGAATATTTTGTATAATTGTTCCATCAATCGAAAGGGAGGGCACAAGATGTGCCCGCTGGCTGGTTTTATGAAACGTATTGCAAAACAAACCTTGTCCGTGTTTCTCACCGTCACGCTGTGTCTGCTGCTTCTGGTGCCGGCGTTCGCCGTGCTGGGCGAAGGCTATTATACCACGCTGCCCACGATCTATCTGCAGGGACAGGGGTCCGAGATCTATGCCGAAAAGGGCAATAAAAGAAGCGAACGGCTCGATGAGTTCGAAGTGCCGGACGGCTATATCGGCGACGCCGCCAAGGCGCTGATCCCGCCGCTGCTCAAGGGCCTGACCCTGAACAAATGGCAGGAGTGGGAAGATGAATTTGTGGCACGTGTGCTGCCGCTGGTGGAAAAAACCGCGCTGGATGAAAACGGCGAGGCGTCTAACGGCAGCGGCCCGCCGAACTACGGCATCGGAAACCAGAAAAACGCCGAAGGCAAGTACGGCATGAACAACTATGTGTTGGCCTATGACTGGCGGCTCGATCCCTGCCTTGTGGCGGAGCAGGTGAAGGACTACATTGACGGGATCAAGAAAAAAACCGGCGCCGAAAAGGTCAACATGATCGGCCGCAGCATCGGCGCCAGCGTGGTGCTGGCCTATCTTGCGCAATACGGCATGGAGGATCTTGAAACGGTCATCCTCTATTGCCCCAGCTTCTACGGCATGGAGGCGGTCAGCCGCCTGTTTGCCGGCAAGGTGGAGATCGACCCGAAGGGCATTTCGCGCTTCCTCGATTTCTATGTCAACAGCGGCGAACTGGGCGAATCCAACGCGCAGCTGTATAACCTGCTCAAGGACGTGGTGGCCGTGATGGCGCGCTCGCACCAGCTCGACCTGACGGCAAAGACGCTGGAGCATATCTATGAAAAGGTCTGGCGCGACGTCTATCCGCGCCTGCTCGTCAAGATGTACGGCAGCATGCCCTCGTTCTGGAGTCTGGTGGGCGACGCGGACTATGCGGACGCCAAGGCCGCGATCTTTGCCGGACAGGAGGAGACCTACAAGGGCCTGATCGAAAAGATCGACAACTTCCATTATAACGTGCTGGTACCCTCCACGCAGAAGCTCAAAGAGCTGGTCGAGGCGGGCAACAAGGTCCACGTCGTGCTGAAATACGGCGTGCCGATGATTCCGACCAACGACATGGTGAACGCGCAGTCCGACATGCTCACGAGCGTCTGGTCGGCTTCGCCGGACGCGACCTGCGGCCCGATTGACGGCACGCTTTCGCAAAGCTATATCGACGCGCTGGCCGACCGGCGTTATCTCTCGCCTGACCGCCAGATCGACGCGTCCACCTGCCTGCTGCCCGACCACACCTGGTTCATCAAGAACGTGGGCCACCGCGACATGCCCGACTGCATCACCGCGCTGTTTGAGGCGATCTATGAATACGACGGCTATATGACCGTGTTCGACGACGAAGCGTTCCCGCAGTATCTCTTCTTTGACGAGGCGTCGCAGACCATGTCGCCGCTGACGGAAGCGAACATGGTATCTGAGACCGAGGCCGAGTGGAACCAATCGTTCTTCCAAAGACTGATCCGGATGTTCAAGCTGCTGGGCGCGTTCCTGCGCGACTGGCTGCAAGAGAAGTTCAACTGAAAACGGCTGCCCGCGGGATGCCCTGCGGGCGGTGTTTTTGTTTGCGGGGAGGTTCAAACCTCACCCGTCACGCGCTTTTTATGTTATCACTTTACCGCTGCCGTGGTTGGCGCGTGCCACCCTCCCCAGAGGGGAGGGCAAGGGAGCTTCGGCTTTGCCGCGGGGTTGTGCCGACTTTGCCGCCGGACGTTTTTAGCTTAACCGCACCGGCCCCTTCAGTCACCGCGCATTCGGCGCGGTGACAGCTTCCCCATTTGCTTCGCAAACAGGGACGCCATTGTTGTGCCCCGCCGTGAACGGTGCGCGGCGGCGCTGCGGCAACGATCTGCCCGCGGCCCGGCCGATCACTGACCGGCACGACGGGGCGCTTTTGTTCTCCAATCCCTCAATCCCTCAATCTCTCAATCCCTTAATCCCTTAATCCCTTAATCCCTTAATCCCTTAATCCCTTAATCCCTTAATCCCTTAATCCCTCCTTTCCCCTTGACAAACCGCCGCGTCTGCTATATAATCACTTTAATGCGATAAAGAGCTATTTCTGAAAGGTGCGATGCAACATGAAACTCGCCATTTACGGTTACGGCAACCTCGGCCGCGGTGTGGAATGCGCCGTCAGGCAGAACGACGCCGCCGAGCTGGTCGCCGTGTTCACGCGGCGCGACCCCGCTTCGGTCCAAACGCTGACGGGCGTGCCCGTCTATGCGGCGGACGCTGTGACGCAGTTTAAAGATAAGATCGACGTGCTGATCATCTGCGGCGGCTCCGCCACCGATCTGCCGACGATGACCCCGGCGCTGGCCAAAGACTTCAACGTGATCGACTCGTTTGACACCCACGCGAAAATCGCCGATCACTTTGCCGCGGTGGACAAGGCCGCCAAGGAGAACGGCAACATCGCGCTGATCTCCGCCGGCTGGGACCCGGGCCTGTTTTCGCTCAACCGCCTCTATGCCTCTGCGGTGCTGCCCGAGGGCAAGAACTATACCTTCTGGGGCCGCGGCGTGAGCCAGGGCCATTCCGACGCCATCCGCCGCATCGACGGCGTGCTGGATGCGCGGCAGTATACCGTGCCGATTCCGGCTGCGCTGGACGCGGTCCGCGCCGGCACCATGCCCGAGCTTTCGACCCGCGAAAAGCACCTGCGCGAATGCTACGTTGTGGCCGCCGAGGGCGCCGACAAGGCGCGGATCGAGCGCGAGATCAAGGAGATGCCGAACTACTTCTCCGATTACGACACCACCGTGACCTTCATCACCACCGAAGAGATGCTGCGCGACCACGCGGCGCTGCCGCACGGCGGCTTTGTGATCCGCACCGGCAAGATCGGCCTGCAGCGCGACCACACCGCCACGATCGAATATTCCCTGCGGCTCGATTCCAACCCGGAATTCACCTCGAGCGTGCTGGTGGCCTGCGCAAGAGCGCTGCTTAAAATGAAGGCCCGCGGCGAAACCGGCTGCAAAACCGTGTTTGACATCGCCCCGGCGGATCTGTCTGCGCTTTCCGGCGAAGAGCTGCGCGCCCATCTGCTGTAAGGACGGAGGACAAGGACGTGAAACAACCCTATTTTCCCTGTGAGAACCTGAGCGTCAAGGACGGCGTTTTGCAGTTTGCCGGCCAGAGCACGGCGGCCCTCGCCGCGCAGTACGGCACGCCGCTGTATCTTTTGGACGAGGCGCGCATCCGCCAGAACTGCCGCGTCTATCTCGACGCGTTCAAGGCCCACTTTCCGGCGGGCTCGCTGCCGCATTACGCGAGCAAGGCGAACGCCTGCAAGGCGATCTACCGCCTGATGACCGAAGAGGGCATGGGCGTCGACGTGGTTTCGCCCGGCGAAATCTTCACCGCCAAAAGCGCGGGCTTTGATCTGGCGCGCGCGTTTTTCCACGGCAACAACAAGACCGACGCGGATATCGCCTTCGCCATGGACTGCGGCGTGGGCTGCTTCGTGGTTGATAACGAGGAGGAGCTTTGCGCCGTTGAACGCGAAGCGGCGGCCCGCGGCAGAACGCAGAACGTGATCTTGCGCCTGACGCCCGGGATCGACACCCACACCTACGCGGCGGTGAACACCGGCAAGGTCGATTCCAAGTTCGGCGCGGCCATCGAGACCGGGCAGGCCGAAGCGCTGACGAAGAGCGCTCTGCAGAAGGACCATATCGCGCTGCTGGGCTTCCATTGCCATATCGGCTCGCAGGTGTTCGAAGAGGACGTCTTTGAGCGCGCCGCGGTCATCATGATCGCCTTCATGGCGCAGATGAAGAAGGCGTATGATTTCACCACGCAGCTTTTGAATCTCGGCGGCGGCTACGGCGTGCCCTATGTGGAAGCCGACGGCAGCATCGACATTCCCGCAAAGATCGCGACCCTCGCCGGCGTCATCAACGCCGCCTGCGCCGAAGGAGGCATTCCCGTGCCGCGCATCGCCATGGAGCCGGGGCGCTCCATCGTGGCGGACGCGGGCCTCACGCTCTATACCGTGGGCGCGGTCAAGCGCATCCCGGGCTACAAGAATTACGTCTCCATCGACGGCGGCATGGCCGACAACCCGCGCTTTGCGCTTTATAAATCCAGCTACACCTGCTTTGCGGCGAACAGGATGGACGAGGAACCCGACATGGAAGCCTCGCTCGTGGGACGCTGCTGCGAAAGCGGCGACATCATTCAGGAGCGGGTGCCGTTCCCGTCGTCCGTCGGCAGGGGAGACCTTGTGGCGGTCTGCACCACGGGCGCCTATAACTACGCCATGGCGTCGAACTACAACCGCCTGTGCCGTCCCGCAACGGTGATGCTCGGCGAAAACGGCAATTACGTCGCCGTGCGCCGCGAAACGTTCGAGGATTTAACGGCGCTGGATGCATAAAAAGAGCGGCTTTGCCGCTTTTTTCTCTGTGTGAATGCTTCGTAAGGATAACAGCCGTAAAAGATACAAGCGAAAACGAACAACAGGACGCGCAGTTTTTGCGGCGTCCTGTTTCTTTGATCATGATACTGTCTTCCTTTTGTTCTTCGCGAAACGCAACAGTCCCTCAGCCTTCCTCCGGCAGCTTGCACACGTCTACCCAGGCCTTGCTGCCCGAAAGCCGTTCCAGCTCGCCGAGCGTCAGCTCAATGGCGCTGTTGCTGCTGCCGCAGGCGGGGAACACCGTGGGAAAACGCCGCAGGGATTCATCCAGAAAGACGTCTACGCCGTCGTTGATTGCAAACGGGCACACGCCGCCCACGTCGTGGCCGACCATGTCGTGCACCTGCTGGGGCGTGAGCATCTTCGCCTTGGCGCCGAACTGCGCGCGGAACTTCTGGTTGCTGACCTTCGCGTCGCCCGCCGCCACAACAAGGATCGCCCTGTCGCCCAGAAGAAACGACAGCGTTTTCGCAATCCGCCGCTCCTCCGTGCCGAAGGCGATTGCCGCCAGCGCCACGGTTGCGCTCGATTCCTCGGATTCCAGAATGCGGCCTTCCATGCCGAACTGCGCCAGAAACGCGCGCACGTTTTCAATTGCCATAACGCTTCCTCTTTTCCGTTTGATCGCCCACTATTCTACCCCTTTGACCGCCATCCGTCAAGGGCTTTTTATATTGCACAGTTTTCCGCCCGACATTTCGTCACATTGTCTCTTGCCTTTTTCGGCCGGATATTATACAATAAAATGAAATAGTTTGAACTTTCGGAGTGAAACCATGGCATCCAAGGAATTCTTTGCGTTAAGAAAACAAATCATCGAACAGGACTTTGCCCGCATGAACGACCGCCAGAAGGAAGCGATCTTTCACGTGGACGGCCCGCTGCTGATTCTGGCCGGCGCGGGCAGCGGCAAGACGACCGTGATCGTCAACCGCATTGCCAACCTGGTCAAATACGGCCGCGCCTACACGAGCGGCGAGGTGAGCGAGGAGCCCACGCCGCAGCAGATGAAGCTGATGCAGCGCTATCTGGACGGCGACAGGAGCGTGCTGTTCGACATTGAAGACCTGCTGGCGGTGGACGCCGCGCGCCCGTGGCAGATCCTTGCCATCACCTTCACCAACAAGGCGGCCAACGAGCTCAAGGAGCGGCTTGCCGCCCTGCTCGGCACCGCGGGCGAAGAGGTCTGGGCCAGCACGTTTCACGCCTGCTGCGCGCGCATCCTGCGCCGCGACGGCGAAAAGCTGGGGTATACGTCCCACTTTTCGATCTATGACACCGACGACAGCCGCCGGCTGATGAAGGAGTGCCAGCGCCAGCTCGATATCAAGGACAGCGTACTGCCGCACAAGACCATTCTGGCCGAAATCAGCAAGGCCAAGGATCAGATGATCTCTCCGGCGGCGTTCCTGAAGCAGGCGGGCAAGGACATCCGCCTGCAGAAGATCGGCGCGGCCTACAAAATGTATCAGGAAGAGCTGAAAAAGGCCGACGCCATGGACTTTGACGACATCATCTGCAACTGCGTGCAGCTGCTGGAAACCGACGAAGACGTGCGCAGCTATTATCAGCGCCGGTTCCGCTACGTGATGGTGGACGAGTATCAGGACACCAACCGGCTCCAGTTCCGGCTGACGCAGTTGCTTGCCGCGCCGCGCAACAACATCTGCGTGGTGGGCGACGACGACCAGAGCATCTACCGCTTCCGCGGCGCCACGATTGAAAACATCCTTTCGTTCGAATCGCAGTTCGAGGGCACCACGCTGATCCGGCTGGAGCAGAACTACCGCTCCACCCAGACGATTCTTGACGTGGCGAACGAAGTGATCTCCAACAACAAGAACCGCAAGGGCAAGAACCTCTGGACCGAAAACGGCGTCGGCGACCGCGTGGTGGAATTCACCGCCTATGACGAGCAGGACGAGGCGCGGTTCATTGCCGACACGATTGAGGAAAACGTCTCGGGCGGCAAATATACCTTCTCCGACCACGCCGTGCTCTACCGCATGAACGCCCAGTCGAACGCCGTGGAAAGCGC
>JAEEGF010108650.1_pt1 | contig 11781 bp, 12 predicted proteins | sample 9134171 | NCBI WGS metagenome assembly JAEEGF01 (sample SAMN16246542, study PRJNA631951) | gut metagenome | biome: gut microbiome; feature: rumen; material: AP-attached | host: Bos | place: Iran: Karaj | collected 2018-10 | reverse complement strand
GGCAACGCTTTCGTTCACCAGTAATAAGTGAGTTATCATTGATTTATTGGTGATGTCACAGTCGGTCAAAGATACGATTTAGAATTTGCAGAATTTTTAATTAGACAAAAGTGTGAAAATCCAGCGATGTTATTGATAATAACAAGAAATGTGTTGCTAATAATAACATTATTAAAAAGTTGAAAATTTTGTTGACACATCTTGTAACTTTATGTTATCGTAACGACGTTGGAAATTAAAAAACTTCGAGAAAGTTAAGGAGAGAGTTTGATTATGACAATGAAAACACCTGAAATGGAAGTAGTTCGCTTCAATGAGAGCGACGTAATCGTAGCAAGCAGCCCTGTTCCGCCGGTAGATAAAAATTTTTATGCTACAACAGCTGGTTGGGGCGGTGAATCTGGTGGCGCATCACTCAAGATTACTCAGAATAATACAGTCCTCGCTGATTATGATTGGAATGCTATCGTAGGCGGTGAGGCTTCAAACTTAATTAATAATAATATTAATTTTAATGGTTTGAGCTTAGGTAAGCTTTATGAAGATGAGGCTTCAGATAATCCTCAGTATGATGCATACAATGGTAACTGGATTAGCGGTAATGGTGTTGATTACAGAAGATTCCAGTAATTGATTTTTTATTATTTTGAATCATGCTGCTTGCAGCTGTGGGTACGGCTCACAGCTGCAAGTTTTTTTTACACAGGAGGATTTAATGAGACTAGCAGTAGAGATGGCTATAATGAATATGGATGGGGAAATCTCGGCTGTTGCAGTTGGTGAGGACAGTGCCAGGTTCCATGGGATGCTTCGCTTGAACGAGGAGGCAGCTGATATCATCACTATCTTGAATATGACGCGCAACCAGAATGGCATTTCTTTCAATAATCTTGTTAAGTCACTTCAGACAAAATATAAAGATTCAACTCTTGAGGAGATTGCAAAATTTACAGAAGAATTTCTTGAAACACTATATCAGGAAGGGCTGCTTTTAGCATAATGGCGATCTCATACGAAGACGAACTTAAGAAATCCGGTAAGATACTTTTTACAATCAGGGGCGTTAGTATGCGCCCTTTGTTTCGTACTGCAGAGGATGCTATATTTGTTGAGTCTTGTGATCCTGAAAAGCTTAATAATCTTGATATAGTTCTTTTCTACAGAGTAACTTCCACACGAGGTGAGCAGTATGTCCTTCATAGGATAGTAGGCAGACGTCCTGACGGTAAATTCATAATTGCAGGTGATAACTGCGTAGATTGGGATATTGTTGATCCTAAGGACATTCTTGGTGTTGTTAAGTCAGCACAAAGGGGCAATAAGCCAATAAAGTTGACTGGCTTCCGTTATGCATTGTATAAGTACCTATGGTGTAAGCCATATAGGTTTAGATCATTGATGATTTTTTTACGCAATAATATAAGACGCGTTGGAAGCAAGGTTAAAAGAATCTGCAAGAAGATAATTCATAAGGGTTAATGTATGGAATTCACTGTATGTCTGGCAGGAAAAAATATTGCGGTAAGGAGCCTATTTGATGAGGTTTATGATCTTTGCCGTGATTATCTGACAGATAAGCCTGCTGATATGAATGTGGAAGTTACGCCGGAAGATATACTTTACGAGAAAAAAGTGAACGAGCGTGAGGCTCAGATAGAGGGTATCCCTGTTGTTGATTATCCGGATTCGTACCTTGAGACGCTTGCTGTGTATAGGAAGATTGCAACGAAGCTGTTGGATTTTGATACTTTCCTTATGCATGGAGCTGTTGTTGCCGTGGGCGATAAGGCATGGCTCTTTACTGCACCTTCAGGAACAGGAAAGACTACACATATTAATCTGTGGCTAAAGAACATCCCTAATAGTTATGTCGTAAATGGCGATAAACCGCTTATACATATTGGGGATGAGTGTACTGTTTACGGTACTCCGTGGGCAGGCAAGGAGAGAATGAACCGCAATACGGGAGTGAAGTTATGTGGGATCGTTTTTCTTAATCGAGGGAAAGATAACCATATCGAACAGGTCCCTATGTCACAGGTGCTTCCGGTTCTAATTCAGCAAAGTTACCGCCCCGGTGATAGGACCGGGCTAGAGAAGACCTTAGCACTTTTAACACGTCTTGGACGCAAGATTCCGATGTATCAGCTGTATTGCAATATGGATTCCGAAGCGGCATTCGTTGCATACAATGTTCTTAATGGTGCAGAACATGAGCGAGAATAAAAACAAGAAGATCAAATATACCGGCATTAACAAGCTGTTCCGGAACGATAACGTGCAGATCCTGCACGACAGTATGCGTGATGGTACTATCAAAGAATTTGTTGATGACTGGAAATGGATATTCAGCTTTTCTAAGAAATACCGCTGGATAGTTGTTTTCTATGCCTTTATCGGCATACTGAATTCAACAATGTCCATTGGCTCTGCATATATCGGGCGTATCCTGATCAATATCATCGTCGGGCAGCAGCAGGAAAAACTTTGGATACTTATTGCTGCCATGGTCGGAATGCTGATCCTGTCTCTTGTTTTCTCGAGTTTGAGCAGTTATATAAATGCGAGAATATCCATATATGTTAATAACGATATGCAGGCAAGCATTTTCGAACGCATCATGGATGCAAGATGGAAGGAATTGAGCGGTTATCCTAGCGGTGACCTGTTAAACCGTTTTAATGGCGATGTCGGCACGATTGCTTCCAATGCAATAAGTTGGATTCCTAACCTCATAGTAAATATTTATACGTTCATAGTAACGCTTGTCGTATTGTGGAGAATGGATTTCGGAATGGCACTGATAGCATTCATATCCGCTCCGTTCCTGTTGGGATTAAGCAGATTCATTATGCGTAGGATGAAAGAATACAGAAAGCGTGTGCTTGAACTCAATTCTCAAATGATGAGCTTTGAGGTAGAGACTTTCTATAATTTCGAGATGATAAAGTCCTTCGGTATCTTTGGATATTATTCGAGAAAACTTAAGGACTGGCAGCAGAAGTACAAGAAGTTCAACCTCGATTACAACAAATTCCAGATCAAGTCCAATATCCTTCTGACGCTCGTTTCAACTATTGTCTCTTCTGCGGCATTTGCATACTGCCTTTACAGATTGTGGACCGGTCAGATAATGTACGGTGATATGACGTTCTTCCTTCAGCAGAGATCTGCTCTCTCATCCAAGTTTAACAACCTGGTAGGAACGATTCCCGGCATGATAAATTCTGCGGTATCTGCGCACAGAGTCAGGGAACTCATGGATCTTCCGAGAGAAGAGCATGATCCTGACAGAGTCACATATCTGGAAGAGCGCACAGGCAAGGGAATCAAGGTCCACGTTAATGACGTAACGTTCGGTTATGACGAACATGCCAATGTGTATGAACATTCTGATCTTGAAGTATCTTCAGGTGAGATTGTTGCCATCATGGCTGAATCAGGCGGCGGTAAGACGACGCTTATACGTCTGCTTCTTGGAATGCTTGAACCTGACAGTGGTAAAGTTACTCTGCAGAGCGGATCAGGTGAAGAATTCCCTGTCAATTCCGACCTCAGAAAGTTCTTCGCATATGTTCCTCAGGGCAATACCATGTTCTCCGGTACCATTGCTGAGAATATGCGTATGGTCAATGAGGAAGCATCTGATGAAGAAGTTATAGAGGCTCTGAAGACTGCGTGTGCCTGGGATTTTGTTGAACACCTTCCTGAAGGCATCAACAGCAAACTCGGCGAACGCGGAAGGGGTCTGTCAGAAGGCCAGGCGCAGAGAATATCAATTGCCAGGGCATTGCTCCGCAATTCGCCTATTCTTTTGCTTGATGAAGCAACGAGTGCGTTAGACCGCGATACTGAAGAACAGGTTCTCCATAATATAATGTCAAGTCACCCGGACAGGCTGATAATCCTGTCAACACACCGTCCTGCAGCGCTGAAGCTGTGTAACCACATCTATAAGATCAGCGGCGGAAAGATCTCTGAGACCACAATAGAAGATGCATTGGAGATTCAGCGTGTATTAGCAGAAAGACAAGCGTCTTCTTCGCAAGGTGTCAACTATGATAAACTTATTAAGCCGATGTCTCCTATGGGACCTCAAGAGGACAGCCCCGCAGACGGCAATAATGAAGGAGGATGGTGGAATTCCTAATGCATGAAAATAATGATGAATTGATAGAGTTCAACTGTACGGGATATCTTCGCCTTATCCTCATGTTGTTTGTGTGCTTCTGGGCTTTTGGTAGTCCGGAACCCTCAGGCGTCGTTAATTCTTTAAGTGGATTCGCGATCCCTGCTTTCTTTGTTTTGTCCGGTTATTATGTGCTGGATAACAAAAGGAGTGTAAGAATGGAGAAGACGCTCCGCAAGATAAAGAGAACTGCGATCTGCTTTGGTTTTGTTTTCCTGTTCTATGCGGCAATCAACATTGTTCTGATAATCCTGCATTTTGAGAGGTTCACGTTCTCAAAGCGTATGTTATTCGAGTTCGTTGTGATGAATGTGTGGCCATTTAAAGTGGGTAGTAATATCTGGTTCATTCAGGCTATGCTCTATGCTTATATCATCATCTTCATCGCGGATAAACTGAAATTGATGAAGTTCTACAAGATTCTTATCCCGATCCTTATCGTTATAATGCTTTTCACAGGCGAGCTTTCGGGGATGCTCCGGATTAATATCTTTGGATACCCTTTTATTCCGGGTAATTGGCTTACTAGAGCGCTTCCGTATATTCTTATTGGAAGGCTGCTGCGCGAAATGAAAAAGTCTGTAATGAAGATTCAATTCTGGAAGTATATTATCGCTTTTGTAATAGGCGGAGTCCTCGTAATCGCTGAGATACTTGGCTTAGGATGGTTTGAATTCCTCAGTTATCAGGGCCATATGTTCGGATATGGCATCATGGCTGTTGCAGTGTGCGGACTCGCCATATCGATCCCGATAGAACGTCCCAACCGCATAATTCATTTTGATTCCGCGATATCAGGTATTATCTATATTCTTATGAACCCGATTTATTACGGGCTTGTAATATTCCTTTTAAGAGATCATCTGGATTTCATCAGATTATTAGGTGGTCTTACAGCATTTCTGGCAAGCTTCCTTCTTGCTCTGGTTTTGTGTGGTACTCTCCCCGGAAGGGTGTTCTTCACCAACTGGGATATGAGACTGGCTGATGCCGTAGACCTGGATGAGGTGGACGATTAAGAAGCTTATGTTTTCCTGATCAAAGATTGATTTGTATTTACGCCTGAAGTTAACAGCTTCAGGCGTTGTTTTTATTTGCATTAAGATACTGTCTGTATGCAAAAATCAATATACAATTTTTGCTATTTTGATATCTTTGTCAAATAGCCTTGTCAAGTAGCAATTTCGATTTTTGGGTGTTTTTCTCTCGTGGACACTTGCAATCGAACAAAGGTTCAAAAAGTCTGCAAAGGCCTCGATTTATTGCGTTTCAGACTTTTGACGACATCTTGTAACTGTTTTGTAAGGAAATGGTAACAAAATGTCAAATTCAATAGATATAAGGGTTTCAGGTACTTTAGAAATCAAAGTATTTGTTTTTGTAGTTATAAACAAAGTTTTGAACATTATGAACATTTTTGTAGATTTGAAAACCAAGGTTTTTACATTGTAAAAAGCAAAACATGTTTCTTTTTTTGCTATCTTTACTAATTCCCGGACGGCTCTAAACATATAAGCAACATGGAGTTTTATTTGTTATAATCATTTCCTAAAGAATAATAATTTTAGGGGGATATTATGTCTGAACTCCATGATATTGCCAAGGCTGCAAGAGATGCTTCCTACATCATGGCTTCTTTGGGGAGCGATGTTAAGAATAAGGCGCTCGCAAATGTAGCTTCCTGTCTTAAGGATTCGAAAGATGAGATTTTCGCTGCCAACAAGATCGACCTCGAAGAGGCAGAGAAGGCGAACCTTGAGACTCCTCTTATCAAGAGACTTAAGTTCAATGATGATAAGCTTAATGACGTGGTCTCCGGTATCGAGAGCCTGATCGAACTTACTGATCCTGTAGGCAAGGTTACATTAAGGACCACATTGGATGACGGACTTGAGCTCACGAGAGTTACATGTCCTATCGGTGTTATCGGCGTTATATTCGAGAGCAGGCCTGACGCACTAGTCCAGATCGCATCCCTGTGCATTAAGAGCGGCAATGCTGTTTTCCTTAAGGGTGGTTCTGAGGCTATCAATACGAATAAGGCTTTAGCTTCCGTTATAAGCAAGGCAGGCATCGAAGCAGGTCTTCCTGAGGGCTGGCTCAATCTCCTGACGCTCCGTTCTGAGATCGCCGATATGTTAAAGCTCGACGAATATATCGACCTCATAATTCCGAGAGGCTCTAATGCTTTTGTCCAGTACATCATGCAGAACACGAATATCGCTGTTCTCGGCCACGCTGACGGTGTGTGCCACACATATATCGATGTAGATGCCGACCCTTCAACTGCTCTGAAGGTTGCGATCGACGCCAAAACTCAGTATGTATCTGTCTGCAACGCTACAGAGACATTCCTTGTAAATGAGGAACTTAAGGAGACATTCCTTCCCAAGTTCATAAAGGCATTGCAGGATGCAGGTGTTGAAGTGTTCGGTGATGACTATGTCGCTGATACGTTTGGCGTCGAAATGGTTGAAGAATGGCATCACGAATATCTTGCCATGAAGTGTTCCGTCAAGATCGTCAAGGACTTGGACGAGGCTATCGCACATATCAATCACTACGGTTCAGGCCACACAGACGCGATCATTACGGAGAACAAGGCTGCTGCCGAGCGCTTCATGACCATGGTAGATTCAGGAAGCGTTCTGGTAAACTGCTCTACTAGATTTGCGGACGGCTTCCGTTACGGATTCGGTGCCGAAGTCGGTATCGCAACATCCAAGATCCACGCAAGAGGCCCTGTAGGCCTTGAAGGACTCGTATCCTATAAGTACCGCCTCGTAGGCAACGGCGACATCGTAGGACCTTACTGCGACGGTTCAAAGAAGTTCAAGCACATCCATCACGAGATTTAATTAAGAAAAGAGGCAATAGATATGGTAGTTTCAATCGCATCAGATCATGCAGGTTATGAATTAAGACAGAAGGTAAGAAAGTACCTTGAGGAGAAGGGCTTTGAAGTTCTTGACGGCGGCGCTCCGAACGGAACGGATTCCTACTCTTACGTTGATGCAGGCATTAAGGTTGCAGAAGACGTATCAAGCGGCAAGGCCGAAAGAGGTATTGCCATCTGCGGTACAGGTATCGGAATCTCTCTTGTCTGCAACAAGTACAAGGGAATCAGATGCGCTCTCTGCACCAACGAGTTCATGGCTAAGATGTGCAGACAGCATAATGATGCACAGATCCTCGCGTTCGGTGAGCGTGTAGTCGGCCTGGGCGTAGCTCTCGGCATGATCGACGCTTTCTTCGAAGAAGAATTCGCAGGCGGACGTCATGCAACACGCGTAAACGGTATCAAAGAGATCGAGGAGAAGCATTTTAAGTAAGTTTTTGATAACGTTTTTTGACTATGCGGCATAGTCGATTTTAAGTTCAGATTTGATATTTGTTAAAGGCTCCGGGTTTACCGGGGCCTTTATTTTTCGAAAGAATGCCTAAAACAATGGATTTTGGGCAGATCAGGCCGAAATGCTAAAAATCAAATCATATCTAAAAGGTATTATTATGCTCAAATTATTCGTATTTTATTTGTTGCGGGCTTAACGATACAATTGCACTTGAAATCAAATAACGATATTCAAAAAGCATTGAAACATAATATCAATACCTTTTGATTATGGTTGAAGGAGGAGAGTTTATGGACACTAATTTAATCAGCAGCTTGATTGATGAGAAAGTCTTTGGCGTCTGGTTCCTGATCGGCGCGGCATTGGTATTCTGGATGCAGGCCGGATTCGCGATGGTTGAGTGCGGATTTGCAAGAGCTAAGAATGCCGGCAACATCATCATGAAGAACCTGATGGATTTCTGTATCGGTACAGTAGTATTTATTGCAATCGGCTTCGGTCTGTTCCTCGGCGAAGATGCGCTCTTCGGACTCGTCGGAATCCCGAACCTCGGTATATTCACAAACTACGCAAGTTTCGACTGGTCAAACTTCGTATTTAACCTTGTATTCTGTGCCACAACAGCTACGATCGTATCAGGTGCTATGGCAGAGAGAACAAGATTCTTATCTTACTGCGTATACTCCGCAGTTATCTCAGCAGTCATCTATCCTATCGAGGCTCACTGGACATGGGGCGGCGGCTGGCTGTCTCAGATGGGATTCCACGATTTCGCAGGTTCTAACTGCATCCACATGGTAGGCGGTATCTCAGCTTTGATCGGTGCAGCTATCTTAGGACCCCGTATCGGTAAGTTCGTTAAGGATAAGTCAGGTAAGGTTACAAAGGTTAACGCATTCCCCGGCCACAACATCCCGATGGGCGCTTTGGGTGTATTCATCCTCTGGCTCGGCTGGTATGGATTCAACGGTGCAGCCTGCACAGATATGAATCAGCTCGGATCTGTATTCGTAACAACAACAATCGCTCCTGCGATCGCTACAGTAGTTTGCATGATCTTCACTTGGATCAAGTATGGTAAGCCCGACGTTTCTATGTGCTTGAACGCTTCCCTCGCAGGACTCGTTGCAATCACAGCTCCCTGTGACGTAACAGACGCTCTTGGCGCAACGATCATCGGTGCTGTCTCCGGCGTACTCGTAGTATTCGGCGTATGGTTCCTTGATAATGTAATCAGAGTTGATGACCCTGTCGGTGCAGTTGCAGTTCATATGTTCAACGGTATCTGGGGTACGATCGCAGTAGGACTTTTCGCTACAAACACAGCTCCTGCTTATGCAATCGCTGATGCAGCAGGCAATGAGATGGTTGGTCTCTTCTATGGCGGCGGATTCAAGCTCCTCGGCATACAGACAGTAGGTATGCTTGCAACAGCAGCCTGGACAGCAGTTACAATCACGATCACATTCTTCATCATCAAGGCTATCTTCGGTCTTAGAGCTTCTGAGGAAGAAGAGCTCACAGGTCTTGACGTTACAGAGCACGGTCTTGCAAGTGCTTACTCCGGCTTCTCCCTCATGGACGTTTCAGGCGCTATGATGGAAGAGAACGAGAACACAGACCTCGGTACAGCTGAATACGCTGAGGCTTCTGAAGCTCAGAAGAATGCAGCAGTCAAGGTCGCAGTTGCTCCCGAACTCGACACAGGTATGCATAAGGTTGTTATTATCGCTAAGCTCTCACGCTACGATAAGCTCAGAAAGGCTATGAACGATCTCGGTGTAACCGGTATGACAGTAACACAGGTCATGGGCTGCGGCATCCAGAAGGGTGCAGGCGAGAAGTACAGAGGTGTCGAGGTAGACGCTACGCTCTTGCCTAAGATCAAAGTTGAAGTCGTTGTCTCCAAGATACCTGTTGATAAGGTTATCGAGAAGGCTAAGGAAGTTCTTTATACAGGACATATCGGTGACGGTAAGATCTTCGTATACAACGTAGGCAAGGTCGTTAAGATCCGTACCGGTGAAGAAAACTACGCTGCATTGCAGGACGTAGAGTAACAAGCAAGAATTTTGATTCTCATATTCAACCCAACTTGAGTTTCCCCGGGGTTATGCTCCGGGGAATACTTTTGGGAAAAGGGGATAACCATGATCACATTAAACGATTATTTATATTCAGGCGATACTGTGCTGAAGATACTTCTCCGGTATTCTTCAGACTTAAGGATCGAAGCCATAGGAACCCGTAATTCCGTGGATCTGGCACACAGCAATTTCCTTATACAGATCATTGAACTTCTTGAGCACACGGACTTTCTTACCTCACAGTCCCAGAGGATCAAGGAATTCTACCTTTACATGACGCAGGCATACCCGTTTCTGGCCTTTACGTTCAAGGGCAGGATCAAGTCATTGATCCGCGCCGAAGAGAAGTTCAACGGATATATCCTGGAATACATTTACAATTACTATAAAGAGCATGGCACTTACCCCTCTGAAGCCCAGATAAAGAATAATCTCAACTGTTTCAGGGATCTTATCGCCTACAGGATCGTTATCTCGCTCCCGTTGTGCCATGTCAGAAAAGAAGAGGACCTTGAGGCACAAGAGATAAAGATCCTTTACGAGATAGCAAATTCACTTCCTGGATTCCTTGAGGTAAGGGGCTTTACGCCTGAGCTTTCCGGGTATCCTGATGAATACAATTCGCCTGTCTTAGACGAGAGTGTCCGTTCTTATTACAGGGATTATGTTTATACTCCGCGCCTTTCCGGCTACAGATCGATGCATATAACTCTTTACGATAACCAGGCAAGGTGCTTTACCGAGATGCAGCTCAGGACAAAGGACATGGACGATTATGCTGAGATCGGTGAGGCCAATCATTTCGGATATGAGAAGAGCCAGGAGGAGAACCGCAGCAAGAGGGACATTATCCCTGAAGGGGAGTGCCGGATCTTCGATGAGGCGTACGAACGGCTGATAAAACTTCAGAAATTGGATCTTTCCAAAGTTAACGTGAATATGTTTAAGGCATATAACAACCAGCTGATAAATGACGGCTGCGGCCTTTTCAGAGGCAGGCAGATCCTTCCTTTCGAGCATCTGTCCAGATTCCAGAACGACGAAATCTGATAATTACCTGAAATTTGACGTAAAAGGTTCATTCTTATTAATTATTATTAATGATGACATATCATACGTTTAGGCGTAAAATGTCTGTATTCGAAAAAAGGGGCAGGCGACAGATCTTATGTTAATGGCACTAATTATGGCCGGTTCTTGGCTTTCAGAGTTCTTTGCAGCCTTTGCAGAGAAGTTTGCCGAGCGCTTCAGCTCGAATAAGGATATCGGAGCTGAGATCAGCGAAGCCATTATGCAGGTACAGATGTACTTTAATGTCGGCGACTATAAGCTCCTTATTACAGACGCGATCATCGTAACATGGGTAGCTGTCATTGCTATCCTTATCGTAGTCGGTATCCTTGCAGGCAAGCCTTCGAAGGACTTGAAGCTCACCAAGGGTCAGGCTCTGCTCGTATCCCTTACGGAACTTGTCATTAAAACAGCCATGAGCTTCGGCATGAACCGCAAGCAGGCTGAGGAAGTCACACCCATGATAATGACATTCGGCATTGTCATCACCGCGTGCAACTCCATTTCTTATCTGCATCTTCCGCCGCCGGCAAAGAATATCGCTTTTGCCATAGGCTGCGCTCTTACGGCTATCATCTACGTAATCGTCATGACCTTCAAGTTCGTTGGAGCAAAGGGCTTCTGGGTAACGCTTACGACACCGATCCCCATCATGATCCCTTTTAAGCTTCTGGATTATGTAGTAAAGCCCTTATCACTTTCACTCCGTCTCTTCGGTAACGTTTTCGCAGCTTTCATATTCATGGAATTCCTCTCGATCTCAGTACCTTTGATCCTGCCCGGTGTTGCAGGCCTCTGGTTCGATATCATCGACGGAATCATCCAGGCAGTCGTATTCTCTTACCTCACGATGTCTTACATCGGCGAGAATGTAGAGACTGTAAATGAATATAACGAGCATCCCGAAGAGCACCAGAAAAAGAAGAAAACCAAGAAGTCAAAGGCCGTAGCGGCTTGACGATATAAAGACTGATTATATTTTAGGAGGAAAATATATGAACGGATTAATTATTGCAGCTTTACCTATCATCGCTGCACTGGAGACAAGAGGAATCGCAGCAATCGCAGCAGCAGTTGCCAT
>JAEEGF010766571.1_pt1 | contig 11782 bp, 9 predicted proteins | sample 9134171 | NCBI WGS metagenome assembly JAEEGF01 (sample SAMN16246542, study PRJNA631951) | gut metagenome | biome: gut microbiome; feature: rumen; material: AP-attached | host: Bos | place: Iran: Karaj | collected 2018-10 | reverse complement strand
GGCCATCAATCTCGGCCAACAGGTGGTAGTTACCCTTATAGGATTGTTCGATGCGGAGATTACGGACAACATGACCATCAATGATCTGCTCTGCCTTATCGTCAACACCTTCCCATTCGCCCCATGCTTTCAGATGGTCGATAATCGTAGTTTCTACACAGCCTATCCACCGCGCAGCAACTCCATTATTCTCAGCTAAAGCCCTGAAAGAAGCAACAGCTTTTGCCACTTTACGGATAATAGATTCCGGTGCACGAATACCTGTCTCCTTCGCAAAGGCGATGATGTCCTCACGACTGACGCCCTGTAGTTTGCCGCCAATCATCAGACAGTGCTCTTTGTTGGGCAGATAGCCACCCGTATCGAAGATATAAGTCACATCGTAGGCTGGCGACAGTCGCCATAAGCCCTTGCGATTCATGATGAACGAAAAATTCTTGTGGTGATCATCGGTATTATTAGCCAAGATGTTAAACACCAACCTGCGGAACACCTCTTGGCAATCCACTTCAGGCAGATGCAACTTACGGCAAACGGTCAGCAATTTCTCGTAACTATCAGCCTCTGGGTTCATCGCTGCCAAAGTCTGCGTGTGCAACTTACCCGTTTTATCACGATCGAAACGCTTGGTTAAGAAGTGATTGACACCTTCCACTGCAAGCAGTCGCGACTCCATCATATTGATACCTGCAGCCAATGCCATTTCGTAGTAGGTCTGCTCCAATTCAGCTGTCGAGCGCTCCTTGTCGCCAAATTTCAAGAGATAGTATTCGAAGCCTGGCTCTGTGTCAATCTGCCCTGAACGGATTTCACCCGTCTCGGGATTCATGGCAATGATGCCCTTAGGCTGGCGACCACCAGCCGAGGTGCCAACAGCTATCAACGACTGAAGAGTCAGCGATTCGTCAGGCAGAATTCTAACGTTCTCACGCTCACGAACAATCTTTTCTGCCAAGTCAGCCAGCGCCTTGATATCAATCTTGTCAGCCATCAAGCCGCGGTCTATTTCTGGCACGAACTCTAAGGCCCCCATGCCTCGCCGTCCAATAAAAGCCAACTTCTCCAATGGCGTCACACTCCTGTCGGATATGTTATTTGCCTTGCGCCATTGTTCAAAAAGTCCATTACCCCATGCGTCGGGCAACGAGTCTGCAATGAAAGAGGGCAACTTCTGATAGATGCGCTCCGATTCACCAAAGATGGCGCGGCTGCTCAAAGGATGATGGATGGAAGCAGCCAACGGAGCAATGTCCAGATTTCCACGCAGGAACTCTGGATTGTATATAAAGTAGGCCAAACGGCGGTTTTCATGCCATGCTAACCGGCCTATCTCTTTACCCCACAGAAAAACTTTCAATGCTCCAGTCATAGTTTCTTATGCCGCACACGTTGTGCTTTTTGATTGTTTGCTTTATATAAATAAGGTGATTCGGGCTGTTCGGGCATCAGCTCGTCCAAGTCGTTGATGCAGCCCACAGACTTCAAAAGCAGAAGAAAAGAACCAAGGGAGATATTCCCCACCGTACCATTCTCGAAACGATGAACGGTCAACACAGAAAGCCCAGCCATATCTGCCACTTCTTTCTGTGTCATATTGGCTCTCAACCGGTAATCTTTGAACCTAAGGCCAAGCATCCGCACCAATTCTGGAGCCGAATATTCTGAATAATCACCAATCATATAATCTTCACTTTATGATAATTTAATAGCCATTTTTGCAACTAAAATAACATTAACGTATATTTACGCATGCAAAATTAAGGAATAATTATCAATCCACCAAACTTTTTCAAGGAAAAGTGGCTCTTCTTCAATTTTGTTGAATCCGCAGAGGAATCTAAAAAAAACAATCAAAACCCCTGCCGATGGTATAAGTCCATTGGACTTAGCAGTAATTCAACGGCTATATCCCTCGTGAGTAAACTCCCGTGTCGATAGTCCTTGGAATTCTACACCTGCCGTCGTCAGGTTATACCATCGTCAGGAAAAACAGTGAATGCCGAACTGCGCTAGAATTGTGATCTAGGTTTTTCTTTTGGTCTGGTTGTATCCTGTAAGGATGATGGTATGGAAACAGGCTATAACTGTGAGTTTACTCATGAGTCACAGCTTGTTTTCGTAACATCAGAGACACAGTCTCAATCAGACCAAAAGGGTTTTCTGGGTTTTGGTCTTTTTCAATTAAAGTGACGAAGAACCGTTTTTGTCTCTCTCACTAAATTGACGAAAAGACTTTTTGGCGTAAACCAACAGCATCACCTTCGAGAAAGAAAAAAGCGTTTAGCTTCCATACAACAATCACATTTACAACAATATATTTGGAGATTTAAAAGATTGTTTGTATCTTTGCGACAAAATACTAGATACATGGCCAATAGAAGACAATTTCCCATAGGCGAACAGGACTTTGCGAACATCCGCAATCGCAATTTGGTGTATATCGACAAGACACACCTTATTTATAATATAGTACACGAAAGTGGGAAATACTTCTTCTTCCGTCCCCGCCGATTTGGCAAGTCACTGCTGTTGTCTACCATGAGCTATTACTTCGAAGGAAGGCGTGACCTTTTTGAAGGGTTGGCCATTGACTCATTGGAAAAAGAATGGAAAAAACGCCCTGTCATCTATCTGGATCTTAGCCGTGGAAGAACGCTCGACATGGTTTCGCTCCACTCCATGATTAATAGAAATCTGGCAGAATATGAGCAACTCTACAACATAACGGCAGATAAGGAAGACAGTTACAGCACCCGACTCACTGCCATCATACAAGAGGCTCATAAACAAACAGACGAACAAGTCGTAGTGCTGATTGACGAATACGATGCGCCCATGCTTGATACAATGAGCGATTTGGAACTAAAAAAGAAAGTACGCAACCAAATTCGCGATTTGTACAGTCCCCTAAAGGCGCAAAGCCAACACCTCTGGTTCGTATTCCTAACGGGCATCACCAAATTCAGCCAACTTAGCATCTTTAGTGAACTGAATAACCTGACGGATATATCGATGGACCGTCGGTTCATAGAAATCTGCGGTATCACAGAACAAGAGATTCATGATAATTTTGACAATGAAGTAGGCGCTTTGGCAGAGGCATACAATATTACCAAGGAACAATGCTACGCCAGACTCAAGGAGATGTACGACGGCTATCATTTCCGTCCCAACAGCATCGGTATCTACAATCCGTTTAGCCTACTCAACTGTCTCGACAAACAAGAGTTCCGTAGTTTTTGGTTTGAATCCGGTACACCAACGGCTTTGGTTGAAACCATGCAGCGAACTGATTATCCATTGGAACATTTAACCAACGAAGAGGTAAGTTCGGAATTAATGAGCAGTGTTGATTCCGATGAAGTATCCCCTATTCCACTGATTTACCAAAGTGGCTATCTGACCATCAAAGGATTTGACGAACGGTTCAAAACGTATAAACTGGGATTTCCCAACCAAGAAGTAGAAGAAGGTTTTACGAAGTATCTTCTTTCGTATTACTCTCCTATCAAAAAATCAGAATCATCGATAGCGATTGGTAATTTTGTGCGAGAAATCGAGCATGGTCAGCCTGAAGCTTTCATGAAACGCCTTGAGTCACTCTTTGCCGACGGCAATTACCAGATTATCGGAGATGCAGAGAAGTATTTTCACAACGCCGTCTTTATCATTTTCAAGATGCTCGGAATCTATCTTGAAGTGGAGCATGCCACCACCGATGGCCGTATAGACCTGCTGCTTAAGACCAAGGACTATATCTACATCATAGAATTCAAAATCAACGAAAGTGCCGAGGCTGCCCTCAAACAGATTGAGGACAAGCAATACGCCAAGCCCTTCGAAAATGATGACAGGACAATCTATAAGATTGGGGTTAACTTCTCAACCAAGACGAGAAGGATTGAAAGTTGGCTAATAAGTGAATGAGCATTCTATTGCCATTTGGATATTAAGGGATTTGATTACTTCACCACTTCTCTATATATCTGCCCGACGGCATCGGAGACACGCTGGGCATTGAAGCGCTGAGCCACCAAAGCATGGGCTCGATTACCACAGTGTTCGTAAAGGGCATGGTCTTCATAAAAACGTAGTATTGCATCAGCCAAGGCCTGCGGCTGACTATACGGAATCACCAAACCATCATCCTCATGAGAAATCACCTCCTTGGTACCATCGGTAGGCGTTGCCACGATGGCTTTACCCATGGCCATAGCTTCCAACAAGGCGATAGAAAGGCCTTCCCACAAGCTTGGCAGGCAATAAACATTGATGCAATGCAGCAAATCGGGAACATCAGTACGGAACTTACTTCGATAAACATACGCACTCATCTGATGTTCAGCAATAAACGCATCCACTTCTGCATCCATATCACCCTCCCCCACGAAGAGTCCTTTTACACAAGGACTCTGCTGGTGTGCCAAACGGACTGCCTCCAAAAAGTCAAGCGGAGCTTTCTGCTTGGTACAGCGAGCAATAAAACCTGCCACGAAGTCCTCTTCTGCGAAACCAAACTGCTCACGCAAATTACGGAACTGACCATCAGGATTGAAACGCACTAGGTTGATGCCATTCTCTATCACACTAGCATCCTTCAGTCCAAAACGTTCACGCCCTGTATCGGCATTACTCTGCGACACACAAATGACGCGATTGGCCATCGAGCAAATCAGTTTCTCACTCCACTGCCGCAATGTCCGAACCAGCCACGACTGGTCATCATGGAAGCTCCAACCATGCACCGTATATATAATAGGTACGCGAAGCTTCCGAGCCGGCCACACCATGTTCGATGCCGCCCGACTACCATGAGCATGCACCAGCTGTATTTGTTCACGTTGCATCAAGTCAACAATCAGCCGTTGCACCTTCATATCAAAAGGCTTCAGCGTATCAATGACATGACACTGTATACCCATCGCCTCCAGCCTGGTAATCATTTCCCCAGGCGTAAAAGCCAGGCATACGGGTTCAAACTGTTCCTTATCCAAGAACGTCACCAAGTCCAGCAGGTGCGACTCTCCCCCACCAATCTGTCCCTGTCGAATAACTTCTAATACCTTTATTTTGTTCATATCACCTTATTTTTATTTATTCCCGATATCCTTCAGAATTGCTGCTGCTATGCATGAATCCAACACCTCATAGCCCATCGCATTTAGATGCGTTTCATCGGACAAGTATAACCCTCTAGGATCTTGACACCCACCTGGATTCCATGAGTCTGCTGGTATATATACTATACGATTTTGCATATCTGCCTTTTTGATAGTGCTAACGAGTGCCGTTTTATAAGAACCAAAACCATATAGTTCGGAACCTGTCATTAAAGAAGAAAGAACATGTCGCATTCTCATGGTCCATGGTTCACGTCCTGCTATTGCACGATAATTTACCTCTGGCATTTCAAGAACCACCGGCTTAATCTTCAAATCCAAAAGCTGTTGAAGTATCAACATATAATGATGCACATAATAGTCCTTTCCCAATTTCGCCACAGCATCATTAATTCCAGCAGAAATTATGCAATAATTGGGCTGCTCTAATAGAACCGGTTTCGTAGTAGAATACAATCTTTGGTATATTTCCTTACTCTTTGCCCCAACATTGCCTATCGATAATACATGAACATGCTGCCCCTGAGCATTAAACATTGAATCCAATTCCAAATCATATTCATGATGATAGGCAGCCCAACTATCACCTATAAATGCGATTTTCAAAGTGTCTCTAGAAACTCTAGTCGTTTTTCCATTTGTAAACATCTGTTTCTTGGCCAAATGATAATACGGATGGAGTCGCAAAGTACCCAAGAGCAACAATATCATTGTTATGGCAATGGCGGAATATAAGATAATGGTCTTCATGATCTATTACCAGTAACAAATGACAAAACCTTTGGACATAATCGATGCAAAAGTGCATAGCTTACTATGCATAGGACTGTAATGCACAATACGCCACACCAATAAAAAACAAACATCTGCCAGTCTTCAATACCTGACAAATACCGAGCAAACACTGCTCCGAATGCTATAGTCATTGGATAATGCACAGTATATATCCAAAATGCAGAATTATCAAGCAGTTTCCGTCCTGGATAAGGTTTATGTCCAAGATAACCACCGATTAGCAATAACATGAAAATATTCAGCACAAGAGAAATACGATGAACATACAAAGCACAAGGAACATTACAAAAACAATGAGCCCAATCAATTAAGAAAGCCACCAGCCATAAACTTATAAAAACAATTTTATATTTATGTAACACATTAATCGGATTCTTTTGTTCTATTGAAAAATAGGCTCCCAAACTGAAAAACAGCAGGCTTGATGCTATCATACCATTGTAAGGGATAGAAATCCACCAAAAAGACAAAGCTATTATTGGAATCCATTTCAAATATTTAATTCCATAATAAATTATAGGCGAGAATACACATAAAACCATCAAATTTCGAACATACCAATACGGACAAAGCAAAGGTACTCCATTACCTGCGTCCCAACTACCCCTATCAATAAATGCTCTCAGATAATCCACCAAACCATAACCAGCAATAGACTTTCCCATAATCATCATTGGATTCCCCTTTAGCCATAATAATAGATATGCCAATAAGATTAATCCATTCCAAAAGACATATGGTATCAACAAGGTATGCACTCTTGACTGTATTTTTCGAGAATAAGACTTTGAACTATAGAAAAACAAAAAGCCTGAAATAAAAAAGAATGCTGGGACACCAGTCTCACCTAAAATAAGACCAAAAGGATATATCCATTGAAAAAAACTATGATGTCCATGAGCATCTATTGCGCAATAACAATGCAAAAGAACTATCATGAATATCAATGGAAAACGCATCCATGATATGGCAGTGGAAATCGCATTATTTCTCTTATATTCTTGATTCTTCATCTCATTATTTGAACCATAATAGCATATTTTGCACGCAAATATACACGTTTTTATCGATTTATCCAAATTTGTTTTGTAATTTCGTTGAAAAAGCGTATATTTGCAACAAAAAAAATCTATTATGAAGAGAGATGCTACACTAGATTACCTTCGTGGATTTGCAATCCTATCTATAGTTCTTGGGCATTTGTATTTCTTTTCTGGTAGAGCTGATGATTCAATTGTATGGAATATTTGCAATTCCCTACAAATTCCAGTATTTATATATGTTAGTGGACTACTTGCTAGTAAGTCGATACTAAGATATCGTTTTAAAGAATTCCTAAATAATCGCGTTAAACGTTTAATCATTCCTTTTTTATCCTTCTTTTTTTTATGGCTATTCATGCATGGAATTACTTTCGACAACACCATCACCTTCGTTTTCGATGAATTTAAACAAGGATTTTGGTTTTTAATTGTTCTTTTCGAACTTATGGCTATTTTGGCTCTTAAGCATTTAATATGTCAAAAATACAATATTAATCATATTGTTTTTGATTCCTCGGCAATAATTCTTATTTCCACATACCACTTTGCGACAAAAGATCTTTACAATATGAATCGAGTATTCTGTCTTAATTTGCTATGGCACTACTATCCTATTTTTTTAATGGGTACTTATTCTAAGAATATTTCGTATTTATTTAAATTCAAATTTTCTCTTTGGTATTTTTCTATTTACTGCATTGCATTCTATTTCTTTTTTGTCAAAGATATACATATCACACTTGCTATTTGTAATTTATCAAGTTTATTCTTTTTGGTAACAATCTTCTATAATGGTTTTAAAATCGCCGCCTCCACTTTTGTCAAAGCAGGACAATTCTCCTTGGAAATATATCTGCTCCATGTTTTAATTCTCAGTAGCCTGGGAAAACATATTCCTATCATAGAAAACCGCTGGATTGAAGCAATATACTATTTCTTCTTTGCAGGCACTATTTGCTTTTTATTAGTTATTGTTTCATCTGTCTTAAAGAGAAGTAAAGTTGTTAACCAATTATTATTTGGAGAATGAAAAAAATAATTGACGCCGGATTTGGAAGAAAAACTTTGTATGAAATGTCCAATTCATCTAGGATATCAAGTAAATGGCAATATGGTTTAGCAGAACTTTCCCAGAAATACCATATAGAACATATTTCTTGGAAACAATTTAATTTTATAGGCAATATTGTCAACAATTTTAACATGCTAAGGTCTTGCGATGTTTTATTCCAATCATATTTATATGTAAAGCCAGTCTATCTCCTCGCAATTCTTAAACGATTATCCTTTTATAGAAAAAGAAAACTTATCGGGGTCAGTCATACCAATCTTAGAACAAAACAAGGTATATGGAGCAATTGGATGTTGCGAATAGTTTATAACTCTTTCGACAAGATATTATTTCATTCAAAACAGAACATGGCCGAAAGTATTGATAAAGGATTAATCAAACCAGAAAAATGTGAGTACCTTTATTGGGGAGAAGACCTTGACTATATTGACAAAAATATCAATATTAATCAAGGGAATTTCTTTTTGTCCACAGGACGCGAATGTAGAGACTTTCCAACGCTTATTTCTGCGTTTTCAAAAACGCCTAATATTCCCCTAGAAATATATACAAACAAAATCAATTATGGGAATAAGTATGACTATCTTGAAAAGGAACAAGAAAAATTTCCAAATATCAATATTGAATTTGTCGAGAAGAGTACTGAGACCACACGATTCTTAGCTCAGAAAGTTGGCGAATGTCTATGTGTTGTAATTCCTTTAAGGCAAGAAGATATTTATTATTGCCTTGGATTAACATCTGTTGTTGAGGCTATGGCTATGGGAAAACCTATTATATCGACTAGGAATCCATATTCACCTGTAGATATTGAAAAAGAAAAGATTGGTTTTTTTGTTGATGATGAGCAGTCGTGGATTAATGCTATTAATTATATATTTAATAACCCTAATGCAGCAAACGAAATGGGACAAAGAGCCCAAAAACTTGCAAAAGAAAAATTTAATATAACAAAATGTGCACAACAAATTGACAGAATTATTGATGAGTATTATTAGCCCTTGTAATACAAGATTCTGAACAATCAACTTGAATCTATTTTTTCGTCTAAAAAAATATGTAGGTTTAATCATTTACTTCCCTTCGTCTTTAATTACTCTTTAAAATATATTTCCACAAAAACAGAAAAAAATTTCATATGTTAATAAGAGATTTTCTCACAGCAACAAAATATAATATTGGTTTCATAGAAAACAAGTTAGAGGACATCATCAGTAACAAAGCTATCCAAGTTAATTGGCTAAAACACTCCTATAAAGACCGATGGTTTGCCGATCCTTTCATTTTAGATGTGACAGAAAAACACTATATCGTGTTAGTAGAGGAATGGTATGATCCTATTGGCAGAGGCCGTATTTCAAAACTTATTGTGAATAGAAATGACTTTACACTGAGGGCAATCAAAACCATTCTGGAATTAGAAAGCCACCTGAGTTTCCCTTTCATTCAGAGGACAGAAGATGCCATCTATATCATCCCAGAGAATTCGGCAACAGGAAGACTACCCAGATATAAATACAACCCTATTACTGATGAGGTATGTTTCGATAGCATTATTTGCCATGATAGACTTACAGATTCCGTACTGTTTGAATTCAATGGGGCAGAAATGATGTTTTCAACCAAACTCCCTGATGCTAACGGCAAGGAACTGGGTATTTATAAAAAAAACGATGATGACACATATTCTCTATACGACACGTATCACTTTGAAGAGAATCTCTCTAGAATGGCAGGTAATATATTCACATGTCACGGGAAGCTATACCGCCCTGCTCAGGTTTGCATTAAGTCATATGGCGATGCCGTCTCTCTTCAAGAAGTTCTATTTAATAACGGAAAATTCCAATTTAAAGAAGTAAGAAGGCTATATTCTCCTTCTCCCAAATATGATTTAGGATTTCACACCTTCAATGTTTTTAATGATTCTATTGTTGTTGATGGCTTAGGATATAGGAAATACATTATTTCCAATATCTTTAAAAAACTATGGCATATTATAAAAATCAAGTAGTATAACCTTCTGTACTTATTTTTACTCTTCCACTATAAAACTTATAGCTTCTATATTATTACTTACCCCCCCTACTGCATATTTATATGGCTCATTACCACGAGTAAAATCAATTATATCAATTTCACCTCTTTCTATTTGATTGTTTATAAATGCATTCAAAGACAAAATCCCTGGCGAGTATCGTGAATATCTCATATTCACTCCTGCCGCAATAAAAAGTATTTGTCTATGAATCTCGTCTTTCAAATAATAAAAAAAAGAACATAACTCTTCTTTGTGATATACTGTAAGAAAATGACCTTTATCATAATCCATAAAAGGAATGTACGATTCAAAATGATATGATAGACGAGACATCATCCGATATTTAATCAATCTCAGTTTTGATACATTCTCTATCTTTTTGACAAATCTTTGCTCTCTAATAATTTTACACTTTTCTCGATCTACACTCATATTATCAAAATCTATTTTGATTTCTATTTCGTCCTTTTTCAAGCGATTGAAAGCTGTACGGATATTTTGTCTTGCATTTTTACTAAGTAACGATTTATAATCATTTGATGTGACTGGCAATTTTAAAGCCACACACGTTACCAATTCTTCATGTTTCACATCATACTTAGATATGAGATACTGAAAGGATTTTACATCTTGTTTCATTTCACTAAAAAAGAATTTTGAAACTTTATATTTTCTTTTCACATCGTGCAATAAAAAATTTAACGCACAACTATCAAAGTCATAGTATATAAAGTTAAGGTAGTCACTCCAACCTTGTCTCCCCAAAAAGTAAACACCTTTTTTATTTACAAACTTAAATGAATGTTTTACTATCCAAAAGGGGGCTATTAATATTACCAATCCAGCACGTCTTACCACCGCATAAACTGATACAAAATTCTCTGTATCTTCTGGAACATAAATATCATTTAACATTTCATACCAATCATAAGATTGAAAATAAGTCATATCAGAACCTTTTTCTAGTTGTTTCCAATTTGTATCTAAACAAGAAAAGACATTCTTGCTTATATATTCCACTTGATATTTATCGGCAATATCCTTCATAATCATAAAAAAAACACAAATGAATCAAACGTTATTACTTGAGATGCTGCAAAGATACTAAAAAAATAAGATTTCAATCATTTTTTCCTCCACTTTCTTTTGATTATTATAAAATAAATAAGTATTTTTGCAACAAAATAATTTGTATGAAACGGATTAACTGGATAGACTGGGCAAAATTTCTTGCCATCACCCTAATTGTGCCTATACATATCCCACAAGGACATGGGGCACAACCAATAACATACTTTGAAGTTTTCATAGTACAAGCATTTTTCTTCTATTCAGGTTATCTAAAGAAAGATACTATTGATTTGAAAACAAATCTTCACAACTATTGGCATAGACTGATTATACCATACTTCATCTATAATATCCTTTTCTATCCTTATTGGTTAGCTAAGTTTTATTTAACAAACAATGGCATGCCAACCATTACAGAAGCAATAAAGCCTATATTAGGAATATTTTTCTTTCAGGCAGAGACCAACATCTCCTGTGGTCTAAACTCTGTCACATACTTTCTGATAATATTGCTTATCTTGCATCTTACATTGGATATTTGCCACCAGATAAAGTATGGAAAATGGATAATGATTGGTTTATGTATAGCTGGATGCCTTCTCTATACACTCAGTAAATTCAACTATTTCACAAGAGAGCT
>JAEEGF010336486.1_pt1 | contig 11783 bp, 5 predicted proteins | sample 9134171 | NCBI WGS metagenome assembly JAEEGF01 (sample SAMN16246542, study PRJNA631951) | gut metagenome | biome: gut microbiome; feature: rumen; material: AP-attached | host: Bos | place: Iran: Karaj | collected 2018-10 | reverse complement strand
AGCGTAAGGCCGACCTGACTGGTGCTGTGGCCGTGGTGCAGACCAAGGACTTGAAGACCAGCACCGACACCGACCCCATGCGCGCCCTGCAAGGTAAGGTGCCGGGCATGACCATCACGAGCGACGGCTCGCCCGTCGGCGCCGGTAAGGTGCGCATCCGTGGTATCGGCTCGTTCAACTCGTCGCAGGATCCGCTGTTCATCATCGACGGCGTACCGACAACGACCAACCTGAACACGCTGAACATGAACGACATCGAGTCGATGCAGGTGCTGAAGGACGCTGCCTCTGCTTCTATCTATGGTAGCCGCGCTGCTAACGGTGTCATCATCATCACCACCCGCTCGGGAAAGAAGGGCGAGAAGGTGAAGGTGGACTTCTCGGCCAACCTGACGGCTCAGTTCTACAACTCGCAGTCGATGATGAAGCTGTCTAATTCAAAGGAGTATGCCACAGCCATGGCTCAGGCTGCCATGAACGACGGACTGGACCCCGAGGCATACGCCAACAACTACGGTCTGACGCTGCACGCCGACAAGGGTACGAAGATTTCGGCCTATAACCCCGCTACGGGACTGATGGAGGACTTTGTGGTGAACGGCAAGAACGGCGGATTCCTGAACGACGCCCGCACCATGCGCTACAGCGATACCGACTGGCTGGATGCCATCTCGCGCACGGGCTTCTCGCAGAACTACGACTTCTCCATCTCGGGAGCCACCGAGAAGTTCTCGGCTCTCTTCTCTGCCGGCTATAAGAACAACAACGGTATCCTGAAGTTTACCGACTTCGAGAGCTTCTCGGGACGTATCAATACGAGCTACAAGATTAACAACATCGTGACCATCGGCGAGAATGCCACCATTACATACTCTGACCAGGTGGACTGCCAGCCGTTGGAGAACGCCCTGAAGATGTCGCCCACACTGCCCATCTATGAAGAGGACAACAAGACATTCTCCGGTCCTGTCGGAGGCATGAGCGACCGCCAGAACCCGCTGCGCGAGTTGTATCACAACCGCGACAACCGCCTGAAGATATGGCGTATCTTCGGTAATGCCTTTGTCAATATCACCCCGCTGAAGGGACTGACGCTGCGCTCCAACTTCGGTATCGACTATGATGCAGGATTTATCCACAGCGTGACCTACACGTGGCACTCCGACGTGGTCAACAACTCCACTCCTTCGGCCACCGTTTCTCAGGCCAACGACATGAAGTGGACATGGTCGAACACCGCCACCTACAACTTCGTACTGGCCGCCGAGCACACATTCAACCTGCTGGCTGGTCTGGAACTCTACAGCCAGAAGCGCGACGACTTCTCAAGCTATGCTCAGATGTACGCCCTGGAGACATACAAGTATATGTGGCCCAACGCCTCTACCGGCACACAGCGCGCCACGGGTATCGAGGAGGGCTACAACCTCGTGTCACTCTTCGGCAAGATTGACTACAACTGGAAGGACCTGCTGCTGGCATCGTTCACCATACGCCGTGACGGTTCGAGCCGCTTCGGTGAGAACAACCGCTACGGTACGTTCCCTGCCTTCACGTTAGGCTACCGTGTGTCGCAGCACCTCAATCAGTCGTGGATTGACGACATGAAGATCCGCGCCTCTTGGGGACAGACCGGTAACCAGGCCATCTCCAACTATGCACGCTTCGGCCTGTATGCCGCTACCTACGGCGGCGGTCGCAACGAGTCGACAGCCTACGACCTTGCACTGGCCGGCAGCGGCATCTTCCCCTCTGGATTCCGTGCCACACAGTCACAGAACAACGACCTGAAGTGGGAGACCACCGAGCAGTGGAATGCCGGTCTCGACTTCACCCTGTTTGGCAACTCACTCTATGGTACGTTTGACACATATATCAAGAAGGTGAAGGACATGCTTATCAATCCTGCCTACCTCGGTTCGATGGGTGAAGGCGGTGCTTCATGGCTCAACGGTCCGAGCCTGCAGAACTGGGGTATGGAGTTTGCCCTCGGCTATCGCCACACCACCAGCTACGGCCTGCGCTACAACATCAACGGCAACCTGGACTTCTTCCGTTCCAAGGTGACCTACCTGCCCGAGACAACCACCGGTTCGTATGTCCACACCGCCAAGGAGAACCTGGTAGAGTCGGGCAAACCCTACGGCAGCATCGTGGGCTACGTGGTTGACGGACTGTTCCAGAACCGCGAGGAGGTGCTGGCCAGCGGTCAGGACAATGCCCGCGTGGGCGGTCTGAAGTATGCCGACCTCGACGGCAACGGCATCATCAACGAGCAAGACCAGACATGGATTTTCAATCCCGTTCCCAACTTCTCATGGGGCCTTAACATTGAGCTTGGCTACAAGGACTTCGACTTCTCGATGTTCTGGCAGGGCGTTGCCGGACAGGACATCTACAACGACCAGAAGTTCCAGACCGACTTCTACTCACTCACCGATGCCGGCTCAAACAAGGGCAACCGTATGCTCGGTGCCTGGACAACGGCCAACACCGGCTCTACGATTCCCGCTCTGACCACCAATAACACCGGTAACGAGGGCCGCACTTCGAGCTACTTCGTCGAGAACGGCTCATACGGCAAGCTCCGTCAGGTGCAGATTGGCTACAACCTGCCCAGTAAGTTCATCCAGAAGCTGAAGATGACCTCGGCTCGCGTCTATATCTCCGGTCACAACCTGCTGACCATCAAGAGCAGCTCGCTGACCTGCTCAGACCCCGAGAATCCCCGCTGGATGTATCCTAACAGCACATCCATCTCATTCGGTGTCCAGACCAGCTTCTAAGGTATTCAATGTCTAAGGAATAAAGGAAATATAAAACAAGTAAATAATATGAAAGCAATATATAAAGCATTCTACGCAGGTATCGTTTGTTGTGGCATCTCCGCAACCCTTACGAGCTGCGACAAGGCATTCGACAACTTCATCGATGTCGAGCCTCAGGGTGTCATCAGCGAGGACCTGGCCATGAGCCAGCCTGACGAGATGGTGACTTCTGCATACGCCAAGCTGGGCGACGACTGGTACACCTATCCGTTCAATCTGTGGCCTTACGGCGACGTCTCTTCAGACGATGCCATGAAGGGCGGTTCGGGAACCACCGATACCGACTATCACCCCGTGGAGGTGTGGTCGACGCTGACTTCATCGAGCCCCGGCGGCCACATGGACGAACTGTGGTATCAGCTCTACTGCAGCATCTCACGCTGCAACCGCGCCCTGGTGTCGCTGGCCGAATACGGCGAGAGCAAGCTGGGCAAGGACGTTACCAGACAGCGCGAGGCCGAGGTGCGCTTCCTGCGTGCCCACTTCTACTTCAAGCTCGTTCAGCTGTGGTATCAGGTACCCTGGGTTGACGAGGAGGTGTATAAGAACCACTCTGAGGAGCAGACTCCCAACAACCAGTTCACCCACGAGGAGCTGATGGACAAGATCGTTTCCGACTTCAAGTTTGCCTACGACGTGCTGCCCATGCCCGAACAGCAGAAGGAAGGCGGACGTGCCAACAAGATGGCTGCAGCAGCCTATCTGGCCAAGTGCTATCTGACTATGGCATGGGGCGACGGCTACGAGGCCAATACCGGCACAGGCCACATCAGCCAGCAGTACATGCAGGAGGTGGTCAAATACACCGGTGAAGTGAAGAACTCAAAATACGGATACTTGTCGGACTTCGGCGACATCTTCCTGCCAGAGTACAAGAACAGCGAGGAGAGCATCTTTGCCGTGCAGCACTCTAACTATCAGGATGACAACACCCTCTACGGACGTGCCAACTGGTCGAACATGCTGAATGGCTGCTGGGGCATCTGGTCGTGCGGATGGGACTTCCATAAGCCCACACAGAACCTTGTCAATGCGTTCAAGACCAAGAACGGCCTGCCCATGTTCGACGACTATAACAACGAGACCGCCTATCCCGTCAGGGGCGGCGCAACGGCCCAGAAGTGGGATCCGCGCCTCTTCCACACCGTCGGTATGCCTACATTCCCCTACAAGTACGAGACTTCGTTTGTGAATGCCGAGGGCAAGGTGATTCAGATGATGACCAAGGACAACTCGCGCACACCCAATACCTACGGCTACTACGCCTCGATGAAGGAGGTGCCGCAGCGCTCAAAGGGCGAGACCTTCGACAACCCCTGGCAGGCTTTCGCCATGAACGACTACGTGCTGCGCTACACCGATGTCATGCTGATGCGCGCCGAGGCGCTCATCGAGCTGGGTACGCTGAACGAGGCTCGAGAGATTATCAACGACATCCGCCAGCGCGCCAAGAACTCCGTGGCCAAGCACATCGCTTACGCCAGCGACTTCTGTGAGATTTCGCTCTATCCGGCACAGTATTTCGCATCCAAGGAGCAGGCCCGCCAGTGTCTGCAGTGGGAGCGCCGACTGGAGCTCGCCATGGAGAACGGACGCTTCTACGACCTGCGCCGCTGGGGCATAGCCTCGAAGACACTCAACAAGTTCTTCGAGAAAGAGCAGACAGTGGAGTACGACGGACAGACATACGCCCAGTATTATAAGGACGCTCACTTCACACCCGCCAAGAACGAGTATCTGCCGATACCCTACAACCAGCTCTACTACGTACCCGGACTCTACACTCAGAACAAGGGATATAACTAAAATTGAAGAATTGAAGAATTGAAGAATTGAAAAATTTTGCTACCGCTCTTCAAAAAGTAATCAATAATAAAAATCAAGGTATAAATTATGAATAATATAATCAGCAATAAAGGAAAAAGAAGTCTGAACATGACGGTGAAGTTGCTTTTCGCAGCACTCTTCATGCTTCATGCCTCACTCTTCATTTCCTGTCAGGACAAGGACTACGCCCGCGAGGCCATGCACCTGCAGGCCCCCGACGTGACACAAATCAGCGGACAGCTGCAAGGCGACAACTACATTCTGACGTGGCCGACACAGCCGACACAGATGCAGGTCACCGTCTATCGCAACGGCACGCTCTCCAGCTCTGAGCGGGTGAGCGGCAACAGCTATACCCATAAGGACGTGCCTACCAACGTGCCGTTTGAATACGTGTTCAAGCTCACCGACGGCGAAAACTACTCCAGCGGCGTCGTGCTGAAGTATCTGCGCGAGGGTGCCGCCAGCATCACCGGCCTGGCCATGTCGCAGCTCGACAAGCAGGGCGGCTACGATGCTCTTGTTGAATGGAAAGCTGCCACCGATGCCCAGAGCATCCTGCTGACAGCCACCAACGGCGTTCGTGTCATCAACGAGACACTGCCCGGCTCAGCCACCCGCTACACCATCAGTGACGTGCAGACCGGCGACACCTGGGAGGTAACCTTAGTAGCCAAGAACGACAAGGGAACCTCGCTGGCTACCCGCTCATCACTGCGCATCGGCAAGACGGCCATCGGCTTCCTCAGCGTATATGACACGCCCGAGGAGCTGGTTGAAAAGGGCGACGACGACGAGGCTTCGGCATGGCTGTGGCTCCACCAGGAGTATCCCACGGCAGTGTTCCTCCCCTTCAGCAAGGTCAAGTCGGCTGCTGATGTCGAGCCGTTCCGCGTGCTGTTCTGGCTGCGCGACCTTGAAGGCGTCAACGAGAGCGACGTATGGGCAATGCCCGCCGTGGTGGAAGCCGCCACACCCACCATCCGCCAGTGGTACAAGGACGGAGGCAGCCTGCTGCTGTGGAGTCATGCCACCGTTTATTCCGGCTATCTGGGCCGTATCAGCCTCGACGAGATGAAGGGCAACGACCATGCCTTCGGCTTCGGCCCCGGCGGCATCAACAACGACGTCTGGCGCATGGCCGTAGAGCTCTATCCCGACCGCAAGTTCAAGAAAGACCACTCTGAGCACCCCATCTACAAGGGACTGGAGATTGAGACCACCGACGACACCAAGCTCATCGCCTTCAAGGGCGCTGGTTGGACTGAAGACCACAACTGTCTCTACTTCAACCTGCCAAGCCTGTGGACCGGCCTGGGCAATCAGGACGAAGCCTGCTACAACCGCTGCACCCAGGAGTTCGGCATCTATCCGCTCGGCACATGGGACAGCCAGATATGGTGGGTGAGCCAGATGAACGTATGGGAGGCCCAGCAGGGCAACACCGACTTCAAGGGCACGCTGATCTGCATTGGCAACGGTGGCTGCGAGTTCTCGATGAAGAATCCCGACGGCACACCCGACAAGAGCGCACATCCCAAGAACAACCTCTATCAGGACAATGTGCTCCGTCTGGCCAAGAACTCACTCGAGTACCTCAAGACGAGATAAATGAAGGATTGAAGAATTGAAGAATTGAAAAATTGAAGTTTTTTATGAAAAGGAAGAATATGTTTCATGGCATGGTGGCCGTCCTCGCGACGGCTGCCATGATAGGCTGCAGCAACGACATCGACTTCAAGCAGCAGTACAATCCGCTTATCGATGACAACAAGCAGGAAGAGCCCGTCAACCCCGACGAGCCGACCACTTCAGGCTATGATGAGCAGTACCGCCCGCAAATCCACTACACCCCCGCCAAGAACTGGGTCAACGACCCCAATGGTCTGGTCTATCTCGACGGCACATGGCACCTCTTCTACCAGTACAATCCGCAGGGCAACGTATGGGGCAACATGTCGTGGGGACATGCCACGTCAACCGACCTCGTCCACTGGAAAGAACAGGCTGTAGCCCTGACGCGCGATGCTTTAGGCGACATCTTCTCGGGCTCGTGCGTCATCGACAAGGACAACACCGCCGGCTTCGGAGCCAACGCCATGATAGCCCTCTATACCTCGGCAGGCGACGGCAAGCAGCAGCAGTCATTAGCTTACTCCACCGATGGCGGCAAGAACTTTGAGCGCTTCGGCGGTAACCCTGTCATCAAGAACGACGACGACAACCTGCGCGACCCCAAAGTGTTCTGGCATGCCGAGAGCCAGCAGTGGGTCATGGCTTTAGCCAAGGGCTGGAAGCGGGGCATTGAGCTGTATGGCTCCAAGGATCTGAAGTCATGGAACCATCTGAGCACTTTCGTCGTTCCCCTGACAGGCCGTCCCGAGCTGCAGTGGGAGTGTCCCGACCTGATGCAGATTGGTGACAAGTGGGTGCTGCTTGTCAGCGTCAACCCTGGCGGTCCCATCACTGGTTCCGGCATGATGTACTTCACCGGCCATTTTGACGGCAAGGAGTTCAAGGCCGACGAGCGCGACTACCCCCTGTGGCTCGACTACGGCATGGACAACTATGCCGGCGTCACATGGTCGAACACCGGCGACCGCCACGTCATGATAGGCTGGATGAACAACTGGTCGTACAGCGGCGACGTGCCTTGCTCGCCCTGGCGCTCGGCCTTCACCCTGCCACGCGAGCTCAAGGTCACCGAGTACGACGGCAAGCCCCTTGTCACATCCACCGTTGTCAAGGAGATTGACGCCATTGCCGGCCAGTGGCAAGATGCCGGCGCATCACTCGACGTGAAGGATGTCTATCAGCTGCAAGTTACTGTCGTTCTCGACCAGAATTCCACCATCACCCTGAGCAACGACAAGGGTGAGCAGTATGTCATCGACGTCCGCGGTTCCGAGCGCACAGTTGCTGCTCACCGCAATGCCGCCACCGGAGCAACAGGTTTCAATGGCACATTCTCCATCCCGTCCATGCAGGCACCGCTCTGCGTCAGCGGCAACACCGTCACTCTCGACATCTATGTCGACCGGTCGTCAGTTGAGCTGTTCACCAAGGAGGGCACCATGGCCATGACCAACCTCGTGTTCCCCGGCAGCATCTACAACAAGCTGACAGTCAGCGGAGCAGGCAGCGAGGCCAAGTATCGCGTGCTCAACCGCATCTGGTGACACTGCTATTTAAACGGAACACACCAAAGGTTGTTTTCTATAGTCCGCCTAAAGCTGTGAGGTTTTGGGCGGACTATTACTTTTCTACTGATTCCAACCACACAGACCTTCACCAACCGCATCTACGGCATGCCGAAGAATCCGTGGAGGATGGCCTGCGAGCACGGCAGCGTGACGGTGAGCAACCTGACGATTAAGAACTGAGGTGACTCTGCCGCTAAAGTGGCGAAGTTACTGCCACTCGGCATAAAAAATAAACGAGTTTATTTTGTTTTGCTCTCGACTTTTCGTAACTTTGCGGACGAAATAAAAACTTTACGCAATGAATAAGGCATATCGCGCGTACATTATAATATTATTGACAGCGGTGCTACTGGCTGGATGCCAAGACTCTGGGCGGACGTACAAGATTGGACTCGCCCAGTGCTCCAAGGGCCCGTGGCGCGAGAAGGTGAACCAGGAAATGCTGGCCGCCCAGCACCTGTATGAACACGACGTGGAAGTGGACATCGTCAACTCGTTTGACGACCCGGAAATGCAGGCTCGGCAGATAGACAGTCTTGCCAAGACTGACATCGACCTGATGGTGGTGGCACCATACGAGGACATCAAGCCCATCAACGATGCCATAGCGCGGGTGCTGAAGGCGGGCATCCCCGTGGTGAGCTTCGACCGCAAGACCAGTGCTGAATACACCGCATTCATCGGCGGCAACAACGTGGAGGCGGGGCTGATAGTGGGGCAACACATTGCCGCGATTGCAGCCTCCCCCGGTTCCTCGCAAGGGGGGAAGAGCAGACCGATAGTGATGGAGATTACGGGACTGCTGAGCAGCACGCCGGCACTGGAGCGCCACATAGGCTTTGAGAGGGCCATGAAGGCTATGCCCGAGGCGGAGTATATATGCAGGAAGAGCGACTGGTCGAGCGACGAATCGTGCCGGCTTGCCAGCGAGCTGATTGACTCGCTGAGGGCGGCGGGTGACGAGGGACGGATAGACAACACCTACATCTTCTGTCACAACGACGGCATGGCAACAGGCGTGTACAAGGCCGTGGTGGAGAAAAACGTGGAGGGCCGCATCAAGATACTGGGCATCGACGGTATGCCGGGCGAGGGCTTAGAGTATGTGAGGCTGGGGCATCAGGTGGGTACCTACTACTATCCCACGCATGGCGAGAAGATAGTCAGGCTGGCGCTTGACATACTGACGGGCAAGCCATACGAGCGCGAGAACCCGATGCTGGGATTCGTGGTGACTCCCGAAAACGTGGACCTGGTCATCACAGAGTCGGAAGAGCTGATGAAGCAGAATGACGACCTGATTACCATACACGACAAGCTGGAGGCTTCGTTCGGACTATACAATACACAGCGCAAGGTCTTGATAGGCAGCTTCATCACCATTATACTGCTGTCCGTGGCCTTTGTCATGATGTGGATGGCCATCATCAAGGCAAGACGCGCCCTGCACGACCGTCAGGCCATGAACGAGGAACAGACGCTGTTCTATACCAAACCGGAGAGCCGCACGCTGCGACAGGTGTTTGACACGCCAAAGGAGGAAATGCCGCCACAGAAGACGCAGGATGCCATCTTTGCCGAGAGGCTGAACGAGGCAATACGCCAAAATATGTCGAATCCATCGCTAAAAATGGACGATTTGGGCGATACCGTGGGGCTGAGCCGCGTGCAGCTGTACCGCAAGGTAAAGTCCATCACGGGACTGTCGCCGGTGGAACTGCTGCGGCAGATGCGCCTGCAGCAGGGCTACGTGCTGCTGACAACGACCGATAAGACCGTTCAGGAGATAGCCTACGAGGTAGGATTCGGCACGCCTGGCTATTTTTCAAAATGTTTCCGCCAGCAATATGGCAAATATCCGATGGAACTGAGGAGTTGACAAATGTGACGAAATAGTGAACGATTGTTCCATGTAACATAATTACAAGTCTGCGAACGATAATTAATAGTCAATTATCGTTCGCATTTGTATCTTTGCGCTACAATTTCATTACTAACCAATTAAAAACGTAACGCAAATGAAACAAGCGAAACGAAGCATTCTGAGTTTCCTGTTATTGATGACGGGTACATTAATGATGTGCGCGCAGGAGATAACGGGAACAGTGAACGATGCCATGGGGCCGGTCATCGGTGCCACGGTGATGGAGAAGGGTACCACCAATGGTACCGTGACCGATTTCGACGGTAACTTCCGTCTGAAGGTGGAGGCTGGCAAGACGCTGGTCTTCTCGTACATCGGTTACAAGACAACGGAGTTGCCGGCCAAGGACGGCATGATAGTGACGATGGAGGACGACGCCCTGTCACTGAATGAAGTCGTCGTGACGGGTTACACCACCCAGCGCAAGGCCGACCTGACGGGTGCCGTGTCAGTGGTGAGCGTCAGTGAGCTGGCCAAGCAGAACGAAAACAACCCGATGAAGGCCCTGCAGGGCCGTGTGCCAGGCATGAACATCCAGGCCGACGGTAACCTGGAGGGTGCTGCTACGGTGCGCATTCGTGGTGAGGGTACGCTGAACTCGGGCGTCGACCCGCTGTATATCATCGACGGCGTGCCTACACAGGGCGGTATGCACGAACTGAACGGCAACGACATCGAGAGCATACAGGTGCTGAAGGATGCTGCCTCGGCATCCATCTACGGTAGCCGCGCTGCCAACGGTGTGATCATCATCACCACCAAGAAGGGCAAGGACGGCAAGGTGAAGGTCAACTTCGACGCTTCGGTAGCAGCTTCGTTCTATGCCCACAAGATTGAGACGATGAACGCCAAGGAGTGGGGACAAGCCTTCTGGCGTGCCAACGTGAACGACGGGTTGAACCCCAACAACAACAACCTGGGCTACAACTTCGACTGGACATACGACAAGCAGGGCATCCCGACGCTGAACAATGTATGGATGAACATGTTCCTGGACGAGGGTGCCACGGTGCGCTCGGCTGACACCGACTGGTTCAACGAGATTACCCGCACAGGTGTGGTGCAGCAGTACAACCTCTCTGTCAGCAACGGCAACGATAAGGGCAACTCGTTCTTCTCAGTGGGCTACTACGACAACCTTGGTACCATCAAGGAGTCGGAGTTCAGCCGCCTGTCGGCTCGCGCCAATGCCGACTACAAGCTGTTTGACGGCAAGGTGGTCATCGGCGAGAACTTCACCGTCAACCGCACCAAGGGCATTTCAGCTCCGGGCGGCATCCTGGAGAACGCGCTGGAGTTTAATCCCAATTTCCCCATCTATGCCGAGAACGGCGAGTACGCCCAGGCCTTGGGTGCCTACTCGGAGCGCGAAAACCCGCTGAGCCTGTTGCATAATAATAAGGATAATGAATACACGCAGTGGCGCATGTTCGGCGATGCCCACCTGAGCATCACGCCGTTCAAGAACTTCACCGTGCGCACCACCCTCGGACTGGACTACACGCAGAAGGAACAGCGATTCTTCCTCTATCCCATTGCCAACGGTAAGATGAAGCGCACCGACTCGGCTGTGGAGAGCAAGCAGGAGCACTGGATGAACTGGATGTGGAACGCCATTGCCACATACAACCTGGAAATCGGACAGCACCGAGGCGACGCCATGATTGGTGTGGAGGTGAACCGCCAGGACTACAAGATGAGCAGCGCACAGCGCTACGAACTGGCCATTCTGAACACCGACTACATGTGGCCGTCGGCAGGTACTGGCCGCCAGCTGGCATTAGGCTTCGGCAATGGCTACTCGCTGGCATCGTTCTTCGGAAAGGTGAACTACACCTACGCTGACAAGTACATGGCCTCGGTGACCATCCGCCACGACGGTTCAAGCCGCTTCGGACACAACCACCAGTACGGTACGTTCCCGTCCATCTCGGCCGGTTGGCGCATCACACAGGAGAAATTCATGAAAACCACGTCCAGCTGGCTCGACGACCTGAAGCT
>JAEEGF011155246.1_pt1 | contig 11784 bp, 8 predicted proteins | sample 9134171 | NCBI WGS metagenome assembly JAEEGF01 (sample SAMN16246542, study PRJNA631951) | gut metagenome | biome: gut microbiome; feature: rumen; material: AP-attached | host: Bos | place: Iran: Karaj | collected 2018-10 | reverse complement strand
ATGAAGGCGTTGCGCTTGCTGCAGCGCGACTTGCCTGTCGGCCAAGTGACGATGCGGCTGCAGAAGAATATCCCTGTTGGCGCTGGCCTCGGCGGCGGCTCAAGTGATGCCGCTGCTGTGCTTAATGCCTTGAACGAACTGTTTCATCTGAATCTTACCGACGAAGCACTGCAACGCTATGCTGCGCAGTTGGGCAGCGATGTCGCTTTCTTTATCCGTTCGATGCCAGTCTATGCTACGGGCAGGGGAGAGGTGATGCGCCCCATTTCCCTCGACCTGTCGCGGAAAGTGATTACCGTCATCCATCCGGGCTTGCACATCTCTACGGCTGAGGCATACGCCGGTGTGACCCCGCACAAGGCCGATTATTCGCTTGAAGAGGCGGTGAAATTGCCTGTCAGTGAATGGAAGGGATTGATTAAGAATGATTTTGAAGACACGCTGTTTGTCCGTTATCCTGTGCTGCAACGGTTGAAGGAACACTTGTATGCGCAAGGCGCCGACTATGTGTCACTCTCGGGCAGTGGCTCAGCTGTATATGCTATCGGAGATGAGAAATATTTTGGATTAAATCATTGATTTATATATGTTTGTGAAAACAAAAAGACATTTATACTATGGCCTTTTAGGCATTGTTCTGCTGGTTTTGTTCGCTAATGTTGCGGGCTATGCCCAGGAGACTATCAAGGCAGAGCCGTTTTATCTGAAGGCCCTCCAGAATCGTTTGAGTGAGGATGAAACGCAGATGTTGCGAGCTATCTATGCGCCGACGGTGGTGGGTGTACCACCGTCAGATGCGCGTGCAGATATGTGTGTGATGCCCGACGGCGAGATTCGTGTCTATGGCGCACGCTACCGCACGCCTGAACAGCCGAAAGGTATTCCCGTCTATATCGCCTCGACCGATGGTGGTCTCTCGTGGAAACAATACTTCCATAAAGGTGTGATGGGCTCAGCTACCTATTTCCCAGAATGGGGATTGTGGATGAAATGTGCGGAAAGTACTGGTAATGAGATGGGTACTTTTGTTTTGATTTCAAAAGAGGGCCCCGATGCCACTACTACTGATGCTGTCAAGGTGAGTCGAAGGAAGCATGAGGGTGCTTTTCTGCCGCAGCGGACTGCCGATGGGAAGCGCGTGTTTTTCACGGCTCAGCAATTAGATGAAAATCAAGAGAAACCGGCTGTCTATTTCTATTCCGACAATAAGGGAAAATCCTTCCAACAGGTGGTGGTTCATCAGCCGGAGCAGCAGCGCGTGGTTTATCCGCATAAGGATGTCCGCTGGTCGGTTGGCAACGGTACAGAGCCTGTTGTATGTGAAGTGGAGAAGGGTAAAATGCTGATGCTTCTACGCAATTCCACCGACTGCTTCTACCAAAGCTTCTCGTACGACCGTGGCAGCAGTTGGACTGTGCCTCAGCCGTCGCCATTTCAGGGCACCAATACAACGCCGTTCCTGCTCCGTCTGTCCGATGGTCGCATTGTGGCCTTCTGGAACAACTCGCGGCCATTGCCCGAAGTGGACCACAAACAGCAGCCCAATGCCAAGGAGAGCGTGCTGAAAGGCACTTGCGAAGATTACTTCACCAACCGCGATGTGAGTCATGTGGCTATCAGCGATGATGGTGGTCGCACTTGGAAAGGTGTTCGCGAGCTCTATTTGAATAGTATTCGTAACAATGCGGATTTCAGATATTTAGGAACGCCACTTTCGTCAAATGACAAGAGTGTACACCAGTTTCAGGCCATCGAGTTGCCCTATCATAAAGTGCTGGTGGCTGTTGGTCAGAATGAGGTGTCGCGACGTCTGCTCATTTTCGATGTGGATTGGTTGTATGAAACGGAGCGTTTTGAGGATTTCTACGAGGGCTTGGCCAACGTCTCAACGCAAGTCTATTTGAAAAGTGTGGTCGGCCACACCGATCGCAATGGGCATTGTGCCTATAACCGGACCGACGGCGCCGTGAAGGTGCCCGATCCGACAGGCTCCACTTGGGAAGTGGTGCAGCTTTCGCGCATCAACGACCCGCGCCTGGTTAGTCCCATTCAAGGATTAGTGTGGAATTTTCCTGCAGCCATGCAAGGAGAGGTCGAAACGGAAATCTATTTGGCCGAGGATGCTGCGAATATTTCCTTGAGCGATTGCTGGTATAATCCGTGCGACGAGTACGCACCCGAATTTTCTCTCTTTTCTTTCCATATTGATAAAAACAAAATGTCGTTAGGCCAGTTTCACAAAGTGAAATTCGCCTTTGATTTGGCAGCTCGAAAAGCCGATATGTTTATTGATGGTCATTATGTTGAATCTTGCACTCTGAAACATGATTTCCATATCGGTCTGTCATACATTATTATACAATGTCAGGCTGCAAAAGAGTCGGAGGGTTTGTATGTGAAAAGTCTGCACAAAAAATAAGAATTAAACTCTTTTTGCAGGAATGAAATAGATGCCTGTTTGGAATGATTTTTTATTTAAATTTGCAGATTAATCCTAAAAAATTAGTGTCATTATGAGATTAGACGGAAGAAGAGAAAGTACCAACGTGGACGACCGCCGCGGTAAGAAAGTGGGTGCCGGTATCGGTATCGGCGGCCTTATTATTGCAGGTGTCATTTTTTTGCTGACGGGAAAGATTCCTACGAACTTGATTCAGAATATGAATGTGAGCAGCAGCACCGAAACGGCCTATACGCCGACGGCAGAAGAAGAGGAACTCGCTTCTTTCGCCAAAAAGATTCTGGCTGGTACCGAGGATGTGTGGACCGCTGAATTCAAGAAGATGGGCAGAACTTATGACCCGCCGAAATTGGTGCTTTTCACCGACGCTGTACAGTCGGGCTGCGGCAATGCCACTTCCTCGTCGGGCCCGTTCTATTGCTCAGCAGACCAGACCGTCTATATCGACCTTTCGTTCTTCAGCAGTATGAAGCAGCAGTTCGGCACGGCTGGCGACTTTGCTTATGCTTACGTCATTGCGCATGAGGTAGGTCATCATGTGCAGTATCTGCTTGGAACATTGAGCGCTGCGCATCAGAAAATGCAGCAGGTGAGCAAGACCGAAAGCAACCAGATCAGTGTGCGCCTGGAACTGCAAGCCGACTTCTACGCTGGCGTTTGGGCTAATCGCGACAATGCCATGTTCAATTCGTTAGAGGAGGGCGACAACGACGAAGGTCTGGCTATCGCTGCCCGTATCGGCGACGACTACCTGCAAAAACGTGCGCAAGGCTACACCGTTCCTGAATCGTTCAACCATGGCACATCGGCTCAGCGCTCCAAGTGGCTCAAGAAAGGTATAACCACAGGCGATGTGAAACAAGGTGACACCTTCTCGCCAGCTTATAGCCAATTGTAATATTTGTGTAAATGCTTTTTCCTTATAATATGAAAATCAGATTGTTATTGGCTTCTGTTCTGGCGGTGACCCTCTTCGCATGTCATCATAAGCAGGAAGCCGTTGCTCCGCAGGAAGAGACTGCGCCCGTCGATACACTCGAAGTGGTGACGGAAGACACTATTCCGCAGGGAGATGTTCAGTTGCAACAGATGGCCAATTTCTTGAGCGGACGCCCCGTGGCCGAAGATAGTCATCTCTATAAATTCACCCAGCAGGCAGCTTGGAAAAACTATGCCGCCCGTGCTAACGATTTGTGGCACACTTTCCAAACTAAAAAAGAGAGCTATACTGCTTGGGCCAAGACCGAGATTTATCCGTTAAGCAAGAACTATAACGAGCTCTTTTCGCCTTTTAGCGGCTCCGATTTTCTTTACGCCGATATCTTCTTTCCGAATATCACTACCATGTACCTCTTCGGTCTTGAAAGTGTGGGCTCGCTGCCCTCGACCGACTCGTTGAAGAAGAACCTGGGCTCGTACCTCGAAACGCTCAACGCCGGCATTGGCGATATTATGAAGCATAGCTTCTTTATTACCAAACACATGAAGACCGAGTTGGCTAATGTTCAAGTGGACGGTGTAGCTCCCTTATTGCTTATTTTCCTTACCCAAAGCGGACAGGAGATCTTGACGATGCAGTACGGCTCGGTGGACAAAGAAGGCCATTTCTTTGAAGTGCCTTACGAACAGTTGAGTCGCCATCGTAACAAGCTGATTAAGATCACTTACCATCAACCCAATATGCCTACAGTGCGCACCCTCTACTATACGGGCGGTACCAATGTGGCCAATGGCTCGTTGAAGGTCAACCCCGAATACATCAAGTTTATGGACAATATGGCTGATGGATGTGCAACATTTATTAAATCAGCGTCTTATTTGATGCACGAGGAGGATTTCTCAATGATTCGCGATGTGGTGCTTGCCAAGTCCGACTTTATCATGCAGGATGACTCAGGTGTGCCGTATCGTTTCTTCCCAGCTAACGAATGGAAAACCCAGTTGTATGGCGGTTACAGTCGCCCCATTGCCTTGTTTAGCGAATATGCCGAGAGCGACCTTGCCGACGCCTACAAGAGCGAAGATGTGAAGCCACTGCCTTTCCGCATCGGTTACAATCGTTTTTCTAATGAAAGAACTCATATAAGAATCAAAAAATAACAACTATGAAAAAAAGCATTCTGATAACTGGTGCCTCTGGCGGTTTTGGTGAGGCCATCGCCAAAAATTTGGGCAAGTACGATTATAACTTGATTCTGACGGGCCGTAATGAAGCCAATCTGAAGAAAGTGTGTGATGATATAAAGAAGGAACATCCCCAATGTCAGATTCTGCCGCTGGTATTCGATGTGCAGGATCCCGATGCATGCAAGAAAGCCATAGAATCCATTCCCGCAGAATTCTCCTATATTGACATTCTCGTAAATAATGCAGGATTGGCTGTTGAGTTGAACCCCATCCACAAGGGCGCTTGGGAGGATTGGGAAAGAATGATCAACACCAATATCAAAGGTGTGCTTTATATTACGCGCTTGGTGTCACCGCAGATGGTAGAACGCAAGGAAGGTCACATCATCAACATTGGCTCGATTGCCAGCCACGAAATCTATCCCGGTGGTAATGTCTATTGCGCTTCCAAACATGCGCTTTATGCACTGACAAAAGGTATGCGTGCAGATTTTCTACCGTACAATATCCGTGTGACGCAAGTTTCTCCTGGCGCTGCTGAGACCAACTTCTCCGTGGTGCGCTTCCATGGCGACAAGGCCAAAGCCGACAAGGTTTACGAAGGCTATGAGCCGCTGGTAGCTCAGGATATTGCTGATATTGTGGAGTTTGCCATTACTCGTCCCGCCCATGTTTGCTTGAACGAGATTGTGGTTACTCCCACAGCCCAATTCAACGGTGTAATTAACAGAAAGTAATTTGTAAAACATATTATTGAACAATAATAATTATCAACCAATTAAACCCAATTAACTATGAAAAAATTTATCTGCCCTGTTTGTGGTTATGTTTATGAAGGCGATGAAATGCCCGAAAAATGCCCCGTTTGCGGAAAACAAATGCAAGAAGTAAAAGAAGACCAGATGAGCTGGGCTGCCGAACATGTTGTCGGTGTTGCCAAAGGTGCTCGCCAAGATATTATGGATGACTTACGTGCCAACTTCAATGGTGAATGCTGCGAAGTAGGTATGTACCTGGCTATGGCTCGCGTGGCTCATCGTGAAGGCTATCCCGAAATCGGTTTGTATTGGGAGAAAGCTGCTTACGAGGAAGCAGAACATGCTGCCAAGTTTGCCGAACTGCTGGGTGAAGTGCTGACCGATTCGACAGAAAAGAATCTGAAAATGCGTGTGGAAGCTGAAAATGGTGCCACCATGGGCAAGACCGACTTGGCTAAGCGTGCCAAAGAACTCGGCCTTGACGCTATCCATGACACCGTTCACGAAATGGCTCGCGACGAAGCCCGTCACGGCAAAGCTTTCGCAGGTCTGTTGAAACGCTATTTCAATAAATAAGAGAAGCTTAATATCCTATAATTTTTAAAATTATCTAATTATGAATAACGCTAATTATATTTTTAGAGAACCTAAAAATGAACCGGTGTACAGTTACGCACCTGGCACTCCAGAACGTAAAGCGCTGAAAGCTGAACTGGAGAGACAATACAATAAAGTGATTGAAATCCCCTTGATTATCGGCGGTAAGGACGTAAAAACCGGTGATATGGGTACTGTGGTAATGCCTACCGAACATAAACACGTGTTGGCAAGATATCACAAAGTAGGTAAGAAAGAAGTACAAATGGCTATTGATGCCGCTATGGCTGCCCGTAAGGATTGGGAGAGCATGCCCTGGATTCAACGTGCTTCCATTATGATGAAGGCTGCTGAGTTGTTGGCTACCAAGTACCGCTACGTGCTCAATGCAGCTACTATGCTGGGACAAGGCAAGAGCCCCTTCCAGGCTGAAATCGACTGCCCCTGCGAAGCCATTGACTTCCTCCGTTTCAACACCTATTTCGCTTCGAAGATTTACAGCGAACAGCCCATTTCCGACCACACCATGCTCGACCGCAACGAGTACCGCGGTATGGAAGGCTTCGTTTATGCCATCACTCCGTTCAACTTCACTTCTATCGCACTGAACTTGAATGTGGCTCCTGCTTTGATGGGTAATGTAACCATTTGGAAACCGTCAACTACGGCTATCCTTTCCAACTATTATATCATGCGTCTGCTGCAAGAGGCTGGTCTGCCCGATGGCGTTATCAACTTCCTGCCCGGCAGTGGCTCTGTTATTAGCGAAGTGGCTTTCAAATCGCCCTATTTGGCTGGTATTCACTTTACTGGTAGCACAGGCACATTCAAGAGTTTCTGGAAACAGATCGGTAATAACATCGACATCTATAAGACTTATCCTAAGATTGTGGGCGAAACCGGTGGTAAGGACTTCATCTTTGCCCATAAGACTGCTCCCGCACGCGAATTGGCAGTAGCTATCCTGCGTGGTGCTTTCGAATATCAAGGCCAGAAATGCTCGGCTGCATCTCGTGCATACGTTCCCAAATCTCTCTGGGGCAAGACTTTAAAACACATCCAAGAGATGATGAAGACCGTGAAGATGGGCGATGGTCGCGACTTTAGCAATCTGATTAACGCAGTTATCGATGAGAAATCTTTCGATAATATTGCCGGCTATATCGATAGAGCCAAGAAATCGAAAGACGCTGAAATCGTTCTCGGCGGTGGTTACGACAAGAGCGTGGGTTACTTTGTTGAACCTACCATCATCGTGGCTAAAACTCCCGATTATGAATCTATTCGTGAGGAAATCTTCGGACCCGTTATCACCGTTTATGTATATCCTGATGGCAAATTCGAAGAGACACTCCGTCTGTGCGACGAGACTTCACCTTACGCATTGACAGGCTCCATCTTCGCTCAAGACCGCTACGCTATTGAGAAGGCAGAACAGATGTTGCGTCACGCCGCAGGTAACTTCTACATCAACGATAAGCCGACGGGTGCTGTGGTTGGTTGCCAACCGTTTGGCGGAGCCCGCGCTTCCGGTACGAACGACAAGGCTGGCAGTGCACTGAACCTCTATCGTTGGATTAGCGCTCGCTGCATCAAGGAAACGTTCGTTCCCGCTACCGATTACGGTTATCCTTTCCTGAAAGAAGAATAAAATCTTTCAATATTGTGTATAAAAAAACCGAGGTTGAAAAACCTCGGTTTTTTGTTTTAAGGTAACTCCTTGTTACGGTTTTGTTATATCGAACCAACTGTCGCCGCAGTTGAATTCTATGATGGCACCGCCTCTCAGTTGGTCTAAATATTCATTTGAATCGAAGGCGAAACCGAGGTCGGGAAATTCAATTACCAAATGATTTGATTCATTATAGAGATTTTGCGGGTCAACGACCACAATTTTAAATTTGTATCCACCTGGCTCTTTAATGTCTATATCACCTTCTCTGTGATCCAAAACGAGTTTGTCGTCAATATAGACTTGACCATAGATATTTTCATTCCAGCCACCTCCGCCCATATGGATGGGATGGTAGCAAGGATCATCGTGTGTTGATTCAACCTGGTAGGAGCGTTCATCGCCATAACCTTCAAAGCGACCGTTGTTGGCGTATGCGCAGTAATAGTAGGTTGTACCTGCGACTAAGTCGAACACACGGCCTGAGAATTTGCTTTCGGAGAATGACTGCATGGGTATCTTAGTACCTGTAGTCTGTGCGTTAGGACTGGTACTTAAGTAGATACCAAATTCTTCGATGTCACGGAAGCCGTCCGATTGGACTTCGCCACCAAAGGTTGCCGAGTTGGCGTTCATGTGTATTACCTTATCGGTGGTAACAACAGGTGCCATTGGGTCGGGGTCTTTGAGACAGCGCACGCTCTTTTGCACATTGACGAAGTTAGAGTATGACTGTTCGCTGCCGGCATAGATGGAGGCTTTGTCGAAGAAGAAACTTCTGTCGATGCCGTAGCTGCCCATAGCGGAGCAGGTCCAGAAGGATGCCGATTCTTTATCACCGTAAGTGTTAGCAGGAATAATCGAGAAACCTGACTCATTGGCAACCACTGCATTGTCAGTTCCTTTGGCGCCGGGAGAGTTGGCCACGTCGCTGGTTCTCCAGTCGTCGGAGGAGGCAATAAAGGCCAGTGCAATGGAGCCTCTGTCTTCGTTGGCAACACCACCGCCGTACACTTGTCGGTAGTAGGTGTATGAGGTTGCTTCTTTATTACTCATGCCGATTGTTTCTTCCAGAATAGACCATTCTTCGTGTGTGGGGATATGCCAGCCGTCGGGACAAATGCCGCGCTTGCCCACTGCCGTACCTGTTATTTGCATCAATTTACAGTTGGAGGTTTTGCTGTAGGTCTTCTTCGTGGCATCGCACAACGAATAGAAATACTCGCCATCCAGCACGAGATATTCCGATTGGTATGCGCTATATTCGCGGATGGTATATATATGGTCGGTGGGTGTCATTGCGGTGCCGTCAGGGTACTTGGTCACGCGCAGGTTTTCTCTCATCCAGCATTGCTCGCCAATGACAATTGTCTGGTAGGTGTTTCCGTCGATGTCGGTAACGGTACCGCAGTTGGGGAACACATCAGCCGAGCCAGTATCGGTCTTGAAGGTGTGTACATCACTATAGTAAATCAAGTCGAACTCTGTGGTTACGTAAGCCTTAACTTCATATTTGGTGTCGGGGGTCAAACGTGGAATCTTGGTCGAGAACTGATCGTCCTTCATCTCTAAGGGGCGTTTGTTCCAATCCGACTCACTGGCTTTCTTGTAGGCGATGCCGCATGAGTTGAAGTCGAAATCGCCCTTGATGGCGCGGGCATAGATGCTGGCGTAAGCACTGCTAACATCTGTTATACTGTCGATGAACACTTGAGGTGCTACGATAGGCTGTGTCGTAAATTGTTGCGGTGTAGCATATAGTGTGTCGGTTTCGTTGATGGCGTATGCGCGGTAATCGTATTGTGTGTCGGGCAGCAAGTCGTAGATAAAGTACTGGAAAGGAGTCTTTACTTGTGAGCCGGTAGCTTCGAAGGCTTTGGCCCATACGCCGTCTCTCTTAACTTCAAATCCTATGGCCAATAATTTGTCTTCTCTTTGTACGAAATGTCCTTTTAAGAAGGCAGAAACATAGAGAACATTGGTGGCAGGGTCTGTGTAAATCTCTGAAGGAATAGCTTCGGGAGTGATAAAGGTCTGTTCTTCGCCAAAGAAGATCTCGTCGCAATATTTGGCATAACCTTTAAAGATAAAGGTGCTTTTGGGTACGAGATCATGCACTGCATAAGAGAATTGTTTTTGGGTGTGATTACAAGTCACAATAGTCCATTCATCGCTGGTGCTGCGGCGGTAATAGAATCCTACTTCATCTGCGGCGATATTGGTTCCAGTCCAGTCGGCCGACAGTTTGGCGTCATGGCAGGCAATGTCGCTGGCCTCGCCGGTGTTGATGACAAGCGATGCGCCTTCGGGTAGATAGCAGGGGAATGTGAAGGTGATGGTCTCATTGGTGGTGATGCGGCTCGTCATCTCGGCAGTCATAACCTTGCCTCTTTGCGTGCAGTAGCCTGTGTAGGTCATTCTGTCGTTGTAGGCGCAATTCTTATCCACATCTTTCTTGCACATCTCCTGTTGCAGCGGCATGCTGCTCAGGTATTCCAGTTTGCAGGCTTGGCCTGTGTTGCCTAAATTTATCATTTTGATGGTTGTGCTACCGTTGTTCGAGTTGGCACTGAGCAAGTAAGTTTGTGGTGTGCTGAGTGTAGCTTGGAAAAGATGCTCTCCGCGACCCAAATTGTTGTGATAGGCGGCCACTTTCTTGCCGTTCAGGTCATATATCTCCAAATTAACTTTTGTCTTTTCTTGGGCAACCAAAATGAATTGTGTGATGCCATTGAACGGGTTGGGCACATTCTGGCGCAATGTCACATTGGACGATTGGTTAGAAAACTGTTGTATGCCGGCGACAGGAAATGTCAGTGTCGTGTCGGGGTAATAGAGCATGTCGCTCCAGTTTCGTGTGGTGTTCCTGAATTTGACACTGTCAATTTTTTGATAGACATCGTTGGTCGTTTTGCCGGTGAAGTTGACTTGAATCTGGCTCTGTGCAGATAAGCCAATACAGAGCAATACGCTTAAAATAGTGAGCAGTTTCTTAATCATGGTTTTGTTTTTGATTTGTTGTTGCAAATATAATTTTTTTTGCAATAAAAAAAGCGTTACAGAAGTCTGCAACGCTTTAAAAATGAATTTTGTGTCTTGTCGTTAGGCTAAACCGCCGTTGCCACCCATAATGGGGAAGGGTTCGGTGTGGTTGTCGCTGATGGGGCCATTCTTTTCTTCGAATTTCTTAATGTTTTCGTTCAAAGCGGCCAGCAGTCTTTTGGCATTAAGCGGAGTCATGATAATGCGTGAACGCACGTTAGCCTTGTTGAATCCGGGCATCAAGGATGCAAAGTCCAGAATGAACTCGTTATTGGAATGGGTGATAATGGCCAGATTGGCGTAGTTGCCTTGAGCCACTTCCTCACTTACATTCACGTCTAATTTTTTCTCTTCCATAATGAATTCTTTTATTAAAAAAAATCAGCTGCCAGAAAACTGACAGCTGATCGTTGTTGTTATTCTTTCGAAGCCATCAGACTTTCGTATTCTTCCATCGAACCGACTTCCAGATTTTGATATTTCTTCAAACCTGTACCAGCGGGGATGAGGTGACCTACGATAACATTTTCCTTCAAGCCGACCAAACTATCCGATTTGGCGTTGATGGCAGCCTCGGTCAATACTTTCGTAGTCTCCTGGAATGCGGCAGCTGAAATGAAGCTGCGAGTCTGTAAGGAAGCTCTGGTGATACCTTGTAAGATGGGCTTACCAGTGGCAGGACGAGCATCGCGAACCTCGATGAGTTTTAAGTCGCGGCGTTTGAGCAGCGAGTTCTCGTCACGGAGTTTCTTGGCGTTGATAATCTGTCCTTCGTGGTATTCGGTGGAATCGCCAGCGTTGGTAATCACTTTCATTTCCCAAATAGCATCGTTCTCTTCTTGGAAATCGATCTTATTGATCAATTCTCCTTGCAAGAACTTGGTGTCACCTGGGTCTTCGATTTCCATCTTACGCATCATCTGACGTACAATCACTTCAAAGTGCTTGTCGTTGATCTTCACACCCTGACGTCTGTACACATCCTGAATTTCGTTCACGATGTATTCCTGAACCTTCATGGCACCCTTGATAGAGAGGATGTCGGCAGGTGTGAGCGAACCTTCAGACAGCGGAGTACCAGCTTTCACGTAGTCGTTCTCTTGAGCCAGAATCTGTTTCGAAGTGGG
>JAEEGF011128106.1_pt1 | contig 11786 bp, 4 predicted proteins | sample 9134171 | NCBI WGS metagenome assembly JAEEGF01 (sample SAMN16246542, study PRJNA631951) | gut metagenome | biome: gut microbiome; feature: rumen; material: AP-attached | host: Bos | place: Iran: Karaj | collected 2018-10 | reverse complement strand
ACGAACGAATACATCGTTAAATGCGTCAACCTTGACGAGGAAGGACGCCGCATGGTAACTGTGGACTTTGGCGAAAGGCTTCCGTCCGGATTCGTCAAGATCGAGTCTCTCTCCGGCGATCCAAAGGTCGTCAACGACCTCGATAATCCGACGCGCTGCGCGACAAAGTTCTCCACGATATCGTTCGCCGGAGGGACGTCTTTCACTGCCGAAGTCGAGCCGTTTTCTCTCACCGTGTTCAGAATCGGCAATGCGGACACGACTCCTGCTTCGGCGGTCTGGACGAACGGAGCGGGCGACGGCGATGTCGAAAACCCTGCGAACTGGGAGGCGCGGAATGCCGATGGAATCGTTCTGTACGATGTCCTGCCTACTGCTTCCACTGTCGTGACTATACCATACGGAGAAAGACTTGAGAAACTCGGCGAGTTCGATTCCGCAGAGACGATTCTCTCCGTCTCCGGAGCAGCCACGCTTGCCGGCTTCGCCGCGGCTCCTGTCATCGCGAAGTCCGCTGTCGGCTGGTACGACGCGTCGGACGGTGCTACGCTGACGGTTGCGGATGACGGCACCGTGACCGGAATCGACAACAAGGGTTCCTCGAGCGTCGATCTCGACCTCGCTCTTGCAGAGCCGGGCAAGTCGCGCCAGCCGTCGTACGATCCGGAGAAGTGGAGCCTGAACGGGCTGCCGGTGATTGCGTTTACGAACGCCTACGGTTTCGCGTCAAAAGCCGAGACGGGAGTCGCGAGTTCCGCCGACAAGACGATAATGGTCGTCTCGCGCCATCAGTTCAACACGTTCCACAAATACGACGACAGCGGGGCGGAGACGGGCGAGTATTATAACGAGATGATGCCGCTCGGAATCGAAAGCACAAGCACGAACGACGATGGGTTTCGCATTGAAGACTGCACATGGGGATGGCGCCTGAGCTACTGGGACGAAGGGAACGAGAGCAATCGGTTCAGGGATCTCGCTACGGGTTCCATAACCGGACGTGACGCATCCAACAACGAACGCTGGCAGATTTGGGATATGGGCATTGGGGACATGGTAGTGCAGGCGCATTGCTGGGATTCCGATACGGGCCATTTGGGAACGTCCGCGTCTGAGACGATTTCCGCTGCGGGCGAAAGGACCGACAACAGGATATACCTCGGCTACAGAAAGCTCTACAGCGGCGTTTCGTCCGGATTCGTCGCCGAGGCGTTCGTGTTCGACAAGGCGCTTGCGGAAGGCGAGCTTGCGGCAATGCGCGACTATCTGCAGCAGAAGTGGTTCTCGTCCGATTCAGTCTCCACGCTCCCTGAATCGCTGAGGCTTGAAAACGGTGCGTCGCTCGATCTTAACGGAAGGCCGGTCGAGTTTGCGAAGGTGTATGGCGGCGGAACGCTGTCTAACGGCGCGGCGACAATTACGGACGCCTTGGTCGTCACTGTCAACGACGACGGAACGATCGATCCGCTTGCTGTTGACGGCGCTCTTGTGATCGGCGAGAACGCAAGGCTTGTCGTGAAGAACGCGAGGAAGCTTGTCGGGACGAACCCCGTCGTCGCGCTGAGTGCGACAGAGGGCATCACGGGCTCGTTCGCATCGGCGGTGTCCGACCCGGAGGGGCTGCCCCTTCGGTCCGTAAAGTCCGCTGACGGCAAAAGCATAACAATCGCGCGGCGCGGCGGACTGAGGCTGACTCTCCGGTAATGGTCTGCAATAACGGGAGGAAAATGAAAACGACTTTGACGGCATCGGCGGCGGCTGTAATCGCGGCCACGGCATTTGGAGGAGTGCGGATCGCGGTCGATCCAGGCGCGAATGGACACGACGTTCCGAAGACGCTGTACGGAATCTTCTTCGAGGATATCAACCATGCGGCGGACGGCGGGGTGTATCCAGAGCTGATCGAGAACCGCGGATTCGACTGGAAGACGAAGGATCTCGAGGGTTGGCAGACAGACTTCCGCGGAGACGCGATGGCACGTGTATCGCTTCAGGACGGACGCCCCGTGCATCCCGCGACGGCGCGCCACCTGCGCATCGAGTGCTTCGGCGCTGGCGATGGATGCGGCGTGAGGAACTTCGGCTACGGCGGCGTAAGCGTGGAGGCGGGGAAGAAGTACGACCTCACGTTCTATGCGCGCGGACTCGACGGCTACAGCGGCGGCTTGAGGTGCGTCCTCGAACGCGGCGGAAGCGTCCTCTGCGAGGCGAAGGTCGCCAATGGCGACATGAGCGTCGCGCCGGCAAACGAGTCCCTCGACTTCGAGCTCCCCGAGTGGAAGCGACACGCGTTTGTGTTCGAACCGCGCGAGACGGTCTCGGACGGCACCTTCTCGATTCTCCTCGATGCGCCCGGTGCGGTCGAGATCGAGCAGGTTTCGCTGTATCCGCAGGACACGTTCAACGGGAGGAAGAACGGACTTCGCAAAGACCTTGTGCAGTGGCTGAAGGACATGAAGCCTGGCGTCCTGCGATTCCCGGGCGGATGCATCGCCGAGGGCCACGACTTCCAGCACTGGTTCGACTGGAAGCGCACCGTCGGCGCGCTCGAGCGACGCGAGACGATCTGGAACACGTGGGGGTACTGGCAGTCGATGGGGCTCGGCTACTACGAGTACTTCTGCCTTGCCGAGGATATCGGCGCGGAGCCGCTCCCCATCTGCATCGCAGGCCTCACGTGCCAGTTCCGCGGGCCCAAGTTCGCACCGATGGAGTCGATGGAATACTTTGCGGACAACATCTGCGACCTCATCGACTTCGCGAACGCAGATCCCGAGACTAACGTCTGGGCGAAGCTCAGGGCCGACATGGGGCATCCGGCGCCGTTCAACCTCAAGTACGTCGGAATCGGAAACGAAAACTGGGACAAGGTGTTCCTCGACCGCTATCTCGCAGTCTCGGAAATCGTAAGGAGGCGCCATCCCGAAATTCGAATCGTCTCCTCCTCCGGCGCGCAGCCGGGCGGCAGTGAGTTCGAGCTCGCGTGGAGCACCCTGACCGACAGGACGGCCGATGTCATCGACGAGCATTTTTACATCGAACCGCACTGGATGATCGACACGGAGTCGCGCTACGACAAATACGCGCGCGCCGGGAAGCCGCATGTCTATGCCGGAGAATACGCTGCGCATGAGCCGGACCGTGCGAACAACCTGCATTCCGCTCTCTGCGAGGCCGTAGCGATGACGGGATTCGAGCGCAACTCGGATGTCGTCGAGATGACGAGCTACGCGCCGCTCTTCAACAAGGTGGGGTGGAACGGATGGAAGCCCGACCTGATCTGGTTCGACAACCTCAGGTCGTTCGGAACTCCCAACTACTACGTGCAGAAGATGTTCTCCGCGAACCGTCCGACGAAGTACCGTCCGTCGGCGGCGGAAGGCGCTGAAACCTCCCCGAATCCTAAGGGCGCCATAGGCTTCAGCATGTGGACGAGCGTTGCCGAGTTCAAGGACATCAAGGTGACTGCTGCGGACGGAGGAACGCTCTTCAAAGGCTTCCCCGAGATCGAAAAGTGCCCGCGCGGACCCGGCGCGCGCTGGCGCATGGTCGACGGAGCGATGCGTCAGGAGAACGGCGAGGCGACCTGGGACAGCGAGATCACGTTTGGCGATGCCGGCTGGCGCGACTACGACTTCACGTGCAGGGCGAGGAAGGTCTCTGGCAAAGAAGGCTTTGCGCTGCGCTTCTGCGTTGATACAAAACGCAGCCTCACCCTGAACATAGGCGGGTGGGGCAATACGCGCGCCGCTCTCCAGGGCGGAGGATACGAAATACCGGAATCGGCATCTTGTCCGTTCACTGTCGAGGAGGGGCGTTGGTACGACGTCGCGGTCTCGGTTCGCGGAGGGAAGGTGTCCGCGAAGATCGACGGCAAGGCGCTGTGGGATGACGTCGAGGTCGCGAGCAAGCCGCTCAGGACGTTCTACCACGTCTGCGGAATGGACGAGTCGACGAACGAATACATCGTCAAATGCGTCAACCTTGACGCGGACGGACGACGCGGAGTCACCGTGGACTTCGGCGAAAGGCTTCCGTCCGGATTCGTCAAGATCGAGTCTCTCTCCGGCGATCCGAAGGTCGTCAACGATCTCGATAATCCGACGCGCTGCGCAACGAAGCTTTCCACGATATCGTTCGCCGGAGGGACGTCTTTCACTGCCGAAGTCGAGCCGTTCTCGCTCACCGTGTTCAGGATCGGCAGGTAATGCACATAATCAGGCAAGGGATCGGCGGAGATGAAATATAAGTCATGTTTCGTAATTGCGGCGGCAATCGCCGCCGCACAGTGCGCGCAGGGGTCGCTGTCCGAACGAAAGCTTTTTGCGTCTCCGAATGGAAGCGTAGCGGCGAATGTCGGACCTGATGCAACAGGTGCTCTGTCATGGTGTGTAACGCTGGACGGGAAGAGCATGATGGAGGAAAGCAGGCTCGGGATCAATGTCGACGGAACCGAATTGGGCGGCAATGTGCGTATCGGCAAGGCGAAGTCTCGCCGCATCAGGGAGAAGTATGAGTTCAACGGGAACCACCGCACTGCCGTCAACAACTGCATCGAATACACGGTCCCCGTCATTTCGCGCACAGATGGCGCAGAGCAGATGAAGCTCGCGGTAAGGGTGTTTGACGACGGCGCGGCCGTCCGCTACATTCTGCCCGGAGCGGGTGCGCGCCGCATCGACAGCGAAGCTACGGAATGGACAGCTCCGAAGGGATCGAAGGTATGGTATCAGCCAAACACTTACTGCTACGAGGACGAGTTCGACAGCAAAGCCGCTGACAACCTCGACACCGGGCGTGTGGTCGCCCTGCCTATCACAGTGAAAATACCCGGCGTCGGCTATGCACTCTACACCGAGGCGAATCTCGTGAACTACACCGACCTTGCCGTGAAGTGCGGAAGCGACGGAAAGTTCCGCGCGGCTTTCGCGTCCAATGAGGACAAGAACGGTTTCGAGCAGTCCGGCGATTGCGTCACGCCGTGGCGCGTCGTGATCGCCGCGCGAGATCTGAACGCGTTCTTCAACTCAGATGTTGTAAAGAACCTCTGTCCGCCTGCGCCTAGGGAGGCTGAAGGCATCGCAAAGCCCGGGCGCGCAGTATGGCACTGGCTTCCCGACGGCTCACCTAAGTTTGCCGAGCAGCGCACATGGATTGACAGGACGTCGGCGCTTGGCTATGAGTACTACCTTGTTGACGACGGCTGGAGCGGATGGAACGAGGGCGGGCGTTCTGCGCTAGATTGCCTTCGTGAAGTCGTCGGATACGCGAAGTCCAAGGGCGTCTCGGTTTTCGTCTGGAAGCACAGCGCTGAGATGTTCGACCGCGGGCGCCGCAGGGAATTCTTCGCGCTCATGAAGTCGCTCGGTGTCGTGGGCGTGAAGCCGGATTTCCCCGCCGACACCGGAATCAAGTGGGTGAACTGGTACGAGGACACTCTCCGTGACGCAGCGGAGTTCGGGCTTATGGTCAATTTCCACGGCGCAATAAAGCCGACGGGGCGAGAGCGAACCTGGCCCAACGAAATCGCTCGCGAGGCGATACGCGGACACGAGTGGCACATCACGCGCCATAACCGCGTTCTTCCTGCGTGCCACGACTGCATCCTGCCGTTCAACCGCCTCATTCAGGGGCATGCCGATTATACACCGATCGTGCTGAACGAACGTGAGCTCGTCGGATATACGCGCGTCCACGAACTTGCGCAGGGCGTCGTCTTCTCCGCGCCTTTCTTCTGCACGGGCGACTATCCGCAGAACTACCTCGACTCGCCCGCCGTCGACTTCATAAAGGCATTGCCTGCTGTCTATGACGAGACACGCGTCCTCAAGCCGACGGAGATCGGAGAAGTGGTGGCCATCGCCAAGCGCTCCGGCAGCCGCTGGTTTGTCGGCGTGGAGAACGGCGAAAAGGAACGCGCGTTCGACCTGAAACTCGACTTCCTCGGAAAGGACAGATGGAAGCTTGTCTCCTATTCCGATTCGGAGAAGGGACCGACCGAGATGACGCGCGACGAACGCACTGTGACCTCTGCTGACGTGCTCCGCGTCAAATGTGCCGCGCGCGGCGGATTCGCCGCGATGGTAATTCCCGAAGATTAAGGAGTCGGAATGGTAAGAATACTGATCTGCGCGTCAGTTTTTTGCGTTGCAGCAGGCGCTGCGTTTCCCGATCCGCCGCCGCCGATCCATGTGCAGGGGCGACATTTCGTCGACGACCGGGGGAACTGCGTGCGCATGGGCGGAGTGATGCAGTCCATCAACTCGTATTTCAACGACCTCGAATGGGGATGGGGCAGCGACGACCACCTCATTCCGCGCATGCTCGAGTACTACGACAAGACGACAAAGGCGCTGACGGACCGTTCGCAGGGGTGTTACGCGAACATGGTGCGGCTGACGGACGACGGATGGTGGACGCAGGACGACAACCTCAAGCCGTCGCAGGACGCGCCGCACTTCTACGCATGCGACTGGTCGAAGTACGACCGCTATGTCGAGAAAGTGCTAGTCCCTGTCACGACGAACGCTGTTGCGCACGGGCTCTACGTGATCATCCGTCCGTCGTACAACACGCCTGGTGACACGAAGGTCGGAGACGACTACCAGAAGCACCTGCTGAAGGAATGGGAGCATCTCGCAGCGAACAAGGTTCTGCAGAAGTTCGCCGGACGCGTCCTCTTCGAGCTGGAGAACGAGCCGATAAAGATCGAGCCGCGCGAAGGGATGCCGCGCGAAAGCGCGCTTGCGGAATACATGCAGCCGATGATCGACGTCATCCGCGAAAAGGGCTTCAGGGGTCCTATCCTCGCGCCTGGCCTCTATTGGCAGTCAAACTTCGAGGACTACGCGAAGTATCCGCTTCGGGACGGCAATCTCGGCTATGCCGTGCATGCCTATCCGGGCTGGTACGATCAGAGCGACGACAACGCCGATGTCGAGAAGTTCCTTGCGCGCTTTCGCCAGCTTGTGCCGGTTGCGGACTTTGCGCCGATTGTGGTTACCGAGGTGGATTGGAGTCCGATAAAGCCCGGCGAGGGCAAGTACAACGAGTTCGGAGAGTGGGTGCCGGAGAACTGGGGAACATGGGGAACGGGGTCGTCGTCAAAATGGGGGCGCGCGTATATCGGCGCGATTGAAAGGCTTGGCAACGTGTCCACGCTCGCAGGCGACGCGCGCGTCTTCTTCGAAGTGAAGAAGTACCTTGAGACAGGCAGGTTCGAGCTGTCGTTCGGCGGGGAGGAGGAATGCAGCGCGGCGGCTTTTGCAGAGCTGTTCAGGGAGTGGGAGAACGCCCCGAAGATAAAGGCACCGAAAAGCGCGACGTTCCGCAATCCGGTCATCCTGGCGGACTGTCCCGATCCGAGCATGTGCCGCGCGGGAGACTACGTCTACATGGTCACGACGACGATGCATTTCATGCCTGGCGCGCCGGTGATGCGTTCCAAGGACATGGTGCACTGGGAGATAGTGTCCTATATCTTCGACGGAATCGATTCGCCGGAGTATTCGTTCGAGGCCGAGAACGGAAAGACAGGATACGGCGCCGGACAGTGGGCGACGTCGATCGTCCACCACAAGGGTAAGTTCTATGCATGGTTCATCGTCAACGACGTCGGCGGCTTCATGTATACCGCAGACAGCCCCGAAGGTCCGTGGCAGCTTCTCAGCCGCGGTCCGTATCTGCACGACGGCTCGCTCGTGTTCGATGACGACGGAAGGGTGTACGTGTTCCATGGCTCCGGGCATGTCACCGAGATGAAGGAAGACCTGACTGGCGCAAAGCCCGGCGGACTTGACCGGCAGCTCTTCGAGCGCGGGGAGGAGACGGCGCTGCTCGAGGGCTCTGCCGCTTTCAAGAAGGACGGATACTACTACCTGATGATGGTGTCCTGCTTTCTGCCGAACCATCCGAGGCGGGAGGTGTGCTATCGCTCGAAATCCCTTGATGGCGAATGGGAGAAGAAGGTCATACTCGAGACGGAGTTCGAGAACTGGGGTGGCGTGGGGCAGGGATGCGTCGTTGAGTGTCCGGACGGGAAATGGCGTGCGATGGTGTTCCAGGACCGCGGCGGCCTCGGGAGGATCCCGTGTCTGATGGACGTGACGTGGAAGGACGGATGGCCGATTCTCGGCAACCAGGAGGGGAAGATTCCAAGCGATTTCACCAAGCCGTATCCGTCGCTTTCGGGCATTGTCGGATCAGACGGGTTCAAAAAGAAGACGCTCGATCTCAGGTGGCAGTGGAACCACAATCCGCTTGACGGCGCTTGGTCGCTCGAGGAGCGTCCGGGTTGGCTGCGGCTCAAGGCGCAGAAGGTGGTGCCGAACATCTTCCTTGCGCGCAACACGCTGACGCAGCGCATGATAGGTCCGCAGTGCGAAGGTGAAATCAGAATGGACGTCTCGAGGATGAAGGACGGTGACCGCGCTGGACTTGCCGCGTTCCAGTCCGACAGCGCCGTGCTTGCCGTTGTCTGCGAAGACGGCAGGAAGCGGCTTGTCATGAGCGAGGAGAAAAGCGTGTTCGAGGAAGGACGCAGAAATCCGCGCCCCGAGGTTTCCGAGAAGGAGTCTGTCGAACTTTCGTCCGACATTGTCTACTTGCGCATACGGACGGATTTCCGCCCTGGACAGGACTGGGCCGAGATGGACTGGAGCCCCGACCGAAAGACGTGGCGCCGAATCGGCACGCGCTTCCCGCTGCGCTTCGACTGGACGCGCATGTTCGTTGGCTCGCGCTTTGCGATATTCTGCTATCCGACGAAATCCCCCGGCGGATATGTAGACGTCGACTACTTCCGGTTCTCATGCGAAGGACACGAGAAGTAGTCTCACACCTTTGTGTGATATCGCTTTGGCGAACGTCTTTGATATACTAGGGTTGCGTTGCGAGGAATAGCGCATGTTGCGCGGCTCGCGTGTGGCAAAAGAAAACAGGAGCATGTGATGAAAACTCTTATGTTGGCCGTTGTAACCGCGGCAGTCGTCTCGGCGGGTGCCGCGACGGATGTGAAGGTCGAATTCTGGCGCGACGACGTCGTCAGGATTCTCAAGATTCCGGAAGGCGGCAAGTCGCCGGAGAAGAGCTATGTCGTCACCGCAAAGCCTGAGAAGGTGGCCGTTGCGAAGTCCGAAAAGGACGGCGCGGCGACGTACTCCTCGGCGAAGCTCCGCGTCACGGTCGATGCGGAAGGGCGCGTCGCATTTGCCGCGGCGGACGGCACTCCGCTTCTCGCAGAGGAGGGCACGACCTTCACGCCGCGGGCGAAGGGCGATCCGGACGAGAACAGCTTCTCGGTGCGCCAGGCGTGGCTTCTGGACGGCGACGAGCCGGTGTACGGACTCGGCATCGTGCAGGAGGATTCCATCTCCCGCCGCGGCATCACGAAGAAGGTTCTGCAGGACAACATAGAGGACTACTCTCCCGTGTTTCAGTCCATCAAGGGATGGGGAGTCTTCATCGACAGCGCGTCCATCGCAGAATACAAGGAGCTGAACGGAGTCATGTCCTACACGAGCGAGGTAGGCGACGCGAGCGACTACTACTTCATGTACGGAGGCACTTCGGACGGCGTGGTGCGTCAGATACGCTGGCTCTCCGGCGAGGTGCCGATGCTGCCGAAGTGGTCGCTCGGCTACTACGTGAGCCGCGAGCGCTACACAAGCTGGGCGCAGCTCGCGGAGATTGTCGATGAGCACAGGAAGCGCGGCATCCCGATGGACTGTATCGTGCAGGACTGGCAGTACTGGGGCGGAAACGAGAACTGGAATGCGCTTGATTTCATCGCCGACGGATTCAAGGACAATCCCGAGGCGGGCGTGAAGGCCGTCCACGACCGCAATGCGAAGCTCATGATCTCGTTCTGGCCTGACTTCGGTCCGAACGCGAAGCCCAACAAGGACTTAAAGGACCGCGGCTGGTACTTCAAGGACTTCGTGACATGGCCGCGCGACGAGGGCGTGATTGTCTACGACGCGTTCAACCCCGCCGCGCGCGACCTCTACTGGAAGTACGTGCGCCGTCTCGTTGACTGCGGAATCGACGCGTGGTGGATGGACTCCACCGAGCCGGACCACTGGCCGCACACGAAGGAGAGCTTCGACGCGCCGACTTTCCTCGGCAGCTACCGCCGCGTGTGCAACCTCTTCCCGCTCATGACCGTCGGCGGAATCTACGACCACCAGCGCGCGGAAGAGCCGGACGGACGCCGCCGCGTGTCGATCATGACGCGCAGCTGCTTCACAGGGCTCCAGCGCACCGGCGCGAACACGTGGTCGGGTGACGTCGATTCGAAGTGGGAGGTATTGCGCAAACAGATCCCCGCCGGACTAGGCTTCGGCCTCACGGGCAATCCGAATTTCAACACAGACATCGGCGGATTCCATCCGTGGCACTTCAGCGGATATCCGGGCGGCATACTAAAGTGCCCCGAGTTCATCGAGCTGAACGTCCGCTGGATGCAGTACGCGCTGTTCAATCCGATCTTCCGCAGCCACGGCACGGGCGCGCCGCGCGAGATATGGCAGTTCGGCGAGAAGGGCACGCCGGCGTACGACGCGATGGTTGAGGCGGTTAAGCTCCGCTACCGCTTCATGCCGTATCTCTACTCCACGGCGCGCTGGGTGTCGAAGGACGGCGGCACGATGATGCGCCCGCTCTTCGCAGAGTACCGCGCAGATCCCGGAACGTGGGAGGTTTCGGACCAGTTCCTCTTCGGAACCGAGCTGATGGCCGCGCCTGTCGTGCGCTACCGCGCTGGCCAGAGGCGCGTGTATCTTCCGGCAGGGACGAAATGGACGTCGTTCTTCGACGGACGCGTCTTCGAGGGCGGAAGGTGGATTGCCGAGGACGTCTCGCTTGACACGATTCCGCTCTACGCGAAGGCGGGCGCGATCGTCCCGATGGGTCCTGTCATGCAGTATGTCGACGAGGTGAAGAATCCGGTTGTCGAGATCATGGTCTTCCCTGGAGCGGACGGATCGTTCACGCTGTACGACGATGCTGGCGACGGCTATCAATACGAGAAGGGCGAGTTCAGCGAGATTCCGCTAAAGTGGGACGACGCGAAGAAGGCGCTGACGATCGGCGCGCGCCGAGGTTCCTATCCCGGCATGGCGAAGACGCGCGAGTTCCGTGTCATCTGCGGCGCATGCTCGAAGACGGTCCGCTACGACGGCAGCCCAGTCACTGTTGCGGTGCAGTAGGCGGTTCTTCGCATTCATCCTGTAGGGGGATAGCGCAAATAGCGCGGTCATGGTAGAATGTGTACCATGAAAATGTATAAAAGGTCTGTAGTTTCCTCGCTTGCGGCAGTGCTGTGCGTATGCGCCTCAGTCGCCGCAGGCGAGGTTAGGGAGCCGACGCTGTGGGCGGACGTTCCGGACGTCTCCATGTGCCGGAAGGGCGAAAAGTATTTCATGGTCTCGACCACGATGCACTTCAACCCCGGCATACCCGTCATGGTCTCGCAGGACCTCGTCAACTGGAAGATGGCGAGCTACTGCTACCAGACGGTCGAGAACCGTCCCTGCGACAGGCTGGAGAACGGCGAGAACGACTACGCCTTCGGGACTTTTGCCTCATCGATAAGGTACAACGAGTCGGACGGATACTTCTACGTCATCAGCGTCAACGTGAGGATCGACGACACGTATCTTTTCAGGACGAAGGATCCGGAGAAGGGCGGCTGGGAGTTCCATCGCCTGAAGAAGAACCAGTACGACGCGTCCATCTGGATCGAGGACGGACGGTTCTGGGTCTTCGCCACGGTGGCGGGCAAGCCG
>JAEEGF010356653.1_pt1 | contig 11786 bp, 5 predicted proteins | sample 9134171 | NCBI WGS metagenome assembly JAEEGF01 (sample SAMN16246542, study PRJNA631951) | gut metagenome | biome: gut microbiome; feature: rumen; material: AP-attached | host: Bos | place: Iran: Karaj | collected 2018-10 | reverse complement strand
CGCCCATGCCGTTCACGGCCTCGGTCTTCTCGCGGCAGTAGTCCAGCCCGCAGTCGAAGGATTCCACCTGGAAGAAATACTCGGGATCCACGTTGAGGCTGTGCAGCTTGAAGAAGTTGGCGTCGTAGACGATGTAGCTGTTGTAGAGCTTCTTCTTGTCGATGCCGTAGCGGATGACGTAGCCGTCCGCGCCCGGGACCGGGTCCCACAGGAGGGTGGCTTCACGACGGTCTTCGGGGTTCCGGACCACCTTGACCCCCTTCACGACCGTGGACTTGCCCACGCCCGGGTTGCCGAACACGCGGAGGTCCTTGACGCAGAACTTGGCGCCGTCATACGTGCCCAGGTTCGTGACCTTGACGTAGCGGGCGTTCACCGGCTTCGGGAGCTCGATGTAGACGTGGCGGAACTCCTGCTTGTTGTCCGGCTTGTCCGCGACCTTGGTCCAGTTGGCCTTGTCGGCGGAAACCTCCACGGTGTAGCACTGGTAGTGCGCCGGCGGGGCCTGCGGGGCGCCGAAACCGCGTCCCTGGGGCGCCGCGGCGCCGATGTGGTCGAAATTGACCTGGATGGCGCGGAGGTCCGCCACCTGGCCGAGGTCCACGCAGAAGTATTCGCCCGGGTCGCCCGTTTCCGCGGCCCAGCAGGTCATGAAGTCCTCGTCCACACCCTGGGCGGGGGCGTAGTTCTCGAAGGTCGAGGAGACTTCCACCTTCTTCTTGTGCGACAGCAGCTTCCAGCCGGTCCAGTTGTCGCCCACGGGGCCCTTCCGGGAGCCCGGCCAGTACTGCGGCCAGTCGCCGAAGGCGGTCTCGGAATGCATCACGCCTTCCTTGTCCACGGCCGTCGGGTAGATCGCGAGTTCGGATCCGCGTCCGCCGCCGTAGTTGCCCGGAATCATGCAGATGGTCCACAGCTGGCCGTTCTTGTCGTGGAAGGTGCTGCCGTGGCCGGCGCCCACCGCGAAGCCGGTGGTCTTGAAGGTCAGCGGGTTATGCTCGGAATAGGTGAACGGTCCGGTGGGGGAGTCGCCCACGTACACGCCGTGCGAATAGGACAGGAACTCCAGGCCGATGGCGGCGTACTGGAGGTAGTACTTCCCGTTGTGCTTGGTCATCCAGGGGCCCTCGATCCAGGGGTATTCCTCCTCGAAGTAGCCGCGCCGGCCGTTGAAGATGGAATAGATCACATCCTCGTTCCGGCGGCTCTCGAAGCCGTGCCGGCGGTGGTCCCCGAAGAACAGGACCTTGGGCTCGGAAATCTCCTTGAAGGTGGTCTTGTCCAGTTCCACGACCTTGAAGGGCATGATCTGGGACCAGCCGTAGTACATATACAGGTGCCCGTTGTCATAGAACAGGTTCGCGTCGCCGTAGCGGTCGCTGTCCAGGGTGCCGACCTGGACCCATTCGCCCTTGCGCGGGTCCACGGCCTTGAACACCCGCTTGTTGTTCATCGAGCAGCCGTACAGGGTGCCGTCCATCTCCACGACGGAGACCACGCCGCCCGGGTAGTCAGGGGCGTCCACGTACGTCCAGTTCTTGAAGTCGGGGGAGTACCAGTAGCCCTTGCGGTGCGAGACGAACAGGAAGTAGTCGTCCTGGAAGATCAGGACGACGGGCTCGCCGCCCCGGTAGGCCCTTTCCTGGCCGATGACGATGTCCAGCGGATTGCAGAAGGTCTCTTTGGGCTGCGCGGCGGCGCTGAGCGCCAGCAGCAGGGCTGCGGCCGTGGCGAAGAGGAAGTGCGTGGTTTTCATCGAATTGACGGTTAATCGGTTATCGGAAATAAATATCGGTAAAAAAATGGAAATCCGTATGGATTTTTTCCTAAATTTGTAAAAAATACATAAAGCCTGATATGAAACGAATCCTTGTCACCCTGGCGGCCGCCCTCCTGGCCGTCTCCCTCTCCGCCCAGATCCTTCCCGGAGAGCAGGCACCGCCCGCCAATCCGGGCCAGCGCAACTTCGGCGGCATGCGGCCCGCGAACCGGAACCGCGACACCACCGGCATGGCCGCGATGATGCGGGCCCGGATGGCCGAGATGAACCGCATCCGCACCCTCTCCTTCGACGAGCTCTCGATGAGCGATCCCTTCATCTATCCGGATCCGGTCACAAAGACCTACTACCTGACCTCCTCCGGCGGCCGGATGTACAAGAGCAAGGACCTCAAGACCTGGGAAGGCCCCTACAACATCATCGACATCAAGGGGTTATGGCTGGAAAGGGCCGGTTTCGCCGCCGCGGCGGAAATCCACAAGATCGGCGATTACTACTACTACGCCGGCACTTGGAGCGACCATTCCGACCTCATCCAGCAGGTTCCGCGCCGCTACAACGTCCCGCACAACCAGACCTATCTCCTCCGCTCCGACAAGCCGGAAGGACCGTACAAGTCCTTCGCCGTCACGCCGGGCTATGACTACCAGCCCCGCGACTGGGACTGCATCGACGGTACCCTGTACGAAGAGAACGGCCATATCTACATGATCTTTGTCCATGAGTGGACCCAGATCATCGACGGAACCATGGATTACATCGAACTGGCCCCGGATCTCTCCTACACCATCTCTGAGAAACCGGTTACCATGTTCCGCGCCAGTGAGCTGCCCTGCTGCGGCGAGATGAACGGCCTTGGCGAGGCCACTTTCGGCATGAAGATGCCCGGCTGGGTGACCGACGGCCCGCAGATGTTCCGTACGCAGACGGGCAAGCTGGGCATGCTCTGGTCCACCTGGGGCAAGGAGCGCTACTTGCAGGCGGTGTGCTATTCGGAATCCGGCACCATCGCTGGCCCGTGGGTACAGGAACCGGAGCCGTTCCTGGCGAACAACTCCGGTCACGGGATGCTTTTCCGTACGTTTGAAGGGAAACTCGTCTATATCGTCCACCACGTGGAGGGCAACGGCCCGCGCAAGCCCCAGATGTGGAGCGTGGACGATTCCGGTGACAAGCTGGTCCTGCTGGACCGCTGGTATCCGGAGTAGGAGATTACTCCATCAACTTCTTGTATTTGAAGCGCTTGGGCTCCACATCGCCCAGGCGCATCTTTTTGTTGGCCTCGTACTCGGAATAGTTGCCGTCGAAGAAGACGACCTGGGAGTCGCCCTCGAAGGCGAGGATGTGCGTGGCGATACGGTCCAGGAACCAGCGGTCGTGGCTCACCACGACGGCGCAGCCCGCGAAGCCGTCCAGGCCTTCCTCCAGCGCGCGGATGGTATTGACGTCCACGTCGTTGGTCGGTTCGTCCAGGAGGAGGACGTTGCCTTCGTCCTTCAGGGTGAGGGCGAGGTGCAGGCGGTTCCGTTCGCCGCCCGAGAGGACGCCGCACAGCTTTTCCTGGTCGGCGCCGGAGAAATTGAACCGGGACACCCAGGAACGGGCGTTGATGTCGCGGTTGCCGAGCCGCACCCATTCGGAATTGCCGGCGATGGTCTCATAGACGGTCTTGTCCGGGTCGATGGACTTGTGCTGCTGGTCCACGTACGCGATCTTCACGGTGTCGCCGATCTCGATGGTGCCGCTGTCGGGCTGCTCGATGCCCATGATCAGGCGGAAGAGGGTGGTCTTGCCGGCGCCGTTCGGGCCGATGACGCCCACGATGCCGGCCGGCGGCAGCTCGAAGGTCAGGTGCTCGAACAGCACCTTGCCGTCGTAGGCCTTGGACACGTCGTTGAAGCGGATGACCTTGTTGCCCAGGTGCGGTCCGTTGGGGATGTAGATTTCGAGGTTCGCCTCCTTTTGCTTGACATCGGCGGAAGCGAGTTTCTCGTAGGCGCCCAGACGGGCCTTCTGCTTGGCCTGGCGGGCCTTCGGGGCCATCCGGACCCATTCCAGCTCGCGTTCCAGCGTCTTCCGACGCTTGGATTCCTGCTTCTCCTCCATCGCGAGGCGCTTCGTCTTCTGGTCCAGCCAGGAGGAGTAGTTGCCCTTCCAGGGAATGCCCTCGCCTCGGTCCAGCTCCAGGATCCAGCCGGCGACATTGTCCAGGAAGTACCGGTCGTGCGTGACGGCGATGACCGTGCCCTTGTACTGCTGCAGGTGCGCTTCCAGCCACTGGATGGACTCGGTGTCCAGGTGGTTCGTGGGCTCGTCCAGCAGGAGGACGTCCGGCTGCTGGAGGAGGAGGCGGCACAGCGCCACACGGCGCCTTTCGCCGCCGGAAAGCGTGCGGACCTTCGCGTCCGAGGGCGGGCACTGGAGGGCGTCCATCGCCCGTTCCAGCTTCGCGTCGATCTCCCAGCCGTCCAGGTGCTCGATGAGCTCGGTGAGCTCGCCCTGGCGCTCGATGAGGCGGTTCATCTCGTCGTCGTCCATCGGCTCCATGAACTTCATCGAGATGTCGTTGTATTCCGCGAGGACGTCCATCACTTCCTGCATGCCCTCCTGGACCACCTCGATGACGGTCTTGTCCGGGTCCATCTCCGGCTCCTGCGCGAGGTACCCGACGGTGTAGCCGGGCGCCCACACGACCTCGCCCTTGAAGGATTTCTCCACCCCGGCGATGATCTTGAGGAGCGTCGACTTACCGGAGCCGTTGAGGCCGATGATGCCGATTTTCGCCCCGTAGAAGAAGGACAGGTAGATGTCCTTGAGGATGACCTTGTTGTTGTGCGGGAGGACTTTTCCCACCCCATTCATCGAGAAAATGATCTTTTCGTCAGCCATGGCTTTGTTTTTGCTGGTTGCTATCTCCACAAAGATAAGGAAAATATTGATGAAACTGAAAGATTCCCTTCCCCTGAAAATCGCCCTGATGGGCGCGCTTGCCCTGATGATGCTCATTCCGCTGGCGATGATCCAGAGCCAGATCCATGACCGGCAGGTGGCGGCAGACGAGAGCCGGAACGAAGTCTCGGCCAGCTGGGGCCACGCCCAGACGCTCACGGGCCCCGTCCTTGAATTCACCTACGAGAAGGAGGTGCTGGACAAGGACCAGAATGTGACGGTCAAACTGGAGAGAGAGACCGTCTATCCCCGGACGCTCTCTTACGAGATCGATGCGAAAACCCAGACGCTCCACCGTTCCATCTACGACATCATGGTCTATGGGGCCGACGTGGTCGTGACGGGCGATTTCGTCCTTCCGGCCGGCTATGCGGAGAAGGATTTCAAGAGACAGGAGGTGGAGATGGGCCTCAGCGACCTCCGGGGCATCGACGGCTCGGTGGACATCACCCTGGGAGAGACGGCCTACTCCTTCCATTCCGGGGCGGCGTGGACCCTTTCCGAACCGATCGACCTGGACGGGATTCCGATGGACGGAAAGACGGCCCTGCCTTTCCGGCTGACGTACCGCGTGAAGGGTTCCTCCTCCCTGATGGTCAAGCCTTTCGGCGAAACCACTGAAGTCAGGATGCACTCCAACTGCCCGGATCCTTCTTTCACCGGCGATTTCCTGCCTTCCGAGCGGGAAGTGACGGACGAGGGCTTTTCCGCCCGCTGGTCCGTGTCCGAAATCAACCGCGGCAAGCCGGAGGACACCTCCTTCGGCGTGACCATGCTCCAGGGCGTGACGCAGTATCAGCAAACCACCCGTTCCGCCAAGTACGGCATCCTCGTGATCCTGCTGGTGTTCATCGCCGGCCTGGCGGTGGAACTCGTGGGGAAGAAGAAGATCGACCTGGTCCAGTATCTCGTCATCGGCCTTTCCCTGGTCCTGTTCTATGCGCTCGTGCTGTCCTTCTCGGAATTCATGCGCTTCCCGGTGGCCTACGGCCTGGCGGCCTTGATGACCGTTGCGGCCCTCTTCGGCTACTTCCGCGGCATCCTGCGTGACAAGACTGCCTGGCTCCTCACCGCCCTCGTCGCCGTCGCCTATGTGCTCAGCTACATCCTCCTGCAGATGCAGACCTACGCTCTCCTGGCCGGTACGCTGCTTCTCTTCGTCCTGCTCGTCGGCATCATGTACCTCACGACCAACCTGAACAAGCGCTCCGAGGCCTGAACCTCGTCCCAGTCAAGTCGTTGACATACAGCTCCTTATAAGAAACTCCCTGGTGCATTTGCACTAGGGAGTTTTGTGTAATACGCTGTGTTACAGCGGGTTGGCCGGCACGGGTTATTTCACTTGGATCTCCTGCACGGGCTCCTTCGGGAGCATGACGCGGTTTACGGGCCATGATTGCGCCTTGGCGACCTTGAAGGGGAGGGAAGCGCGGATGTCGGCGACAGAGGCGCCGAAGTGCGCGGTGTAGGCGCCGGCGGCGGTCTCCCACGCGCTGGTCTCCTCGTTGAAGGAAGCGAGGGTGTACGGATCCACGGTCAGGGTGAGCGTCTGGCTCTCGCCGGGCTTCAGTTCGCGGGTCTTGGCGAAGGCGCGGAGCTCGCAGGCGGGCTTGACGAGGCCGCCGTCCGGAGCGGTGACGTACAGCTGCACGGCTTCCTTGCCGGCGAAGGAACCGGTGTTGGTCACGGTGACAGTGGCGGTGACGGTGCCGTCCTTGGCCACTTTCACGGCCGGCTTGGAATAGGTAAAGGCCGTGTAGGAGAGGCCGTAGCCGAACGGATAGGACACATTCTTGCCGACGGTGGCAAAGTAGCGGTAACCCACCCAGATGCCTTCCTTGTATTCGGTGAAGTCCACGTTGGGCTTTTTCACGCGGCCCATGCCGAACATGGCCAGGAGCTCGTTCGTGGACTCGTCCTCTTCGTCCGAAGCGAACGGGTTCATGGAACCGTCGCCCACATAGTCGAACGGGAAGTTGTAGGAGGACGGGATGTCGAAGTAGGCGACCGGGAAGGTCATCGGGAGTTTTCCGGAGGGGTAGGACGCGCCGCAGAGGACGTCGGCCACCGTGTATCCGCCTTCCTGGCCGGGGGTCCAGGCAAGCAGCACGGCATCCGGCAGGTTCTTCCAGGAAGCGGTTTCGATGACGCCGCCGATGTTCAGCACCACGACGACCGGCTTGCCGGCATAGTGGTAGGCGTCGCAGAGGTCCTGCAGGAGCTTGCGCTCGGCGCCCGTCAGCGTCCAGTCCCCGTCCTCGGCCCGGCGGTCGCCGCCTTCACCCGCATTGCGGGAAATCGTGAGGATCGCGATGTCGGACTGGGGGACCGTCTTGTCGATGAAGCCGCGGGACACGTTCATCTCGGGGATGACAGGCTCGCCGAGCAGGACGGAAGAGGGAGACGCGTTGTTCCGGAGTTCCGTCTTCTGCAGGGCGATGTACTGCTTGTACCAGTTCTCGATCCCTTCGTCGACCTCGAAACCGTTGACCCGCAGGCCCTCGGCCACGTTGCGGACATATTTCTTGTTCACGTTGCCGGAGCCGGTGCCGCCGGCGATGAAGTCATAGGAGCCCACGCCGTACAGCGCGACCTTCTTCACGCCCTTGAGCGGCAGGACGCCATTGTTCTCCAGGAGGACCAGACCTTCGGCGGCCGCCTTGCGGACGAGTTTCGCGTGGCCTTCCAGGTCCGGATTGTCGGAGTACTTGTAGCCCTGGAAACGAGGGGTCTTGACAATATAGTTGAGCATGTTGCGGACGCACATGTCCACGTCTTCGATCTTCAGGGTGCCGTTCTGGACGCCGGCGACGATTTCGCCGATGAAGATGTCCATGCCCGGCTCCAGGAGGTCGTTGATGGCGCCGATCTGTTCGACGGTCTTGCGGGGACCGGTCCAGTCGGTCATCACGATGCCCTTGAAGCCCCATTCCTCGCGGAGAATGGTATACAGCAAGTCGCGGTTCGCCTGCGTGTAGGGACCGTTGATCCGATTGTAGGAGGACATGATGGTCCAGGGGTCGGACTCCTTGACGGCGATCTCGAAGCCCTTGAGGTAGAGCTCGCGGAGGGCGCGCGGATTGATGCGGGCGTCATTGGCCATGCGGTTCGTCTCCTGGCTGTTGCCGGCGAAATGCTTGACGGAAACGCCCACGCCGTTGGACTGGATGCCGCGGGTGTAGGCGGCGGCCATCTTGCCGGTCAGGAGGGGATCCTCGGAGAAATACTCGAAATTACGGCCGCAGAGGGGGTTCCGGTGCAGGTTCATGCCCGGGGCCAGGAGGACGTCCGCCCCGTATTCCTTCACTTCCTCGCCCATCGCGGTGGTGAGTTCCTCCACCAGCGGCGTGTTCCAGGTCGATGCCAGGGAGGTGCCCACCGGGAAGCCCGTGCAGTAGAACGTCTTGTCCGTGCCGGGACGGGTGGGGTTGATGCGGAGGCCGGCAGGGCCGTCGGAGAGGACGGTCTGCGGGATGCCCAGACGCGGCACGGCCCGGGTGGTGCCGGCAGCGCCGGAGACCAGGACCTCGTCGGAGCCCGTGAGACCGCCGACCATGCTGCCCCAGCCGGTGCCGACCAGCAGGGTGGCCTTCTCCTCCAGGGTCATCGCCTGCAGGACTTCGTCGATGTTGTTCTTGTTCAGTTTGGGCTGCGCCGAGGCCGCAAGGGCGGCGAGGGCGGCCGCCAACAGAAGGGTGATTCTCTTCATCGTGTTCGAATTATGGTTTTCCTGTTGTAAAATTACGAAAGAAACGCCGGATTCGCCAACGCCCCGGCGATATTTGAACAAGAGCCGCTTAAATTTGAACACTGCGTGAAAAATAACTATCTTTCGGCTATGAAACGGATTCTCATCGCCCTGCTGCTCGCCGCCGCGGCCGTTCCGGCCGCCGCCCGCGAGCGAGTTCCGGCCGCCGACAGCCGCATCACCTTCGTCGGACGCACCCTTGTCTCCGAAACCGGCGCCGTATCCTTCGACTGGAGCGCCGTCGTGACCCGGATTTCCTTCACGGGCGGCTATCTGGCCCTGGAGGCCGGCGACACCGGAAAGGATTATTTCAATGTCTGGATCGACCGGGAGCCGTCCGCGGAGCCGGACAAGGTCGTCGTCATCGACCGGGACACCACCGTCGTCCTGTTCCGGCAGAAGGAGCGCAAGCCGCAGCCGCACCGGATCGTCATCCAGAAGCGGACGGAGGCCGAGCAGGGGCGCGCGACCTTCCGGGCCTTTGAGGCCGAGGGCGCTTTCCTCCAGGCCGATGGGCTCCGCGACCGCCTCATCGAGTTCGTCGGCGACTCCTACACCTGCGGATACGGCAGCGAGAACAGCGTCCGCGAGGACCCGTTCCGTCCGGCCGACGAGAACCCTTCGAAGACCTACGCCGACATCCTGGGCCGCTATTTCGGGGCTGATGTCCTGCACATCTCCCATTCCGGCCAGGGCATCGACCGCAACTACAACGACGCCGGGCGCGGCTGGCATATGCCGCAGCGGTATCTCCAGACCTTCGACTTGGCGAAGGAACCTGCCTGGGGATTTGAGGGCAAGAAGCCGGATATCACGGTCATCTATCTGGGAACCAATGACTTCTCCACCAACCGACAGCCGGCTTTCTCAGCTTTCCAGGAGGGATACGTCCGGCTGCTGAAGGCCGTCAAGGAGCATTACGGCGAAGGACATCCCATCCTGTGCGTCGCTCCGATGCACAGCCCGGACCACCACGACTACATTCGCCGCGTGGTGGAATCCTGCGGGCTGCCGAACGTCTACTACGCCGGCCTGCCCGCCCAGGTCCACAACAACGAGGCCGACCTCGGTGCCTCCTGGCACCCGAACTACAGCGGCCACCTGAAGAAAGCCTATTCCCTCATCCCCGTCGTCTCCACCATCACCGGCTGGCCGATGGAGAGCAAGCCTGTCGAATGATGAAACGCCTTCTCCCGCTCCTGCTGGTCCTGACGGCCTGCACGGGCGCCCCGCAGCGCGAATTGACGCTGCATTACGACCGCCCGGCCGCTTTCTTCGAGGAAGCCCTTCCCGTGGGCAACGGCCGCCTGGGCGCGATGGTGTACGGCGATCCCGTCCACGAGCATCTGTCCCTGAATGACATCACCCTCTGGACCGGCGAGCCGGACAAAGGGACGGAGCATCCGGACCTCGTGACCCTCGGCCTGACCGGCGACGGGGCGGAAGCCCTGAAAGCCGTCCGCGAGGCCCTGGACCACGAGGACTATGCGACCGCCGAACGGCTCCAGCGAGGCCTGCAGGGGCATTTTAGCGAGAGCTATATGCCACTGGGGACGCTCCGGATCGACTATGACACCTGCGCCGTGTCGGCCTATGAGCGGAAGCTGGACCTGTCCCGGGCGGTCGCCACGACGTCGTACTTGCGGGACGGCGCCCTGTTCCGGAGCGAGGTTTTCGCCTCGGCGCCGGACTCGGTGATCGTCGTCCATATCGTCTCGGAAGCGCCCGTGAACGCCCGGGTTTCCCTGGACACGGCCTTGCCGCACGAACTTTCGGCGTCAGAGGAAGGTCTGGTCATGGACGGCTACGCCGCGTGGCACACCTACCCGAACTATTTCAATTTCAAGCAGCTCAGTCCGGAGAAATACTGGTACGACCAGGCCCGGGGCATCCATTTCCGCACGCGGGTTTATGCCGATGTTTCCGGCGGCGGCGTTTCCACGGCCGAGGGCGCTCTCGTGCTGGACGGCGTCCGGGAAGCGACGCTGTACCTGGTCAACGCCACCAGTTTCAACGGCTTCGACAAGGATCCGGTGAAGGAAGGGAAGCCGTACAAGGCTTTGGCCGATGCGAACTTGCGACGCGCCCGCGAGGCCGGTCTTGCGCGGCTCCAGGCTCGCCACGAGGCCGATTACAAGGGCTATTTTGACCGCGTGTCCATCGACTTGGGCGCGACGCCGGACTCCGTCCGCGTCCTGCCCACCGACGTCCAGCTGAAGCGCTATACGGACCGTGGCGAGGCCAATCCAGAGCTGGAAGCGCTGTACTACCAGTACGGCCGGTACCTGCTGATCGCCTCTTCCCGGACGGAAGGCGTCCCGGCGAACCTGCAGGGCCTCTGGAACGAGAGCATGGACCCGCCGTGGAGCTGCAACTACACCATCAACATCAACCTGGAGGAGAACTATTGGCCCGCGGAGGCCGCCGGCCTGGGCGATATGCACAACGTCCTACGCACATTCGTCCATAACCTGAGCAAGAACGGCGCCCCCGTCGCGCGCCGTCTCTACGGCGCCACGCGCGGCTGGAACGCCGGCCACAACTCCGACATCTGGGCGATGGCCACGCCCGTGGGCCTGGGCACCGGCGACCCGGCCTGGGCGAACTGGACGATGGGCGGCGCCTGGCTGGCCACCCACCTTTGGGAGCATTACCTCTACACCCGCGACCGGGCCGCCTTGGAAGCGGATTATCCCGTCCTGAAGGGCGCGGCGGAGTTCTGTATGGACTGGCTCGTGGAAAAGAACGGCGAGCTCGTCACCTCGCCCGGCACCTCGCCGGAGAACATCTACGTCACGCCGGACGGCTTCGCGGGCGCCACGCTGTACGGCGCCACGGCGGACCTCGCCATCATCCGCGAGTGCCTCACGGATGCCGTGGCGGCGGCTCGCGAGCTCGCCTTGGACGACTACTTCGTCGCCGAGGCCACCGCCGTGCTCGCCCGCCTGCGCCCCTACCAGGCCGGCGCCGCCGGAAACCTGCAGGAATGGTACTTCGACTGGCGCGACTGGGAGCCTCAGCACCGCCACCAGTCGCACCTCATCGGCGCGTATCCCGGCCACCAGTATGTGACCGGTCCCATCGCCGATGCGGCGCTGAAAACACTGGAAATCAAGGGCTTCGAAACTACAGGCTGGAGCTGCGGCTGGCGCGTGAACCTGTACGCCCGGCTCCGCGACGGAGAGAGCGCCTACAAGATGTACCGGCGCCTGCTCCGCTACGTGAGTCCCGACAACTTCCGGGGGCCGGACTACCGCCGCGGCGGCGGCACCTACCCGAACCTCTTCGACGCGCACTCGCCCTTCCAGA
>JAEEGF010099257.1_pt1 | contig 11787 bp, 8 predicted proteins | sample 9134171 | NCBI WGS metagenome assembly JAEEGF01 (sample SAMN16246542, study PRJNA631951) | gut metagenome | biome: gut microbiome; feature: rumen; material: AP-attached | host: Bos | place: Iran: Karaj | collected 2018-10 | reverse complement strand
TTGTACCGATATTGTAAGAACCGGCTGTTATTTTTTTGGTTTAGGCGCGCGCTGTTGAACGAAAGAAGGCTCCCGCATCGGGAGCCTATGCCTGTCCGACCCCATTTTTCCTCTAAACCCTCATTTTGTCCGATTTTGATTTTCCTTAAGGGGATTTCATTTCTCCTTCAGGTCTTCTTCTTTCGACCGCATATCTTCCTCCAAATCCTCGCCCGAAAACTCTCTCTTTCCACAGTCCTCAACGACCTTCCTGCTGCTTCTTTTATTGCCATTTTCAAATCATGATTTTCTCTTTCTTCATTCTTCCTTTTATCCTTCCATCCTTAAAAAATGCCCTATTTATCTACATTTTTATGGAATTGGATTAGATATGTCGAAAGCGGTAACAGCAGTGGAATGGCGGAAATGGAGGAGGATTCGCGGGAGGGACGAGAGAAGTTGGGGTTTCTTCTTTCATGATTTCAGGCAAAAGAAAAAGACCTTGAAGTGCGATTCTCTAAAGGGCGGTTTTCAAATAGTATAATCCGGCGGAGGGAATACGATAATCCCTCCGTCTTTTGCTGTCGCAAAAGCCTTCCGCTTTCCGGAAGAGCGCACTTATACACCGCCATGCGGAGGTGATATGTGCGCGTCAAATAAACAAAAACCTCCCGGGAAGAAACTGTTTCCCGGAAGGTTCAAATCTGTTTACTGACAAACCGGATTTTAGTCCTCTTAACTATACCGGTGTCCCTACTTCAATCAGATTTCCGTCGGGGTCGTAAAATCTGACAGCTTTCTGTCCCCAACTATGTGTCATCAGACGGTTAACATATTCTGTTTCGGGGTATAGCGTTTCAAGCCGTTTTACAAATTCTTCTATATTGGACTCCTCAAAATACAATTCTGACTGATTGCTGTTTGGAATTGTTCGTTTTCTCGTGAATGTCTCCCAGTAACTTGATTCCTGTAAATATAAATTATCAGTCAGTTCCATATTACCATCGTTGTCTTGAACCAACCGTAATCCAAACATATCACTGTAAAACTTTAACGCACGATTGCAGTTTTTAACAACAATCAGAGTTCCTTTGTATTTCATACTCTCCTCCGTAAATATCGATTTGTCTCATTGATTCTATCACGGATTTCAATTCGGCGCAACGAAAAAGCACAGTCGGGCAAAACCGGCTGTGCTTTTGAAAATTCCCTTTGACAAACAGCCTCTGATCCCGCTCTTTTTTAGTGCGAATTCTGGTATTCCTGATATTCCGGAAGCTGCAGGTACGGATTCTGCGGATGCGGATCGGTCGGGTCCCAGCCGTAGCCCTTCCGGTCGGTGTACGGCTCCTCCCAGATGACCGCGGGCGGCTTTGCCGGCGTCGGACCGCGGTCGTTCACCACGCGCACCGAGATCTTTTCTGCGCCCTTGTTATACAGATCGTAGATCCACTTCGCGTCCAGGACGGTCAGACGCACGCACCCGTCCGAAGCGACCGAGCCGAGCATCTGGTATTTATGCATATCGCACATGCGGTGTCCCTTTTCGGAATCGCGTCCCGCGTTGAAGCTGATCGGCACCGAGTGGAACAGATGATGCGTTTTGAAACGGCATGCCCACAGTCCGAAGCAATGCGTGTCGCCCGTGCCGAGCTCCTTATACGGAAAGGAATCGTAGATCTTGAACGTGCCGACCGGCGTTGCGCCCTTCTTGCGCCCGGTGGAGCAGATCATGACGCGCTGTTCGATCCATTCGCCGTCCTGCGATTCGTAGGCGACGACCGCCTGCGTGCCGAGGTACACGACAAGAAGATGCAGCCCGTCGCTTTTCGGTTCGTCGACGGGCGTATAGAGCGGAACGACGCAGATCACGTCCGTCGGGACCGCGTCTCCGGGGACCGTTCCGGTCTCGTCGCAGGGATAGAAGCGCGGCTCCGATCCGTCGGGCGAGCCGTAGACGAAAAAGCTTCCGTCCGCGTCGCGGCGCAGAACGCTCTTTTGTTCCGTGGCGGTAAACCCGCGGCGCACGCGCGAGGTGCTCGGCAGCGTGTATGCAACAAGCGGGAGCGGCGTGGGGGTCGGGGTCGGCGTCGGTTCCGGCGTGGGCGTCGGCGTGGGGGTCGGCGTCGGGGTCGGATCCGGCGTCGGCGCAGGCGTAATGACGACGATCGCTTCCTCGGCTTCCGGCACGGCGGCCGGAGAAACGGCGGCCGGAGAAACGGCGGCGATCGGCGCGGGGTCCGTTTGATTCGCGCAGCCCGTCAGCAGAAGAAGCAGCGCGAAGAGCAGGGGAAGAACGCGTTTCATGGATCAGTTTTTGTCGAAAAGACGGTTGGTCTTGCGCTGCGGTTCGCAGGTCAGATTGACGCCGAGCCGGCGATAAACCTCGAGGTCCACGCGCGAGAGCATGACGGTGGAATGCGCCTCGAGTCCCTTGAGCTGATCGAGAACATGCATGGCGCGCGCCGCCGTCGGGTTCATGGTGGCGCAGATGGACAGCGCGTACAGAAGCTCGTCGCTGTGCAGGCGCGGATTCTCGCTGCCGAAATAGTTTGTTTTGAGCTCGCGGATCGGCTGCAGAACGATCGGCGCGATCAGGTCGATGTCCGGCTGAATGCCGGCAAGCGCCTTCAGAGCGTTCATCAGCGCGCCCGCCGCCGCGCCCATAAAGGTGCTGTTCTTGCCGGTGATCATTTTGCCGTCGGGAAGCTGGATCGCCATTGCCGCGCCGCCGGTTTCCTTGTCGCGGGCAAGCGCCGCCGCCACGACCGGACGGTCGGCGACCGTCACGCCCGCGCGGGACATGATGAATTCCGCCTTGTCGATCTGTTCGCGTCCGATGATGCCGCGCTTATAGCCGCAGGCGGCGCTGTAATAGCGGCGGATGATCTCCTGACAGGCGGCCTTGCGCACGACCTCGTCGTCGGTGATGCAGAAGCCGACCATGTTGACGCCCATATCCGTCGGCGATTTATAGGGCGACGTGCCGTAGATGTGCTCGAACATCATGTTCAGCACCGGGAACGATTCGACGTCGCGGTTGTAGTTCGTTGTCGTCACGCCGTACGCCTCGAGATGGAACGGGTCGATGAGGTTGACGTCGTCGAGGTCGGTCGTCGCCGCTTCATAGGCGAGATTGACCGGATGGGAAAGCGGCAGGTTCCAGATCGGGAAGGTCTCGAACTTCGCATAGCCGGCGCGCACGCCGCGCGTAAACTCCTGATAGACCTGCGAAAGGCATACGGCAAGCTTGCCGCTGCCCGGACCGGGCGCGGTCACGACGACGAGCGGACGCGTCGTTTCCACAAACTGGTTCTTTCCGAACCCTTCGGGGCTCAGGATCAGGCCGGGGTTTTGCGGATAGCCGTTGATCGGATAGTGCAGATAGACCTTGACGCCGAGCCGTTCGAGCTTTTCCGCGAACGCGTCGACCGCCGGCTGGCTGTTGTACCGCGTAATGACCACGCCGGACACCAGAAGCCCCTTCTTGCGGAACGCGTCGGTGAGCCGCAGCACCTCGCGGTCGTATGCGATATCGAGGTCGTTTCTGACCTTGTTGTGCTCGATGTCGCCCGCGTGGATCGCAATGATGATTTCGGCGGAATCCTTGAGCTGTTCGAGCATGCGGATCTTGCTGTCCGGCTCGAAACCCGGCAGGACGCGCGCCGCGTGGTTGTCGTCGAACAGCTTGCCGCCGAACTCCAGATACAGCTTGTCCCCGAATTTTCCGATCCGTTCCAGGATCTTCTGCGACTGCATCGAGATGTACTTGTCGTTGTCAAATCCGATCTTTGTCATAGCTTTGCTCCTCAATCCTCATTTTCAAACGGATCCCATCCGGTGACGCGCATCTTTGCCGTCAGGATCCGGTATACGCTTTCGTTCAGGCGCTGCTCGCCGATCGTGCCGTTTTCGACCGCTTCGTACAGCCCGTTCAGAATCTCCCGCTGGTACGCATGATTCGCGCCGCACAGGATCAGATCCCCGCCCGCCAGAATGAACTGCACCGCGCCTTCTTTGACCGACGTCTGCTTCCGGAGCCCCGCCATGCGGAAATCGTCGCTCATGACAAACCCCGTAAAGCCAAGTTCGCCGCGCAGGATCTCCGTGATGAAGATCTCCGACTGGCTTGCAATGTGCTCGTCGTCGATCTTCGGGTACAGGATGTGCGCCACCATCACGCCGTCCGCGGTTTTCAGCCCTTCCGCAAACGGCAGAAGCTCATAGCTGTTCAGCGCGTCGAGCGATTTCTGAACCACCGGCGTGGACGCGTGCGAATCGGCGCTCGTCGCCCCGTGTCCCGGGAAATGCTTGACCACGGACAGGCATCCGCCGTCGTGCAGTCCTTCGATGCATGCCGCGCCGATCGCGGAGACGACCGCATCGTCGGACGAGATGATGCGGGTTTTCAGAAACGTCGACGACGGGTCCTTTGCGATGTCCAGACACGGCGCAAGATCCACGTTGATGCCCGCGCTTTTAAGTCCTTCGGCGATGCGTTCAAACTGCGCGCGCGCCTTTTCCGTGCTGCGGCTTTTGCCGAGCGACTGCGCGCTTAAAAGCGTCTTGCTCCAATGGAACCGCGTGACGTTTCCGCCCTCGACGTCGGTGCTGATGAGAAGCGGGATCTCGCTGCCGCTTGCTTCGCGAATGCTGTCCGTCAGCCGTTTGCACTTTCGGAAACCGCCGTCGCCGCCGCTGCGGGTGGTGTTCTTCTCTCCGTAGAGGATCACGTTTCCGATGTGATAGTCGTTCATGATCTCGCGGAACTCCGCGCTGATCTCCGTTGTGCCCGAAAAGCCGAACATGCAGAGCTGGCCGATTTTTTCTTCGGTGCGCATATTGCCGATATAGGCATAAAGCCGTTCTTCGGGCGAGAGCGTGGGCGCGGGCGTCGGGGTAGGCGTCGGGGTCGGGGTCGGAGAAGGGGTCGGGGTCGGATCCGGCGTCTTTACGATCGCGGTCGGTTCCGGGGCTGCGGGCGTCTGCACCGGGTCAACGACGACGACCGGCGCGTCCGGCTCCGGTGCGCAGCCGAGCAGAAAAACCGTGATCAGAAAAAGACACCAAAACTTCTTCATATTATCATTATAGCATAGCTTTTCCGGTTTTACCAGTCCGAGTTGGGGGAATTCGGTCGAAAAACGTTGACAGCGGAACGGTTCTTTTATACTATAAAAACAGGAGAAGCATTCGGAAGGGGGAGATTCGGCATGAGGAAACGGATCGAGGGCATCAATCAATGGAAATGCTTTCTGACGCTGCTGTTTTCCGCGGCGGTCGTGATCTGCACGTGCGTCGGCGTAGTGATGAACCTGACGACGCTGCAGGATGAGAACTTCGATCACATGGGGATCGAAACGTTCTGCATGTTCACCGTCAACTCCAATATCTTCATGGGCGTCTCGATGTTTCTGACGCTGCCGTACACCATTGACGGGCTGCGCAACGGGTATTTCCGTCTGCCGGACTGGCTGGTGCGGCTGCTGTTCGTCGCAACGACCGCGCTTTCGCTGACGTTCCTCGTTTCGCTGTGCATCCTTGCGCCGGTCAAGGGATTCGTGCTGATCTTCACCGGGTCGCGCTTCTTCCTGCACGGACTTTGCCCGATCCTTGCCATCATCACGTTCTGCTTTGTTTTGAAGGACCTGCGTCTGCGGTTTGCCGCAACGTTCCTTTCGCTGATTCCGGTGTTCATCTACGCCTGCCTTTACTACACGCTGGTTGCGGTCGTGGGGCGCTGGGACGATTTTTACGGTTTTCTGACCAGGATCCCGGCGTGGGTTTCGATCGCATGCTTCCTGCCGCTGACCTTCGGCATTGCGACGGTGCTCCGCATTCTGCATAACCGGTCCTGCGACCGTTACCGCAAAAAGGCGAAGGAATACTATTTCAGCGCGTTTGCCGGAAGGGATACGAGCGAGGTCATCATCCATATGGCGGCGATGAACAGCAAGCGGGACACGACCGGCAACATCGTCATTCCGTACCGGGTGCTCAAAATGCTTTTGAGCAGCAGCGAGCACGAGAAGAGCTTTGAGGATTACTGCATTCTCTATATGAAGGAGTGCCTGAAGCACGAAATCAATCAGGAATGATGCGGCGAACGCCGCATCTTTTTTATTGCAATCGCGGGGGAATTGCAGTATACTGAAGATAAGATGGGGCGGTATGGGAAAACCGCCGTTCCGCAATGAAAATGCAAAGGAGCGAACGATATGAATCTCGAACATCTCGGCATTATCCATCCGAAAGCGGTTTACCGCAACCTGACGGTTCCGGAGCTCTATGAACATGCCCTGGAACGCAAAGAAGGCGTGATCATGAACAACGGCGCGCTGCTGGTCAAAACCGGCAAATACACCGGAAGAAGCGCGCAGGATAAGTTTATCGTGGATTCCGAAGGCGTGCACGACCTGATTGCATGGGGCAAGGTGAACGTGCCGGTCACGCGCGAGAAGTTCAACGCCATCAAGTCCAAGATGGTCGCGTATCTGCAGGGACGCGACGTGTTCGTGTTCGACGGCTTCGCCGGCGCGGACAAGAAATACGCCAAGAAATTCCGCGTGATCTGCGAATATGCGAGCGAAGCGCTGTTCATCCGCGACCTGCTGGTCCGTCCGACCGAGGAAGAGCTGGAGAATTTCGGCGAGCCGGATTACACGCTGATCGCATGCCCCGGCTTCAAGTGCAGCCCCGAAATCGACGGCACGCGTTCCGAAGCGGCGATCATGATCGACTATGAAGCGCACACGATCATCGTTGCGGGCAGTCAGTACGCGGGCGAGATCAAGAAGTCCGTCTTCTCCACCATGAACTTCGTTCTGCCGCTCGAGGGCACGCTGCCCATGCACTGCTCGGCGAACATGGATCCCGAAACGAAAGAGACCGCGGTCTTCTTCGGACTTTCCGGCACCGGCAAGACGACGCTGTCCGCCGACCCGAACCGCATGCTGATCGGCGACGACGAGCACGGCTGGGACGACGAGGGCATCTTCAACATCGAAGGCGGCTGCTACGCGAAGTGCATCGACCTCGTCGAGGAAGAGCAGCCGGAGATCTATCGCGCGATCCGCTTCGGCGCGCTGGTTGAAAACGTCGTGGTGAACGACAGACGCGAGCCGGACTATTCCGATCCGTCGCTTGCGATCAACAGCCGCGTCGGCTATCCGGTCGAATACATTCCGAACGCCGCGATCCCCGGCATCGGCGGCATCCCGAAGGTCGTCATCTTCCTGACCTGCGACTCGTTCGGCGTGCTCCCGCCGATCTCCCTGCTTTCGAAGGAAGCGGCGATGTATCAGTTCGTCACCGGCTTCACCTCGAAGGTCGCGGGCACCGAGATCGGCATCAACGAGCCGGTCCCGACGTTCTCCACGCTGTTCGGCGAGCCGTTCATGCCGCTGCGCGCATCGGTCTATGCAGGCATGCTCGGCGAGCGCATCGAAAAGTACAACACCAAGGTTTACCTTGTGAATACCGGCTGGGTCTCCGGTCCCGCGGTCAATCCGGACGGCACCAAGAACCCGCGCATGAAGCTGCGCTATACCCGCGCGATGATCACCGCCGCGCTGAACGACGCCTATGCGAAGGAGAACGTCCCGTTCACGCACAACGACGTGTTCAACCTCGACGTGCCCGCGTTCGTGCCCGGCGCGGACGTGCCCGAAGAGATCATGAATCCGAGAAATCTCTGGGCGGACAAGGACGCCTATGACGCGCAGGCGAAGAAGCTCGCCGGCATGTTCCACGACAACTTCGAGAAGAAGTATCCCGACATGCCCGAGGCGATCAAGAACGCCGGTCCGAAGGCGTAAGCGCATTCAGACAACAAACCGAAAGAGAGCCGTCCGGCTCTCTTTTTTCGCGGAAACGGGGGAAAATATTGTTTCCATCGGACACAAAAACCGCTTGCTTTTTTGCGACAGTCCTTTATAATGAAAACAACGAAGAATCAAAAAGGAGCAGGACCTTGATATTCGGGAAACATATCAACAGATATTATCTGAAATACGCCCCGCAGCTGCTGCTCGGCGCGGTTGCGCTGATCCTCGTGGATTATGTGCAGCTCATCATTCCCGAGCTGTACCGCATGCTGATCAACGGGCTGAACGAAGGACAGGTCGACGGCGTTCCGTTCAACACGGCGTTCCTTCTGGACAGGATCTGCCTCCCCATCGTCTTCGTCATTCTGGTCATGGTCGTGGGGCGGTTTTTGTGGCGCGTCTGCTTCTTCGGCTCGGCGATCCGCGTGGAGACGGATCTGCGCATCAAGATGTTCGACCACTGCAAGGACCTTTCGCGCGAGTACTATCAGGTGAACAAGGTCGGCAACCTGATGAGCTTGTTCACCAACGATCTCGACACGATCCAGGAATGCTTCGGCGACGGACTTCTGATGCTGTTCGACGCGCTGTTTCTCGGCGCGCTGGCGTTCATCAAGATGTGGCGCATGGACACGGGGCTGACGCTTCTGACGCTGATCCCGTTGGGACTCATTCTGACGATCGGCGTCGTGATGGGCAAGACCATGATGAAGAAGTGGGAGGTCCGTCAGCGCGCGTTCTCGAACCTGAGCGACTTCGCGCAGGAGAGCTTTTCGGGCTACGCGGTGATCAAGGCGTTCGTGAAGGAGCTCAAACAGCTTCTGTCGTTCCGCAAACTGAACGTGGAGAACGAGGACACGAACGTCGATTACACGCGCGTTTCCACGCTGATGCACGTGTTCATCGTGCTGCTCGTCGAAACGGTCATCTGCGTCATCCTCGGCTACGGCGGCTACCTCGTCTACAAAAAGCAGTTCAACGCCGGTCAGCTCGTGGAATACATCGCGTACTTCACCTCGGTCGTGTGGCCGGTCATGGCGGTGTCCATGCTGATCGAAAAGAGCGCGCGCGGCAAAGCGTCGATGAAGCGCGTTTCCGAGCTTCTGGACGCCGAGATCACGGTGCACGACGAGCCGGACGTCGAGGAGCTTACGGGGATCCGGGGCAAAATCGAGTTCCGTCACCTCTCCTTCCGCTATCCGGACGGCGAGTTCAACGCGCTCGACGACGTTTCGTTCACGATCGAGCCGGGCGAGAGCGTCGGGCTGATCGGCAAGACCGGCGCGGGCAAGACGACGCTGGTCGACCTCATCCTCAGAACCTACAACGTGCCGAAGGGAACGCTGTTCATCGACGGGTACGACGTGACCGACGCGTCGATCCGCTCGGTGCGCGACGCGTGCGCCTACGTCCCGCAGGACAACTTCCTGTTTTCCGATACGATCGCGAACAACATCAACTTCGCCTACGACGAGCTGAACGAGGAGGCGGTTGAACACGCCGCGGCGCTTTCCGACGTGCACGACAACATCGCGGAGTTCCGCGACGGCTATACGACGATCCTCGGCGAGCGCGGCGTGACCGTGTCCGGCGGGCAGAAGCAGCGCATCTCGATCGCGCGCGCGCTCATGAAGGACGCGCCGATCCTGATCCTCGACGACTCCGTTTCGGCGGTCGATACCGACACCGAAAAGGTGATCTTAAAGAACCTTCGCGAAAGCCGGAAGGGCAAGACGACGATCTTCATTGCGCACCGCATTTCCACGGTACGCGATCTCGACAAGCTGATCTTCCTGGAGGACGGACGCGTGCTTGCGGTCGGCAGCCATGACGAGCTCATGGAGACCTGCCCGGCGTACGCGCACATGGTGGAACTGCAGCGGCTGGAAGAAGCCGCCAGCGCGTAAGGAGGTGGGAGACATGCACGACTATTATCCTCTGCTTCTGGTCGGCGGCATCATCGGCCTGATCTCCGTCATCCTCATCGTTGCGTTCGCCATGATCAAGGACAAAAAGCAGGCGATCGGCTTTGACCGTCACATGAAGGACGGCGAGATCGTCAGGCGCCTGCTGCACTACGCGAAGCCGTACACGGGCAAGTTCGTTTTCGTCGGCTTCATCGTGCTGGTCGGCATCGCGTACGACGTCATTTCGCCGATGCTGATCGGCAGGATCACAGACCTCATCAAGGCGGACTTTGAGCTGAAGCCGCTGTTCGTGCTGGTCGCGGTCTACGCGGGCATTCTGATCGTGTCCATGGTCTGCACCTATGTGCAGGCGATCGTGCTGCAGAAGGTCGGACAAAGGATCATCTCCGTCATGCGCGAGGACCTGTTCACGCACATCGAATCGCTTTCCCACGAGCAGATGAACTCGATCCCGGTCGGCAAGCTGGTCACGCGCGTCACGAACGACACGAACGCGATCTCGCTGATGTTCACGTCGCTTCTTGTCAACCTCGTCAAAAACCTGTTCGTCATCGTCGGCGTATTCGCCGCCATGGTCGCGCTGAACTACGAGCTGACGCTGATGGTGCTGTGCTTCGTGCCGTTCATCGTGCTGTTTACGGTCATCTTCCGGAAGTTTGCGCGCAGAGCGTACCGCCGCGTCAAGGACCGCACGACGGACATCAACACGTATCTTTCGGAGAACCTTTCCGGCATCAAGATCACGCAGATCTTCAACCGCGAGCACGAAAAGCTCCGCGACTTTACGGACAAGAGCAACAAGCTCGGCAAGGCGAAGCGCGATCAGATCCTGGTGTTCGGCATCTTCCGTCCGCTCGTCTACATGCTGTATATCAGCTCCGTCCTGTGCCTGTTCTTCCTCGGCGGCAAGGGGTATCTGGACGGCGTTGTGTTCCTCGGGCAGACGCTGGAGGTCGGCACGATCGTCAGCTTCTACATGTATATCAGCAAGTTCTATAACCCGATCCAGAACCTGGCGGAACAGTTCAACTGGCTGCAGTCCGCGTTCGCGAGCGCCGAAAAGGTCTTTACGATCATGGACATCGAACCGAAGCTTACCGACGCGCCCGACGCGATCGAGCTTACGGAGGTCCGCGGCGAGATCGAGTTTAAGGACGTCTGGTTCAGCTATATTCCCGACGAATGGGTTTTGAAGGGCGTTTCCTTCCATGTGAAGCCGAACGAGACCGTGGCGTTCGTCGGCGCGACCGGCTCCGGCAAGACGACGATCCTTTCGCTGATCTGCCGCAACTACGAGTTCCAGAAGGGCGAGATCCTGATCGACGGGATCGACATCCGAAAGATCAAGACGTCGTCGCTCCGGCGGCACTTCGGACAGATGCTGCAGGACGTGTTCCTGTTCTCGGGCACGATCCGCAGCAACATCCTGCTCGATCTGGACGGGGTCAGCGACGAGGAGGTCATGGCGGCGTGCCGCTATGTCAACGCGGACCACTTCATCGACCGGCTCGAAGGCGGGCTGGACGAGGTCGTGCGCGAGCGCGGCAACAACTTCTCGGCGGGACAGCGGCAGCTTCTGAGCTTTGCGCGCACGATCATTCACAAGCCGTCGGTCATGATCCTCGACGAGGCGACCGCGAATATCGATACCGAGACCGAGGTGCTCATTCAGGATTCGCTCGAAAAGATGATGAACATCGGCACCATGCTGATCGTCGCGCACCGGCTTTCCACGATCCAGCATGCGGACAACATCATCGTGCTGCGGCGCGGCGAGATCATCGAGCAGGGCACGCATCAGGAGCTTCTGAACAGGAAGGGCAGATACTATTCGCTCTACACCCTGCAGTTCGAGAAGGAGCGTCAGCGTCTCGAAGAACAGCGGAAAAACGCATAACGGCAGCAAAACAAAACCGTCCTTCGGGGCGTACTCCGTAAAGAAGTTGCTTTGAGGTTTCAATCACCGTCTCAAAAGGATATGAGACAGGCGTGACCACAACGGTCACGCCTGTTTTGTCTTTTGGATTTTGTGGGGCAAAATCCGATGCTCGTTA
>JAEEGF012077577.1_pt1 | contig 11788 bp, 8 predicted proteins | sample 9134171 | NCBI WGS metagenome assembly JAEEGF01 (sample SAMN16246542, study PRJNA631951) | gut metagenome | biome: gut microbiome; feature: rumen; material: AP-attached | host: Bos | place: Iran: Karaj | collected 2018-10 | reverse complement strand
GTTGGCCAGAGCACGTGATTTGTAATCTCGGGGTCGTTGGTTCGAATCCGACACGAGGCTCACAAGACGAGCGGTGTTTCTTGAAAGAGAAACACCGCTCGGCAGTTATAAAGAGACCCTCCCCGTCCCTCCCTGTGAGGGAGGGGGAGTAGATTGAGGGATATGCATTAGGAGTTATGCATTATTAATTATTCAAGTTTCAACTCATAACTCATCGCTCGGCGCTTGCGACGCTTTTATAAAGGCTGCAAGCCGACTAAAAGAATTCATAACTTAAAAACAAATGCAGTCCATGTTAACATGGGCTGCATTTGTTTTTTACTGCATCGACAGTACTATTCCCATTATCTTCTTGCCGAGCTCGTCAGCCTCGTCCATGGTGTGTGCCTCGCTGTAAACACGGATGATTGGCTCTGTATTAGACTTGCGCAGGTGTACCCATTTGTCGGCGAAGTCTATCTTCACTCCGTCAATGTCGTTTACCTGGGCATCAGACTGTGCGTTGTACATCTCCTTAACCTTCGCCAAGATGGCGTCAACGTCTGTGTCTGGTGTGAGGTCTATGCGGTTCTTGGCTATGAAATACTCAGGGAAGGTCTTGCGCAACTCGCTCACCTTGCAGCCTTTCTGTGCCAGTGAAGAGAGGAACAGCGCTATGCCTACCAGTGCGTCACGACCGTAATGGCTCTCAGGGTATATCACTCCACCGTTGCCCTCGCCGCCTATCACAGCGCCTACCTCACGCATCTTGGTAGTTACATTAACTTCACCCACTGCAGCAGCGCTGTATGTGCCGCCGTGCTTCTCTGTCACGTCACGCAGTGCGCGTGTGCTCGACAGGTTGCTGACGGTGCTGCCCGGTGTGTGTGTTAGTACGTAGTCTGCCACGCTGACGAGGGTGTATTCCTCGCCAAACATCTTGCCGTCCTCGCATATGAAAGCCAGACGGTCAACGTCAGGGTCAACAACGATGCCGAGGTCATAGCCTCCGCCGCGCAGGGTGTCCATTATGCCGGTGAGGTTCTTCTCTAAAGGCTCCGGGTTATGTGCGAAGTCGCCGTTGGCCTCGCCGTTGAGGAAGGTGTATGTCACACCGAGACGGTCGAGCAGTTTAGGAAGGATGATGCCGCCTACGCTGTTGATAGAGTCAACGACAACCTTGAAACCGGCTTTCTTGATGGCCTCACGGTCCACAAGCTTGAGGTTAAGTACAGCCTCTATATGGCGCTCGTCGAAGTTCTCCTCTGTATATTTGCCTATATGGTCAACGTCAGCATATTCAAAGGCCTCCGCCTCTGCTGTTGCCAATACCTCTGCTCCGTCAGCAGCGGTGAGGAACTCGCCGCGGTTGTTCAGCAGCTTCAGAGCGTTCCAGTGGCGTGGGTTGTGTGATGCGGTGATGATGATGCCACCGTCGGCACCAGCCATCGTTACTGCCAGTTCGGTGGTCGGTGTAGATGCCAGTCCGATGTTTATCACGTCATAGCCCATACCGAGCAGAGTGCCGCATACTACGTTCTTTACCATCTCGCCAGAGATGCGTGCGTCTCTGCCTACCACAATCTTGTTTGAGCCGTTTGGCAGACTCTTACGTATGAAGGTGGCATATGCTGATGTGAACTTTACGATGTCTAAGGGGTTGAGCGTGTCGCCCGCAGGTCCGCCGATAGTACCGCGGATACCTGATATTGATTTTATTAGTGACATTGTTTAATTAATAATTAATAATAAGAGACCCTCCCCGTCCCTCCCTGTGAGGGAGGGGGCGCAGACTGAGGGAAATGAATTATAAATTAAGAATTAAGAATTAAGAATTAAGAATTATGCATTGTGTACTATGAACAGTGAACTGTACACAGTGAACCGTTCTTAGTTTCCTCTTTGATATACAATGTCATAGAAACATGCATAGACATTGCTGGTGGCGTTAGGCTGTCCCTGGTTGTGCGGAACGATAATCTTGACGTGTGCCAGACGGTCCTCTTCTGATGCCAGTCTGCCCAGGTTGATATACCTCAGCGGTATCAGCCATCCTGAAGGTACTGAGAGTGTACCATAGATGTTAGGCATATTGCCGTAAACGAAAGAGGCGGTGAACGTGCCGCTGGTATTGCGCACTGTCATTTTCTCACACAGGGTGGATTTGCTGAAAGAGTTGTCGTTGGTGCTCTTCAGTGAGTCACCGTTGATGTTGTATTCTGTGTATCTGCACAATACGTCGGCGCTCTCGCCGTTATCCAATTTCTTGAACAACTCGCCAGTGCCTTTCTCCACTATCTGCATATATACACCAGTGGAGCTGAACAGCACATACTCGTTCTTGGCAGTGTCGGTAGTCTCGCCCTGAGCCTTGAAGTCAGACTCGCTGATAACCCTTATGGCTCTGCGGTTAATGTTGCAGTTGCCGTTGATGAAGTTGTTTATGTATCCTCTCTCGCGTTCTTTCTGCTCAGCGTATGTCTCCTCTTTATTACAAGAGGTGAAGAGAGTGATGCCCAGCATGATTGCGAGCAGGGTGTAAAGTGTCTTGTTCATTGTCTGTATGTTATTTTAGCTTGTCGGCGTATGCCTTTATTGCTTTGTCAACGATTTCCTCGGCTTCTTTCAGTGAACACTCCAGTCTGCCTCCTGCGGCGTTCTTGTGTCCTCCTCCGTTAAAGAAACGTGCGGCCATCTCGTCGCATGGGAAGTCATCAACAGAGCGTGTGCTTACCCATACGAGGTTATTTTTCTCTGTGTCCTCGCGCAGTGATATGGAGAGCTTGTGACCGAGTATCTTCAATGGTACGTTTACCAATCCCTCGGCATCGCCTTTCTTGAAGTGGTATTTCTTCATGTCCTCTTTTGAGAGGGTGAAGTAGGAGGCGTGGTGCGGAGGATATTTCACCTTCAGGCTTTTGTTCAACACGTATCCCCACAGTCTCAGCTTGTCCACGCTGAACACATGGTATATGTTGCGGTAAATCTTGTCCTTGTCTATGTTTTTGGCAAGCAGGTACGCTATGATGAGGAATATCTCGGGTTTGGTGCTGTTGTAGGTAAATGCTCCCGTGTCGGTCATCATACCGCAATAGATGTTGACTGCCATGTCTTTTGTCATGGCGTCATAGCCGCCTAACTGCCATATCAGTCTGAACACCATCTCTGAGGTGCTTGACATCGTTGGGAATGACACTGTCATATCACCTTTGATGTCGGGCTGCTCATGATGGTCTATGAGAATGACCTTGCCTTGGCAGAGCGACAGGTCTGGTTGCAGCTCCTTGCCTACGCGTGACGTGGTGTTGAGGTCAAGATAGCATATAAGGTCTGAGTCCTTGAGCCATTGCCTTACCTCCTCCGTCTTCTTGTCATAGCGCATCACTTGCTGCTGCATACCGGGCAGCCACTGCAGGAAGTCAGGAAACATATCGGGAGCGATGACGGCTGTCTCCAGTCCCTGTTGCCTGAGGTATGCTGACCATGCCAGTGATGAGCCGAGGGCGTCGCCGTCAGCGTTCATGTGGCATAATATGGCTGCTTTCTTTGAATTGTCGATGAGGTGACGCAGTGATGTCACCTCATCGGCATTCAGTAAGTTGATATTCATCTTTAGAACAGTTTGTTAGGATATACGCCGTCCTCCACAAGCTTTGCTATGCGTGCGACGGTGTCAGGACGGTCCTCAGAGTAAGTCACGCCAAACCACTTGCTTGTGGTGTCAAGCACCTTGCAGGTGGCTGTGCCCTCATTGATGAGTTTGTTGACCATCAGAGGAATGAAGAACTCTGACTTCAGGTTCTTGATGTTCTCAGGGTCAGAGAGGAACTCCTTGAAGTACTCCTCGCTGTGCTTGAAGTAGTCAGGTGTGAAGCCCCACATGTTCATTGACACAGGTGCGTTGTCATCTATGTTTACCCACTCGCCGTCGTCCTTGTTGTCAGTGCGGTAAGCCACCTTGCCGTCCTCAAGACGTGCTATCTTCGTGCGCTCCACGCATGTTGTGAGACAGCCGTTGTCATCTTTTGAGCAGATGCCGCGGCTCACGGTACCGTTCTCTGACAGTGTGTTGCCTACGCGGAAACCTACCATGGCATACTGACCTGTGGCACCCTCTGGCAGTTCGCTGAGGAACTTGCCTATCACCATGAATGCGTCACGGTTATAGAAGTCGTCGCAGTTGATGACGCAGAAAGGCTCCTTGATAACGTCCTTGCCCATCAGTACGGCGTGGTTGGTACCCCATGGTTTCTGACGGCCTTCTGGTACGCTGAAGCCCTCTGGCAGTGCGTCTATAGACTGGAAGCAGAGCTCGCATTTTACCTTACCCTCGTACTTGGAGAGTATCTGGGTGCGGAACTGCTCCTCGAAGTCCTTGCGTATAACCCATACAATCTTGCCGAAGCCGGCTTGTATGGCGTCATAGATGCTGTAGTCCATAATTGTCTCACCGTTTGGGCCGAGACCGTCAAGCTGCTTCAGTCCGCCGTAACGGCTGCCCATACCTGCAGCGAGTAGAAATAATGTTGGTTTCATTGTTTTTTTTAGTTTATTAGTTAGTCTTTATTCCTATATTCTTTATTAATTATTATTACTCTTCCCCCCCTTACTCATGATTAATTTTAATTATTCAAGTTTCTGGTGTTAATAAACGACCACAGATTTAAGGATTACAAAGATTTTGCCACTTCCTAAGAAAACTATTTCACTGATATGTTTTTTATTTCACTGATTATAACCATGCAGAGCCATCCGCGTAATCAGTTGTTTGCAGTTTTGTTTATCGTATAAAAATCCGTGTCATCTGTGTCATCTGTGGTTCTTATTTCTACTTGCGAAAGTTGAGTTATTAATTATTTAATTATTAATTATTAAGTATTAAGTGGGTTCCATCCCTGTGCCAGGAGGTCAAACTCGTTGCCGTCGCGTGAGATGAGTTTCATTCCCAGCTCAGGCTTAGTTATATGACCTATCACCTTCACGCCCTCCATCTGTTGTAGAGTCTCGTTGTCGCCTATCGGACAAGTGAAGAGCAGTTCATAGTCCTCGCCGCCGTTAAGTGCACAGGTGGTGACGTTCATGTTCAGTTCCTCTGCCATCACTGCCGTCTGGTAGTCTATCGGCAGGAACTTCTCAAACACCCTGCAGCCTGTGCCAGACTGCTTACAGATGTGGTGCAGCTCAGATGACAGTCCGTCAGAAACGTCCATCATGGCCGTAGGGTGTATGCCTGCATCACGTAGCTGCTTGAGGACGTCGCCGCGAGCCTCTGGCTGCAACTGTCGCTGTACAAGGTATTCCTTGCCGGCGAAGTCGGGCTGCCATGCCTCGTTGAGCTGGCTGCGCAGCGCCTCTATAGCCTTGGCGTCCTTAGTCTCTTTTATCTTCTCTTGTATCTTGCGCACTTGGTCGTAATACACCATCTTCTCACGCTCAAGCAACTGCAGTCCCATGTATGCTGCTCCGAGGTCACCTGACACGCAGATGAGGTCGGTGTCTTTCGCTCCGTTGCGATATATGATATCCTCCTTGCGTGCCTCTCCTATGCAGGTGATGCTGATGGCAAGGCCCGTAAGACTTGACGTGGTGTCACCGCCAATGATGTCGATGCCCCATTTCTCGCAAGCCATGCGCAGGCCGTCATAGAACTCCTCCATGTCTTCCACCTGGAAGCGTTTTGACAGTGCTACGCTTACCGTCATCTGACGTGGTGTGCCGCCCATGGCGAAGATGTCGCTGATGTTTACCATTGCAGACTTGTAGCCGAGATGGCGCATGTCCACGTATGTAAGGTCGAAGTGCACGCCCTCCATCAGCATGTCGGTGGTAACGAGTGTCTCTGTGCCGTCATAGTGCAATACGGCGCAGTCATCGCCTACACCCTTCATGGTGGAGGCATTTTGTGTCTTTATGTCTTTGGTCAGATGGTCTATAAGACCAAACTCACCCAGTTTTGCTATTTCCAAGTTGTTTATAGTTAGACCCACCCCAACCCTCCCTGTGATGGTGGGAGTCGTTAGCGAAGGGGAATTAGACCCACCCCGGCCCTCCCTGTGATGGAGGGAGTCGTTAGCGAAGGGGAATTAGTCGTTAATTATTAATTATTAATTATTTTCATTATTAATTATGCAAATTGCATTATGCATTATTAATCACTCCCTTGAATATCTCAGTCATCAGCGGCTGTGCCTTGTTGGCTGCCTCCTGCACTTCTTCGTGCGTGGCAGTCTCGGGCGAGTCGCTTATGCCCATATTCGTTATTATGCTGATGCCAAACACACGAATGTTGCAGTGGCGTGCTACTATCACCTCGGGTACCGTGCTCATGCCTACGGCGTCAGCTCCCAGCATGTGGTAGGCGCGGTATTCCGCAGGAGTCTCATAGCTTGGTCCCTGCACACCTATGTAGGTGCCGTGAACCAGGCGTATGCCCTTCTCCGCTGCTATACGGTCGGCTGTGGCAATCAGCTTATGGTCGTACGGCTCATGCATGTCGGGGAAGCGCGGTCCCGTAGGGATGTTCTTTCCTCTCAGCGGGTGCTCGGGGAAGAAATTGATGTGGTCGGTGATGACCATCAGGTCGCCTACGCGGAAATCCTTGTTTGCTCCGCCTGCAGCGTTACTTACGAGGAGAGTCCTGATGCCCAACTCATACATCACGCGTATGGGGAATGTCACCTCCTGCATGGAGTAACCCTCGTAGTAATGGAAGCGTCCCTTCATGGCCAATACCTGCTTGCCGCCCAGTGTGCCGACGATGAGGCGTCCGTCATGTCCCTCCACCGTTGATACGGGGAAGTTTGGGATGTCCTTGTATGGCATCTCCCATACTATGTCTATCTCAGAAGCTAATTGTCCGAGGCCTGTCCCCAGCACTATCGCTGTTGTCGGCAGGTTCTGCGTGGTTATCTTCCCTGTGGATGTCATCTGCTGTGACAGCCACTGTGCCGTTTGTCGTATTTTCTCGTACATAGCTTAATATTCTGTTGTTAAATCTCTCTTCATCATCCTGCATGAATACCACGTGGATGGGCTGCACATATAAGGCTTGTCTCACCTCCGCTGAGAGGTTGGGCAGGTGCTCCAGTCGTGTAGCGTCCTTTTCCGTGGTGATGATGATGGCAGGCTTGTTCATCATCTTAAACTGGGTGTTTATCGCCTCCGCGTCAGACTTCGTGTACTGGTGGTGGTCGCTGAAGTGCATGGGCGTGATGCTTGTGCACTTGCCTTTCATGTCAACCATTATCTGCTCCGGGGAGGCTATGCCGCTTAATAGCAATACATTGGGCAGCAGTCCCGACATCTCCAGAGGCTTGCCCTCCTTGAATAGTGGCTTGAGCGGCTGCTGCTCCATTGTGGTGAAATACAGCTCCTGGTAAGGATATAGGTTCATAGCGCGCTGTAGCACCCTTATGCCCATAGGCGTGATGTCCTTCGGACATTTGGTCACTATCACGATATCGGCACGGTCCTTGCCTCTCTTCGACTCGCGCAGCCTGCCTACAGGCAGCAGCTCGTCATATACTATCAGGCGGTGGTAGTCCACAAGCAGTATGTTGAGGCCGGGCTTGATGTATCGGTGCTGGAAGGCATCGTCAAGTACTATCACTTGTGTGTCGCTCGTGGCGTCGTCGCCGGTAAGGCGGTCCACGCCGTGACATCTGTTTGCATCAACGGCTACGTATGCATCAGGGAATTTCTGATGCATCTGGTAAGGCTCGTCGCCTATCTGAGGCATGGTGGTGTCGGCTTTTGCCAAGTGGTAACCGTGCGACTTGCGTTTGTAGCCACGGCTGAGCACTGCCACCTTGAACTCCTTGTGCAGCAGTTCTATAAGATACTCGGCATGGGGAGTCTTGCCAGAGCCTCCCACAGTGATGTTGCCTACGGAAATAATGGGAAGGTTGAAGGAACGTGACTTTAATACACCGTTGTCAAACAGCATATTGCGTATGCCTACCACCGCCCCGTATATCCAGGACAGCGGCAGCAGCCACTTGTTCAGTTTTATGAAATCGCCTTCCTCGCTCATCGTTTGTCAGGAAAAGCCCCGGCTGTTCCTTCTTCTTTAATCCTTAATCCAACTTGCAAAGTTACGAAAAAGTTTTAAGACTGTGAAACTTTATTACATTTTATTTTATGCGCGTTAGTGTCAAAATGTCAATATTTAACCTTTTTTCGTAACAAAGTGTCATTTTGTGAATTTCTGTTCGGAAATGCGAAATAGAGTGAATGTAGTGGTGTTTTTGCCCTTTTGCAGACACAAAAACCGTGTTTGGAGTGCGAAGTGATAGCTTTCATGTTGTCATTCGATAGCTTTTACACTGTAAAACGATAGCTTTCACATCATGAAAGCATAGCTTTTACGACGTGATTTGGTAGCTTTTAGCGGCTTGTGTAAAATTGGAAAAATGGAAATAACTGATTGTCAAGTGGTTCTAAAATGCGAATTTTTGGTGTTTTTCTGTCCTGCTTTGTGTTTCGTTGAAAAAATCGCAGGGAAATGGAGTTTATGAAAAACACATTGCTATAAAAAGTGTCGTTTTTATAGCAATGTGTAATAATATAAAATTATTCGTTTTTCTAACATATAATTACCATTAATGCCCACAAATTTTTCATTAATTAATTCTTTCTGTAGATTATAATTTCAAAATAATTCTTTTTAATAATTAGTGAAATCCGTCTAATCCGTCTTAATCCGTTGTTAGAAAGAATCTGTGTTCGTCTGTGTCCGTATGTGGGAAATTATTCGTGTCATTCGAGTTATTGCTTTTCCCTTCGGTCAGCGACCTTTGGTTCGTGTTCAAAAAAATAATCCGTGTAATCAGTTCAATCCGTCTTAATCCGTTGTCAAATTATATCCATTGTAGAAAGGAAATCAATGTAATCCCTGTAATCTGTGGTCGTATAATTTAATCCGTATAATCCGTCTTAATCCGTTGTTTAAAAAAATCCGTGTCCATCTGTGTAATCTGTGGTCGTACTATTCGGTTTGTCCGTTGTCCGAAAAAATCCCTGTAATCTGTGCTATCTGTGGTCGTTTTCGTGTAATCAGTGTCAGTTCACCGGTAGTATCCACTCGCAGCGTGCCTGTATCGGACTCTGTTTCTCCAGAGTGCGTACCATGAGCAGTGGCTCGTAGAACACCCCAAGAGTCTCGCGCATCCGTTCGTCGAGGTTGTTGCCGTTGCCGCTGATGGTGGCAAACAACTGCTCTGTCCAAGAGGCGGGGCGGGGGAGAGGTGTAACGGCGTACTTCTCTATCTTTGCCAAGCGTGCCGCCTGCTTGATGGCATCGGTCAGTCCGCCGAGCTGGTCTATGAGTCCGATACGCTTTGCATCGCCGCCGGTCCATACGTGTCCCTGGGCTATGGCCTTCACGCTCTCCGTGGACATGTGTCTGCCGTCAGCCACACGCTTGCAGAACAACTCATAGCCGCGCTCGATGTATCTCTGTAACATCTGCTGTTCGTCGGCATTGAACGGGCGCGCCTGCTGTGCGAAGTCGAAGTCGGAGTGCTTATTGGTCTTCACTACGTCATAGTGCAGTCCCAGCTTATCCTGCATCAGTCCCGTCATGTCGGGGAATACACCGAAGATGCCGATGGAACCTGTCAGCGTAGTGGGTTGTGCCACTATCCATGATGCCCCGGCGCTGAGGTAGTAGGCTCCTGATGCCGCCATGCCACCCATTGACACCACTACGGGCTTCTTCTTGCGCAGCTCAGCCACAGAATGCCATATCTCCTCGGAGGCGAAAGCGTCGCCGCCGCCGGAGTTGATGCGTATCACCACCGCCTTTATGTCATCGTCTTTGGCAAGGTCGTCAAGGTCACGCACCATGTCTTTGCTTATGATGCCAGCGTCGCCCATCAGGGTGCCTGCCGCCTGACTCTGTGCTATGGTACCTTCGCAGTAATACACTGCTATCTGGTCTTTTGCGGTTGAAGGTGCGTAGTCCTTCATCTCGCCGCAGGTTACCTGTGGTATCTCGTCGTTGTCGTCAAGTCCCAGTTTCTTCTTTATCTCTCCCTTTACCTCGTTGGCATACATGGTGCGTGTGACAAGGCCGTATTTTATAAGCGTCTTGGTGTCGGCGAGTGTCACCATGCTGTCTGCCAGCTGGTTCAGCGTGGCGATGTCAGTCTTTCTCGTGCGGCTTATGTCCTTCGTTACCACATCCCACAGGTTACTGATATAGCGTGTCACCTGCTCACGGTTTGCGTCGCTCATCTCTGTCTCGGTGTACTGCTCAGTGGCACTCTTGTATTTGCCAACCTTTACCACCGTCATCTTCACGCCCACCTTGGCGAGCAGGTCCTTCAGGTACATGGGCTGTGACGCTATGCCGTGCAGGTCTATCATGCCCTGCGGGTTTATCCAAACCTCGTCGGCAGCAGAGCAAACGTAATATGCTCCCTGTGTATATTCGTCACCGTAAGCCACTACGAACTTCCCTTTGATGTCGCCCTTCTTCTGTGGCTTTATAATCTTGTTCTTTCCTTCCTTGTGGGCGGCGATATCATCGCCGCCATTCTTAAACCGCTCCACTGCGTTGCGTATCTCCTGCAGGGAGGCATAGTCTGTCTGCAGCAGTCCGGCCTCTATGTATAGTCCCTTAATCTCCGGGCATGCAGCGGCTTTGTCTATAGCCTCAGTGATGTCGCTCAGGGCCTGGCTCTCCACGCCGCCCATGCCGAGCAGTTCGTTGATGGCATTGTCGTCAGTCCGCTCAGTTATCTGTCCTGACAGCTTTACCACGAGTACAGAACCGTCCTTGACGGATGTGGCAGGTTGTGATGACGAACATGCGGCGGCTGCTATCAGGGTGCATACGCCTATTACCGTTATTACGAAAAACGTAAGCAACAGGCCTGTGACTGTTGCGAGAGTGTATTTGAGAAAATCTTTCATTATGTCGGCAAAAGTACAAAAAAAATGTTGTGTGGACGACAAAAATCCCTTATTTATATGTTCGCGTGCAAAAAAATGGCTCTAATTATTCCTTCATTCAAAATAAATTCTTAACTTTGTAGAGTTAAAACTATATATATGAAAAAAACTATACTAACTATTCTATTCTCTTGTGCTTTGGCAGTAACTACACATGCTGAGGCTAAAACCTATGATTTTAATAAGTCCGTGGGAGTCTATTCCTCGGCAAATGACGCCGGGTGGGATTTCTCTGACGCGGCAGACCAGGGTGCGCGCCTGACAGGACGCTCTAAGGCTTTGCCTTCTGCTCCGATATATTTCTCTGTTAATGTGCCTGACGGTAACTATCGTGTCACTTTGGTGCTGGGCAGTAAGAAACGTGCCGCTGAGACATGGGTGCGTGCTGAGAGCCGCCGACTGATGTTACAGGGTGAGAAGACTAAGAAGGGTGAGTTACGCACTGTGTCTTTTGTTGTTAACAAGCGTAACACTGTTATTGATAATAAGCGGAAGGTGCTTATTAAGCCAGGCGAGGTGGGCTCACTGACGTGGGATGATAAGCTGACGCTTGAGTTCTGCGGTGCTGCTCCTGCTGTGCAGAGCGTTACCATAGAGCCTGACACCACAGCGGTCACCCTCTTCCTCTGCGGTAACAGCACCGTGGTGGACCAGGGCAGGGAGCCGTGGGCTTCATGGGGACAGATGTTCCCTCGTTGGTTTACTGACAAGGTTTGCGTGGCTAACTACGGCGAGAGTGGTCTTACTGCCACCTCTTTTCTTGCGCAGCTGCGTCTTGACAAGATACTCAGTGAGATAAAGAAGGGTGACTATGTGTTCTGTGAGTTCGGTCATAATGACGAGAAAGAGAAGG
>JAEEGF011878075.1_pt1 | contig 11788 bp, 9 predicted proteins | sample 9134171 | NCBI WGS metagenome assembly JAEEGF01 (sample SAMN16246542, study PRJNA631951) | gut metagenome | biome: gut microbiome; feature: rumen; material: AP-attached | host: Bos | place: Iran: Karaj | collected 2018-10 | reverse complement strand
GATGAACCTGAACAGAAAGAACATCATTTGCCTGAATGACTTTTATAAGTAAAGGATAGTCTCCACCAGCAAAAGCTTCAAATTCCTTTTGGCATCCATTTGGATGAGTTGAAGCAATCCAAAGTTCGTAGCCCCAGATTTTTTCTGATTTTATAGCGTTAAGTTTAAGCATTTATTATTTCTCCCACAAAGGATCTGGATAATAACCCTCAGCGATTTTCTTTGCAATTTCTTCTTTAACGATTGCTCTATCTTCAGGATAAGTCATACCAAACCAGCGTTCCTTAGAAGTGAAGAATTTAATTGAACCTTCACCGTTCTTTACAATGTCACTTGCAGCAACAGGAAGCAGGGCTTCTGTCTTTAATTCTCCAAGAGAGTTTGTCTTAAAGGCATCCCAGTATTTGTGGAAACGTTCAAAAGCCTTTGGTGTAAATCCAAAAAGGTTCATACTTACAGGTTCATCACCAGACATAGAAATAAGATTTCCGTTCAAATCACTTTCAATTGAACCATCTTCCTTGTAGTAAATTTTTGTATTTTCAACGATTGAATCAAGGAACCCATCCTTTACAGTACAAACACCACGGCTTACAGAACCTGATTTACTCATTGTGTTTCCAAGGACATATCCAACCATGGCATGTTCATTTGAATCATTTGAAATCTGACTTAAATACTTGCCAAGAGTGTCAAACGCTTCCCTTCCGTAATAGTCATCAGAATTGATAACTGCAAAAGGTTCGTGAATATTCTGTTCAGCACAAAGAACTGCATGAATTGTTCCCCATGGCTTAGAACGGTCTGGATTTACCTTTTTAAGGTCTTCTTCTGAAAGAAGTGCATCTGGTGTCTGAAAAACGTATTCAGCATCAAAATTACGTGCAACTCTGTCAAAAAGTCTTTCACGGAAGTCTTTTTCAATATCCTTTCTGATTATAAATACTACTTTTCCAAAACCAGCCTTTTTTGCATCATATGCGGCAAAATCCAGAAGACATTCGTTATTTTTTCCAACTGCATCAATCTGCTTAACTCCACCGTAACGGCTTCCCATACCAGCAGCTAAAACTAAAAGTGTAGGTTTCATAATTATTACTCCCAGCCTCCTTTTTTCTTAAATTTTTACAGTAATGTAAAGTTTAACAAGTTAATCCCGAAAAATCAATCTTAAGGGGATTTGAATTTGAAACAAGTAAAACTGTCACTGGTAACAGAAAAACATCTTTCTTCCCCTATTAAGAAAAAATATGATATAATTTTACCTATGAGTACACATATCAATGCCCCTGAGGGCGCAATTGCAGAACTTGTTCTCCTTCCTGGAGATCCGCTTAGAGCTAAGTTCATTGCAGAAAATTTTTTAAAGGACCCGGTTTGCTATAACGAGGTCCGCGGAATGTTTGGATTTACCGGAACCTACAATGGAAAAAGAGTTTCGGTTCAGGGTACTGGAATGGGACAGCCATCACTTTCAATTTATGTAAACGAATTATTCCAGTTTTATGGAGTTCAGAAAGCTGTTCGTGTTGGTACATGCGGAGGTGTTCAAAAGGATATAGCCCTGCGTGATGTAATTCTTGGTCAGGGAGCCTGTACAGACAGTGGCCTTAACACTCAGCGTTTTCACGGACTTCATTATGCTCCTATTGCTGATTTTGACCTGCTTCAGAAGGCCTACAATGCAGCAAAAAAACTTAATATCGAACCAAAGGTTGGAAATTTAGTTTCCAGCGATATGTTCTATGATCCAAATGCAAACTGGAAAATGTGGGCCGAGTACGGAGCACTGGGAGTTGAAATGGAAGCAGCAGAGCTTTATACACTTGCAGCAAAGTTTAACAGAAAAGCCCTTGCAGTCTGCACTGTAAGTGACCACATTCTCCTTGGCGGTGAAACTACAGCAGAAGAAAGACAGACAACCTTCACAAATATGATGAAGATTGCCCTGGAAGCAATTACAGCAGAGTAATATTTCTTCTTGTCTTTTCAACAAATAAGGCGGTTTAATGGAAAATATTAAACCGCCTTTTCATTTAGTTTCTCCTGCCCTTTTTACTCAGAGCCTTAAGTTTTTCTGCACTAGACCAGTCCAGACAGTCATTTTTCATACGCCAGCACCAGTTTGCTCCTGTAGTAGACGGCTGATTCATTCTTCCTTCAGAACCAATTGCAAAAATATCCTGAAGAGGAATTATGCAGGTATCTGCTTTTGAACAAAATGCCTCTTCTACAAGTTTGCTGCAAATCTCTTCATCAGACAAATTTTCATCCCAGCCAAAATAACTCAGAATATTTTTTTTATACTGAATTGGATTGTTTTTAAGACTTCCAGCACTTGTATCATTGTCATGAGTTGCAGTATATACAACACAATTCTCTGTTGTGAAATTTTCAGGAAGATAAAGATTCTTTTCACTTTCTTCACTCCAGGGCTGATCATTAAAAGCAAATTGAAGAATCTTCATTCCTGGAAAATTACAGGAGTCACGCAAAGCTTCAACTTCAGGAGTGATGATTCCTAAATCTTCTGCAATGATTGGAAGAGGGCCCAGTTCATCTGCAATTGTATCGAAAAGTTCTTTTCCCGGACCAGGAAGCCATTTGCCCTTGATTGCATTTTCTGCTCCATAAGGAACCTGCCAGTAAGATTCAAAACCTCTGAAATGGTCAATTCTAATCACATCTACAAGCCTCAGCATATTTTTAATACGCTTTACCCACCAGCTGTAATTATCTTTTTTCATTGCATCCCAGTCATAAAGAGGATTTCCCCAGAGCTGACCGGTAGCACTAAAATAATCAGGAGGAACACCTGCACAGGCTGTCTGAAGATGAGTCTGACTGTTAAACTGGAATAACCATTGATCTGCCCACACATCAGCAGAATCTGCTGCAACAAAAATAGGGATATCACCAATAATTTTGATTCCCTGCTTATTGCAGTAATTTTTTAAATCTGACCACTGTTGACCAAAGAAAAACTGAATAACCTTAATCTGTTCTACGTCAGACAAATGTTCCTTATTCCATTTTTCTACTGATTCCTGATTATGTGCTTTTAACTCTTCTGGCCAGAACCTGTTCCACATGGAATCAATGCCCTGAATATTTTCTTTCTGGGCCTTTGCATCATAGAATTTTTTTATGCTTGTAAATGAAGCAAAATTATCAAGCCACCACTGATTATCCTGCTTAAATTTTTCATAGGCCTTTAAAGATTTATTATCTGCACCTGCTAAAAAAAATTGTGCACATTTATACAAAAGAGGAATTTTCCACCAGACGACCGAACCGAAATCTACAGGACCATCCTTCTTAATATAGTCAGGAGGTACAACCTCTTCAGCCCTTGCCCATCCCTTCTTAACAAGCAGATCTAAATCAATTAATAGAGGATTACCTGCAAAAGTTGAAAAACTTGCATAAGGACTGTCTCCATAACCTGTTGGTCCAAGAGGAAGAATCTGCCAGTAACTTTGTTTTCCTTCCTTGAGCCAGTCTGCAAATTCATAGGCTTTCTTACCTAAAGTTCCGATTCCAGGACTATCCGGTAATGAAGTGATATGAAGAAGAATTCCGCTTTTTCTTTTACCCATTATTTTCTCCAGTTAATAAGATTTGTATCAATCCTCAGTCTGAAAAAAAAGCAGCCTGATATACATCAGACTGCCAAACTCTCCGACTTATGTCAACTTGATTAAATTACTTTATAAATTACTCAGTAGGACGCTTCTTAAGTTTTTTACTTGAAGGAACTGCCTGCCCCTTTCCTGCTGCCTGTTCCATCATTGCACGAACTTTAAGTGGAAGTCCAAAGAGTGTAATGAATCCATCAGCATCCTTATGATCATAAAGATCACCTGTTGCAAAGGAAGCAATACTTTCATTATAGAGACTGTATGGTGAACTTGAACCAGCACCACGCATAGATCCCTTGTAAAGCTTAAGTTTTACAGAACCTGTTACAGTCTGTTCAACATTGTCCATGAAAGCCATAAGACCTTCCATGAGCTGGGTAAACCACTTACCGTCGTAAATAAGTTCACTCATTCTAAGTGCAAGGTGCTGCTTAAAATGATATGTATCACGATCAAGACAAAGATGATCCAGCTGTTCGTGAGCATAAAGAAGAACTGTTCCACCAGGAGTTTCATATACACCACGGCTCTTCATACCAACAACGCGGTTTTCAACCAGGTCAACAATACCTACCCCGTTACGTCCTGCAATCTTGTTCAAAGTCTGCATGATTTCCAGAGGAGACATCTTTTTTCCGTTAACGGCAACAGCTTCACCTGCTACAAAATCAATTGTAACATATTCGCCTTTTTCAGATGCAGCTTCAGGAAGTTTTGTTTCCTTAAGCATATTTTCCCACTTAGGTTCATTCTGAGTTTCTTCCAGTTCAAGACCTTCATGACTGATGTGCCAGATATTTTCATCACATGAATATGAATTTTCCTTCTTTACAGGAACAGGAATATTGCGGTCTTCAAGATACTTTACTTCAGCTTCACGACTGTCAAGAGTCCATTTTGGATCACGCCAAGCTGCAATTACTTTTAAATCCGGTGCAAAAGCTTTCATTGAAAGTTCGAAACGAACCTGATCATTTCCCTTACCTGTAGCGCCATGACAAATAGCAACAGCCTTTTCCTGACGTGCATATTCAACAAGAATTTTTCCAATGAGAGGGCGAGCAGTAGATGTACCAAGAAGATATTCATCTTCATATACACAACCTGCTTTTACTGCAGGCCATACATATTCCTTACAGTATTCTTCACGGGCATCAACAACATAGCAGGCAGAAGCACCTGTCTTAAGGGCGCGGGCCTTAATTGTTTTCCAGTCATCATTTTGACCCACATCGATACAAACTGCGATAACATCATAATCGTAGTTTTCCTTCAGCCATGGAATAATAACAGTTGTATCAAGTCCACCTGAGTAAGCAAGAATAACTTTATCTTTCTTTGAACCTGACTTTACTGCTTTTGCAACAGTAGCCTTTGCTTTCTGCGCAACAGCAGATGCTACAGCTTTTACAGTCTTTGATGTTTTTGATTCTGCCATATTAAGCCTCTACAAAAATGTAATTTTATGCACTAAGTATACATTTTTGTAAATAAATATGCAACTATTTATAGTTTTTTACTGATATTTTCTATGAAAAAAGTTAAAAATATGCATTTATTTACCAGCTGACCCAGGCCGCCTGAACAGTGAATGTTCCTTCAACAGGATTCTGTCTTCTGAAAGAACCAAAAATCGGATTACAGCAGGTACAGTCATTGCTGACTGCAATATTGTTTTCAGGAACTCCCATTTCTGCCAGAACTGCAAGGTTTGCTTTTGCAAGAGACAATGAATACCCCAGAGACATGCATTCTTCATCATTTATTTTTTTTGAAGCCAGAGTGTCCATGCCGTTAAGAGCCTGTTCCTTATTTCTAAATCTAAGCTGATTTCCCTTCCCCTTATGAACACAGTCAGGAGTAAAATTTTCAATGAAATATTTTGCTCTTTCTTCATCAACACTGTAACAACACTGATGAATATGAGGTCCCATCACAATTGAAAATTTTCCTGGATCTGAACCATATTTTTCTTTTGCCAGAAGAAGGGCATCTTTTACAATTCCAGTTCCCTTCCATCCTGAATGTAAAACTCCAAATACCTGAGATTCCGGTTCAAAAAGAAAAATCGGCATACAGTCTGCTACAGTGATAACAGGAAAAAGATTTTTGTTTCTTGTGATGATTCCATCAGCCCTGACACCTTCCAGTTCTGCTGGAGAATCAACCGCCATTACAATTCTTGAATGAATAAGTTCCACCTGACAAAGCTGATGACCGCCCCGCATTACATTAAGAAAACTATTTCTGTTAGGATTTACTTCGCTCCATCTGAAGCGCATGGAACCTGCAGCTTTTAAACTCATCCCCCATTTAGGGCCATCTCTCAGTTCAAGAGCCTGATTAAAAAAATTACCTGTAATATAAGTTTTCTCTGCCATTTTTTTCCTGCAAAAGATTATTTTTTATTATCAATATCCAGAGCTTCCATCTCAGAAAGCATCATGAAAGAATGTTCAATATTGCTCTTAACACTGTAAAGATTTTCCCGGAATTCCTTGTTTCCCATTCCTGCAATCTTATTCAGGTTAGTAACAGGTCCGTAAAATTGAGAAGCCCTTTCTCCCAGAGCAGTAGACAAAAGATTTGTCATGCTGCGGGCTACTTTACCGAAATTAGCAATGATTTCCTGGGTCATTTTTTCAAGTTCAATGAGAACTTCCTTAACGGATTCAATTCGGGTTCTGTTGTCACAATCCTTTGCATTAATATTTTCAAATATCAATGCGAACTCTCCATTAGGATTAAGGGAAGAAAGAAGCTTATCCAGACTTGCGTTTAATTTTTCATAGCCGCCGTATGTTTCAATCAGTTCAAGACGGTTTTCCTTAATTGAGAAATCACCTTCTATTGACAAAGTCTTTAATGTAGGTAAATAAGGACAAAGGTAATTTTTCATAAAGGAATAGATAAATCCCAGAGTATACTCATAACCGAATTTAATGTCATCCGAATATATTGACCATGGACGAACAGGAAATTTTGGAAAAGTCATGATTGAAAAATATTCAGAAAGTTTATGCTTTACCTTTTCCTTTTTATATTCAATCAGCCAGGAATTCCACTTGCGTTCAAAAATGATTTTCTGCTCGGCTTTATATTGAACCAGCCAGTCCTCTCCACCACCGAAAACTGCCGGAATGAAAAGTGCGTCATTGGTTGCAAGTTTTCCAATTTCGGCACAAGGAACAGATTTTGCAAACATCTTGATAATTGAAGACTGAGCATCGGCAGTTGTTATGTACTTGTTAAAAGCTTCATCTGCTGCATCCACGCTCTCTTCCCATCTTTCATTTCTATTTTGTTCCTGACTGAAAAGAAAAAGAGAACGTATAACCTCAGCCGGTACAAAGTTTGAATCAGTAAAAAACTTGGCAAGAGCAATAAGTTCAGTTGAAGCCTGGTTAATGGGACATTCCTTAGAGCCATTTTCATTGGAAACAAATTTCAGAAGAAGTCTGTTAACAGGCTGCTTTATAGCGGCAACAAGCCATTCTACACTTTTAACGCACATATACATTTCGTTACGCTTTTCCTGAGGAATGCGATTTTCCACATCTTCAAGTTTTGCAAGAAGAGAGGCCCTCATTTCATTGTTTAATTCTTTTGAAAAAGAGTATTGAAATGGATCTGATTTTTCCTGTATTTCATCAGCCACTTCCGGCATGATAATTGTTCCAAGATAAACAAAAAATTTACTACGGTTATCTTCATAATCAGCGGTATACTGTACAAAAAAAGTAAGAGCATTTTTCAATTGTTCAAGTTTTTCATAAAATTCGTTTAGAAGAAGGCCCTTTTTGTGATCCAGCAGGCCTGGATACTGACTTTCTATGTACGTACCGGTTTTATTAAGTAAATATTGATTGTAAACTGTTTCAACATCAGCCCCTTTGACAAGAGAAATGAACCACAGAAAAATCTTCTGAAAAAGAGAAAGATGATTCATTTTGTCCTGTAAGGTTTCTTGAGGCTGCTGAGAGGCCAAATCCTGATTTATATATATTGATGAATTGATTTCCCCTGTCTTGCGCTGAATACTGTCCAGAAGTTCCTTTCTTTCATTGCTGGAAATTCCTGAAACCAGTTCATCAAAGTTCTCATTTGCCATATCCTCTATAATAATTGTTAAGCATAGAAATGTAAAGAATGATGAAAAATGATTTTTTTTAATTTTTTTTTGAAATTTGCTATTTTTGTATTGACACATTTTTAGGAATACTATATATTCATACTCACATTGCATTCCCCGATTGTGTAATGGTAGCACCTCAGATTCTGGTTCTGATTGTGGGGGTTCGAATCCTCCTTGGGGAACTAGAAGGCTGACCAGAATGGTTAGCCTTTTTTTATGGCCTCTTCGTCTATCGGTTCAGGACGAAAGATTCTCATTCTTTAAAGACGGGTTCGACTCCCGTAGAGGCTACTAATACAAACGTTTGGTTTGTGGGGCTGTGTTCATCCACCTGAATACAGCCCTTAGTTATTTTAAAGAAATTCTACGGGAGTCGAACCACGGAACGAGCGCCGACCAAGGGGAGGAAAAGGAGTCAGGATGACTCCGTCAGCGAGTGGAGGCGGGTTGCTGCCACAAAAATGGACTTTTGAGCCAGCAACCTTCGACTCCCGTAGAGGCTACTAATACAAACATTTGGTTTGTGGGGCTGTGTTCATCTATCTGAATACAGCCCTTAGTTATTTTAAAGATATTCTACTGGAGTCGAACCACGGAACGAGCGCCGACCAAAGGGAGGAAAAGGAGTCAGGATGACTCCGTCAGCGAATGGAGGCGGGTTGCTGTCACAAAAATGGACTTTTGAGCCAGCAACCTTATTTTCACGGAAGAAATTTACCCGCAGCAAGATAAAGCTTGTACCATTCATGATGGGTTAACTCAACTTTTGAAGCATCACAAATATCCCTTAAATGATCAGGATTCATTGTTCCTGCAATCGCCTGCATTTTTGCCGGATGACGTAGAATCCAGGCAATTGCTACTGCAGTTTTGGAAACTGAATATTTTTCTCCAAGTTCAGCAAGAACTTTATTTAATTCAGGGAATTCAGGGCTGTCAACAAAACATCCTTTGAAAAAGCCGTGCTGAAGAGGAGACCAGGCTTGAATTGTTATATCGTGAAGGCGGCAGTAAGATAATGTTCCGTTGTCTTTATCCAGTGAACGGTCCGTAGTTGAATTATTAACATACAGGGTCTGATCAATAAGTTGTGACTGTTCAAGAGACAACTGCAGCTGATTAAAAATAAGAGGCTGTTTAACATATCGTTTTAACAGTTCAATTTCCATTGGAGCAAGATTACTTACGCCGAAATATTTTACTTTTCCGCTTTTTTCAAGAATATTAAATGCTTCTGCCACTTCTTCCGGTTCAAAAATTAAATCCGGCCGATGAAGAAGAAGTGCATCCAGATAATCCAGTTTCATTCTTGAAAGACTTTCATCCACACTTGTAAGAATATTTTCCTTTGTCCAGTCAAATTCATTTCTTTCAGAACGAATACCGCATTTACTCTGGATAAAAAGTTTTTCACGATTAAGACCCGACTTTTTCAAGGCATCACCGAATCTTTTTTCTGCTTCACCATCTTTTCCATAGCAGGTGGCATTGTCGTAACAATTAATTCCCAGTTCATCTGCTGTATGAAGAAGTCTCACAGCTTCATCAACTGAAAGAGACGGCATTCTCATACACCCTAGAATTACAGCTGAAACGTCATTTGGTCCGTTTACTACATTGATTGTTTTCATTTTTTGCTCCTGTGGAATTCAGTAAAAGTATTATATTATTCAAATATATACTATCTGTTTATTTTTAGAAATAAAATATTTAATGATTATATTTTATACGATTTTATTGTACCGTATATATTGAATAAAATCATCTCCCCTTCTATACTTTTAGAGATATAACAAATAATCTCTTTTTTGGAGGAATACAAAATGAACCTGCCCTTTAATCTTACAGAAACAATTAACTCCCGTTATAGTATGAGAACTTTCAGTTCCCAGGAAGTGAATGAAGAAACGATAAAAAAACTTCAGGACTTCTGGGACGGTATTTCAAACCCCTTTGGAGCTGATGTGAGAATTCAGTTTATAAAAAAGAATACATCTTCTGAGGGTGAAAAACTTGGTACATATGGAATCATTAAAAATGCCCCTCTTTACATTGGAGTGGCAGTAAAAAAATCCGAACAGGCCCTTATTGGACTGGGATACCAGTTTGAAAAACTCGTTCTCTATGCCACTAGTCTTGGTCTGGGGACCTGCTGGCTGGGAGGAACATTCAACAAAAGTTCCTTCTCAAAAATCATGAAAACTAGTCAGGATGAAATCTTTCCGATTATAAGTCCAGTGGGCTATGGTTCAGGAAAGAAGCGTTTATTTGAAAAAATAATGAGGGCAAACCTTAAAGCTGACAACAGATTATCCTGGGACAATATTTTCTTTATGAATGATTCATCAACTCCCCTTTCAATTGATGCAGCAGGAGAATACAAAAATTCTCTGGAACTGCTCAGAAAGGCCCCTTCTGCAGTAAACAAACAGCCCTGGAGAGTAATTTTCCATGGAAACTCCTTTCACTTTTTTGAAAAGCAGACCATAAAAGCTGGGGAAGAAACAGACATTCAGAAAATTGACCTGGGAATTGGAATCTGTCACTTTCACATGGGGACAGAAGAAAAAAATCTGAAAGGTCATTTCAAAAATGAATTACCGGAAATACAAATTCCAAAAGACTGGGAATATATTACTTCCTGGATTGCAGAATAATAAATAAAAAATCCCTTTTGCAGCCGCACTTCATTCCGCACAAACTGCACAAGGGATTTATTTTTTGTTTTAACTTATTTTATCAAACTGTAAAGAGGTCAATTTGACTTCCGATTTGACCTACAGCCATTTCTACACTGTTAGCAATTTCAGTAAGGGAATCACTGGACTCCTGAATACTACCTGCACTTGTAGAAATTTTATCCATACTTTGTTTGATGACACCAGTTGTATCTCTAAGCTGATCTACTTCTACAAGAATTGCTTTATTTCCTTCTGCCATTTCATGAGAAGCAGCCCTTACCTCAGTAGTGTTATCATTCATAAGTTTCAGAGCTTCACCAATCTGCTTTGAACCTTCCTGCTGTTCTTCCATTGCAGACTTAATCTGAAGGACAAGCTGCTGAGTTGCACTGATTGACTGATTAACAGCCTCAAATGATGCACTTGAAGCGATAGAAGCAGCTACAACATCATTGATTGAATTTTCAATATTATTCAGCTCTTCCCTGATTGTTGTAGACTGAGCACTTGAAGTTTCAGACAGTTTACGAATTTCATCAGCAACAACACTAAAGCCCTTACCAGCTTCACCTGCATGAGCAGCTTCAATTGCAGCATTCATGGCAAGCATATTTGTCTGATCGGCAATGTCACTGATTGTCTTATTAGCAGTCTGTAATGTTTTAGACTGTTCTTCAATCTTCTTAATTCTTTCATTAACATCATTCTGGCGGCGAATTCCTTCTTCTGCATTTTGTGCAAGGTTATTGAAAGATTCTGCCATATGTCCAACGGAAACATTAACACTTCTAATATTTCCAATCATTTCTTCTACTGCAGCAGAAGCTTCAGTTACACCGCTTGACTGGGTTTCAATCATATTTTCCAGAGATTCAATATTCTGTGAAATTTCTTCTACAGCGGTTGCAGTTTCACTAACACTCTGAGCCTGGTTATGAACCTGGGAACCAATGTCATTCAAATCTTCTATAATGGCAGAAATTGAATTGCTATTAACTTCAATTCTTTTCTGAAGACCAAGGTTTACATCTCCCAGCATATTCTTCGATTCTTTAACACCACTTACAATTGTTCTCAGCTTGCTCATAAAGGCATTAAATCCATCACCTAAAGCACCAATTTCATTGTTACTCTTAACTTCAATCTGCTGTGTAAGATCCGCATTACCACTTGCAATATGGTGAATGGAATTCTGTACAACCTTAAGGGGCTTAACTGCAATTACAAGCATAAGGGAACAGAAGAAACAAACAACAATACCAACACAAATACTAATGATAATAATGATTGTCCTTAATTTATTTCCGACCTAATCAATTTCCTGCTGAGGA
>JAEEGF012437147.1_pt1 | contig 11789 bp, 8 predicted proteins | sample 9134171 | NCBI WGS metagenome assembly JAEEGF01 (sample SAMN16246542, study PRJNA631951) | gut metagenome | biome: gut microbiome; feature: rumen; material: AP-attached | host: Bos | place: Iran: Karaj | collected 2018-10 | reverse complement strand
CAGGTCGTAGGGGTGGTTCTTGCGCACGTCGTTCTTCCAGCCAGAGGCACGTCCGGCAGGACCGGTCACGGCGTAGTTGATGCAATCCTCCAGGCTCATCGGGCCGCACTGCTCCAGACGGTTGTGCGTGATGACGTTGTCGCCAAACACGTCCATGTATTCCTGAATCATCGGGCGCAGGTACTTCACCAGGTCCTTGCAGTTCTTCACGAAGTTGGGGTCGATGTCGTCCTGCAGTCCACCTATTCTGTAATAGTTCTGGATGAGTCGTCCGCCAGTGGTTTCCTCCATCACGTTCAGCACGTGCTCGCGGTCGCGCATGCCATAGAGCATGGCCGTCAGGGCACCCAGGTCCTGGCCTACACACGAGGTGAAGAGCAGGTGGCTGTCGAGACGCTGCAGCTCGTCCATGATGGTGCGGATGTACTTGATGCGGTCGGTCAGTTCGATGCCCATACCTTCCTCAATGACGCCCACCAGAGCGTGGCGGTGTTGCATGGCTCCCAAGTAGTTAAGACGATCGGTTAAAGCGAGCGTTTGGGGATAGGTCATGCTCTCCCACATCTTCTCGATGGCGCGATGGATATATCCCAGGTGGGGATAGATGCGCTTCACGGTCTCACCGTCGAGCACGGTCTGCAGGCGCAACACGCCGTGGGTGGCGGGGTGCTGCGGGCCGATGTTGATGACGTAGTCGTCCTGCTCGAACAGCGGGTTGCGCTTCTCCACGAGCTGGCCGTCGGCATTGATGGAGTACTCCAGTCCGTATTCGGGTTCCACGTCGTCTTCCAGCGAGTAGCCTTCGTAGGCCTGCCAATCCTTGCGGAAGGGATGACCCTTGAAGTCGTTGCGCAGGAAGAGTCGGCGCATGTCGGGATGGCCCAGGAACTTGACGCCGTAGAAGTCGAAGACCTCGCGCTCAAGCAGGTTGGCCACCTTCCAGATGTTGATGACAGAGGGGATGACGCTGTCCTCGCCCACCTTCTTGGCCAGCATCTTCACGGCGCAGCGCTCGTGGCTCTGGGTGTTTTCCAAGATGTAGACGCAGCCGAGACCTTCCTCACCGAAGTCTTCGCCGACGATGGTGACGAGATAGTCGAAGCCCTTCTTGTCCTTCAAGTTCTGCATCTCCTGTGCGAACTTGTCAAAGTCGAATGATAGGAACGATAATTTCATGCCTTTACCTCCTCTGCTTTATTTTCTGCCTGGGCAGACTTCAATTCTTCTACGAACTCCTGGGGCACGTCGTTCACCACGATAGTCTCGCGCTGATGGTCGCCCAGCTTCTCGCGGAACGTCAGTTCCTCGTTCGACACGCCCAGCTCGCGCTCGGCCTTCGTCTGCTTGTGGTTGGCGCCACCAAAGAACTTCTCCACCTTCACCTTGCGCTGCAGCTGCATCATGCCGTAGAGGATAGCCTCTGGGCGCGGCGGGCAGCCAGGAATGAAGACGTCGACGGGCACGATTTCCTCAATGCCTTTCACGACGTGGTAGCTCGACTTGAACGGACCGCCTGAGATGGCGCATCCGCCCACGGCGATGACATACTTCGGCTCGGCCATCTGGTCGTACAGACGCTTCAGGGCAGGAGCCATCTTGTGGGTGATGGTGCCGGCACACATGATGAGGTCGGCCTGACGGGGTGAGTTGCGCGTCACCTCGAAGCCAAAGCGCGAGAAGTCGTAGCGTGCGCAACCCACGGCCATGAACTCGATGCCGCAGCACGAGGTGGCGAAGGTCAGCGACCACAGCGAGTTGGAGCGCCCCCAGTTGATGAGCTGGTCGAGCGAACCGGTTACCACATTCACGCCGCCCTCGTTGAGCTCCTGTACGAGCTCTTCCAGACGGTCGTTGTCCTTAAACTCTGCGTAAGGAATACTCTTGATTTTCGGCTTTCTTACTTCCATTCCAACGCTCCTTTCCGCCAGGCATAAGCCAAGCCAAATACAAGTACAAGCAGGAAGAAACCAATGCTGGCCATAGCCCAAGCACCGTACTCCCTTACCACCACTGCCCATGGATACAGAAACACGGTTTCCACATCGAACATGAGGAAGAGGATCGCGAACAGGTAGAAGCCAATGCTGACGGGAATCCACGACGAACCACGGGTGGGGATACCGCTCTCATAGGGCTCTCCCTTCACCTTGTTGTACGAGCGCGGACCAATCAGCTTGGCGACGACATAAGCGCCTGCTACCAAGACGATAGCCGTTACGATAACGGTGATAAACAAAGTAAAATACATATATTTAATTATTAAAGTTATATGCCCGCTAAAGCATACGTGTTTTAAAACGTGTGCAAAGGTACGCATTATTTTGCGAATATTAAAACTTTCTTTGACTTTTTTGTCCGCTAAAATCATTTTTTTTCTGCGCCCCACGGTTTTGCTTTGGGAATTGCACGAAAGAAGCGCTATCGTGCACTCTATAAAAATGTTTCACGGCTGCACGACCAACATGCATAAACATGCAAAACCGAATGTATAGTCATTCAATGTTTCACGCGGCATCACCCTTAACCAAGTGAAGACCACTTGATTACAGATTTTCAGTTCACTTATGGACAGGTGGTTTGTTTTATGGCAATGATATAGCAATTGACCTCAAACCAATCTTCGCTTTTCCAAGGCTGACCCGACAAATTGTCGTATCAGGTCAGCATCGCCGAGTGATATTCCTCAACGAGTCGGGACTGCAGCTCACCAAGGTGAGAATAGAGAAGACTGGTAATATGGTCAGCACGTGGAATGTAACATTGTTACATCGTTACAATGTTACATTAAGCATTTTCTTATATGCGAAAATATCGATTGAAGGTGTTATAATACTATTATATATAATATATATATTATATATAATAGTATTATAAAATTCTACTCTGACTTTTTCATGATTTTGGAACATCCTTAATGTAACAATGTAACATGTAACAATGTTACAAAATGTCTTTTCCTGAATAAGGTTGACTCTTTTTAGGCCTTGATTTTTAACAATTGTCTACCCGTACTGACTTGGTTGACTGCCTCGCCTGAGTACAGTTGACCACTTTCACCGGAGAGGTTGACTCTTTTCCTGAGAACGTGGACTTCCGACGGATATTGTTGACTCTTCATCTGTTTTGGTTTACTTTGTACTGAAGTGGTTGACTGCTCCCGGGCGCAGCCATACCATGAAAAACACTCAGGGGGTGCCCGGCGGCAGGGGGCAGACAGCCCCCGAGAGCCCTCCCGCAGGCTTTCCACATGATTCGCTGTGGACCTTGCTCCTGATGAGCCTCAGAGGGAGTCTTCATGCCGATGCTGGAGTGCGGGCGGGTGTCGTTATAGAAGGCGATGAAGCCGGATATGCGCTCCAGCGCATCATGGTACGTCTTGAAGCGTTTCTCGCGGTAGACGACCTCCGTCTTGAGGATGCCGTTCACACGCTCCGCAATAGCGTTGTCCGTGGGCTTGTAGTCCTCCGTCATGCTGATCTTCATGCCGTACTTCTTCAGTTCGTCCGTATAGGCATCACAGCAGTACTGCACGCCCCTGTCAGAGTGATGGATGAGTCCTTTCAACTCATCTGCCGTAGCCTGCGAGATGGCCATCCTGAGGGCCTCGAGCGTGTGTTCCGCCTCCAGCGTCCCGGACAGGCACCAGCCCACGATCTTGTGCGAATAGGCATCCGTCACCAGATGCAGGTAACAGCAGCCGTCAACCAGGTCGATGTACGTGATGTCGCTCACCCAGAGCTGATTGGGACGTGTGGGCACGAAGCCGCGGATGAGGTTCTTGTACTTGTGGTAGCGGTGGTTCGAGTTCGTCGTGTGGCGAGCCTTGGGGCGCTTCTGCGTCAGCTGGAAGTCACGCAGCAACCGCAGGAACGCATCGCGTCCGGGCACCCAGTCGCAAAGGAACATCCGTTTCGACATCAGCCACAGCTTGTAGTAGCCGATGCCTGGATCCATCTGGCGGATCTGCTTCACTGCATCCACGATGCGCATGACGCGCAAGAGGTACGCTTCATCGCACTTCCGCTTCTTGTAATAGGCCTGTTTGCTCCGGTCAAGCAGCTCACAGCAATACGTTATAGGATAGCCCGTATTGCCGTTCAGGCGCACTACTGCCTGACCCCAGCTTTTTTTCGCACCTTGATGCCTTGCTCCTCGATGACGTCGATGAGCGTGTTCAGGGCCAATACCTTGTCCCGGCTGTACTTCAGCTGCTTCTCCAGCTGTCCAATCTGCTTGCGCTGGGCCTCGATGAGCGCCGACATGGCGGCAACATCCATCGGCTTTTCTTCTCTTTCCTTTGCCATATCAATGTCCATTTGAACCGTTACCGGCTGCAAAGATGCACATTTTTCGTGAATTTCCAAAGGACTTAGGCAGGAATTTATCCATCCTGATAGCGTTCCCACGTTCGGAAGGTTATATTTCATGGCTATTTCCTTCCGTGATTTACCGCTTTGCATGTACTCAATGCAAATACTGCGCTTCAAAGCGCGACTGAATTTTTGTCTACCCATAATTCTTAAATGACTTTGATAATTTAACATTTAAGGCGATCTATGAGTCAACCTATTTCAGTACAAGACAGAATTTATTAACGACAAGTGGCTGATTCTTTAACAGAAATTTGCACGCTGTAAGGGGCGATATTTGGTGGTGCAAGATTATTGTCGTACCTTTGCGATGTATTTGAGATACATCGCGAGTGAAGGCTGCGGCTCAGCATAGCTCGAGCGAGCTCGGCTCAGCATTCGCCTTGCACTTCCCTTGCGGTGTATTTGGGGGAGACCTCCCCCACCGCCCTCCCAGAGGGGAGGGAGCTTAGATAGCTTGAAGCACAACATACAACCGCCCCACAGGCAATCGCTCTTTGAGCTTCGCTCTTTGACTTCTTGAAACACAAACGGCCGACCGCTCAGACTATCTCCGACGCGCTCAGACATCATCTCCAGCGCCCTCGCATACCATCTCCGATGCGCTAAAACCCGCTCTCACATCATCTCTCACACATGCTTGCACCACCTCTCACACCGCTGCCCACACACTCACACGCCTCCCACCACCAAATGATTCTCAACCCGTAACTACTCAGCACCCTCGCTGATTGACCTCCCTGACCCCTCCTGTAGGAGGGGGACTGATAGTTTTGTTGCCTCCTGTAGGAGGGGGCTGATTAGTTTCTGCGCTCCGTTCTAACTATTCCTCCCCCTACAGGGGGAGACAGAGGGGGTCGCAATCCCCTGAAGGTGGCTGATTCCCTCCATGACCTCCCCTGACCCCTCCTGTAGGAGGGGAGACAAAACCGCTACCCTGATTCAGGGTACTGGTTCTAACGACAAGAGCAGAGCCGTTATCCTCAACGAGTCGGGACGCTATGCGCTGCCCCTCTCACCGATGCTGCCGCAGGCATCCTATTCGTGGCGTGCGAAGCGCTGCTCGGCCAGTTGCTCGTATTTCGTTCCGGGCAGGCCGTAGTTGGCATAGGGATGGATGCTGATGCCGCCACGTGGCACGAAGAGGCCCGTCACTTCAATGTATTTCGGGTCCATCAGCCGGATGAGGTCGTTCATGATGGTGTTGACGCAGTCCTCGTGGAAGTCGCCGTGATTGCGGAAGGAGAAGAGGTAGAGCTTCAGGCTCTTGCTCTCCACCATGCGCTTAGCCGGTATGTACATGATGCGTATCTCCGCGAAGTCAGGCTGTCCGGTGATGGGACAGAGCGTGGTGAACTCCGGGCAGTTGAACTTCACCCAGTAGTCGTGCTCAGGGTGCATATTCTCAAAAGTCTCCAGCACGGCCGGATTGTAGTCAGTGCCCACGATCACATCGTGGCCCAAAGCCTGCAGACTCTCGTTCTTTCTGTTTTCTTGACTCATATTTCAGTTATTTTTGTTTACTATGCTATTGTATTCCCCAGAACTTGAGGTCGATTTCGGCCTCCTCGACTTCAGCCTCGATGTCGTCGGGCAGGTTGCAGAAGAAGTCGATGCCGGTCTTCTCCTCGAGCTCACGCACGGTGATGGCGTAGTCTTTGGGCTTGGCCTTGGTGATGCTCTGGCTGGTATGCTCCGTCCAGAAGGCGAGTGCATGATACTGTCCGTCGCGCAGGCAGAGCACGGCCATGTAGAAGTATTTCGGGATGAGGAGATGGGCCTGCGTCTTGGTGCTGTTGGTGTAGCCGAGGATGTCCTCTTCATGGTCGATGGTGCCGGCCTTGACCACGTAGAGCGTGTCACGGAAGGCGGAGGAGTTGCCCCAGCTGTTCACCTTGTTCTCCAGCGTCTGCCAGAGTCCGGCATTATGCGCCTGATGCTGCGGATGGGCGTTGCTCATGTAGAAGGTCTGCGCGTTCTGATCCACGGAGCTTTGGCGGTCGTCCGACATGCACATGTGCCCGCGTGAGTACCCGCTGCCCGTGTAGTCGGCATAGTGGGTCTGGTAGGCCTTAGGGATGTCGGGGTCGTCGTACCAGGAGTCCTGGGTGCGTCCCACATTGTTGTCGGGAATGCCGTTGTGGAACTGATAGCATGTCCAGCGCTGGGCTTTCTTCGTGCAGTCCCACTCCAGCGAGTAGGTGATGCCGAATTCGTCGGTGCGCTTCACGACGACGAGGTTGTCGGCGTCGTCCTTGATGTGCGGATATTCCAGTCGCCAGGCGTAGGGAGCGTCCACCGTTGGGTTCTTGTTGAGGTTGGTGGAAGGAATCACCTCCTCGTAGATTTCACGGATGAGCAGGTTCTTCACCTCCCAGGTGGCAGAGTTGGTGGTGCAGGAATAATACAAGGCGAAGACGACGGCACTCTCGCCGAGGAATCGGTCGGGCAGCGTGGTCTTCCACTCGTAGAAGTCGTCCCAGTTGGAGCCCTGCGTGAGCTTTCCCGTGATGTCGGTCCAGTCGGTGGTAGCGGGGTCGCCGGTATAGTAGTCGGTGACGAGCACCCGGTTGACCGCTCCTGCGCGCACGTACCTTAATATATAGTCGAAGGAGATTTCCACCTGCTTGGCGCGGCTCATGTCCAAGGGTTGCGACAGGAGGTAGCTCTCCGAGGGTGTGGTGCTGCCGCTGACATAGCCTGTGGCTTTGGCGGTGTTGAAGTCGATGATCCAAGGCAGTCCCTTAGTTGTCTCGACGGTGAAGTTGCCGAAGCCTGTGGTAAACGGCTCGTCGGCATAGATGGTGGGAGCTGGCGTGTAGGGAGAGAACTCAGGTCGGTAGAGCGTGATGCTGTCGATGCGCTCCCACGGGAAGGAATGGGTCACCGTGAAGTCAGGAGCGAGCGGTGCGGGATGAGCGACCACCCAGAGGCTGTCGGTGTTGCCTTCTTGCTGGAAGAGGATGCGCTCAATGCCATCCACGTTGTAGACATGAAACGTCGCGCCCTTGTTGATGTAGAGGGAGTCTGTGGGTGCGTCGGCTTCGTCTGCGCGGAACGAGTTATTCGATGAGCGGGGAGCGAGAAGCGACGGGCGAGATTTGTTTTCGAAGGAGCGGAGGTGCGAGGATGCGGAGGTGCGATGCCCGCACTTCGAGCAATCCACCTTCACGGCCATTGAACCAGCCCGGACGATGACCATACCCTTTGTCCAAAGAGACATATCGAGGGCGGCCTGACCGTCGTGGTCGGCGTGTGTGCCCGCCAGCAACTGTCCGTCGATGGAATAGACGCCCACGGGCGCATAGGCTGGCAACGAGCGGAACAGAATGTGGCTCCCGTCGGTCTGCCAAAGGCCGCGAACATCGTCGGCTGCGGGGAAGGAAGTGATGCCTGTAGGCGGTTCAGGGATGTCGGGTTTCTCGTCGCTGAACGTTACGTCGGCCACATCGCGGCGGTCGAAGGTCAGCTCACGGTCGGCGCAATAGACATGCATTTCGTAGTCGGAGAAGACGAGTGCAGGTCGTTCGGCAAGTTCAAACACGGTGACTGTCTCGTTGGTGGCGGTGACAATCATGTAGACCTTGGCCAGCGTCTTCATCGGGACGAGGGCAAGGATCGTAAGGACCAGGGGAAGTATATTCTTTTTCATTGGAGTGGGTATTTTGATGAGAGATTTTTCGAGGAGCAGGGGATTTTATGCCCTGATGACGATCCAGGCCATATAGGCGAAGAAGCCGATGGCCAGGACAGCACCTTCCCAACGTTCGACGGTGAACTTGGTGTAGGAGAAGAGCCAAAGCAGCACGATGCTGCCCATCATGACGGAGTAGTCGACAAGGGTGATGCCCTGAATGTCCATCGGCAGGATGAGTCCTGTGGCGCCAATGATCATCAGGATGTTGAAGACGTTCGAGCCAATGACATTGCCAATGGCGATGGCAGAGCGGCCTTTGCGCGCCGCCACGATGCTGGTGGCCAATTCGGGCAGCGATGTGCCACAAGCCACGATGGTCAGTCCGATCACAGCATCGCTCACGCCAAGGGTCTTTGCCACACTCTTGGCTCCTATCACAAACAGGTCGCTGCCGCCAATGAGGCAAGCCATTCCCAGGAGCAGCAGCCCGATCATCTGCCAGACGGGCATAGGGCGCAGGTTGAGCACCTGTTCGTCGCCGTTCTTCATGCCGATGCGCACAGTATAGACCATGAAAATGAGGAACCCAAGAAACAGCACGCCCGCTTCCAGGCGGCTGAGGGTGGTGTCGAAACACATCAGGAGCAGCATCACGGAGGCCACGATGGCGAAGGGGATGTCTTTCTGAACGGTGCTTCGGCTGATGGTCATAGGTGCCACGAGGGCGGTGATGCCTACGATGGCCATCGTGTTGAACACGTTCGAGCCGATGATGTTACCCACGGCAAGGTCGCTCGTACCTTTGATGGCCGACATCAGCGACACGAAAAACTCAGGCATAGAGGTGCCCATAGCCACAACGGTGAGACCGATAACGATTTGGGGAATGTTCAGACGCTGGGCGATGGCGGTTGCGCCGTCGGTCAGTCGGTCGGCGCCCCAGAGCACTAAAATGGCTCCGATGATGATGTAGACAATACTCATGTGTTATGTATTACGAATGACGTATTTTTAATTAACGAAATATGAATGACGTTTTATTATTTGCCAATGACGGATTATGAGGTGTGGGTGAGACGGACGAGGTCTTCCTCCTCGCCTACCACCCAGATGATGTCGCCTTTCTGGAAGACGTAGGAAGGACTCACTGCCGAGAGGTTCTCTTCGCCTTCCTCAAGTCCTACCACCATACAGTTGAACTGGTCGCGGATGCCACTTTCGCGGAGCGTCTTCCCCACGAAGGGCGAACTGCTGGCAAGCATCATCGAGCGCAGACGCATCTCGCGTTTCTCCAGTTCGTAGTCTTCCGGGAAGGTCTCTGTCTGCAACGCCTGACGGAAACGGGTGAGCTGGTCGTCGCTGCCTATCACCTGCAGACGGTCGCCAGGGAAAATGACGTCGCTGCCATCAGGAATGTTCAGCCGGCGGTTGGCGCGCAAGATGCTGCTCACATGCACGCCAAAGAGATGTCCGAGGTTCAGCTCTTTCAGCGTCTTGCCCATCCACAGCGAGTCGGCAGGCACTTCGAAGTCGGCAAGGTGTATGTCGCGGTCGAGCAGTTTGCCCTCGTAGAGCGGACGGCGGTGGCCGTGCACCTGTGCCTGGATGTCGCGCGAACGGAGGTTCATCATGAACAGCCGCTCCATCCGTATGCTGCGGTGCTTCACCCTTCGCGAGAAGATGATGGCCAAGAGGACAACGAAGCCCACTGTGTACATCATAGCGTGGGAGAACCGTGTAAGGTAGTTGCAGATGTAGAAGATGAAACTCAGGGCGATGACGGCGCGCACCAGAATGGTGAACAGCAGCGGCAGGCGGTTGATGTTGCTCTCCGCCCAGAGCGCCTTCCACTCCTCAGAGTGGTTTTTCTTCATCACCATTGCCCGCAGGAAGGGAGCGATGATGAGCACCGTGAGCACGCCGGTAATGGCGTTGGCGTACCAATGCAGCTCCCAGCCAGGCAGCAGACTGCGGAAGAACGGCAGGGCGAAGGTGAACATCAGCGTGATGGCCGCCGCCGAGAGAATGCCGTAGATCAGGGTGTTGCGCAACATAGCGAGGAGCAGTTTGCGCCACAGGCTCTTCTCTGTGGTGTTGGGATGGCTCAGCGTGAGGTGGTTCAGCGAGCGCACCCAGCGGTTGGGCAGCCGTCGCTCCAAAGCATTATAGCAGGGTGTGGCCGCCCGTATCATGTAGGGAGTGAGGAATGTGGTGATCACAGAAACGGCCACCACGATGGGATAGAGGAACTGGCTGATGACACCAAGCGAGAGTCCCAACGAGGCGATGATGAATGAGAACTCACCTATCTGCGCCATCGAGAAGCCGCACTTCATGGCCGACTTCAGCGACTCGCCGCCCAGCATGTAGGCAAAGGAGCCGAAAAGGCTCTGCCCCACCAGGATGGTCATGACCAGACACAGGATGGGAAGGGCATAGTCGACGAGTATTTTCGGGTCGACAAGCATACCCACCGACACGAAGAAGATGGCACCAAAGAGGTTCTTCACCGGTTCCACAAGGCGGATGATCTTCTCCGCCTCGATGGTCTCGGCCAGGATGCTGCCCATAACGAAAGCGCCAAAAGCCGACGAGAAGCCCACCTTCGTGCTCAGCACGGCCATCGCGCAACACAGGCCCAAGGCTACGATGAGCAGCACCTCGCTGTTCATCAACTTGCGCACCTGCCTGAGGAACATAGGGATAGCGAAGATGCCCACCACGAACCACAATACCAGGAAGAACGCTATCTTCGCCACAGAGCCGAGCATCTGGCTGCCGCCAGGACTGTTGCCGCTGGCAACGGCACTCAGCATCACCATCATGACGATGGCCAGGATGTCTTCCAGGATCAGCACACTCATCACCAGCGAGGCAAACTGCTGCTGGCGCAGGCCGAGGTCGTCGAAGGCCTTGTAGATGATGGTCGTCGACGACATAGCCAGCATGCCGCCCAGGAAGATGCAGTCCATCTTACCCCAGCCAAACAGATGCCCCACCACCATACCCAGCATCATCATGCAGAACACGATGGTGATGGTGGAGATGATGGGCGAGGCACCCATCTTCAGGATTTTCTTGAACGAGAAGTCCAGTCCCAGGGAGAATAGCAGAAACATCACACCAATATCAGCCCAGGTGTGGATGTCCTGATGGTCGACCACCGATGCCAGATAGGGCATGTGGGGACTCACCAGGAAACCCGCCACCACATATCCGAGGACAAGCGGCTGCTTGAGTTTCTTGAACACCAGTGTCACCACGCCCGCCACCATCAGGATGAGGGCAAGGTCTTTGATCAGTGCAGGCAATTCTCCCATTTCGTCTGTCAATTATCAATTACGCTCTGCGGTCAGCTTGCAGATGTTCACGATGGTCTGCATGGCCTTTTCCATCACCTGAATGGAAATGAACTCATACGGTCCGTGGAAATTCACGCCACCCGCGAAGATGTTCGGGCAGGGCAGCCCCTTGAACGACAGCTGGGCGCCGTCGGTGCCACCACGGATGGGAGTCACGAGCGCAGGCACATCGGAGAGTTCCATCGCCTTCAGCACGATGTCGACGACATGCATGTTGGGGTCGATTTTCTCCTTCATGTTGTAGTACTGGTCCTTCACCTCAGCGGTGACGGTGCCTTCGCCGTATTTCTGGTTCATCTCGTAGACACACTTGCCGATGAAGCGTTTGCGTGCTTCAAACTTCTCGCGGTCGTGGTCGCGGATGATATAGCTCAGCTTCGCCGTCTCTGTACAGCTATCCATACCGTTGCAGTGGTAGAA
>JAEEGF010728343.1_pt1 | contig 11791 bp, 6 predicted proteins | sample 9134171 | NCBI WGS metagenome assembly JAEEGF01 (sample SAMN16246542, study PRJNA631951) | gut metagenome | biome: gut microbiome; feature: rumen; material: AP-attached | host: Bos | place: Iran: Karaj | collected 2018-10 | reverse complement strand
CGTCAATACCGTACTTCTTATTGAACTTGTCAATACGTCCACGAGCCTGTGTAGCTTTCTGCTGGCCTGTGTAGAATGGATGACACTTTGAACAAATTTCTACGTGGATGCTCTCCTTTGTAGAACCTGTAACGAATGTGTTACCACAGTTACATGTTACTGTAGCCTGATAATAATCTGGATGGATACCCTGTCTCATTGATTTTCACCTCTCATTTAATAAATGTTTACAATTTCCAACTGTAAGTATAGCTGTTTAAATGCGAGGGTCTCGCATTTCATCCCGATTAACAGCTCTAGTATTGTAGCATGTATTTTTTCTTAATGCAACCTATTATTTAATTTTTCTAAATCTAAAGAAGATAGCACCTGCAGCAAGTACAATAGCTGCTCCAATAAGAGCTAAAATAGCCTTTACTGCTCCTGAAAGACCTGTTTCTACAGCAGCTTCTGGAACCTGCTCATCAGCGATTACCTCTTCAGTATCCTCATTGCTCTCTACTGCTTCTTCTACATCAGCGGATGTGTCTTCTGTCTCAGTCTCTACTGATTCTACAGTCTCCTCATCCTCTGCTGCTTCCTCCTCAGAAGGCTCTTCGACATTTGTTGTAGCAGGCTTCTTTGTAGAAGGCTTTACAACAGCTGGCTTTGTAGCCTCACCTGCAAGAGGTGTCTGTGCATCAGCTATTGTAACAGATGTCTGAGCAGCTGTCTGCTGTGGATTAGATGATGATGCTCCACCAGTGCTTGATGAACCACCAGAAGACTGTCCACCTGAAGGCTGGCTTCCTGAACCTGAAGGAGCTGGGGCAGGCGTTGGAGCTGGTTCATAGCCCTTTACATAAACCGCCTCTGTAATACCCTTGTTTGTAGGAGTAGCCTTTACCATAAATCCATCAGCATCAAATGTAAGCTTATCTAAGCAAACCTCTCTATGATATCCAAATCCACCAGAAACCTGGCCAAGTGGAGTCATAAATCTGTGATAGCAAATGTACCACTCATCTGTTCCAGGAATATTTAAAATTGAATGATGTCCTGTTCCAAGAATATCATTTTCTGTATCCTTCTGAAGAAGCATTCCTCTATATGATACTCTTCCACCAAGCTTATCGCTTGTTCCGTAGGCTACAGAATAATTTTCACTGCCTGTATCATCACAAGACCAGGTATAGTGATACTTTCCATCGCGATATGTGATGATAAGCGACTCTCTAAAGCCATTAAGACCAGATACATTTTCCATTGTATCGGCATCAATGCTAATCATATCATCATTAAGCTTTACAATAGCTGCCTTGCCATTTCCAAATGATAGATAGCTGGTGCCATCCTTATCTGTAAATACAGAAGGGTCGATAGCCTGTCCCATCTGAATGCCTGCATCATTGCATGTCTTGATGCTGATTAGTGGCTTGTCTAGTACTGTAAATGGCCCTGCTGGATTCTTTGCGTATGCAACGCCGATTGCTTTTGCATTAGTCTCAGTATCGTGTCCACAGAAATAGAAATAGTACATTCCATTTTTCTTTTCGATTGTAGGAGCCCAGGCATTTCCATTTGACCAAGGAACTGCTGCAATTTTGACACCTTTATCGTTGAGAATTTCCTTGTCAGGGTCCTGCTTAAGATCAAGGATTACACCTTCATCCTCCCAATCAATCAGATTAGTAGATGAGAATACGTGGAACTGATATCCACCCCAGCCCTCAACACCATCTGTTGTAGGATAGATGTAGTACTTTCCATCAAAGCAATCAATATCTGGGTCAGCAAACTGGCCACCTAAAAGTGGATTGTTGCAAACTTCAGAATTAACAGTGTACTCTACAACTTCTCCATCTAGCTCTACTTTAATCTTAAATTCTTTTGTTAAATCATATGATTCTTCCTCATCTACAATCTTAGCGCCAGTAAGGAGTTTGAAGCTAAGATGAGCATTCTTTATATCATTCTTTGTATTGTTCTTGCTAACAAAAAGAGTGATTGTTTTATTTTCCTTATCAAGCTTCTGAGTTACGAAAGTAACATCACTTGATTCAATCTTTTTAAGTGGCTCTATAACTACGTTGTTTTCCTTTGCAATTTCCTTCTCTGATAATGCTCTGTTATAAACCTTTACATTATCGTAGTATCCCTTTACATAACCATCTCCGCCATAGAATGATTTTCCAAGGTATGCCTTGAGATTCTTGCCAAGGCTGCTTGGCTTTGTAGTAATCTTACGTGTTCCAGAAAGGATACCATCGATATATAGAAGCATTTCATCATTATTGAAAACTACTGTAAAGTTTGTCCACTTGTTCTTTACAGATTTTGTATTTGCAGTAACCCCCTGCTCTGACTGCCAAGAAGACTTTGTAATACCCATATAGGTGTCACTTTCTCTGGCCCTTAAATAATAGTACTTTGTATCATCTTTACCAAATGTAAAGTTAAAGAAGTTTCCTGAAACTGTATCTGGCTTTAAATCAAATGAAACTGTACATACGTCTCTGTTGTCAAAGAATCCCTCTGGGAACTCTGCGAAGCTACTGCTTCCATCTAGATAAAGAACATTTCCTCTCTCTGAGTCCTGAGCTATCTTTGCATTCCCCTTTAATGTACCATTGTTTTCCTTGCCAGATACATCAAGGATTGTCTGTCCATCAGCTGTCTCAAAATCGTAGGAAAGAACTGGCTCCTGCTGCTCATCTTCGTGAACAATTGGCTCATCAGTCTTGCCCCACTTAGCCATTACAGCCTTGTATTCATCTGCTGTAATACCAAGAATGCTTCCGTGGCGCTTTTTAAGGGAGCCAAAATCATACTCATCTGAAGTGTAAACTTTCCAAGCCTTACCTGTTGTATCAGAAATATCTGTTGTTGTGGTTGGAATGTAGCCGATTCCACCATAATTATCCATGTAAAGACCCCAGGTTTTACCATCATTTAATGGGAAAAGCTCTGGTCCTTCCACAACGCCGCCTGTAAACTTTGTGTTTACATCCTTTGTGTATGCCTCGTAATTATTCATACCAGGCTGGATATCCTCGATATAAGCAACCTGCTTCCAATCGCCTAATACTGTGTCACTTGTTTCCAGAATGATAGCTGCTTCCTTGCCACCATTTGCAACTGTATCAGCTGAAACTCTGTAATATTTTCCATCATTAGCCTTAACCATTGATGTATCGATGCAGTGCTGTCTATTACCTCTATCAATATATTTCTTAGCTGTAGTAAAGTTTACGAAATCACGGGTCTTTGAATAGTAGGTAACCTGATGACTTGTATCCTTTGCCATTGATGCCCAGAATACTACATATTCACCTGTCTTTTCATCATAAATAGCCTCTGGAGCCCAAAGACATCCTACGTTTCCATAATCCTCAAATGCTTTCTCATCTAAACCAACATCCACAAGACGAGGCTTTGACCAGTTAACTAAATCATCTGATTCCCACACGAGCATACGGAGACTTCCCCCAAACTGAGCAACGCTCCAGCCTGTTGTCTGTACCTTCAGGTCTGTTGCAATCATGTAGAAATGGTCACCCTCAGCACTTCTCATAATAAATGGATCACGAACTCCCTGATCACCAATCTCGGAGGTAAGTACTGGGTCTCCATCGTTTAAATCTGTAAAATGAAGATGATCCTTACCAGCTGCAAAATAAAGCTGCTCCTGTGAATTGCTTGGGAAGAATGCAAATAAGTAATTCTCCAGTTTCTTCTGTTCTGCTTTCTTTGCAACTGTCACATCAAAAGTCTTTGTCTTTTGAACATCCCCAACTGTGATAGTAGCAGTAAGTGTAACCTCAGAAACCTCATTGCCACGCTTAACAACACCTGCTGGAATATCATCGTAGCCATCAACCTTTGTTGCCTTGTCACTGATTATCTCAGGGTTTGAGCTTTCCCACTGAACTTTCGCATCATAGCTGTTTTTTGTAGGAAGAGTAATATTTCCCTTGATATTTTTTGTCACAGGAAGAGCAATCTCATCATATGCAAGCTGACATTTTTCCTCATCAATTAATACAATTTCCTGCTGTCCTGCCTTATATTTAGCTGCAATTTCCTCTTCTGATAAAGCACCTTTGTAAAGAGAAAACTCATCTATATTTCCATAGAAATACTCTCCGCCACCCCAGTTTGCTTTACCAATATAGAATGTACTGTTGTCCTGGAGAATATCTGTAAGCCTAGCATCACTTTTAACTGTATTGACCTTCTCTCCATTTACATAAAGAGTAGTCTCCCCCTCAGTCAACACAACAGTTACCATTTTCCACTCATCTCTTACAGATGTATCGTTTGTAGCAGGGCGAGAACCCCCATCCACCTTATAGCGCTCAACCTTGATTGATGTCTTCTTATCAAGAATTCCAAAATAGTGCTCGCTATTTAGGTAGCTTGGAGTCTCGTCATTTCTAACTGCAAAAAGCGACCAACCAGCTCCGCCATTACCACCTTTGCTGAAATAGTTAACAGTGATTTCGTCAAGGCCATTAAGCGGGCTTTTGCCGTTACTATCAGTTACCTTAAGCCAGGAATTTCCACCAAAATTCAAAGACTTGTTTTGCTTTGCCTCTGAATCCTCCTTAATATTTGCTCCTACTACCTCTGCAGAATAGTCCCCACTCTTTAATCCACTTGTAGTATTGTCCATTGTGAAATGGAATAATTCCTTTACTTCTTCATCATCTTCCATTTCATCTTCTTCTATCTCTTCTGCTGATTCTAATAGAATATCTTCATTTTCTATATCTTCCTCTGTAGCTTCTGCTTCCTCAACTTCCTCAGCTTCTTCTGCAGCTGCTTTTTCGGCTTCTGTTTCTTCAGATTCTTCTTTTTCTTCTCCTTCCTCCTTTAATGATTCTTCTGCATCGTCAGTCTCCGCTGCCGCTTCCGTAACCTGGGCTTCTTCCTCGGCAAATGCAACAATACCTGTTGCCGGCACCGCAGTAAAAACCATAGCTGACGAAAGAACTCCCGCCAAAGCGCGCTTTCCCCATTTAGACATCATACGACTTCTCCCTTCTGTCCATCCCCCTGGACACATTTTCTTCACATCTAATAAGAATTTACATTATGCACAACTTAAAATGAATAGAATAATTTTCGTAAAATGGTTAAGAATTTTTGGACACCAAAAAAGCACCCGAAAAAACGGGTACTTTTTTATGATAGGTTGAAATATTTACAATTTACTGCATTAATATATCCATTATTGAAGCAAATACTTCATCACTTCGAACTTTCCAATTGTTGCAAAGAGTTTCTGCCATTTCTTTTGTAGCTACGTGGAACGAAAGATCCATTGTAGGTACATCATTTTCCGTAATACGAAGCTGTACAACAAATCCCCCTCGATCAGCCTTGAAATATGTGGCCTTGTAGGAATTTTCCTCTTTCATTGAAATGGAGTTAGCCTTGAGATATTTATTAATATCCTTTGAAAGTGCTACCGTAATTTTCTCCTTGAAAAGCTCAAGAGTCTTCTTGCCCTCTTCTGTAATGGAGTAGGTTGTATTATTGTGATTTGTAACTGATTTAATCAGCCCTGCATCCTCATCATCACTAATTGCCTGCTGGGCCGTAAAATAATCTGTAAGATCTCCTTCCAAAAAGAAATCTGTGATTTGACTATTGCTGAGCGGGAAACCACTTCGATGAAGTAATTCTAGTATTGTAATCTTGTATATCATGGTTGGTTCTGCCATGGTGTCCCTCCTGAAAATATAACTAAACTAACTTTTTAATGGCATGAGACACTGCCACTGCCACACGTGGATCAAAGGCCTCCGGCAAGATGAATTCATCGCTAAGCTGTTCATCACTGACAAGTTCAGCAATGGCATTTGCTGCAGCAAGCTTCATCTCTTCTGTGATAGCTGTTGCACGGGCCTCTAAAGCACCTCTGAAGATTCCTGGGAAAGCAACTACGTTGTTTACCTGATTTGGGAAATCCGAACGGCCTGTACCAACTACTCTTGCACCTGCAGCCTTTGCCTCATCTGGCATAATCTCTGGAGTAGGATTTGCCATAGCAAAAAGGATTGAATCCTTGGCCATTGAAGCAACCATCTCCTTTGAAACGATTCCAGGAGCTGATACTCCAACAAAAATATCTGCTCCAACAAGAGCATCTGCAAGTGTACCAGTCTTATGAGAAAGGTTTGTAACCTTTGTCATTTCCTTTTGCATCCAGTTAAGATCTGGATAATCAGGACCAATGATGCCCTGACGGTCACACATTGTAACATCCTTAAAACCGTATGTTAAGAGAAGCTTTGTAATGGCAACACCAGCAGAACCAGCGCCATTTACTACTACCTTGCAGGCTTCTTTGTCCTTCTTAACTACCTTTAGGGCATTGATAATACCAGCTAAAACAACAATAGCTGTTCCATGCTGATCATCGTGGAATACTGGAATATCCAGTTCCTTCTTTAATCTCTCCTCGATTTCGAAGCATCTTGGAGCTGAAATATCCTCAAGATTGATTCCTCCAAAGGTAGGAGCAATGGCCTTTACGGCTGCTACTATCTCATCTGGATCCTGAGTACTAAGTACTATAGGGAACGCATTAACACCACCAAACTCCTTAAACAGTACGCATTTGCCTTCCATAACAGGCATTGCTGCAAGTGGTCCGATGTTTCCAAGTCCTAAAACTGCAGAACCATCTGAAACTACTGCTACTGTGTTGGCCTTAAGAGTGTAGTTGTATGCCTCCTCGCTGTCCTTAGCAATAATTCTGCAAGGTGCTGCTACACCTGGTGTGTAGGCAATGGATAGGTCTTCCCTGTTTTTTACAGGTGCTTTCGAGGTGGTCTCGATTTTACCATTCCACTGCTTGTGTAAAAATACCGCTGTTTCGTCTACTGATGCCATAATGCTCTCCCTTCATAATACCTTATGCTGTAAAACTAAATATATTAGATAACTCTCTTGCGAATGACCATATCAATGTAATCATCATTGCATTTTGTATGGGCAAACATATTCAAGATAGTCTCTATAGCGTCTTCCTTGCGAGCACTGTTGATAGCTCGTCGCATAATTTCCATAGCATCCAATTCCTTACGTGAAAGAAGAAGGTCTTCTCTACGTGTACCAGAAGCTGTGATATCTATAGCTGGGAATATTCTCTTTTCTGAAAGCTTTCTATCGAGAATGAGCTCCATGTTACCAGTTCCCTTGAATTCCTCGTAAACAACATCATCCATCTTTGAACCAGTCTCAACAAGGGCTGTGGCAAGAATTGTAAGACTGCCACCCTCTCTCATGTTTCTGGCTGCACCAAAGAATTTCTTTGGCATGTGAAGTGCTGCTGGATCAAGACCACCTGATAAAGTACGTCCAGATGGCTGAACAGTAAGGTTGTAAGCACGTGCAAGTCGTGTAATGGAATCAAGAAGAATCATTACATCCTGACCATGCTCAACAAGTCTCTTTGCTCTCTCGATAACCATCTCAGAAACACGTCTGTGGTGTTCTGGGCTCTCATCGAATGTTGAATATATAACCTCCACATTCTTGCTATTTCTCATGGTGTCCTTCATATCGGTAACTTCCTCTGGACGCTCATCGATAAGCAGAATGATAAGATGCATATCTGGGTGTGAATAATTAACTGAGGTAGCAACCTCTTTTAAAAGTGTGGTCTTACCTGCCTTAGGCTGGGCAACAATCATACCACGCTGTCCCTTTCCAATAGGGCTGACAAGATCTACAATACGCATAGCAACTGAGCTTCTCTGACGCTCAAGACGAATTCTCTCATTTGGGAAAATAGGTGTGAGATCTTCGAAATTAGGGCGTCTTGTAGCTGCCGCTGGGTCGTAGCCATTGATTGTATCAATAATCATAAGAGCTGCGAACTTATCAGTAGGATTATTGAAACGCTTCTTTCCAATGATAATATCGCCGGTCTTGAGATTGAACTTTTTAATCTGTGACTGAGAAACATACACATCGTCAGTGCCAGGCATATAGTTATCACAGCGAATAAATCCGAATCCATCGCTCATAACCTCTAAAATACCACTGGCAAAAAGAAGTCCGTCTGTAGGAATATCCTGAGGAATGTTATCATTTCGCTCAACTTTCTCAGGTCTTTCTCCTCTCTCTGGACGTTCTGTTCTCTCAGTTCTCTCTGGTCGCTCAGGTCTTTCAGCTCTCTCTGGTCGCTTCGCTCTAGGAGCTGGTTCTTTGGCTTCTTTTTCGACTTTTACGTCTTTAGTTGCAGCTGGCTCGTTAGAAGGGGCTGACTCTTTTGCGTCAATCTCATCCTGAGCAAGCATTGCTTCAACTAATTCGGCTTTTTTCATAGAGGAAACACCCTTAATCCCTCTAGCCTTCGCCAAATCGCGTAATACCGCAACTGCCAAACTCTCATATTTTTCTCTCATTTAACTCTCCTTAAAAATATATTTAAACATAATTTACGTCATGGAATTAAAAGTCGAATCGACTAATGAATTATACCTTGATGATAAATGAATTATATATTGTTATCTTTATGTTTTCAAGAGTAAAAATTTGCCTTCCCCCGTAGGGGAAGGCAATATTTTTACTCTTGTAATGACTCCATAATAGGTGGAATGAGCTGCTTCTTTCTAGAAACAACACCCTCTAAAATGTAGCTATCTGTAGCTACTGGCATTCTAAATGCATCAGCGATAATCTTATCAGCTGATTCTCCAACAAAGAGAAGCTCTGTTGTCTGATTAAGAATATCTGTAAGCATTACGAATACTGCATCTAAATCGTTAGAACTTCTAACTGTCTCCATGTAGCTTCTAATATCTGTCTTAATGCCATTAAGCTGGCTTCTAGAAATAGAGCTAACCTGAGCAACGCCAAACTTGATATCTCCACTTGTGAATACCTTGTAATCCTGATGGAAAATCTGATCTGGTGTCTTGTCCTTGAAATCACTGGCTGCCTCGAACATAGATGTAGCAAGCTCTGTAACATCAACACCTGCAATATCAGCAAGCATCTTTGCCTTTGCCTCATCTACTGGAGTGCAAGTAGGTGAACGGAACATAAGTGTATCTGAAATAATAGCTGAGCAAAGAATACCTGCAATGTGCTTTGGAATCTCTACTCCCTTTTCCTCGTACATCATTGAAACGATAGTAGCTGTTGAACCAACAGGCTGATTTCTAAAGTAGATAGGTGATACTGTCTCCAAAGAACCTAATCTATGGTGATCGATAATCTCCATAACATCTGCCTGATCAATATTATCAACTGCCTGTGACTTTTCATTGTGGTCTACAAGGATAATCTGCTTCTTCTGCATATTTAAAAGAAGACGACGTGAAACCATTCCTACATAATGTCTGTTTTCATCTAAGATTGGGAAATCTCTGTGACGAACAGTCTTCATGATGTCACGAACATCATCTACGTAATCATCTAATTCGAAGCTAATAATGTTGTCCTTCTGCATAAACTGACGAATTGGCATAGCCTGGTGAATAAGACGAGCAACTGTAAATGTATCGTACTCTGTAGTGATAAGTACACACTGATGCTCCTCTGCTAATCTGGCTACCTGTGGCTCTACTGAGCTACAACCGCAAACGATAAGACAGCTACATCCAGCCTCGATACAAATCTCCTGGCGAGCTGTGATATTTCCAACGATTGCCAAATCGTCTACATTAATGTCATCCATAAGGTCCTCGCGATTGCTAGAAGCAATAACAACTGAACCCTTAACAAAATAAGCATGTGGGTTACCTGTAACAAGGTTACCATTAAGTGTGCCAATGATATTGCTGTACTGTGTTCTGGCACGTGAAAGGATGCTATTGTCATAAACATCCATATAAGAATAAGCGATATCTCCATTTACGATAACGCCTTCAAGCTTTCCTGTCTTTCCAATAACAGGAAGTGTAACAACATCTCTCTCTGCCATGATTTCCCAGGCTTTTTTAAGAGAAATGTGACCATCAACAGGCTCAAGACGACGATACTCAATATCTGTAAGCTGTGCTCCAACGTCCATTACTGTCTCTGGTTCCTGAATGTTGAATCTTTCCAAAACATAGCGAGTCTCCTCATTGAGTTGACCCGCCTTTTTTGCTTCATAGATTGTGTCGTGTGATGTAGCATTTTTGAGATAAGCATATGCTACAGCAGCGCATACACTATCTGTATCAGGGTTCTTGTGTCCGATAATATAAACCGTATTCGGCATAATCCCTCCGTATATCTAATAAATCTTAAAATAAACCAAGCGCAACCAATAATGATGCAATTGATACACCAAGTGAAAGCGCAACTAAAACTATTGCAGAAACAGTAAGCTTCTTTAATGAAACATAGTGTTCCAAAGCCTTAACTGCCTGCTCTTCGCTCTTGTCATGCTCCTGAAGGAGATCCTGAATCAAGCGATATAAATGTACAGACTCAGAATGAGTTTTCTCAGAAAGCTCTGACTGAATGCTGTCGAGACCAGCAGAAACATTTCTAAGTGTATCCTGAAGGTTTCTGTTATGTGTCTCATAAGACTCTTGATTATCGTTTACTTGGCCTTTAATGTCAAGCTCTAATTGATCCATGTTGTTCTTAACAACCTGCATCATTCTATCAACCTGAGTCTCAACATCAGCAACTAAGCTGTCTGCTTCCTCTTGTTTTTTGTTAAGTTCATCCTGAAGCTTAACATTGATTGCTTCTTTTTCTTTAACAAGTGCCTCAAGCTCTGCAGCCTTCTGCTCTTTAGCTAAAATAAGCTGCTGAAGCTGTGTAGCCTTCTCACGAAAGGCATCAATCTGAGAAAGTAGTAAATCCTCACCATTATCGAGTTCGATAGATGTAACATTAACTGATGGCTGTGAATCTTCAGTGTTGTTTACATCTTCAAGCTCGATTTCTTCAACCTTTAAATTCTCCATAGCATCTCTCCTTATTAATTATTTGTTTTTTAGAAAGTAAATTTATCAGCAAAGTATGCATCTAAATCTGCAATAGCAATACGCTCCTGCTCCATAGAATCACGGTGACGGATTGTAACCATGTGATCCTCCTCAGAGTCGAAATCGTATGTGATGCAGAATGGTGTACCAATTTCGTCCATACGACGATATCTCTTACCGATTGTTCCTCTGTCATCAAATTCACAGTTGTACTTCTTTGAAAGCTCTGCAAATACCTTCTCAGCGCCTTCATTAAGCTTCTTAGAAAGTGGAAGTACACCAATCTTAACTGGTGCAAGTGCTGGATGGAAGTGAAGAACTGTACGAACATCGCTCTTTCCGTCCTTACCAACTTCTTCCTCATCGTATGCTGCACAAAGGAAAGCAAGTACTACACGATCTGCACCAAGTGATGGCTCGATAACGTATGGTAAATACTTCTCATTTGTCTCATCATCAAAGTATGTAAGATCCTGACCTGAAACATTCTGGTGCTGTGTAAGGTCGTAATCTGTACGGCTGGCAATACCCCAAAGCTCACCCCAACCAAATGGGAATAAGAACTCGATATCTGTAGTGCCTGTAGAGTAGAATGAAAGCTCCTCTGGATCGTGGTCACGAAGACGCATCTCATCTTCCTTCATACCAAGTGAAAGTAACCAATCACGGCAGAAGCCTCTCCAGTACTGGAACCACTCATCCTGTGAGCCTGGCTTACAGAAGAACTCAAGCTCCATCTGCTCGAACTCACGTGTACGGAATGTAAAGTTACCAGGTGTAATCTCGTTACGGAATGACTTACCAATCTGGCCAATACCAAATGGAACCTTCTTACGAGATGTACGCTGTACGTTCTTGAAGTT
>JAEEGF011735022.1_pt1 | contig 11792 bp, 11 predicted proteins | sample 9134171 | NCBI WGS metagenome assembly JAEEGF01 (sample SAMN16246542, study PRJNA631951) | gut metagenome | biome: gut microbiome; feature: rumen; material: AP-attached | host: Bos | place: Iran: Karaj | collected 2018-10 | reverse complement strand
CCCACGGGAAGGTGTCTGGGACTATAGCTTAGGCCGGGGAACCAAGAACTTCCGGTGGGAAGCGGCCATGACCTGGGACCAGGTGTTGCGAGCCTTTTCCAACGGAGAGGAATTGGTCCTTCGGGCGAAGGAAGATGGTAGGGATGTGCTCTTACTGGGAGAGATGGGCATCGGAAATACCACCACCTCCAGCGCCATGGCGTCGGTTCTTCTAGAGATGCCGGTGGAGGAAGTGACCGGACGTGGTGCCGGATTATCCGATGAAGGATTGAGGCGCAAGATTCACGTGATTACCGAAGCCATTGCCCGCCACGGACATGCGCTGACCAATCCGATGGATGTGCTGTTGTTCTTGGGTGGTTTTGATATTGCAACATTGGTAGGCATTCTGTTTGGTGCAGAGAAGCACCATATGCCGGTAATCTTAGATGGATTTATTACGGATGTGGCGGCCCTGGTGGCATGCCGTATGAATCCGGACGTGGCAAGGGTGATTCTTCCCAGTCATTTGTCCATGGAGCCGGCTTGCAAGAAGCTCTATGAGGCCTTGGGCTTAGAACCGCTGATTACGGCGGATATGCATCTGGGAGAAGGCAGCGGTGCTGTGATGGCGCTGGGCTTATACCGGACGGCCATGGAGGTCTACCACAGCGGACATACGTTTGAACAGTTGGGCATTGATGCCTATACCATACAGAAATAGGTGCTTATGGTTGTTTTGATTATTGGCGGTTCTGCCAGCGGAAAAAGTGCATACGGTGAGCAGGTCATCGGTCAGTTGTCCCAACATCCGGTGTATTTAGCTACCATGGATTCCCGTGGCACGGCGGCGCAAAAACGGATCGAGAAGCATCGTGCCATGCGTGCCGGCAAAGGCTTTCGCACCTTAGAGTGTAAGGATGCCACATCCATTTTGGCGGCGGATATGAGGGGACAAAGCGTCCTCTTAGAGGATCTTCCCAATCTGGTGGCCAATGTCATGTTTCAGGAAGTGAATGGAAGTGTGGCAGAGGCAAAACAGCAGGTGCGTCGGGCACTTTTCTATTTGGAAAAAGAAACCACGAACCTGGTCATCATTACCGGAGATTTGGCATCGGAAGGATTATTGTACGATGAAGTGACCACCGCATATCTTCGCCTGCTAGGCGAGTTACAGCAGGAAATCGCAGCAGATGCAGAGGAAGTCTACGAAGTGGTGGCCGGCATTCCAATGGTGTTGAAGGGAGTAAAAGAATGAATGTATTGCAGACCATTGCGGTGGCATTTTCCATGTTTTCCAAAGTGCCCATGCCGCAATTTACCTGGCGGGAAGAGAATATGAAATATTCCCTGGTGGCCTTTCCTCTGATTGGAAGCCTCATTGGAGGCGTGCTGTTTGGGGTACAGTATGTGACTACTCTGTTGGAATTACCACAGATGATAGCCGGACTTTTGTTATGCTCCATTCCATTTTGGATTACCGGTGGCATTCATTTGGACGGTTTTTTGGATACCATGGATGCGGTGTCCAGCTATAAGAGCAGAGAGGAAAAACTAGAGATTCTAAAGGACCCCCACATTGGTTCTTTTGGCGTAATGCATGCGGTTTTGATTCTGCTTTGGAACCTAGCAGCTTGGGTTTGTATGCCGAAAGTGGAGTGGTTTGTGTTGGTATTGCTTTTTACCTTCTCCAGAAGTCTGTCGGGACTGGCGGTATGCTGCTTCCCCATGGCGAAGGATACGGGATTGGTCCACATGTTTGCAACGGAAGCGGTGAAGGGCAATGCCAGAACGGCACTGTTTGTGTTGTCCATGGCCCTTACGGTAGTGCTGTTGATGATTAGCGGCGAAGGGGCGATTCTTGCCGGAATCGGTTGGTGTATGTATGGCGTGTACTATTTGTTTTCCCATAGAGTCTTTGGAGGGATTACCGGAGATCTGGCGGGATGGTTTGTAAGCGTAACGGAAACCCTGTTCCTTTGTTGGTTGGCCCTTGCACCGGTGTTTGGCTTGTAGGAGGAAGAGATGATTTTTGTAACAGGACCTATGTTTTCCGGGAAAAAGGCATACCTGAAGCAACTGCTGCAATTGTCCGATGCAGAGTTTGAAAAACAGGTGGCATATGATATCTTAGAAGATGTTGGAAAAACAACAGATATAGAAAAACTGGTAACGGCATTGCGGGAATATCGTGCCGTGATTCTACCGGAGATGGGCAGTGGTGTCATTCCTATGGATGAGAAAGCACTGCAGCTTCGGGAGAACTGCGGACGATTAGCGGTACGCTTGGCCGAAGAGGCAGATACCGTTATTCGCGTAGTATGTGGGTTGCCACAGGTATTAAAGGGAAAACCGGAAGATAAACAATGAGAGTATTACTGATTCGACACGGACTTACGATTTATAACTTGGAACATCGTTATCAGGGATGGGTGGACATCCCGCTATGCACTGCAGGAAAAGTGGCGTTGCAACCGAAACAGGTATGGGAAGAGACTCCTGCGGAGGTCTATGTATCCCCGTTGATTCGGGCCAGACAGACAGCGGAAATCCTGTTTCCGGATGCTACACAACAGGTGGTGGAAGCATTTCGGGAATTCAATTTCGGCGAGTTTGACGGATATACCTATGAAGAACTTGCGACGAATGCTGCTTACCAACCATGGGTGGATGGCGGATGTAGCGGCAAGTGCCCCGGCGGAGAAGACCGGAAGAGTTATCAGCGTCGTACCGTAAAAGGCTTCTTAGAATTGGCCAATTCCGGTTTGGATAAGGCTGTTATTGTTGCACACGGCGGAACCCAAATGGCGCTGTTGTCACAGTTTTGCCCGGAGTGCGAGGACTATTATGAGGCACAGTTGCCGGCAGGCTGGGGCTATGATTTGGAGTGGGACGGTAAGAACCTCCATATCATTGACCGCGTGGATTTTACGAAGGGAGCATAAGGATGGAGATCCTTTTGGCGTGTATATTGGATTTGATTCTGGGAGATCCGGCATTTCCACCTCATCCGGTGGTGGTGATGGGACGCATTATTTCTCGGGCGGAGAAGGTGCTTCGCAAAATTTTTCCGAAAACAAATCGGGGCGAGTTGGCAGCCGGCAGTGTGCTGGCAGTGCTTCTTCCCCTGGTCACATTTGGACTGACCGGTGGCATCCTATATGCTTGCTACCGATGGAACGTTTGGGTGGCCTTCGCATTGAATGTCTTTTGGTGCTATCAGTGTTTGGCCATTCGTAGCATGTTACGGGAGAGTAAGAATGTCTACCGGGTGTTACAGACCGGGGATTTGGAGGCTTCCCGGGCTGCAGTGGGACGCATCGTAGGAAGAGATACCTCCGTATTGGACCGAACCGGAGTTGTGAAGGCTACGGTAGAGACCGTGGCGGAGAATTTCTCCGACGGGGTCATGGCACCTTTATTTTTTATGATGCTGGGTGGTGCGCCGCTGGCTATGGCTTATAAGGCGGTGAATACCATGGATAGCATGATTGGATACAAAAATGATCGGTATCTGTATTTCGGGCGGGTAGCCGCCCATATGGACGATGTGGCAGGATTTTTGCCGGCCCGGATTGGGGCATTTTTGATGATGATTGGCGCGGGACTGTGCCGTGCTTCATTATCTGGGGCGTTTCGTATCTGGAAACGGGACCGCTATCATCATGCCAGTCCAAATTCGGCACAGACAGAGAGTGTTATTGCAGGCGCTTTTGGTGTACAATTAGCTGGACCGGCAATATATTTTGGTAAACGATATGATAAGCCCTATATTGGGGATGGGCTTCGTGAAATAGAAGACGCAGATATCCTTCGGGTGAACCGGATTTTTCTGGTGGCATCCATGATTGGAACCGTCATCTGCGCAGGCTTACATTTGTTGCTTATACAACAGTTCTAATGGAGGAAGTTATGGCAAAACATGGTGGAAACATCGACAAATTTTATCGCAAGCATGGGTTCTACCCACTGGATTTCTCAGCGAATATCAGTCCGCTGGGCATGCCGGGTGGTGTGAAGAATGCGCTGATGGATGCGGCTGCGGGGGCAGCGGTTTATCCGGATCCGGAATGTACACTCCTTCGGGAAGCCATTGCGAAGAATCTGTCAGATGTAGTGGGGGAGACAATTTTTCCGGAGCAGATTTACTGCGGTAACGGTGCGGCGGATTTGATTTATCGTCTGGTATACGGCATTCGTCCGGTGAAGGCATTGCTTCCGGCTCCGTGCTTTTTGGAGTATGAGGCGGCCTTGCAGCAGGTGGACGCGGAGATTGTATATTACGAGACTTCCGAGAAGGATCAGTTCCGCATCAAGGAAGATATCTTAGACCAGATTACCGAAGATATCGAGCTGGTATTTATTACCCAGCCTAACAATCCAACCGGTGCCTTCTGTGATATGGCGCTTTTGCACGACATTATGCAGCGCTGTAGTGATGTGGGAGCCCGTCTTGTAGTGGATGAGTGCTTCATGGAATTCGTGAAGGATCCGGCGGAGCATACCATGTTGCCATGTGTAGTGGATAACAACTTAGTTATTTTGAAATCTTTTACCAAGGCATTCGGCATGGCCGGTGTACGTCTTGGATATTTGGTAACCCGTGATGAGATGTTAATTGATATCTTAAAGCGTGTGGGTGCGCCGTGGAGCGTATCCTATCTGGCACAGAAGGCCGGTATTGCAGCCCTTCGGGAAGATGAATTCATCGGCAATTTGGGCGAGATGATTGCGGACGGTCGCAAGCAGTTGGAGAGTGGCCTGAAGGAGCTTGGAATCCGTGTGATTCCGGGAGAGGCCAACTACCTTTTGCTCTATTGTGAAAAAGAAAACTTCAAGAAATTATTGGAGGAGAAGGGAATCTTAATCCGTACCTGTATCGATTACCACGGACTTGGTATGGGCTGGTATCGTATTGCCGTACGTAAGCCGGAAGACAATCAGAAGCTTCTGGACGCTTGCAAGGAGATTCTGTAATGGCGCGTCCGATTATGGTTATGGGCACCATGTCCAATTCCGGCAAGAGTTTGCTGGTGACGGCGTTGTGCCGCATTTTTCATCAGGACGGTTATCGGGTGGCTCCCTTTAAGAGCCAGAATATGGCCCTGAATTCCTATGTAACATGGGACGGCGGCGAGATGGGACGGGCACAGGTGGCCCAGGCAGAGGCCTGCGGTAGAGAACCGGATGTGCGGATGAATCCCATTCTGTTAAAGCCTACCTCCGATGTGGGAAGCCAGGTCATCCTTCGCGGACAGGTGGAGGGCACCTATCGGGCCAGAGACTATTTCGCTAAGAAAAAAGACTACATTCCCCTGATTCGGGAGTGTTATGACGAGCTGGCGTCGGATTGTGACATTATGGTCATTGAAGGGGCCGGCTCTCCTGCGGAGATTAACCTGAAGCAGGATGATATTGTAAATATGGGTATGGCGAAGCTGGTGGATGCACCGGTACTTCTGGTGGGGGATATCGATCCCGGCGGAGTCTTTGCCCAATTGTACGGAACAGTTGCTCTTTTGGAAAAAGAGGAGCAGGCTCGGATTAAGGGCCTGATTATCAATAAGTTCCGGGGGGATAAGAGCTTACTGGATCCTGGCATTACCATGCTGGAAGAGAAGCTTGGAATTCCGGTACTTGGAACGGTTCCGTATCTTACGGTGGACATTGACGATGAAGATTCCATGTCCGGATTCTTGTTGCAAAAACAACATCATAAGCAGATAGATTTGGCTGTTCTTCGCTTTCCGCGCATTTCGAATTTTACCGATTTTTCTCCATTGGAACAGCATCGTATGCTTGGCGTTCGATTCGTGGAATCGGTACAGGAGCTGGGCGAACCGGATATGATTCTCTTGCCCGGCACCAAGAATACCCTAGGGGATTTGCAGTGGATGAAAGAGACGGGACTTTTTCATGCAGTGCGGGAATACGCTGCCCGTGGCGGTGCGGTCTTTGGCATCTGCGGCGGCTTCCAGATGTTAGGAGAAGAACTGTCGGATCCGGAGGGCGTGGAGAGCACACCGGGTACGGTGGCACAAGGACTGGGATTACTTCCTATGGGTACGGTTTTTGCAAAAGAAAAGACACGTACCAGAAGACAGGTAACGTTGCAGCAGGGCCCTTGCAAAAGATGCTACGTGGACGGATACGAGATCCATATGGGCGTATCCCGTGACGGAAGCGGAAACAGCCTGATTGAGTGTAGCCAGGATAATGTCTACGGTACCTATCTCCATGGATTTTTTGATGAAGCAGCACCGGTAGAAGCCTTGGCGGCATATCTTGCCAAGGGGAAGGGTCTACCGGAACCGAGCGAGCATCTTGTGTCCCATCGGGCATATAAGGAAGCACAGTACGATTTGTTGGCGGATGCGCTTCGGGCTCATCTGGATATGAATCGGATTTATGAAATCATAGGAATCAAAGCATGACAGAGTTTATGACACCCAAAGAAATAGAAGCAGAGAGTATGCGCCGCATTGAGGCCGGATTGGAAGAACGAGGCATGGTGGTGCCATCGGAGTATCTTCCGGTAGTAAAGCGCGCCATTCATACCACTGCGGATTTTGATTATGCCGGGAATCTTTATTTTTCCGAGGGGGTAATGGAAAAAGCGCGACAGACACTGCGAGACGGTGTGGATATTATTACGGATACCAACATGGCCCTAACAGGCATCAGTAAGCCGGGCTGCGCCAAGTGGAACTGTCATGTCCATTGCTTCATGGCGGATGAAGAGATTGCCAAGCGTGCCAAGGAAGAAGGCACCACCCGTGCCTATGCGGCTATGACCCATGCGGCCGAACTGTTTCCTAAGGGCATCTATGTCAGCGGCAATGCACCCACGGCACTGATTCGACTGGATGAATTGATTCGACAGATCGATTTTCGCCCCAGCCTGATTGTGGGTGTTCCTGTTGGATTTGTGAATGTGGTGGAGAGTAAGGAACTGATTCGTTCCACCTGCGAAGAATATGATATCCCATGCATCATCGCTATGGGACAAAAAGGCGGCAGCAATGTTGCCGCCGCCATCATAAATGCACTTTTGTATTCGTTGTAATTACAACATGCGAAGAACTTTTGGAAGTACCCGGAAGGTCACTTGCATATGATCTCCGGCGTATTCTCCATCGGTATGAATGACCATTGGCTTCTTGCTGTGGATTTCCAACTCTTGGAAATCTTCTACCAGGAAGCCCTTTTTCTTTTCGTGGCGTTTGGTAAGAATCTTCACCAATGCACCAAGACCGTTCAAACGATTGAAGCCGAAGGCACTGCAGGCGGTCAAAAAGCCGTCGTGGCAGGAAGCATGTGGCGCCATAGGTACGCCGCCGCCTTCAATCGGAACATTCATGGCTGCCAAGAAGATGACGCCCGGAATCTCCCGGTCCATCATACTTCCATCCTTTTTCTTCATGCGGATATGAAACGGAACACGCTCCATGTCCATCAAGGTCGCCAAGGTCAGAAGCACATAGGTCAGCTTTCCAAGGCCAATCTGATTCAGCACCTTCTTCAGTGGAGACGTCAGTGCTTTCTTGCATACGATGGCATCCATGCCGATGCCGGCACTGATACCGAAAATCCGCTTGCTACCATCTGGCAAGATAGCTTCACCCAAGTCAAAATGCTTATTCCCATTTCCGGATAAAATCCGCTCCAACGCCTTCACCGGATCCTTCTCTAAGTTGGCACCGGTAACAAAATCATTGGCACTGCCCACCGGAATCACACCAAGCCGTATTCTTGAAAAATCCGTAATACCATTCAACACCTCGTTAATGGTGCCGTCCCCGCCAAGGACCACCATACGAATATCATCGTCCTTCATGGAACTAATCTCGGAAGCCAACTCCGTAGCATGATGCTGCCGCTTCGTCAAAAAGTACTGATACGGAATCTCCTGCCCATCCAGAATCTGCTGTAACTCCGCCCAAACACTGGCTCCACGACCACTCCCGGAACTTTTATTCACGATAAAATAAAACATATTGGAAGCCTCCTCCCACCTATTGTTTTCCTTCTAACAGTGTACCATTCCTTTTCCTTCACTGCCATATTTTACGCCGCTTTCCTCCCTCTCTTTTTTTGCCCGCCCGCCCCGGCTCGCCACCCTCCTCGAGGCAGTTTGCTCACCTCGACAAGAATCCCGATTCTCTATGTGCCATGAGTCGCATCTTTTATTATGTGTGTTCTTTCAATGATTTACACTTCGCCTGCAGATGTGCGCCGGTCTGCGGACACCCCAACTTTCCCATACATCCAATGTCCGTGTAACAGTGTTTTTGCAATCCTTAAGTGGGTGCGAGTGCTGCAGAAGCTTCTATGAAGCGAATCGGCACGCTGCGCCACGGACGGCGCAGCGAACATAAGATATTAACATGGATGTGCTTCTTATGTGGTGCCGAAATTCGCTCATAGAAGCTTCGTCTCAGCACCGTGCCAAACGGCACGATTGCAAAAATACTGTTACATGGACATAAGGATGGAGTAAACGACATGTCCGCAGCCGGTAGCACATCTTTGCCGAAGGGTAAATGCAGTGAAAGGACACACACGGGATGCTCCTCTCATGGCACGAAGAGAATCAGGGATTCTTGCGAAACGTTCACAAACTGTCCCGAGGAGGGTGGCGGGCCGGGGCGGGCGGAGCGGATGGGGCGGAGGGAAGCGGCGGGATAAAAATTTGCATTTAGAAGGAAAAGAAAATATAATACTGTTAATTGTGACCTTTTATGTTTGTTTAGGAGGAAAGACATATGTGCGGAATCGTAGGATTCGTAGGTAAGAAAAAGGCAGCTCCGATCCTTTTGGACGGGCTTTCAAAGTTAGAGTATCGTGGATATGATTCAGCAGGAATTGCAGTTAGAGATCATAGTGCAGATCCTGTTGTAGTGAAGGCAAAGGGAAGATTGGCGATTTTGTCTGAGAAGACCAATGGTGGCGAGAGCGTCATCGGTTCTTGCGGTATTGGACATACCCGTTGGGCAACCCATGGTGAGCCATCTGAGACCAATGCGCATCCACATGCAACCGATGATATGAATGTCATCGCAGTTCACAACGGAATTATCGAGAACTATCAGGAGTTGAAGGAGAAGTTGATGAGACACGACTACACCTTCTATTCCGAGACCGATACCGAAGTGGCAGTGAAGTTGATTGATTACTATTACAAGAAGTATCAGGTAGGACCAATCGATGCAATTGCTAAGGCAATGGTACGTATTCGTGGTTCTTATGCATTGGCAGTTATGTTCAAGGATTATCCGGATGAGATTTTTGCAGCTCGTAAGGATAGCCCAATGATCATTGGTGTAGCAGATGGCGAGTGCTATATCGCATCTGATGTACCTGCAATTTTGAAGTATACCCGTCAGGTATACTACATCGGTAACTTAGAGATGGCACACTTGGTTGACGGTAAGGCAGAGTTCTATAACTTGGACGGCGACCTGGTAGAAAAGCCATTGGTTACCATCGATTGGGATGCAGAAGCAGCTGAGAAGGGCGGCTTCGAGCACTTCATGATGAAAGAGATTCATGAGCAGCCGAAGGCTGTAGAAGATACCATCCGTTCCATCGTGAAGGAAGAGAACGGTAAGTATTCTTTGGATTTCTCTTCCGTAGGAATTACCGAAGAGGATATCAAGGATGTGTCCACCATCTACTTCGTAGCATGTGGATCCGCATATCACGTAGGCGTGGTAGCACAGTATGTCATCGAAGATTTGACCAGACTTCCGGTTCGTGTAGAGGTTGCCAGCGAGTTCCGTTATCGTAACCCAATCTTGGATCCGAATGGTTTGGTAGTTGTGATCAGCCAGTCCGGTGAGACGGCAGATACCTTGGCAGCCCTTCGTCTTGCGAAGGAGCAGGGCCTGAAGACCTTAGCAATCGTGAATGTTGTTGGTTCTTCCATTGCCCGTGAAGCAGACTATGTATTCTATACCTTAGCAGGACCGGAGATCTCCGTTGCAACCACCAAGGCATACTCTGCACAGTTGGTAGCTTCTTACCTGCTTGCAATCCAGTTCGGTTTGGCACGTGGCACCATCAGTGTTGAGAAGGCCGAAGAGTACGAGAAGGAATTGTTAAGCCTTCCGGAGAAGATTAAGAAGATTTTAGAGGATAAGGAGCGCATCCAGTGGTTTGCTGCGAAGCAGGCCAATGCCAAGGATATCTTCTTCATCGGTCGTGGTATCGACTATGCAATCTGCTTAGAGGGAAGCCTGAAGCTGAAGGAAATCAGCTACATTCACTCTGAGGCATACGCAGCAGGCGAATTGAAGCACGGAACCATCAGCTTGATTGAGGACGGAACCTTAGTGATCGGTGTAGCAACCCAGAGCAACCTCTATGAGAAGACCATCTCCAACATGGTAGAGGTGAAGAGCCGTGGCGCTTACCTCATGGGATTGACCGGATACGGTTCTTACAACCTGGAAGATACCGCAGACTTCACCGTATATGTTCCGAAGACCGACGAGCACTTCGCAGCATCTCTTGCTGTAGTACCGCTGCAGCTCTTAGGATATTACGTATCTGTAGCCAAGGGTCTGGATGTAGATAAGCCACGTAACCTGGCGAAGTCTGTTACCGTAGAATAATTTGTTTATGATTTGGAACCTGTTCCTGTTGGGGCAGGTTCTTTTTTCATGCAAAAAAACACACAATTGTCAAAATACTTGCCCACAAAAAACAAATTGTGAGATATAATGGTAGCAAGGGGAAAACAGAATACATCACAGTGCTATGGAGGAGGATTCTATCATGAAACGAAGACGCATACTTCCTTTGTTGATGGCGATGGTGCTTCTGTTTACAGGATGCGGCTCTGCAGCTGTAGACACAGGGGAAACAGCTGAAGACAATGGAACCATCAAACTACGGGTTATCAACGCCAAGGCTGAGGTCGCCGAGCAGATGAATGCATTGGCCAGTGCGTTTAACAGTAGCCAATCGGAAATCGAAGTCGAGATTGAAACCTTGCCGTCCGGCGTGGATATTCAGTCAACTTTGAAGGGCTACTACTTAGCTGACAACATGCCGGATATTATCTCCTGCGAGGCGGCGGGATTCGCAAAGTGGGAAGGCTTATTGGCAGACATGAGTGATCAACCATGGGTATCCGATACGGATGCTGCCTATGTGGATGATACGTATGGCGTATTAGGGTTCCCTTTTACAACCGAAGCCATCGGTTTGGCTTATAATGCGGATGTATTGGCTAAAGCTGGAATTGATCCGGCTACACTGACATCCCCAAGTGCATATGCAGACGCATTTGCAACTTTGGATGCTCAGAAAGATGCATTGGGACTTACGGCAGTGGTAGGTTACTGCGCGGAAAAAGAGAACCTGTATTGGTCCACCGGTAATCATGTATTCGGTGCTTATTTGGATTCCGGATTGAGTCGTGACGATACCACCTACATTGATCTGGTGGGACAAGGACAACTGGATCCATCCCGCGCATCGAATTATGCATCGTTTATTGGCATGTTGAATACTTATTCTGATCCGGCTCTTTTAACTGCCGGAACCTACGATGATCAGGTGAACGGATTTGCTTCCGGCAAATATGCCTTTGTTACCCAGGGATCCTGGATTGGCAGTACCTTGGCAAGCTCGGATTTGTACAAGTCAGCAGGAAGCTTCCAGGTGGGCATGGCGCCTTATGCGTTTGAAGACGGAATGGACACCATATTAACCAATCCACCATCCTGGTGGGCGGTTATGAAGGAAGGGCATGTTGAAGCTGCGGAAGCTTTTTTGGCATGGTGTGCCGAAGACAGTGGGCAGAA
>JAEEGF010160081.1_pt1 | contig 11794 bp, 7 predicted proteins | sample 9134171 | NCBI WGS metagenome assembly JAEEGF01 (sample SAMN16246542, study PRJNA631951) | gut metagenome | biome: gut microbiome; feature: rumen; material: AP-attached | host: Bos | place: Iran: Karaj | collected 2018-10 | reverse complement strand
TCTCGATGAAGGCGAGGGGATCGATGAAACGCTTGGCGTCGTCCGTGGTGGCCGCCACGTAGTGGCCGATGTCGAAGTTGATGCGCAGGTTGGGCGAGTAGCCGAGAAGCGGACCGTCGTAGGTGAGTGCGTCGATCTGCGTGTGGTTGTGGAACGCGATGAATATGCCGTGCTTGTCGGCAATGGCCGCGCAGCGCCGCCCGATCGTCTCGTACTCCGTGACCTTCGGCACCTCGCGCGTGATGCACTTCGCGCCCAGCGCCTTTGCGACGGCCACGCGGTACTCGTCCTCCTTCGCGTTCTTGCCTCCGATTCCGCCGTACTTCACGATGTGTATGGACACCCCCGCGTCGTCGAACATCTTGCGCAGCGCGGGCAGGCGCCCCATGTCGCGCGCGCCCTCGCGCTTCAGGTACTCGTCAACCACCTCGCCCTTGAGCTCAAGCGTGCCAAGGCCGTCCTCCACCGCGTACTGGACGATGTCCTCCGCGTTCTTCTTGCGCATGGAGCGGTAGCTGTAGGTTATGCAGCCCACCTCCACGCCGTTGTACCAGGAACGGCTCTTTGCCTTTGCAGGCGCAGCGCCGCCGCCAATGCACATTCCGGCCGCCGAGGCAATTCCGAGGCCGATAAAATCTCTTCTTCCGAGGTTCATTTCTTTTTTCCTTTCTTCGTTTGGAATTACAACAGAAAACCGCATTCCGCCCAGTCGCCATGGTCGGACTTGTCGCCGTCGCCACCATCGGTAACGACGAACTTGACGAACGCAACGTCATCGGGCAGCGCCACGTTGAAGTGCCAGCGCTCCGTTCCGCCGAACATCATGTACGGCGACGTGGCAAGTTCCTTCTCCTGCTTGCCGTCCTTTGCCACGCCCACGATCTTGAAGACGACGCTTGACTGGTTCTGCACGCGCTGGCTCTCGTCGATTCCGACGACCGCCACCACGCGCTTCCATTCCGGCTTGCGCGCGAATGTGGCGTAGCCCGGCCCGTGGATCGCCATGCCGCCTTTGTACGTGCTGTTCTGGATGCGTATCGCACCGTCATAGCCCTTGCCGAGGCGGATGCCGTTGCCCCAGCCCGTCTTCTGCTTTGCGGGCTTCAGCGTCTCGATGCGCACCTGCGGCGCAGGCGGCACGGGACCCGGATCCTGCGGCTGGTATTCAACCGGGAGCGGACGCAAGAGGTGCATAGTAGAACGGCCGGTTCGGCCGTTCGCACGCTGAACGGGCTGGCAGCCCGTTCTCCCAGCGCCAAAAACGACCCGCCACTTCACCTCGCGCGCCGTCGGCACCGTGAGCGCAACGCGCACCGTGCCGTTCGTCTCGACCGCGCACACCTTCACACCGGCCGCCACATCTTCCGGCGACACTTCCGCCCGCACGAGCGGAAACACCTTGCCGTCTGCCGTGTCGGCGGCGATGACCACGCTCTCCGTGGTGCCGCTTGCGATGTACTTCGCCGTGCCGGAGAGGACACGCCCCGACGCATCCCACTTCTCGTCCGCGACGTCCATCCAGCCCTGCAGCACATGGCGCGTGGTGGAGACGACCTGCGGACGCGTCTCGGCCTTCGTGAAGCGGAACATTTCGCATTCAAGACCGTTCATCTCGATCTCGATCGAGTCCTTCGCGCCGAGGATGCCGAGATATTCGTCGTCCCAGAACGAATGGACGCGCCACTTCGCCTGCGGGTCGAGACCGAGCGCGCCGTCCGTCGCGCGGTCGCCGCAGAGCGCGGTATTCACTGTGGCGCGCTTCTTCTCAGGATTGAACAGCATCACCTGATGCCAAGTCGGGGCGAGCTCGAGGTCATACACCGACGGATTGACCATGCCCTTCTTGAAAGCGTCGATCGGACGTGCCGCAAAAGGCTCGCGGTATTCGGGATAGAGGCGCGAGAGATCGTGTGTCATCTCTGGCGTGAAGAGGCGGAAGCTCGTGGCGAGCTCTATGCGTCCGCTCGTCAGGTACACCGTTGTTAGCATCGAGCGGCGCACGCCTTCAAGGAGGCCGTGGATGGCCTTCGAGTCTGGATAGTAGTTGAATACGGTGCGCATCTTGAACCAGCGAAGGCCATCCGTCGTGATCATGCGCGGATCGAACTTGTTCGAGTCGCTCCACGTGCGCTGCGTGTCGACGATGCCGGCAGTCGCGTCGAGGCAGGGGCGGCCGCACTCGCCGAGGTTGCGCTCGTCGAGATAGGCGGCCTTGCCGAGTCCCTCGCGCGCTATCGCGAAGTAGCGGCGATAGACCTGCGTCGCGCTAGCGTGGATATCGTCGAATCCGCCCTGCGGATTATAGCCCGTCTCGGGGTAGTCGAACTTGATGCCCTCCATGCCGTCTTTGCGCAGGCGCTTCCACATGGCTAGCATGTGGTCGGCCATGCCCTTGTCGGACATGTCGTATGTCACGTATGGACGATGGTGCATGTGCTTGCGCTCGATGAGATTTGTCGAGTTGAAGAGCATCCAGTCCCTATGCGCAATCGCGAAGTCGTCGCTGGGCATTCCCACCTGGAAGTACGTGTATGGAATGCCTTGGCGCTCGTGGATGGCGGCGCACCACTTTGCGAAAGTCTCGTATGGCGGGCGGAGATGCCCGTACTTGGCCCAGTGCGCGTCGTCGTACCAGCCCTGCTCGGTGTTGCCCTTGTCGCCGTAGCAGTAGTAGTCGGGCTCGAGGCGCACGCCGACCTTCGAGTATTTCGTGAAGCCCTTCTCGCACGCCATGTCGAGCTCCTTCACGAGCGCAGGGGCGTTGTTGATGTTGCCGAGCTTGCTCAGGGCGCCCACGGCCCAGCCGCAGAGAAGCGGAAAGTCGTAGACGTTGGGATCGGCGCCGTTTGCCTTGCGCATGGCGCGCCCGTACGCCTCGGCGGAGACGAAGGGATCGTCGGTCACGGCGTCTATGTAGAACGTGTCGCGCTCGAAGCGCACGTTCTGACCCGGCTCCACCAGCACGCCAACCTCGTCGGCGGCGTAGAGAGTGAGCGCGCCGTCCACCATCTCGGCGAACTTGCCGTAGGCGTCGTACTGGAGGCCGCCCGCGACGAGCGTGCGGCGTCTGCCGCCCACAAGACCAGTGACGACTACGCCGTTGGCGCTGCAGCGCGTCAAGCCGGGAACGAGGTGCACCGGCTCCGCGCCCGCCGCGCTGTTGATCGTCACGACGTCGGAAACGATCTGGGTGCCCTTTCTCCCGAGCCATTCACCGCCGCGCATCACGGTGGCGTCCATAAGGCGGCGGCGGTACCACACTGGCGTGTCAACGCCGAAGGACGCTATGAGCGCGGGCGAGTCGTCGTGCAGAGTGTACGTGTACACCATCTTCCAAGCGCCCTGGCTGTGGGGATGCTGGTAACCGGCATAGCGGAATCCCCAACGCGCGCCGGCGGAATCGTCGTCCACCGTGAACGTGATTCTCACGCCATGGCCGAACGCGTCGTTCACCTCGTCGGTCTTCGCCGAGAATACCGCGCCGCGCTTCACGCACGTCGCGCCAACTCCGGCGTTCGCAAGGCGCACGCCACCCTCGGCGTCCTTTATCGTGAACGTTCCCTTCGCCACGTCGAACGAAACCTGCGCGCGGCCGTTCGAGAGCGTGACAATTCCATTTCCGTCTTTTGCGGCAGTGGCCGCCGCGAAGAGTTGCGCCGAAACGATGGCCGACGCCGCCAGTAGCATGCATTTCTTCATGGCGCCGATTATACTACATTCCACAGTCGCTTGCAAGCGCCGCATGAAGGCAGCAAGCACGCGCGGATCACGGAGTCCATACGCGGCAGACTTCGCGGTCGTCGAACGGAAGCACCTGCGAGCCTATGGTCTGCGTTGTCTCGTGCCCCTTGCCGCACACCACCACCACGTCGCCCGCCGAGGCGTTGGCGAGAGCGTAGTGGATCGCCTTCGCGCGATCGGGCACAACGGCGACGTCGGAGCCGGGGGGAATGCCTGCCACGATCTGGTCGATGATGGCGAGCGGATCCTCGCTGCGGGGATTGTCGCTCGTCACCACAAGACGGTCCGCAAAGCGCGCTGCGGCGGCGCCCATGAGCGGACGCTTCCGCGTGTCGCGGTCGCCGCCCGCCCCGAACACGGCCCACACGCGTCCCCTCGCGAACTCCCTCACGGTTGAAAGCACGTTCGCGAGCGCGTCGTCGGTGTGAGCGAAGTCCACGAACACCTCGGCCGCGCTTCGTGTGACGACGCGCTCGAGGCGCCCCCAGCGCGGCGTGAGGCGCGGCACCGCGGCGCGCACCTCTGCGCGCGTAACGCCCGCTCCCTCTGCAAGCGCCGCGGCGAGCAGCACGTTCTGCACATTGTACGCGCCAACGAGCGGGCACTTCGCCTTCACGAATTCGCGAAGGTCGCCCTCCGCGTCTTGGGCTCCCTCGATTCCGCCGGGCACTGTGAGCCCGCACGCGATCGTCTTCAGCGGCAAGGAACGGCACATGCCCGCGAGGCGCCGCCCGTACTCGCCGTCCACGCACACAGCGGCTGGCGCGCCGGGATTGGTCTCGGCGAGACGGCGGAAGAGATCTGCCTTCGCCTGGAAGTACGCCTCCATCGTCTTGTGGTAGTCGAGATGGTCCTCGGTGAGGTTCGTGAACGCGCAGCCTGCGAACACGGTGTCGCCGGTGCGGCGCTGGTGTATGGCGTGGCTCGACACCTCCATCACGCAGTCGGCGAGGCCGTTCGCCTCCATCTCGGCGAATATCTCCTTGAGCGCCTTGAGAGGAGGAGTGGTGTAGCCAGAGGAGAAGCGCCTTGAGCCTGTGTCCACCTCCACCGTGGTGACGAGTCCGCCTCCGCCGAGGAACTCGCGCAGAATCCACGCCGTAGTGGTCTTCCCGTTGGTGCCCGTGATTCCAAATACCCTCATGTGTCGTCCTCCTCGGGTATCTCGTCGGGGATGTCCGGCTCGATCTCGAGATAGCGCAGCACGATCTCGGCGATCTTCCTGAAGGTCGGCGCGGCGCATATTCCGCCCTGGTGGTTGAACACGGGCACGCCCAGGGTCTCGGAGGCCGACTTGCTGCGGCAGTAGCATGGCTTCTGAAACGTAACGAGCACCACGATCTCGGGACGCGTTGCGGGCACTATGCCGATGAACGTGGCGTTGTAGTTCGTCGAGGAATAGCCGCGCCCCTCCTTCATCTGCGCTGTGCCGGTCTTGCCGGCCACCGAGTATCCCGGCACGGCCGCGCGCTTCGCGGTGCCGCCCTTCTTGGCGACGCCGGTCATCATCGCGCGCACCATGCGCGCCGTCTCGGGCGACACCGGAGTTCCCACCACCTCCCTCTTGTGGGAGTACACCTCGGTGCCGTCCGCCTGCACGACCTTCTCGACGATGTACGGCCTGAGCAGCACGCCGTCGTTGCCGATCGCAGCGTAGGCCGACGCCAGCTGTATGGCCGTCACCGCCACGCCCTGGCCGATCGGCGCGCGGGACCACTTCACCTTGTCCCAGCTGCCCGGCTGGGGTATGAGGCCGATCTCCTCGCCCGGCAGCTGGATGCCTGTCTTGCGGCCGAGACCGAACCTCGTCATGTATTCGTACAGCTTCTTGGGCCCCAGATCGTATCCGAGCTTCCCGAAGACGATGTTGGACGAATGCACAAGCGCCTCGCGCACGCTCATGCGCTCCTCCCACTTGTGCCCTGCGTCGCCCGGCAGGCGATAGTAGTTGGGGTCGTTCTTCGCAGTGTTTATCATCGTCTCGGGGTTCACGCGCCCCTCGTTGATCACCGCGCACGCGGTTATCGTCTTCATCACGCTACCGGGCTCGTATATCTCGGATATGGCGCGGTTTATCTTCAGGTCGGCCGAGTACTTGTTGAAGCGCTCCGGCTCGTAGTCGGGAAGATTCGCCATTGCAAGAACGGCGCCTGTCTTCACGGACAGGACGATGGCCCAGGCCCGTTCAGCTCGGTGCTCGGCCAGGCCCTCCTTCAGGGCCTTCTCGGTCTCGTACTGGACGATGTTGTTGATGGTGAGATACACGTCGCAGCCGGGCTTCGCGTCGATGTCTAGGTCGCGACGGCTGCGATCCTCCCTGCCTGCGGCGTCCTTCGCGCCATGCACCATGCCGGGCGTTCCCTTGAGATAGTTCTCGTACTTTAGCTCCACGCCGGCTCCGCCAACTGAGTTGGTGGGATCCTTGCTCACGAAGCCGATGACGTGCGATAGGCGGCGGCCCTGGGGATAGAGGCGCGCCTGCTTCTCGGTGATGGACAGCTCCCTGAAGCCGCGCTTGGGGTTGGCAAGCTCTGAATGCGCGGCGGTGTCGTCGGAGACGGCAAGTGCAACGAAACGCGAGTTCTGCACGGCATAGGCGTCCATCACCTTCGCGAGCGGAAGGCCTAGCAGCTCGGCGACCGTCTTTATGTTCTCCATCCTCTTGGCGGAGTCGGCCGGCTTGTCGGGATGAATCGGATCTCTCGCCGCCACTACAGGATCAACGCGGTACTCCCAGAGGTTCGTGGTCTTCGCGAGCGCCGTTCCCTCAGACGAGAATATGGTGCCACGGTGGCCCTGCACCTTGCGCGTGAAATCGTACTTTGGCGTGGTTGGCTTCTTGTCCACAAGATCCAGATGCAGAAACACCAGTCGCACGGCGATCGCGGCTGCTCCGACGCACATGCAGAAAGGCGGCACGCAGAAGCGCACCTTTTCTCTCCAGCCAGTGAACTTCACGTCTGCCCCCTTCTGGCCGACGCCGTCAACGACGCGTGCCTCGCGGCTTTGCGACTGTACGCTGCGACGACGCTGCGCGTGCGCCTGTCGTCTTGTAGGAGGCCATGTTCTCCACTCCTCGTGCGCGCATGCGCGCTCGAGTCACTGCAATCTGGTTGGGCGCTGGGCGGCCGTCGCGGTTCATGCGCACAATCTGGTCCTGGCGCTGGGTCTTCATCTCAAGGCCAAAGCGGGTGAGGCACTCCGCCAGCTTCTCGGGAGTCTTCATCTCGTCCCAGCGCGCCGTCTCGCGCACACAGTCCGCCTCGAGCGCGGCCAGCACCTTCTCGGCCTTTCCGATCTCGCGCTGGATCGCCGAGCAGCGAGAATCGAAGAGCCAGTACACCAGCATCATCAGCAGCATGCAGACAATGAGCGTTGCGACGGCCATCGAGCCCGTCGTCCACGTAGCATGCCTCTTGATCTTTCTGTTTCTTCTCATGCTCACACCCTTTCTGCGGCGCGCAGCCTGGCACTGCGCGCGCGCGGATTCATACCCCGCTCCTCTTCGTCCGCCTTCACGGCGTGCCGCGTCACCAGGCGCACGCGCGGAAGTCTTCCCTCCCATCTCGTGCCGCCCTGCTGAAGCGAAACCGTCTTCCCGGCGTGGTCCGCGAAGAAACGCTTCACCACGCGGTCGGTGATGCTTTCAAAGGATATCACCGCTATCCTTCCGCCGGCGCGCAGAAGAGGCAGAGCCCCGTCAAGCGCGCGCTCCAGTTCGCCAAGCTCGTCGTTCACCGCCATGCGCAGCGCCTGGAAGACGCGCGTGGCGGGATGGTGCGCCCCATGGCGCCCAATTGTCCGCTCCACCAGTTCGGCGAGCTGCGCCGTGGTGGCGATCGTCCGCTCCGCCCGAGCCCGCACGATCGCGCGCGCCACGCGCCGTGCCTGGGGCTCCTCGCCAAGCGTGCGGAACATCTCCGCAAGCGAGGCCTCGTCGCCCGTCGCCAGGATGTCGGCCGCCGTCAGCCCGCGCGACCTGTCCATCCGCATGTCCAGAGGTCCATCTCCCTGGAAGCTGAACCCGCGCTCGGGCTCATCCAGCTGAGGACTCGAAACGCCCAGATCAAGCAGAATCCCATCTACCTCACCTATCCCCTTCTCCCTCGCTATCTCAGCCATGTCACCATGCCGCCCATGCACCGTCTCGATCCTAGCCTCGGGAAACGCCTTCAGCACCTCAGCGCTCTCCTCGAGCGCCTGCTCGTCGCGGTCTATTCCCACCAGGGTCGAGCCGGCTCCCGCGCGCGCGAGGATCTCCCGCGCGTGGCCGGCCCGCCCCAGCGTCCCGTCGATGTACACGCCTCCGGGCTTCACCGCGAGAGCATCCACCGTTGCATTCAGAAGAACAGGAATGTGCATTCTCGTCCTCCCTACAGCCCCAGGGCCGCCATCGCGTCGCCCATTCTCTCCACCCGTGTCTCCATGTCGTCTTCGGACTTCTCCGCGGCCGGCCAGATCGTGACCATTCGCACCGAACCCCTGAACTCCACGGATCCCTTCACGTCCAGGTGCGCATACGCAAGAAGTTCGTCCTTGATGCGTATGCGCCCCTGGACGTCGAACTCCACCAGTTCAGAAGCCGCCCCTATCGCGTCTAGCATCGCGTTGATCTTGGCATCGGAGATCGGCTGCTTTTGCAGCTCCGCCAATCGCGACTCCAGCATCCCTTTCGGGAGCAGCTGAAGGCTCCGGTTCTTCGGATCAGGCAACACATACACGCTGTCAGGGCCCAGAGCGTCACGCCAAACGCTAGGAATCGTCAAGCGCTTCTTCTGGTCGAAAGGACGAACATAGCGCCCCATCAAAGCGATGGGTGCTTCGTTCCTCTTATCGAGACTCTGTTGGCCTAGTTCGGACATCTGTGGACACCATCGTACACTTTCCCCCACCACAAGTCAAGCCGAATTGACAAAAAAATGCAAAAAATTTTCATTCCCTTTTCATTCAGTTGGCAAAAATAAATAAAAATGGCGAGAATATCAGAATTCTCGTCATTTATCGCCTTAACAGAAAAACTCTCTATTCATCGGCTTCCAGGATGCCGCAATCCGCGCGCGCCGCGCGCGCCCTCCGCGCGCCCCCACCCGTCACATTTCGTGGTTCGTGGTTCGTGGCTCGTGGTTCGTGATTCGTGGTTAGGTGGTTAGGTTTTTAGTGGGCGCAGACACGTGGAAGGTTGCCGATTGCGGCGGCTAGCTCCTTCTCGTCGGCGAACACCTTCACTCTTTCGGCGGGCAGCACGCGTAGCGCGGCACGCGCCGCCTTTGTGCGTGCGCAGGCGTAGACCATCACGCCGCGCGAAGCGAACGGCGCGAGAGCCGCGCACGAGGACTTTCCGGGAGACGGCAGCACCACGACGTCAAGATGGTCCAGCACTCCGTCGTACATCGCCGAAGCAGAAACATCCTTCAAGTCGATGTGGGGCATTCCCATGAGCGCCACCGCTAGATCGCCTGTCTCTCGCCTCGCGAAGCTGCCGCACCAGAATCCCACCGCAATGTTGCCGCGCGCATGCGTGAACGGTCTCACGGTTATGTCCTTCCCAGTGAGATACCGCATCACCGCGCGAACGACGAAGCGCGAACGCGGCTGGTATTCTGGATGCGGCGCCATGGCAACGAGGCGACCCTTCCCGAGGCGGCCGCCGATCGCCGCCGCGCGTCCGGCCATCGCGGGCAAGGTGTTCGTGGAGAACGAGTACACGTTCTGGCAGTCGTACACGGCGAGCGTCTGCAGGTCAGAATCAGGCAGTGCCGTCTCAGGCGCTGGCTCCATCACTGGACCGCCCCAGTAGAGCGTGGAGAACGTCTTATCGTCGAGGCCGAGAAGCTCCTGTCCGCGCGCGGTGAATGCGCAGCGCATGTCGGTGGTATTGCCGCGGTATGGACACGTCTGCGGGCGATATGGGATGACGCCCATGTATTCGATCTTCCCCTTCGACTGTCCCACAAGGTATGCGCCCGCGCAGGTACCGTAGTACGCGCCGCCGCCGCGGATCCACGAGACGACGTTGGTGCGCCCGGCCGCGCCAAGCTCCTTGAATTGGTCCTGCGACCACCCTCCGGGAACGATCAGCAGATCAATATCCTTCAGCGCGCCTGCGGCGACGTCGCCGCCTAGCAGGAACTTCACGTCGTAGTCGGGAGACTCGGCGACGAGGCGCAGCAGCCGAAATAGGCACGCGCCGTTGGATCCGTTGCCAAGCAGAAAGCCGGTGCGCACGGCGCCTGGCCGGCGCGGGAGCGCGGCGGCTGGAGTGGACGGCTGTGGAAGCGGAAGCGCGTGAAGCGCGCGCAGCGCATCGTGCGCGGCGGATGGTCCTTCCACGCGATGAAATCCTGACTTCCCGCCAAGAGACGACAGCACATCTGCTCCGCGTCCCCATGCCACCACATGTCCGCCTGCAGCGAGATAACGCTCGGCTGCGCGCAGGTTTTCAGGCTTTGCGAGATTCTTGAGCCGAGCTGCGTCGGGCGAGTCGCACACCACCACGGCGTCCATTGCGAACGGCGAGGCCACGTCGGTCTTCTGCACGTCCAGCACATCGTCTTTCAGAAGTTCCATTGCGAACGCCGCGCCCTCCACGCCTGGGGACGCAGGAGAGTACCATCCTACGGAAAGCTGTCCCTGTCGTCTGGCGCGCCGCTTGAAGACGATCTTGCGTCCCGTAAGATACCGGATGCCTCCGACGACAAGATACATGTTGCTCAGGTTCGCCTCTGGATGGTCGGAGAACACCCATACGCGTCCTCGCCCATAGGTGCCGGCCACGCAGGAGGCGTATCCTCCCATCGACGGACAGTCCGGATCAATCTTTGTGGTGAGCACGTTGCCGCCGAAGCGCGCCATCACGGTGAAGTCTCCGAGTCGTGGATGGCCTTCGCACGGCGTCATCACTGGTCCGCGGTGGTAGGTGGTGGTGTGATAGCCGGGCGTGATGCCGGCCATCTCATTCGCGCATTTCGCCCACACGGTGCGCATAGTCGCACCGCCGCGCGGAGGAGCCTCCACACGGCGGAACGGAACTATGCCAAGGCCCTTGTACTTTTCCGTCTCCATCATCAGAAGAGCGCCGGCGCACGAGCCAAGATATGCGCCGCCTTCTCGGATGTAGCGCTCAAGAGCCGCGCGGCCGTCCTCGCCGAGCGAAGCGGAGATGTCCACGCTTGAGCCGCCGGACATTAGCAGCACGTCCACACCCGAGAGCCCACCGGCACGCACTGCCGCGCCGTCTAGATACACAGCAGTGCAGTCGGGCGAAAGCATCGCCAGCTGGGAGAAGACGAATATAGATCCACGCGCGCCCACATCCACGAACACGCCGACGCGAAGCGGCTTCGCAGCCTCTGCGGAGGTCATTTCCGCGGCAAGGCCATGCACGACCGCAATCGCCATGGCGACGGCGAGCAAAGTTTTTATCCGTTTCATGCGAATGGCTGCACCATTTACGCCTAAACCATTTTCCCGCAGAGCGCGCTAGCGGCCGGCAGGTACGCGCAGGACCGTTAGCGAGAGCGGCGGCAGCTCGAACGAAAGCCTGTTGCCGGCCGGGAATGCGAGCGTCGTCTCCTTCGGCGCGCACCGCTCGGGCGAAGAAAGGTCGTTGACGGCGAGCTTGTCGCCGGTGAGCGTTAGCACCTTCGCCGTGCCTGCGGCAAGCGGCGAACCGAAGTCGACTATGCAGGCGCGCGGCGCCTCGGCGACGTTCACGCACTTCATGATGTATTCGCCGCGCGGCGCATCGAAGCCGACGACGGTGAAGAAGTCGCCCGGCTTCTCAGGCCCTTCCACGCGCGATGGCAGATGCCGCGTGGGGCGGTTGCAGGAAAAGAGCTGCTGCACGTAGTAGTTGGGCGTGCCGTAGCTCTTCTCGCCGTCGAACCAGATGAGATTCGGCGTCCACTGCGCATGACCTTCGCGCGCGAAGAGCGGCGCATAGCTCGCCATGCGCACGACGTCCGAATTGCGCTCGAAGCCGGTCATCATCGCCGCCTCGCAGAGCGCGCTCCAGAACGTGTTGGGCTTGTCCCTGCCAACGCGGTGGTGGCAG
>JAEEGF011263794.1_pt1 | contig 11796 bp, 10 predicted proteins | sample 9134171 | NCBI WGS metagenome assembly JAEEGF01 (sample SAMN16246542, study PRJNA631951) | gut metagenome | biome: gut microbiome; feature: rumen; material: AP-attached | host: Bos | place: Iran: Karaj | collected 2018-10 | reverse complement strand
TTTATAAACGAAGGTCTTCCCCAAAGCGAACGTTTGGAGAAATTGAACTTGATCGCCATTCAGCAAATGAGGGTGTTGGAGAATTATGAGAACCATAATATGCTTTCGGATTAGCCTGCTGATCGCCATAACATTGCCGTATCCCGAGTGCAACCCCTCGCGGGGTTGTACGACAGGGCGGGAACGAACCGCGCGCCCCACCACCTGCTCAAGCTGGTAGGTGGAGACGCCGAGGGGCTTGTTGACCTATTTCGTCAGCAGGCTGCTGACGAATTGGAATGAAGGAACCGTCCGGGCGCAAGGGAGCTTGCTTGCGGATAGCGCACCCCATTTTCTGCGAAAATTCCCTTTTGAAATTTAACAATTGAAAAATCGAATTGTTAAAATATTTTACAAACGCTTGTTTTCCAGGGCTTGCGAAAATCATACAAAACCCTTGACAAACGGGAGGTTTTGTTGTATATTTGCCATCGGAAGATGGTTGTCTTCAAAGAGGCATGATTTTACATCTTCCACTCAACGAAAATATATCTTCACAATTAAAAAATGAAAACATTATGGCAGAAAAAGAAATAATCCAGATGCAGAATAACGACTATGACGAATTACTGCTAAGGGCTGTGGCCGTAATTGAGAAAACACGCACTGATGTTGCCCGACACATTGCCATTGCGGCCAGTAACACCTATTGGGAGATTGGCAAGCTGCTTTATGAGAAGAAACTCGAAAGCAAGCATGGCAGTCAGGTGGTAAAACGGCAGATGTAAAAGTGCAACGCGCCGTTGCACTTTCGCATCCTCTCTGCCTGCCACACAGGCGAGGTATGCCAACGAGGTGTTCCGCAACGGATATAATCTCGGTTTTCTCGGGGTGACGGAACCGATATTTGAACTTGAGTTGGAACAGAGGCTTGTCGAAAAGATAAAGCTGTTCCTGCTTGAACTGGGAAAGGGTTTCACCTTCATTGGCAACCAACACACAGTGGAGTACAACGGAAAGGAAAGCCGTGTAGATATGCTCTTCTTTCACAGGAGACTGCGCTGTCTGGTGGCCGTTGACTTGAAGATAGGCGAGTTCAAACCCGAATACGCGGGCAAGATGAACTACTACCTTTCCCTGCTCGACCGCATAGAACGTCAGGATGGCGAAAACCCCTCCATCGGCATCATACTCTGCGCAGAAAAGGACCACCTTGACGTGGAACTGGCACTCGAAGGCATCACTAAGCCTATCGGTGTGGCCGTTTATCAACTTATCATCCCCAAGGAGGAACTGAAAAAGACCATTGTCGCCGAAATACAAGCTTTTAACCAAGAACTGAAAAATGAAAATGGCAACAACAAAGTATGAGGACAGCGGCACTCAATGAGGTTGTTTGGAAGTGAATGGATTTAATCCGTTTTTCCCACTTTGTTCCAATTTTCTCACCCTACATTCCATCACGAACTGCTCTCGCTGTGGCGGAGACCTTTCAGGTTGTTGAATTCGTTGTTCATATTTCTTGGATTATTGGGTTATTTTACGTTTATGGTTATTAGACATTGGCCGTTAGCCGTTGGCTTTTGGCTTTTAGCTTTTAGCTGAAGAAACAGGTTGGCAAGTTATTCGATGAGTTCCTCCGGACATTCGTACATAACCTTAGCATGGTTGGTGCGGATGAGTTGGCTGTCGAGACGGCAGCCTGTGGCGGAGTCGATAATGTCCCGATAGACCTCGCCGTTGCGATAGACGACCCCGTCTTCACGGGTGAAGCGTTCATTCTCGATATGGATATGGAAGGTGTGGGGTTGGGGTTCCGCCGCGCGGAGTTCGCCGCACAGATATTCGTCATCCACCCATAACCGTAGTTGGTAGGTGTTGTCCGAGTCGTTCCTCACCCGGTAATCGAGGTAGTTGTACGAGATGCTGGTGCCGGTGCCGAACGGAATTTGCCGACCGAAGTCGGAATACCGCAGCAAGAAAAATGTAACATGCCGAAATCAAGAGGGTGAGAATTATTGTGCTATCGCCCTCCCCAGCGCTTCCGCTTCCTTCATCGCTTTCGTGCCCCGAACGCCACCCTTCTCTTTTGCGCCGCGCACGAGTACGTGGCCCATATCTTCAATGTGGAAATAATTGATACAAAGCTGGTATTGGGTGAGGATGCTGTCGAAGAGCTCGGGCAGGGAGGCGGCACCGACCAAAAGGAGGGCGGCCTTCCGAATGTGGAAGGTGTCGCGGATGGGGTTGTGACAGCGGTCGACGAGCGCCTTTAGCTGCGCACTCAAACCGTAGAAATAGACTGGCGAGGCGATGACGAGCATATCGGCATTTGCCAACTTGCTGTATATAACAGGCATATCGTCCTTTTGCACGCAAGCGTTACCCACGCTCGAGAAGCACGCGTTGCACCCCATGCATGGGTTCACTTTGTAATTGTGCACCGAAACAACTTCTACATGGTGCTTTTCTGAAGCCCCTTTGGCGAAAGCTTCCACAAGCAGGTCGGTGTTTCCGTTATTGCGCGGACTGCCGGATAAAATCAGGATGTTCATATTTAGATTATAAAATTTACAAATGATAAAACACAGCTATCCCACGCAACCTAGTTCCACTTCTCTCCTTTCCTCTGCTCCAACTCCCTCGCAGTGCGCTCCACCACCTGCTCAAGCTGGTAGGTGGAGACGCCAAGGGGCTTGTTGATGCCTTTCAACGACCATTCCACCACAGTCTTGTCCGTTGATTTGCAGATGATCAGTCCCACGGTGGGGTTGTCGCCCTCGGCACGCAGCAACTCGTCAACGGCGGTGACGTAGAAGTTCAGCTTGCCGGCAAACTCGGGGATGAACTTCACCACCTTCAACTCGACGACTACATAGCGGTGCTGGGGTATGTGATAGAACAACAAATCGGGGAAGAAGGTCTGCCCACCCGGCATTTGCAGCTCCATCTGACGCCCCACATACGAGAAACCCTTGCCCAACTCCAATAGGAACTGCGTGACCTTTGACACAAGCGCATCTTCCAAATCGTGCTCATCATATTTCTCGTTCATCGAAAGGAATTCGAAATGGTAGGGGTCTTTCAACAGTTCTTTGGCCAACTGGCTCTCTGTGGCGGGCAAAGTGTTTGCAAAGTTGGTGATCGCCACACCTTGGGATTGATACAGATGTTTGTCAATATTAGCATTAAGTGCCAGACGAGACCAACCTCTATCCACAACCTGCTGAACATAGAATAATGCTTCTTCTAATGTCTCGCATCTGGAGACAACATCAATATGTTGTCCCCAAGGCACTTGGCCAAAAAACTCAGGCATTTCTAATTGGCCAACGACTCGTTGGCCTTTTTTATCGCCTTCTAATTGGTCAGCGGCTTGCTGGCCTTTTTCAAAGGCTTCAAATTCGTCACCAGCTTGGTGACTAATTTGGCCAACGGGTCGTTGGCCTTTTGTAACTCTTTCATAATAAAACGAATACCATTGCTTCATATATTTCACATTGGAATATGAGAAGCCTGTTTCATTGGGGAATGCTTGTCGCATATCGAGGGCAAATTGCTTTACCACGCCAGCTCCCCAACGCTCTTCAGCACGCAGTGCCACCAAGTCACGACCTACGCTCCAATAAAATTCAAGCATGGCGGTGTTTACTCGAACTGCGGCTTTCAATTGGCTTTGGCGGAAACGCTGCTTGATGTCAGCCATCCATTGCACATAGCCCTCGTCGGCAGTCATCTTATCACGGGATACAAATGTCGGTTTTTTATTCATTTTGTTATAGGTTTAGTGAGCTGCAAAAATACATTTTTTTGCAAATACACAGATAGTTTATTTACAATTCAAACCGCCCTTGTTCTTATGAAATGTCCTTCCTGAACGGCTGCAAAGGTCGCAACAACGGCTATAATGAACATTGGCACGACAGATTCCAGAAACACGGTCAATGGAACTCCGACGAAAAGGATGACTCGATTCTCCATTGCTCCTAATCCACTTTCTCCAGTTCGGGCAGGATGACGGTATCGGAGGCTGCTGTTCCATTATGAAGAAACATACAATAATAAATGGGCAGGTAGGTGACACCCTTCTTTTTTTGCACCGCCCTTTCATTTGAGAACACGATAGCCCGATGTATGCCGTAGTCGGGAGCATTCAGAAATTTGGTCAGGGCGCTGTGCTCTGTGTAATCTTTCCCCGATTTGATCTCCAACGGCAGCACCTCAAGACGCTCGTAATCGTCTATAAGAAAATCCACTTCTCCTTTTTGTTTGTTATCGTAGTAGTGAAGGTTAAAACCGTGAGCTTGCAACTCTTGCGCCACCACCAATTCATATACCGTTCCCAAGTTGATGCTCCTGATGTTTTGCAACACCGCATTCACGTTGAGTCCGTATAGCAAATGGGTCAGCAACCCCACATCGTTCAGGTAGAGTTTGAACAGACGTTTCTGTTCCGATTCAATCAAAGGGAAGTGGGGGTTACTGATGGCTGAAACCATCAATGCCACTCCAGAATTCGCCAGATACTCAAATTCGTCGGCGTAATCTGAAAAGTCCTTGCCTTTTTTGTCTTCAATCTGCTTATAAACAATCCGTTTCTTTTTGTTTTCCAATGCACTGGGAATCAGATCGTAGATGCGCCGGATTTTCAATTTATGCTCCGCATCATATTGTGATGAATCAATGCGGTAGAGTTCGTGGATATCGTTGTGTACCGATCGCACACGCGTTATATTCCTGTCTTCCAGATATTTGTTGATAGCCTCCGGAAGTCCTCCAATAAGCAAGTAGTATTGGAATCGTTTTAGCAACAGGGTATGCGTGTTTTCATCAAGAGCCTCCTCTTTCAGATAAGAATTGTGAATTTGGTCAATCCACTCCGTACTAATGCCTGTTGCCCACAGGAACTCTTCAAAATCAAGCGGGTACATCTGCTTGATTTCCACGCTGCCGAGCGGCACAGAGGGCGTCTGTGCCAAGGCCACCCCTAACTGCGAACCGCTGGCAATGAAACGATACTTCCCTTCCTGGTTAAGAAATTTGAGCATAGTCAGCAGATGCGGGTAACTCTGTATCTCATCCAAAAAAATCAAAGTATCGGATTTGTTACCCAAAGGTTTTGAGTAATAGTTGCTTAGTCGAATGTATAAATCATTGGTAGTATGAACTGAAGCGAACACCTGCTCGCCTTCTTTGTCCTCTTTAAGATTAATTTCAACGAAATGAGTGTATAGCTTGGTCCCCACATAGCGAATCAGATACGATTTCCCAATCTGACGGGCACCGTTCACCAATAAGATTTTGTCCTGCTCTTCTTTCAGGAAGTGCTCAAGATATTGGGTGAATTTGCGTTTCAACATAGCCGTGATATTTTTACGGCTGCAAAGATACTATAATTCTGTGAAATACAATAAAAAAATCACTTATTCCATAAAATCATTATTGCATTTTGTCACTTATTCCATTTTTAACAACATAAAAATTACCACTTATTCCGTTTTTCTACACAAAATTCACGACCGCGAAAACCAGATGGCACACCGCAAAAACCGTAGCAAACAAGATGGCCGGGAGGTTCTTCCGGTCGGCGGCAAAAAAGATGAACGCCAAACAGGGCGGGAGGGTCAGCAGGAAGAGGAGCAAACCCCACGGGTCGAAGCCGAAACGGTATTGTTTTAGCGGTTTCATAGTGTTTGAGAATCATAAAGTTGTGGTTCAATCGGTGAAGCAGACGCTTGCACCATATAGCGGCATGTTGGTCATCCTTTCCTGTTCACGGTAAGGACTCATCGAAAAACGGACGGCTGTTAAATCTTTATGTTTTTGCAAAATGGTCTTCAAGGATTTCGATTGAAGATTTTCCTCAGCCTTCACTTCAACAGGCACAATCTGCGTGCCGTATTGAACAACGAAATCAATCTCGAGACGACTATTTTCGCGACTGTAGTAGAAAGGCAACCTTCCTGTTCCCGCCACTAATTGAGTACATACATAGTTCTCCGTAAACATACCTTTCCCTTCCCCCATATTGTTGGGCATCAGAAGCAGTTCGGCAGGAGTGCCGGCCAAGGCGCCTAACAGTCCAACATCCAAAAGGTATAATTTGAATGTGGAAATATCCTCGTACAGGTTCAAGGGCATCGCAGGGGTGGACACACGCGGTACACGGAGAACTAGCCCAGCATCAACAAGCCATTGTATGGCAAGCTCGAAATCCTTGGCGCGCCCTCCTTCACGCACAACACCATAGATGAATTTTTTGTTTTCCTTGGAAAGTTGTGATGGCATGGATCGCCAAACCTGCGAAATCCTCTTTATTTCAGTGGGAGTGGTGTGTTTTGCCATATCGTTGGCGTATGCGGATAGTATTTCGTCCTGTGCCTTTCTAACGATATTGGCATCGTTTGTTTCTCTGAAAAGGGAAACCACACCAGGCATTCCCCCAACAAAATAATATTCGCGCAAAAGTTGAATCAATACAGTATGTGTTCCTCGGAGAGTGTCCCAATCCCTTTTTCGCAAAAGATCAGCTAAAAGATCTTTTCCTTTGGCTCTCAAAAACTCATCAAAAGTCATCGGATACATTTTAATGATGTTCACTTTGCCGACGGGAAATGACTCCCCGTGTCGCATCGTGACCCCTAACAAGGAACCTGCAACGCATACGTGCTGTTCTGGTGCATTTTCGCAGAAATACTTGAGAGAAGAGAGACCTCGCCGCAGTTCCTGCACTTCATCGAGGATTATCAATGTTTCTCCAGGTATAATGGTCTCTCCCGTAATTGCGCTGATACTGAGCAAAATTCGATCTATATCATAATCCTCTGTGAACAAATCCTTTACACGTTCGTTGTGGTCGCAGTTGATATATGCTACATTTTTATAGAAAGATTGGCCAAAGTACTTTAATATATACGTTTTGCCTACCTGTCGTGCACCCAACAGAAGCAAGGGCTTCCTATATGGTGACATTTTCCAATTGATCAGCTCATTTATAACATTTCTATACATACTGATGATTTTATCTAGCTGCAAAAATACAAAAAAATGAACGACTATCTTAAACCATAACACATTTTTATGAGCGACTTTCTTGTTAAAAACACAATTTTATGTAACATATTGAATAGCAATGAAATACAATAAAATCTACATCTTTATATACTTCGGGAACGCCTCGTTCCGCATAATCCCCCACATCTTGTCGATATAGGAGAGGGTGTAGAACTGTTCGTAGTAATGGTAGTAAAACGGGTAAATAGCGACGTGGTTGGCTCCGTTTCTGAAAGCAACATCCACATTCGATTTGACTTCTTCGTAAGTTTGGTTGGGCAATGCAAATATAAAATCCGTCGAAACAGTCTCAAACGCAACCTTGTCAACGGCTTCTTTCAATTTGGCAGGATCCACCTGCTTTCGTCCTAAGACAATTTGGAATTTTTCTGAAAAAGACTGGATTCCGATACTGATTTTCGTAACGCCCGCCGCCTTAAGTTTCCATAGTGTCTCGACTGTCTCGTTTTCGGGATGCAGTTCCACGCCAACACCTTCTGTAACAATAAAATATTCGTTAATTACCTCTATGATTTCGCCGATTCTGTCCGCTACCAACGCCGGAGTCCCTCCTCCGAAGTACAGACTGGTTGTTTCTTTTTTGCGTTCATGTTGACCGCGTGATTTTTAGTCACCCTTGAAAAGCAGCTGCCCCCTCCAGAAGTCGAAGCCGAAAAGAAATTTTGCAGTTTCATTTTAGTGCTCTTCATGATTGATTTCAAAACCATCGCCAAATGATCGTTTAAGCCATAGTTGTAAAAACGGATCCGCCACCTGATACGTTTTTTTCCCTTTTTCATTGAGTGAAAAGGTGAGCAAGTCATCTTGTAACAGCTGCTTCACCGCAGACTGTACCGAACTGGCGGACTGTAGTTTGTGCTTTCGAATAAATGCATTGGACGTGAGACTGTCCACCTTTCCATCAATAGCGATGGCCACTAAAAGTTCCTTGGGACGTTCGGTGAGATGCGACAGGATGTTCTGGAAATCCCGCTCTTTGTCATCCAAAATTTCATCTACCGTTAGTTGCAGTGTTTCTCTCGTGCATGCCTTGCCTTTTTTTGTCAAGTCGAAGGCCACATTGAAGGTCTTTTGGAGGCAAAAGGTATTGCCAGCATACAAGTCATACACGCTTCCCGCATCTTCTTCACTGATGGTTTTCTGGAACTTTTGGAAATTGTTTATGACAAATTCCACATATTTTTCCTTCAAAATAGGGTTGAGATTCAATGTTGAGGTGCTGTTGTAAAACGGACGACCATAGGAGGCAAACATCTCGGCTAACAGATGGCGTTCGGAACCTGCAAAAATGAAATCGCAGTTGGAAAGATGCTGGATGTGTCCCCGCAAAATGGCCTCTATGTTTTTTTCTGGATATTTGGCGATCTGCTGAAACTCATCAATGGCTACAAGACATCGTTTGTCGGCATTCTCCATCAGTGTAAATATTTCATTTAGCGTCACTTCCGGTTCATTGATTGCACCGAGTGAGAACGTGAATTTCGGCAATCCAGTTGTGGGGTCATAGCCCCAACCCGCCTGCAACGACTTCAATGTCTGCACGAAAGCCGACGTGAATTTGCTGCCTAGAGGTTTAAGCGTCTCAAAAATCTGGCGACTCAGCAAGTAAGTGAAATCCCTTAGCGAGGAAGTTTCCAAAATATCCACAAAGAATGTGTAATAGCGTTCTGCGACAATCGGTTGGTCGAAACAGTGCTGAATCAGCCCCGTCTTTCCCAACCTGCGACTGGACATTACCACGACATCGTTGCCGTTTATCAGTTCGCGGGTGAGTTTTTCCGTTTCAACTACTCGGTCGCAGAAGTATTCATCAGGGATTCGTCCCTTTACCACAAATGGATTGTGTATAACATTCATTTTCAGAGAACTATTAAAAACAACGGTGCAAAAATACAAAAATTATGCTAATAGAATTATTCTAGTAGCATAAATTTGTAAAACACAATCATATTCTCTGTCCATAGTGGGGAACCGGAGGTTATTCATTTGTGGCTGTATCGCGCCGCCATCTCTTTCGCCTCTTTCAGAAGTTGTTGACGCAGCCAGAGAGGCTTCAGCACCTCCACACCGGAGCCCATGGCCCGCAAGGCACCGATGAAGTCGGGGGTGGGCACCAGGCACAACTCAAAATGGAGAGGTTCGGTCTCCTTTTGGGAGTGGTGCAGCGGCAGTGACCGCAAATATTGGGCTCGCAATTCGGTGGTTTTCAGCAATACCATTTCGATGTCGCCGTCTGTGAGTATCATGCCGAAGAAAGGGTAGAAATGCGACTGGGCGGAGAAATCAGCAGGCAGGGTGAAGGGGGTGTCGGTCAGTTGTACCGTTTTCATGCGGTCGAGGGCATAGAGGTGCAGTTGGGTGTGGAAGTCGGTGTGGGCCAGCACATACCAGCGGCGGCCGAAGTAGCGCAGTGCGAAAGGTTCGATTTCGAATTCGCGGGGCGACAGCATCTCAAAGCTCTGGTAGGTGATGACGATGCGGTGGTTTTCGCGCATGGCAGCGGTGATTTCCGGCAGGAAGCGGTTGCTGGCGGGCGGGGTCTCTTCAAGGAGAATTCGGTCGCTCAGATCGCTATTCTCGCTCACCAGCCGATTCACTGCGAAGGCGGAGAGCAGGAAGTCGCGGGTGCTTTTGTTGCGCACAACCCCTTCATTGTCAATGTAATATTTGTCGTTCAGACGGCTGTATTTGATGTTGATATCGAACAGACTGGCGATGGTCTCTTTCATGCGGATGAAGGTGCGTCGCGGGATCCCTTCACAATCAGGGTTCTCGTTGAGTCCTGAATTTCTCCATCGTCTGTTGATCTCTTCCAGAGAGAGGCCTTTGCTGTACGACAGCAGTTCCACCAGCCAGATGTATCGGTTGAACAGTGCAGTCGGGGTCATGATTATTTCCAATAACGGGTTTGGAGATATTCTAACAGTTCTTTGTAGTCATCGTTCCCTTTCAAGGGGGAGAGAAGTTCTTGGGGGTCGATGATTCGGAACTTAGCCTCTTTTGTAAGCAACGGCATAAATTCTGTTTCAACGGCTTTACGTAACTCCGTGTTCTTTGTAGGAATAATGTTTATATGGAAGAAGTCTTTAGCGTAACCATGCTCAATTATTTGTTCACATAATAATGTTTGGCGCATTAGTTCGTAATTTGGCTCAATAAAGTAAGCAGAATGAGCAATTCCGTCATCGGGAATTTGTAAACGTTTAGACGACTCAATATGATGCTTGTATCGTTTCAACCGTTCTCGATTAGTTTTATCCTCTCTATCGTATCTTTCCGTAAACTTCCACTCTATTGGAATAAGCCATTTTGCACCATCTTTTTCTGCAAGTATCATTGCATCAATTGAGGTACACATAGTGCCACGTTTTGCTCCTGAATCGTTTTCCATCAACCACTCGTCATTGTGAAAAGCAAATTCAAATGAGATATAACTTTCTGGATCATCATCAATAAGAGAAGGAAGAATATGATCGAAATGTAAACCAGTTGCTTTTTCAATGATAAGTTTCACAACATTTTTGTCAGTTCTTAAAGCAAATAGATGATTAAGACAATTTATCTGCGACGAGACTAAATGACCTGTGGGCTCATCGGATTTGTTTAGACATTGCCACCATGCGATATCATATTTTTTGAAATACTCAATTGCTCCTGTTGCATCTTTTGCTCCTTTTTGAATACAATGATATAAGTTGTAAGCATTGTATTGGGACTTTAATATATAGTCATACCACTGGCGATTTTTCTTTGAATAACCTATATCTTGTGCATTATTAAAAAAGGATGTACGATATTCCTTTAATATCGCTGCCTGTTTCTTTTTCTCACATTCGAGATAATCAAATTTCATATTAGGGTATTTTGGGGTAATAGAAAAAATTTGATTTGCAAATAGTCCGTATCCCATTAGAGATGACTTTATAAACTTGCATTCATCCATCCCGATAAATTCAATTTCAAGTGCGCGACTTTTGTCTTTTAAATTAGCAAGCAGACATATAAAATCTATTTCAGGAGTCTTCAATTGCAAGTCAGAACTGCAAGTGATATTTTTCATCTTTTCATTCGCGTGTATTAACTCGAGCTCACATTTCTGCTTAAAAATCATCAACATATCTTGACAAAACGTATCTAATTTATGAGACTTTTGCTTCTTTTCAATAAACGTATTAAAATCCTTTTGATGTTTGCGTAAACCAGGGCATTTTTTGCTTGTTCTTATCGTGCTATATCCTTGTTTCACTTCAATTATTGCCAAAGAGACTTCGTCTTTTTTTCTTGCCTGCCCATTAGAATCCCACCTCACTGCTATAAGGTCAAAACGAGTTTTATCCTTATCTCCTCCTTCAGTATACTCCATATCAACGATGAAATAATCTGTATCTTGCGAATTTGGAGAGTAGTTATTTTCTTTAACAACAAGTTGCTGGATTTCTTTTTCTCCCAAATGATTTTTGGGACTCAAATGAATATATCTATCAATGACATGTTTCGCCTCAGGAATGTATTCGTCAAATTGTTCAGCATCTTTATGCTTCTGATCATATCTATTTTTGCCTTCAAGGAGATATTCTTCAGTAACACCTTTCCAATTATATGTACCATCGGAATTGTCTTCTACAGTAAGAAGTGCCCCACCGCGATAATACAATGTGAAAGAGTTTCCTCTAAACTCCATATCTAGAGTGTCATCAGCTTTTACATATTCCAACAAAGCGTGGAGTTTACTTTTTTCATCTT
>JAEEGF010975183.1_pt1 | contig 11796 bp, 15 predicted proteins | sample 9134171 | NCBI WGS metagenome assembly JAEEGF01 (sample SAMN16246542, study PRJNA631951) | gut metagenome | biome: gut microbiome; feature: rumen; material: AP-attached | host: Bos | place: Iran: Karaj | collected 2018-10 | reverse complement strand
AGCATCGGCTTGTAATGCTGATTAGCAACAGAAGGTTTTTCGGCGACGAGTAAAATCATAATTACCGAAAAGATATAAAATTTTTGAGTTTTTAAAGGGTTTTATATTAGTTAATCACGGAAACACGAAAAAAGGAATTATCAAACCAAACAAGGCAAATGGCAAAATTGGAACAACTCCAATTGCAGCAAAAATCTTCCAAGCCTTATTGGGAAGATTCTTATATTTCAACGAAAATAAATCTAGAAACAGCAAAATAGCCGATGCCAGCATCATTAAAGAAAACAACGGTGCTAAAGTGTAACGCATCTTGTCAAACGGATCAAGGCTATAGTCTTCAAAAATCAAGGACACTGGCGCGTAATGAACGGCCAAGCACACTGCAGAAATAAAGGCAGTTAAAGTAAATAGTTTATCTATCAGTTTCTTGACCAATTGAATCACTCCCAAACGCAATGAGTTGAAATAATGTCTTTCGAATTTCCTTTCTGAAGTACAATTTTATCGCTGAACGGGCTTGGCTCTATTGTGAAACCATCAAATGGTTCATCATTTTCATCATAAATAATGACGATAGAATCTTTTCGATCATCGATTCCAATACTTGTTCTCCGAAGAACATCAAAGTTTCCAATTGCACCATCTCCTATACGCTCAAACCTGTAAGTCAAAATATTTTTTAAACCATTATCATCATCCTGATATTGAAGATGCCAAACAAAAAACGCTTTGGAATCAACAAAGAAGTAATACCCAAAGGATTCGATCACATTATCCAGTTTTAGAAAAAGCTTCTTGCCATCCAATTCACATTGCTTTGCCCCTTTATTTTTATAAGAATACCCCGGATATTTATTCTCATAAATTGGATAAGTCCACCCCGGTAGTGGATTAAATGTACACGAGTGAACAAAAAAACAAATACGAAAGAAAGATTATGGTAAATGCGATTTTCGCCCACAAATCATTCTTTTTTAAAAATTGAACCGCTTGAGAGACTTTTGTTTTAATTATTTGCATACAACAGATAGAATATACAAAATCTGAGCTTTTTTTGTGTTTTATCTCCGATTGAAATCCCATCTATAAAGTAAAATACCAGAACCGTTATCATAAGACCACTCTTTCGTTTCTGAATAATACGTATAATTTTCGTCAAAACCAAGCCCGAAGTAAACCATATATTTATTGCTGTCGATTTTTACGTAAAAAGGCCCAATGCCTTGTTCATCCCCTATTCCTAATTCAGCTTGGTCCTGAGGGAGTCTGTTATGTGTCGTTCGGTAATTTTCAATGGCTGTAATCACGCACTCGCCATCTTCCCGATATTTAGCTTCTTCTTTTTTAGCCATCCAATAGAATGACAAACATAAAAAAGCAAGACAAATAACTAGAATGCCTGCAATTTTAAGAATTTTTGAAACGTGTCTCATGGTTTGTATATTCCATTTTGGGCTAGTTCAATAGATACAGTGTATAATTTACGACAAGAAAACTTTATTCGCGTATGCCAAAAAGAACGCGGTAGGGAATGGTCTTGGAATGGAGTCGTCCCTTAACATCATGGTATTTCTCTTTATTCGATAACGTGGAATACGGTTTTCTTCTGTGGAACCCAGCTTTTGTGGTTTGCTTACCGAATAATACGGAACTTAAAACAAGATAATTAATTTTATCTTCGTAAGAATCTCCGATATCAAAGGTTCTCTGACTAAAAATCAACGTATCGCCTTTAAATGCATAGCTGATATCAGACGAAGATTGAACCCATTCGTTTTTATCTGAATTATAATAGTACCGCAAGCAGTGATTTTCCTTTTCAGGATTATCAATCAGAAATGATCTTGACGTATCTGGATAAGCTACCGTATCTGGATAACCGCTATAAGAATCCTGATAATAATGCAAGGTGTCATTACTTATATGCATTTTCATTGTAGTTAAATGAGCCCGTTTATAGTCTCCATACAACACATGCGATATAACTAAAGTATCACCAGAATAATCTATCGTTCCCTCCTCATATTTTTTCCCATCAGAATATGAGACCAAGCTCCCCTGAGAAACTTCTTCTTTATACAAAGCATAAGTACCGGAATCTTTATAGAGTGTTGCGTTATTTTCCGGCCATCGACCATCAACACGCACGGCTGAATCTATCACATATTCATTTGCTGAGTTGTTCCAAGAGAAATACAAAACTTCATCCCAAAGCACACGGTCTCCACTGTAATGTTGATTGCTTTCCTTGACCGTTGTATAAATATGATTAAAAAAATTGGCAGCAGGTCTAGCCTTCATGTATATCTGTGCGCAGTTCTCGGCAAACGCAAAAGAAACAATACTTAAAAAGGCTGCAACAAAATGTCTCATAGAGTTTCTCCTTTTTTTTCACTATCCCCTGAAATTGGATTGAAACTTTTTGGGGGTGCATATGATAAATCAAATGTACAAAATTAGGGTTGAATTCGATTTGTATCACAAGGATTACTCTTGACAGAGTCTTTGAAATGGCTCTGTCAAGCTTGGCCGTATGATTGCGAATCTGCTGTGGTTATACTACGGCGGTCAAAATGGCAATCCTATAGCGGCAAACTCTAGAATGGAATCCAGGGAATATTCCACTGAAAATTAAGTCCCCAACCGCCTGTATGCATGGTGTCGTCTGTGCCAGGATTGGCATGCCAATCACAAATCAGAACTTGATAATTGGCAACTACTGAAATCTGCAGTTGGTCTGTTATGCGATATCCTAGTCGATATCCATATTTAAAGTTTGTTTGTTGCTGAATGGATCCATCTTCCATATCTTCAACTAGTGCTGGATTAAAATTATTTTTTGAAAAAACATATCCAAAACCAACATAGACTTCAAACATAATTCGCTTTATCGTCACGGACCAAACTAATGGCTTGACGTAAAAATCCCATGCGGACACGCTCACATCGCCATCGGAATGGGAGTAACCAAAACGGCTAATTCCTACGGCAAGAGTATAGTCCACCATATTCTCCGGTTCGTTGAACACGCCAAATTCAGCGGCGAAGCCTAGTATTCCACCGGGCTTGTAAACATAATTTTCGGTTTGAAGGCGACTGTCCTTGAAATCGATATCTAAGAAGGCCGCGCTAGCAAAACTACAAATAAAAAGGACGAGTATTAAAACCCTTTGCATATATCCCATCCTTTTGTAGAATAGACTTCTTCGGAATCATAATACGTAACAGATATTTTTCTAAAAGCGCCGTCTCTCGAAAACGTGCCTTCATTGAGTTTTGAAACGCCGAACATTATAAAACTTCCATTATAATAAGTCGGTTTGTCTGTGTTTATACTAACCGGAAATTTTGTTATAATGTTACTATGGAAAACACCGTCATTTGCCGGCTCCAAAAAAGACACCGGGAACGTTTCCCTATAAACCGTTTCCTCAGAATCCCATATGGTGTGTGTTTCCTTATTATCGCTATAAGTTATTGTCTCGTTTCTAAGAGTATAAGGGATGGTATCCTCGACAAATTGGCCTGTGGTATCGTAAGTCAAAGCGAAGCCGCGTACAACGACCGTTGCAAAATCTCCATCAAAGCAGACTTCCTTACAAAGAATTCGGTCATAACGTTTTTCACGTCCCATGGCTGGATACCCGTCTTCTACATTAGGGAGTTTTTTGTCAATATAGGTATCCTTATTGATGAGTTCGCTATAATAGCATCCCTGAACATCTTCGGACGTCACCTGCTCCGGCGCATCAGACGAATCATGAGCGATATAGGGGCACCCCTGCAAACACAGAGCACTCAGAACAAGTAATAATTTAAAGCGATATTTTGTCATGATTGCAAATTTAGAATTCCTTTAATGATGTGGAGAATCTTCAAAAATTCTGCTGATAGAAATATTTACGCAACTATTCAAAAAAGAACTTGACAGAGCCAAAATCTTTGTACAGTCAATCCTTCACGCAGCGGATCGAGTTTCCAAAGCCCCGTCCCCTATAATTAAAATAAGGAGCATTATCAGCATCGACCAAATTCATCTCGCAAAGTTCCTTGTTCGCATTTTCCGTAGAACCCCAAAAGCTAGTACCGACAGTCTCTTCAGAGAATCCTTCATCATCCCCCGTGGTTCCCCCATCGAACCAAGTACCGGCAGGGAGCGCAGAAAACCCAAAAGCGTCCGTACCGTTGCCACTGTCAAACCAGCCATCTGTCGACTTGAGCATTTTGCACGCGGTCAGTTGGCCTCCGACAACAGCAAGCAGCGTTTCTATCTCGGTCTTTGTAGGCAGATGCCAGCCCTCGGGGCATATGCCGCGCACAGGGTATGTCGGCGAGCATTCCGTTCTGTAACCGCACCCCTTGCCATTTGTGCTCCACTCGCCTACGCTGTCCATTGCGGCAGCCCAGGTGTAAAGGCGACCGTACTTTGTGCAGTTTGAAGCGTCGTTTTTATAGCACCAACTGGTGGAATCGGACTTATAGTCTTCATTTTTGTATGGAACGCCAGTGTATGCGTAGTTCAGGTTCTCGGCCATCCACGTCTGCTTTCCAATGACGACGGTCTTGTACGTTTGGCCATCGCGATCATCTACCAACTCGCCATATTCGCAGTTGTCTTCCGTTTCCGTTTTGCACGGAGTCGCCAAAGCGACCGAACTGTTGGACTTGCCCGAAGAGGACGAATCGCCCGAAGGCCGCGATGCAAAGTCGCTATCGTTATCGCCACAAGCGGCAAACATCACGGGCGCAAGCAGCAAAGACAAAACTTTCAGGTTACGCATTATTCCTCCTTTGACGCTGCAGTCATAATCACCGCCATTATGAATGGCAACTTTTTAGACATGTTTTAAATATATGATTTTTTTGTCTTCATGAAAATCATGGCTCTGTCAAGCTTGGCCGTATGTTTGCGAACTTGCTGTGGTTATGCTGCGGTGTCATAGGTTTCACTTGACAAGCTAATAAGCATTAGCTATTTTAGCTAACATACATTAGCCGCAAAAGGTCGAAATGAAAGGCGCCAAGTCCACAAAAGAAAAAATTCTAGAAACAGCACTAACGCTGTTTGCCGAAAATGGATACGACGGCACCAGCGTGGAGCAAATCGCTCAAGATGTCGGCATCAAGGCTCCATCACTTTACAAGCACTTCAAAGGCAAAGAGGACATCTTAAACTCGCTGATCGACATCGCCGAAGCGCGTTACGAGGAATCGTTCGGCTCCGTGAAAAAAGTCGGCACAATCCCCGAAAATGTTGACGGATTCATCCGCGTGACAATGAAGAAAGTCCGCTTCACGATGACCGACCCGATTATTAAGAAAATGCGCATTTTCCTGGTGCAGGAACAGTTTCGCAGCGAACGCCTCGCCGAAATCACGACAAGGCATCAAGTGGACGGACTTCTGCAAATGTACCAAAAAATTCTCGAAACGCTGATGGCTGCAGGCATAATCGTCAAGGATGACCCGGAAATGCTTGCGACAGAAATCACCGCGCCCGTAGCACTCTGGATTTCCAAGGTCGATCGCCAGCCAAAATGCGAAAAAGAAGCTCTCAAATTCATCGAGAAGCACTTACAACATTTTTTCAAGACATACGCAAATGGAAACAGATAGATTTTTACTGCGCCCGTGGCGCGAAAGCGATGCAGAAACTTTGTTCAAGTACGCATCCGATCCAGATGTCGGTCCGCGTGCCGGCTGGGAGCCGCACAAAAACGTAGAAGAAAGCCTGCAAATAATCCGCACGATATTCGGCGGTGATCACATGTGGGCCATAGAGCTGAAAGAGACGGGAGAACCCATCGGCTGTATCGGTTACCTGCTCAAAGGCGAAAGCAACATCGACATCGGCGAGAACGAAGCTGAAGCCGGTTACTGGATTGCAAAGCCTTACTGGAACAAAGGAATTTGTACTGAAGCATTGAAGTTGATGATAGACTATTGTTTCAATGAAAAGCACATTGATGTTCTCTGGAGCGATTTTTTCATTGACAACCCCGCCTCTGGCCGCGTCATGGAAAAATGCGGGTTTCGCGAAACTGGCGAAATGCGTTACTGCGAAAACCTTTATGGCGGCAGCAAGCGCCCCGTGAAAGTGATGAAACTGGAAGCAAAATTTTTAAACAAAACCCCTTGACTCGTCCCTTAGGGCAGACCTTATATTTTAAACAGATTCGAATCCAAACCAAAATCGTACGATGACAAACTACAAAACCAAACTTAAAATCGGAGAGTTCTCGCAGTTGATGCAAGTTACTGTAAAGACTTTGCGTCACTACGAACAGAAAGGTCTGCTATTGCCCCACGACGTGGACAACCTGACGGGTTACCGTTACTACAGTATCGATCAGATGCAAAAGTTGAAAAGCATCCGCGAATTGCAAAATCTCGGATTCTCGCTGGACGAAATCAAGGAGCTGTACGAAGACGATTCGCACACGCCGAGCATCCACCAGATGGAAGAGAAAATCAAGGAAACGGAAACGCAACTGAAACGTTTGATTGCCCGCCGCGACCAACTGCTCAACTGGAAGAATTCTCTAAAGGAAATGAATACAATGGATAAATTCAGCATCCAGTCTCTGCCGGAAATCATCGTGGCAAGTCATCGGGAAATCATCCCCAACTTCGAAGCGCTGGGCCCTATGTGCTACGAAAAAATCGGCCCTGAAATGAAACGTCTCGGTTGCAAGTGTCCCAAACCCGAATACTGCTTTACTGTCGAACACAACAAGGAATACACCCCGACAGATGTCGATATCGAATACTGCGAACAAGTTACAGAAACAGGCTCCGACAGCGATATCATCAAGTTCAAGTGCATTCCGGCAGTGCCCAAAGCACTCTGCATGAAGCACATCGGCCCTTACGAACGTTTCTACGAGTCGTTCATCGAAGCGTTCCGCTACATCGAAGAAAAGGGCTACAAAATCGCGGGAAAGCCCCGCACCAGCTACATCGACGGAGCCTGGAACCAAGAAGACCCTGAAAAATGGCTCTCGGTCATCCAGATTCCCATAGAATAAACTTTATCCACAGTCTGCCCCATCTTGGGGCGGACAGCAAATTTATTAAGGTGACCAAAGTTCATTATGGCAAAAGAAATCGATCCAAAAAGCACAACAAGAGCTAAGGCATTTGAGTTTTGGATGCAGGCTCCAAATCCGATGGTAACATTTTTCAAATCGTTGAACGTCACAAGACTCGTGAAGGTGAGCAAGAAGCGCGGCTTGAAGTTCAATATGCTTATGGATTACTGCATCGGCAAGGCCGCGGCAGGCATTAAGGAATTTTACATGCTCCCGGTAAACGGCAAGCTTATGCAATACGATTCGATTGCGGTGAATACAATCGTGAAAAATGACGAAGGCGAAGTCAGCTCTTGCGACATCCCGTATTCCGAAGATTTGGCGACATTCAACCGCGACTACCTCAAATACACAAAAATCGTGGCAGAAAGTTGTACGGATTGGGACTTGTCCGAGAACAGCATGGTCATCGGCACATCGGCCATCATCGATGCGGAAATCGACGGCGCGGTCGGCATGAATTCCGGCATTTTCAACAACCCCTTCATGATTTGGGGACGTTACAGGAAGCGTCTTTTCCGCTATGAATTGCCGGTTTCGTTCCAGTTCCACCACACGCAAATGGACGGGGCTCACGCCGGGAAATTCCTCGCAAATTTGCAACAAGCGATTGACGAACTTCGATAAAAAATGAAAAACAATGAAAAAAGAATTGTCGGAAATGACATTGGAGGAATTGTGGGAATTATTCCCCATCTTCCTTGTGGCACACGATGATCGGTGGAGCGATTATTACAGCGAAATCGAGAAAGCGCTGACCAGACTTTTAGTCGATCAGCCCGTTGTCCGGATTAGTCATATCGGAAGCACCGCCATTCAGGAGATATGGGCCAAGAACATCGTTGATGTGATGGTTGAAATTTCTGAAAAAGCCGACATGGAGAAAATGGCGCGCAGAATATGAAACATTGAAGCTCCAGCTTTGGAAACAACATGAGCATAACCGGGATGCTTATACAGCTGCAAAGACGGATTTTATTTGTAAATGGACGGCAGAAGCCCGAAAGGAATATAGAGATGATACTGACAAAATTGCAGCAGACACGCCATTTTTCGGAAATCTTGGCGCAGCCATCCCAAAAGTCTTGATAGAGTTCGTAACCGAAGTAAATGTTTTGACGATTTCGCTATTCCGATACGAATGGTGAATGCTATTCTTTACTAACGCTGCGAAATACCAAAAGACCAATCATAATTTGCCATCAAGTAATATCGCTGATTAGGAGAGTCAAGTTCGTTTCCATAGCGAAATTCAATGGAAAAACTTTTATAAGATACATAGGCCCCAACGCCCAGTTCTTTATAGTCTTTTGCATAAGAAGTACAACTCAAACAAAGACTCACATTTCCGCGGTACTGATTATTGGCAAAATGCTCGCTAATACCCACTTTCCAATTTTCTGCAAAAGGGTACTGTTCCACAAGCATAAGACCATATCCAGGAGATTTATTATGACCAACAGAAATAGGCGAAATCCAGGCCAAAGAACCGAAATAGTCACTAACAAGCCCCAAAGACACTCTCATTGCCCCATACAATTCCATACTTAAGGAAACAAAAATGTTGTCCCCTCTACATCCCAAAGACGGTTCCACCGCATAAGGGCCATATTCCTCAAAATTAATTTTATCCACAGAACCATCATCAATTTCATAATCATATCGATTGCCAAGATTGACCATGCCATTAACACCAAGAACAACACTATTCTTTTGTGAATTCATGAACATCGAAGCGGAGGGTGCATGGCTGGAACACCCTATTAAGATCAAAATCAAGCCAACAATGGAAAAAAGGGAAATCAATCTAGCCATAAAAAGAAAATAAAAAAAATGGGCAGAGTATTTTTTCCAAAATAACCACGCAGCAATATAAAAAGGCTTGACAGAATTGTTAGGATAGTGTACATTTGTGTATATGAAAGAAATTTTGCTGTACAAGACCGATAACGAAGAAGTCAAAGTTGAGATTTTATTGCATAACGAAAATCTTTGGCTTACGCAGGCTAAAATGGCCGAGCTTTTTGATGTACAAAAAGCGGCAATATCAAAACATCTGAAGAACATCTTCGAAAGTGGGGAGCTTGATGAAAAAGTGGTAGTTTCCAAAATGGAAACAACCACTCCGCACGGAGCTATTGCTGGCAAAGAACAAACCAAACTGACAAACATCTATAATCTCGACGCCATCATCGCCGTCGGTTACCGCATCAATTCCAAAAAAGCTACAATGTTCCGCATTTGGGCTACAAAAGTCTTAAAGGAATACATTGTTAAAGGTTTCGTCATGAACGACGAACGCCTGAAAGACCCGCAAAATTTCTTTGGTAAGGATTATTTTGAAGAACAACTTGAACGCATTCGCGAGATTCGTGCTAGCGAACGCCGTTTTTACCAGAAGATAACTGACATTTACGCCAAGTGCAGTGCCGATTACAGCCTTGATAGTCAAATCACGCAGGATTTTTTCGCGACTGTTCAAAATAAACTGCATTATGCAGTTACACATCAAACCGCAGCAGAAATAATCTATTCTCGTGCCGATAGCAAAAAGTTAAACATGGGGCTAACTACTTGGAAAAATGCCCCGAACGGAGATGTCCGCAAACCTGATGTTTCCATCGCCAAAAATTATCTGTCGCAAGATGAAATCAAAAGTTTGAACGAAATCGTCACCATGTACTTGGATTATGCGGAACGTCAGGCTAAACGAGGTCAAGTTATGTACATGAAAGATTGGGTGCAAAAGCTTAATGCGTTTTTGCAATTTAACGAAGAAGATGTACTGCTAGATAAAGGCAAAGTCACACATGAAATTGCCAAAGCGTTTGCCGAAAATGAATTTGAAAAATTTCGTGTGATTCGAGATGCCACCTACAAGAGTGATTTTGACAAATTGATGGAAGCTGCCGCAGAATATAAGGCATAGGATTTATTTTGATTTATATGTGTAAACACAAGGAGGTTTTGCAATGAAATTAGAAGGCTTTGGAATTTTTGTCGATGACATGGCAACTATGGTCCGCTTTTATAGAGATGTCTTGGGCTTTGAAATCAAGGAAGACGAAAACACGACCAATGTTTTTCTAGAGAAAGATGGGACGTTGTTCTTGCTGTTCCGAAAATCGGATTTTGAGAAAATGACAAGCCAAAAGTACGCTTACTGCAAAGGCGTCAACGGACATTTCGAAATTGCATTGGGTGTCGCTAACTACGCTGAAGTGGATAAGGCGTATGCCAAAGTCACCGCCGCTGGTGCAAAAGGCATCATGGCGCCGACTACAGAGCCTTGGGGGCAACGTACCTGCTACATCGCCGATCCCGAAGGAAATCTTGTTGAAATCGGGTCGTTCGTCAAGGAGTAAGTATGCCGTTTGATTTCAAGAAGGAATACAAGGAATTCTACATGCCGAAGGGCAAGCCCGAAATCGTCACCGTCCCGAAGATGAACTACATCGCGGTGCGAGGCAAGGGCAACCCGAATGAGGAAGGTGGCGAATACAAAAAATCCATCGAACTTTTGTACGGAATCGCCTACACGATTAAGATGAGCAAGAAAGGCGACCATAAAATCGAAGGCTACTTTGATTACGTTGTACCGCCGCTTGAAGGATTCTGGTGGCAGGACGACGTTGACGGGATCGATTACAGCCACAAGGAAAACTTCCAATGGATTTCTGTCATCAGGTTGCCAGACTTTGTTACCAAAGCCGATTTCGATTGGGCTGTTGACGAGGCGACGCGCAAAAAGAAAATGGACTTTTCGAAAGTCGAATTTCTAGAAATCGAAGAAGGGCTTTGCGTGCAATGCATGCATTCCGGCTCGTACGATGACGAACCTGCGACTATCGCTGCTATGGACAAGTTTATCGCCGACAACGGCTACGAAAACGATATTTCGGACACTAGGCGTCATCACGAGATTTACCTTTCCGACGCGCGTAAAGTCGCTCCGGAAAAGTTGAAAACAGTCATCCGCCACCCGATAAAGAAACTCTAGTACAGGAGATACCCGCTTACTTCGATTGTGCTCACTTCGGCAGAGTTCAATACCAGCAATTCATGCCCCCAGCGGGCAAAACAATTTAAAAGGAGAACTTATGGAAATGAAATTTTGTCAGAGCTGCGGCATGCCGCTCACACTAGAAATTCTCGGCACTAACGCCGACGGCAGCAAGAGCGAAGAATACTGCATCTACTGCTACAAAGACGGAGCGTTCACCGGAGACTTCAATATGGAACAGATGGTCGAATTCTGCTCGCAGTTCGTCGATGAATTCAACAAGAACACCGGCAAGAGCCTGACCCGCGATGAATACAAGGCGGAACTCCGCAAGTACTTCCCGACGCTAAAACGCTGGCGACTCCCCGCAGATCAACTGCCGCATGCCACTTCGCCCATGAAGCAGAAGTTCATCGAAGAGGTAAACGCGCTTAATATCAAGGACATGCCGAAAATCGACAACCTCTTTGTTTTGCAAGGCTCGTACATCAATCAGGAATACCGCATCAACGGCAACTGCATCAAGCTCTTGGACGATAACGCCAGCTACTGGGGCAACCAAGTCGAAAAGCAAAATGCCGAAGGCCGCTGCTACGGAATCGCCTGCGACGAGCGCTACATTCTCGTGAGCGAATACGGCAAGAACGGCACCGACGCCGAAATCGTCATCTTCAAGAAACGGTAATCACGCAAAAACCTCCG
>JAEEGF010150493.1_pt1 | contig 11796 bp, 12 predicted proteins | sample 9134171 | NCBI WGS metagenome assembly JAEEGF01 (sample SAMN16246542, study PRJNA631951) | gut metagenome | biome: gut microbiome; feature: rumen; material: AP-attached | host: Bos | place: Iran: Karaj | collected 2018-10 | reverse complement strand
GACACACTGGGTGACAGGGTGAACTACGAATTTGCCCCCGTGGAGATCAGGTATCAGGATGCAGAGGACATTGCCAGAGCCGGACTGGAGAAGTTCAGGTCCGGAGATATCCTGAACTACTCGGAACTGCTTCCGGATTACATGCGTGAGGCTGAGGCCGAGCAGAAACTGAAGGCCGGAGAGCTTCCCATATCGAAGCTTCCGAAGCAGGAGTAGAGCCATGGATCTTGAGATCAGAAGGGCAGGCGAAGGAGACCTTCAGGCCTTGACTGACCTGGAAGCAATCTGCTTCAAAGGCCAGGATCCCTGGTCCCGGGACGCCTTCCTGAACGAGGTGGTCGAGAACAGCGACAGGACTCTTTACCTGGTGGCTCTCGCCGGCGGCAAGGTGGTGGGATACATGGGAGTATGGATGGTGCTGGACGAGGGAGACATAACCAACGTGGCGGTGGATCCTGAGTTCAGGAGGAGACACATCGCAGAGTCTCTCATAGAAGAGATGGTGCGCCGGACTTCGGAGGAAGGCATCACCTGCTGGACCCTGGAGGTCAGGGTGGACAACGAAGCCGCCATCAGGCTTTACGAGAAGATGGGTTTCCGGGCTGAAGGCATCCGCCCCAAATACTATGAATACGACGGAACAGATGCCCTTATCATGTGGAAGGGCCGTGAATGATGAAAGATAATAGTTTTCTGACATTGGGAATAGAGACATCCTGTGACGAGACTGCCATCTCCGTGGTGGCGGACGGGCGCCGCATGCTCTCCAACGTCATCGCCTCGCAGATAGATATTTTCAAAAACTACGGGGGAGTGGTGCCGGAGATCGCGTCGCGTCATCACCTGGAGAACATCAACTGGGTGCTGGAACAGGCCCTGGATGAGGCGGGAGTCACCATGGATGACATCGACCTGATCGGAGTGACCAACGGTCCCGGTCTGGTGGGAGCCCTCCTCATGGGAGTATCCACTGCCAAGGCCCTGTCTTTTGCGAAAGGCATCCCGCTGGTTGGAGTGCATCATTTGTCCGGACACATCAGCGCCAACTTCATCTCTCATCCTGAACTGGAACCGCCCTTCATGAGCCTCATCGTTTCCGGCGGTCACACTGAGATAGTGAACGTGAAGGATCACTCCGTCATTGAGGTGCTGGGAGGCACCAGGGACGACGCTGCGGGAGAGTGCTTCGACAAGGTGGCCAGGGTCCTGGGCCTGGGTTATCCCGGCGGTCCCAAGATCGACAGAGCTGCCCGGGAGGGAGATCCCGACAGTATACACTTCAAGAGGGTCATGCTGGAGAAGGGAAGTTACGATTTCAGCTTCTCCGGTCTTAAGACCGCCGTACTGAACTATCTGAATTCAGAGCGTCAGGCGGGAAGAGAAGTGAGAAGAGAGGACGTGGCTGCGTCCTTCCAGCAGGCGGTGCTGGACGTCATCGTCAGGAAGACCATGGACGCCTGCCTGGAGAATCACGAGGACAAGATCGTCATGGCCGGCGGCGTGGCCGCCAACTCCAGACTGAGGGCCATGATGGAGAAAGAGTGTAAGCGTAATGGCATCGGACTGTACTATCCGGAGCCCGTGCTCTGCACCGATAACGGCGCCATGATAGCCTGCGCCGCATACTACAAATACAGGAGGAAGGGAGCAGACGGACTGGATCTGGACTGCTGGCCCTATCTTGAATTCGAGGCATGATAATACTGTCAGCCAACAAGTTAACCAAAGCATACGGAGAAGACGTGATCTTCAAGGATGTCTCATTCTCGATCAACGCCGGCGACAAGGTCGGCCTGATCGGCAAGAACGGCACCGGCAAGACCACGCTTCTTAACATACTCTCCGGAGAGTGGGATGCCACCGAGGGGGAGTTTTTTGTGCCGGGGGATGTGAAGGTCGGGTATCTGAAGCAGAGGGACAATTTCTTCAGGGAAGACAATGTGATCGACGCCGTTGACGGCATATATTCGGACCTGCACAGGATCGAGAAGGAGATAAGTCTGGTGACCGCGGCCATCGACCGCGAACCTTCGCCGGAACTGATCGCAAGGCTGGACAGCCTGAACATGGAGTACGAGACCAAGGGCGGGTACACTTACAGGTCAGAGATGACAGGTGTCCTGCAGTCCATGGGCTTCCCGAAGGAGGAGTATTCCAAAAAGATCGCCGAGCTCTCCGGCGGAGAGAGGACCAGGCTGGCCCTGGCCACGCTGCTCCTGGAGAAGCCAGGCATCCTGATCCTGGACGAGCCAACCAACCACCTGGACATCGATACCCTTAAGTGGCTGGAGCAGTATCTTTCGTCCTACAGAGGGACCATGATCGTGGTCTCCCACGACAGATATTTCCTGGACAGGGTGGTGGACCACATCCTTGAGATCGACAACAAAAAACTCTACTCCTACAGGGGCAACTACTCCCAGTTCGCCGAGAAGAAAAAGGCCCGCCGGGAAGCGGAGCTCAAGGCCTACAACATACAGCAGCGTGAGATCCGCCGTCAGGAGGACATGATCCGGATGATGATGGGCCACAACACGGAGCACCTGGTGAAGAGGGCACAGTCCAGGGAGAAGCGCCTCCAGATGATCGACAGGCTGGAGAAACCCGAGTCATCCGGAAAGGACATGAAGCTGACCTTCAGGCAGGACTTCAAGTCAGGCACTGACGTGCTGCTCATCGAAGATCTGGGCAAGACCCTCTATGACAGAGAGCCCCACAGACATCTTTTCTCCCACCTGAACATGGACGTGAAGAGGGGAGAGCGGATCTGCATCGTGGGACCCAACGGCGTGGGCAAGACCACGCTTCTTCGGATGATCATGGGCGAGCTCAAACCCACCGAGGGCAGGATCAAGCTGGGCACCAACGTGGCCTTCGGTTACTACGATCAGGGGCAGCAGATGCTGCACGACGATATGAACGTCATTGAGGAACTGAGAGATGCCTACCATCTTTACACGGATACCGAACTGAGAAATATACTGGGAAGGTTCCTGTTCAGGGGCGAGGATGTTTTCCTCAAAGTAGGTTCCCTTTCGGGAGGGGAAAAGGCCAGGCTCACTCTGGCGAAGCTCATGATGAGCGGGGCCAACACTCTGATCCTGGACGAGCCCACCAACCACATGGACATCGAGTCCCGCGAGGTCTTCGAGGACGCCCTCAAAGAGTTCGAGGGGACTTCCATAATAGTCTCTCACGACAGATATTTCCTGGAAAAGATCCCCACCAGGATCCTGGAACTGACCCCGGAGGGAGCGGTGGAGTATCTGGGCAACTACGACTACTATCTGGAGAAGAAGGAAGCGGAGTCTCTCAGAAACGGCCAGAACGGCTCTGAGACGGCCTCAGGGCCGAAAGACGCTACTCAGGACGTACAGGCAGGTTCCAAGGAGGAGAGGGCCATTAAGAAGGCTCTGGAGGCCAGGGAGAGAAGACTCAGGAGAGAGATAGAGCAGACTGAGGAGGCCATCACCTTAAACGAGGAGGAGATGGAACGCCTGAAGGAAGAGATGTCGGATCCTGCCATCGCCACAGACTTTGCCAGACTGGCGAAGCTGGGGACCCGGCTGGAGGAACTCAGGGCGGAGACTGATGAGCTCTATGAACGCTGGGAAAAAATTCAGCAGATATGATATTTGCTATTGCATAATTTTTTGATGGTGTTTATACTCTTATTGTTATATTTAACAAGCATAGGAGGATGTTATGGTTTTTGATAAGATCAGAGAGATAATCGTTGAACAGCTTCAGGTTAATGAGGACGAGATCACACTCGAGACCAACCTGATGAAAGACTTAAGCGCCGACTCCCTTGACGCCGTTGAGATCATCATGGCCATCGAGGACGAGTACGGATTCGAGATCCCTGACGAAGAAGCAGAGAAGATGCAGACCGTCCAGGATCTGGTCAACTTTGTTGAGGAGAACAAATAACAGCGCATCATGAAAGATAACAACGCGCAGGCTGAGAAAAAAAGAATATCTCCGTATGTCATTAAGAGGCTTCCCAGATACAGACGTTACCTGGGAGAGCTCATGAAGGAAGGGGTCGAGAGGATCTCCTCTGCCAAGCTTTCAGAGCTCATGGGCTACACCGCCTCTCAGATCCGCCAGGATCTGAACAACTTCGGAGCCTTCGGACAGCAGGGATACGGATACAAGGTGGATTTCCTCTATGAACAGATCGGAAACATCATGGGTCTGGACAAAGAGTATTCCATAATAGTCGTGGGATTCGGAAGACTGGGACAGGCCATGGCCGGCTACATAGACCAGTACGAGAAGCAGTTCAGGATCGTGGGCATTTTCGACGTGCCCGACAAGGTCTCAAGCATCGAGTTCGGTAAGGTCTACGTGTCCGACATGGATTCGCTTAAGGAATTCTGCCGCAGGAACAAAGTGGACATGGCGGTGCTGACGGTGCCCAGAAGTGAAGCCCAGCACGCATGCGATGCTGTGGTGGATGCGGGAGTGAAGGGCATCTGGAACTTCACGTCCGTGGACCTCGCCATTCCTGAAGACGTTCACTGCGAGAACGTCCACATGTCAGACAGTCTGCACGAACTGTCATATCATCTTAAAGACAAATAAAAAAACAACCGGCCTCGGCCGGTTGTTTTTAATACTTTATTAAGCCTCCTGGGGTGCGTCTACCGGGCAAGTCTCGGCACAAGCTCCACAGTCGATGCATGTATCGGCATCGATGACATAGATTCCGTCTCCCTCAGAGATGGATTCTGTCGGGCACTCAGCTGCGCAAGCTCCGCAAGCGATGCAGTCTTCTGTGATAATATAAGCCATTTTTTACCTCCTGTTAACAGTAAAGATATCTTAACGCACTGAATTATAGCAAACAAAAACTTAGTTGTAAAGGTTTTTTGAAGATATTAGATATCAACAACATGTTGTAGTATAATCTATTCAAAAAGCGAGGATGACCATGGAGATCTGGACTCTCACCGGACCGTCGGGCACGGGCAAAAGCTTTCAGGCCATCGACATAACCCGGAATCACAACATAGACGGCGTCATTGACGACGGACTTTTCATATATAAAGGCACTGTTGTGGCAGGTGAATCCGCCAAGCTGGCCGCCACCAAGGTGGGCGCCATCAAGGCGGCCATATTTAACGATCCCCGGAAGGCGGAGGTGGTGAGGCGCGCCATCGAGAGCAAAGCGCCCGCATCCATCCTGGTGCTGGGTACCTCCGATGAGATGGTGGACCTCATAATCGAGAGAGTGGGCCTGGGCGGCGGGCAGGAGCCCGTGCACAGGCTGTACATAGAGGACATCACCACCGAGGACGAAAGGTCCGAAGCCAGGACCCAGAGGGAGAACTACGGCAAGCATGTCATTCCCGCGCCGGCCCTGGATCTCAAGAGGTCTTTCGCGGGGTACTTCCTGGATTCGCTGGGGCTCTTCAAAGGCAGGCTCAGGCACCAGGACGAAAAGACCGTTGTCCGCCCGTCCTTCAGCTACATAGGCGAGTATGTTTTGTCCGAAAAGGTGATCTCAGACATAGTCAGGATCGTGGCCGATGAGGACAAGGCAGTGTCCGGGGTAATCATGGTCACTCAGGATCCCTCCCCGGGAAACTACGTGGTGAACGTGGCGGTCAGGATCACTTCAGCCTGCAGTCTCTGGGACGACATGATGATCTTCCAGCAAAAGATCAAAGACGCAGTGGAGACCATGACGGCCTTCAACGTGGCTGAAGTAAACGTGGAAGTCAGAGGAATAGAGTATCATGGAAGATATTAAGAAATATGAGTTCCGGGACGTGGAATGCTTCGACCCCGCCCAGACCTTCGACTGCGGGCAGTGCTTCAGGTGGACTGAAGAGGCTGACGGAAGCTGGACCGGAGTGACTGGAAACCATGTGGCCAACGTGAAGGCGGTGCCTGCGGACGGAGGTCGCCCGAGCATGGTAGACATCGTGGTGGAAGGCACCGGGTCCGAGGAGTTCTGGAGGAACTATCTGGACCTGGACGCAGATTATCCGGGAATGGGCCGTGCCCTCATGGAGGGCGAGCCGGAGATAATGCCCGGGGCCTGCCAGGCAGGGCGGGGCATCAGGATCCTCAGACAGGATTTCTGGGAAGCCACCCTGGATTTCATAATTTCCCAGAACAACAATATCCCCAGGATCAGGGGATGCATCGAGAAACTATCCGAGAAGTTCGGAAAGCCTCTGGGAGAATTCAGAGGAATGGAGCGTTACGGGCTGCCGGCGCCGGAGATACTGGCAACGCTTGACCGGGAGGATCTGGCCGACGTTCACCTGGGATACAGGGACGAATATATCATAAAGACCGCGGCGCAGTGGCTGGAGATGACCGAAGACGATCGGAAAGCCTCAGTCATAGATTTCCCGGGCATCGGACCCAAGGTGGAGTCCTGCATACGCTTGTTCGGACTTCATGAGATGGACGCCTTTCCCATCGACGTGTGGGTCGCCAGACTCATGAACCGTTTCTACGGTTTCGACGAAAAGAACAAGAAGGGAATGAAGGCCTTCGCAGATGAGAGATTCGGGGCTCTGGCGGGCCTTGCCCAGCAGTATCTGTTCTACTATATCAGGGGACTGTAAGAATTGAATCTTTTCATCAAAAAATCACATTTAAGTCCTTGACAAAGGGCAGAGTGAGGATATAATAGAATATGTTAGCACTCAAGGTTTTGGAGTGCTAAATATACGAAAGAGAGCCGGCCTAAGGCGGCCGGTGGAATATAAGGAGGAATCAAAATGATCAAACCGTTAGGTGCAAGAGTAGTCATCAAGAAGAAGGAAGCCGAAGAAAAGACTCAGGGCGGCCTCATCCTTACGTCCGCATCCAAGGAACAGCCTCAGTATGCTGAAGTCGTTGCGGTAGGCAAGGGCACTGAAGAGGAACCCATGGAACTCAAGGTGGGTGACACGGTTGTTTTCGCCAAGTATGCAGGAACTGACATCAAGTTCGAGGGCGAAGAGTATACGATCATGAAGCAGAGCGACATTCTCGCTGTCATAGAATAAATTACCGGAGGCAAAGAAATGGCAAAAGATATCATTTACGGAGAAGAAGAACGCAGACTTTTACAGGCCGGCGTAGATAAATTAGCGAACGCAGTAAAGATCACACTTGGACCCAAGGGCAGGAACGTGCTGCTTTCCAAGCAGTTCGGCACTCCGCTCATCACCAATGACGGTGTGACCATCGCAAGAGAGATCGAGCTTGAGGATCCCACTGAGAACATGGGAGCTCAGGTAGTCAAGGAAGTCGCTTCCAAGACCAACGACGTGGCCGGAGACGGAACCACCACAGCTACTCTCCTTGCGCAGATCATCGTAAGAGAAGGTTTCAAGAACGTTGCTGCCGGCGCTAACCCCATGGAACTGAAGAAGGGCATCCAGGGCGCAGTTGACGTTGCGGTCAAGGAGATCGCAAACAATGCTCAGACCGTTCAGACCAAGGACGCCATCGCTCAGGTCGGCGGCATCTCCGCATCTGACCAGGCCATCGGAAACCTTATCGCCGATGCCATGGAGAAGGTAGGCCAGGACGGAGTCATCACAGTTGAAGAATCCAAGTCCCTGGGAACAACCCTGGAAGTCGTTGAAGGAATGCAGTTCGACAGAGGATATCTCAGCCCCTACATGGTCTCCGACACAGAGAAGATGGAAGCTGTCATCGACAATCCGTACATCCTCATCACAGATAAAAAGATCTCCAACATCCAGGACCTTGTACCGCTTCTGGAAAAGATCATGCAGCAGGGCAGAAAGCTCCTTGTTATCGCTGAGGACGTTGAGGGCGAAGCTCTTGCAACTCTCGTGGTCAACAAGCTGAGAGGAGTCATCGACGTAGTCGCCGTAAAGGCACCCGGCTACGGTGACAGAAGAAAGGCAATGCTTGAGGACATCGCAGTCCTTACAGGCGGCACATATATCTCAACAGATCTGGGCTATGAGCTCAAGGAAGTCACACCGGACATGCTGGGAACAGCAGGAACAGTCAAGGTCGACAAGGAACACACAACCATCGTTGCAGGTTCCGGAGACAAGGAAGAGATCAAGGCAAGAGTTGCTGCCATCAAGTCCCAGGCCGAGACAACTGACTCCGAGTTCGACAGAGAGAAGCTCATGGAGAGACTTGCCAAGCTCAGCGGAGGCGTAGCCGTAATCAGAGTGGGCGCTGCCACAGAGACAGAGCTCAAGGAGAGAAAGCTCAGGATCGAGGATGCTCTCAACGCTACAAAGGCAGCTGTTGAAGAGGGTATCGTACCCGGCGGCGGAGTTGCTCTCGTCAACATCATCCCCGCAGTTTCCGCTTACGTACAGACTCTGACCGGAGATGTGAAGACAGGCGCAGCCATCATCGAGAGAGCTCTCGAGGAGCCCATCAGACAGATCGCTGAGAACGCAGGCCTCGAAGGTTCCGTGGTCGTAGCCGAAGTCAAGAAGGCTCCCAAGGGAACAGGCTTGAACGCTGCAACAGAAGAGTATGTTGACATGATGGAAGCTGGAATCGTCGACCCCGCCAAGGTAACACGTTCCGCACTTCAGAACGCCGCATCCGCATCCGCTCTGCTTCTCACCACAGAGGCAGGCATCGTGGACATCAAGGAACCCGTACCCCCGGTAATGATGGGCGGACAGGGCGGTGCCCCCGGCATGGGCGGCATGATGTAAGGCCTATAATTTAAAACTACTGTGGCGCAGTCCGTAAGGGCTGCGCCTTTTTTAATGCGTTGGCGGTTACTAGTGGATAAGGTAAATCGCTGTTTCACTAGTAATTTTCAGGAGGGGTTTACTAGTATTTTTGCAAAACATCAGAATCACAAGTAAGTTTTGGAGGTCGTTTACTAGTGGAATGGGTTTTTTGCGGGAATACTAGTAATGCGGAAGGAGGTTCTTACTTGTAAAATACGAGAATCACATTTTTACTAGTAAGGCAAGGGGTCTCGTTACTAGTATTTTTGCGTTTTTTAAAAAATGCCAGTAATGCAGCAGTGAAATTTACTAGTGGATCCTGGATATTGAAAAAACACTAGTAACGCCTGGGGCGGCGGATCTTTTGCGCAAAATATTGATGCCTCATATGGTTGCCAAATCGTGCACGATAGTGTAGACTCAACCTTAGGATAATGTGAGAAAAAACGCGGGGCGGGGCAACGCGTGCCGCGAAAGATCTGTAACAAGAAAGGGCATGAAATGTTCAAGGATTTCAAAGAGACAAAGAAGTTCATCGTTGACAACGACGTAAAGATGGTGGACTTCATGATGGTGGACCTGGCAGGAAGATGGAGACACGTAACGGTCCCCGCAGATAGATTTACGGAGGATACCATGAAGTCGGGCATCGGCTTCGACGGATCCAACTACGGGTTCGCGCCCATCGAGAACAGCGACATGGTATTCATTCCGGACGTGACCAGCGCCTGGATCGATCCGTTCCTGGAGATCAAGACCATGTGCATGATAGGCGACGTCAAGATAATCGGCAAGGCAGGGGAGGCAAACCGCCCCTTCGACCAGGAGCCCAGAAACGTGGCCAAGCGTGCCGAGGAATACATGAAGAGCACGGGGATCGCCGACAAGATCCTGCTGGGACCCGAATATGAATTCTACGTATTCGACCATGTGGATTACGAGAACAAACCCCAGGGCGCAGCCTATCACATCGACACGAAGGAAGCCGAGTGGAATACCGGGCTGGACTACGAGCAGAACCTGGGTTACAAGACCGGCTACAAGGCAGGCTACCATGCTGCTCCTCCCCAGGACGTTCTTTATGATTACAGGTCCAGAGTCACCATGATCATGGAGGAACTGGGCGCCAAGGTCAAGTACCACCACCACGAGGTGGGCGGCCCCGGACAGCTTGAGATCGAGGTGGAGTTCGATGAGCTGGCTTCTCAGGCTGACAAGACAATGCTTGCCAAGTACGTAATCAAGAACGAAGCCATCAGGGAAGGGCATACGGCCACTTTCCTGCCCAAGCCCGTATATAACGAAGCGGGATCCGGCATGCACGTCCACATGATTCTTTTCAAGGACGGCAAGCCCCTCTTCTACGATCCGTCGGGATACTCTGAGCTTTCCAAGACGGCCATGAACTTCATCGGAGGACTGCTTCGCCACGTAGGTGCGCTCTGCGCCATCACAGACCCCACAACCAACTCATACAAGAGACTGCTGCCCGGGTTCGAGGCGCCGGTCACCGTGGGACTCGCCACCGCCAACCGCAGCGCGGGTATCCGTATCCCGCCTTACGCCAAGTCACCTGACAAGAGAAGATTCGAGATCAGGAACGTGGATGGTACCTGCAATCCCTACTATGCATATGCAGCGATCCTCATGGCCGGTCTGGACGGCATCAAGAACGAGATCGACCCGGTGGCAGAGGGCCACGGACCCTACGATTTCAACCTCTATGAGCTTTCGGACGAGGAAAAGGCTAAGATCGCATCTCTTCCCAAATCTCTGGACGAGGCCCTGGACGCCCTTGAGAAAGACCACGACTTCCTGACGGAAGGCGGCGTCTTCCCGCAGAGGCTCATTGACCTGTGGATCGCAGGCAAGCGCGCCGAGATCGAAAGGATCAACAAGGTGCCCACACCCATGGAATTCCAGATGTACTACGATCTGTAAAAGTCGGGGTGCAGCAAAACATGTAAAAGAAGAGGAGGCTCGGACCTCCTCTTTCAGTATAAGGAAAACCCCGCGTTAGACGCGGGGTTGGTTTTTGTGTGGGATGGATGCTTTGGGCGGGGATCACCTTTTTTTGTAGAGGACCAGCTCCGGATCCGCTCCGTTTTCAGCGTAGGTGCAGATCAGGATGAAGTCCGCGTTGGCCAGAACTCCGAAGCAGCGTTCCTCGCCGTTGGTCGTCTCCAGCTGATTACCCAGATATGTCACGTGATCATCCAGGAACTTCGCCTTCATCCCGCTGGGAAGAGGATACTCCAGGTTGACGTAGCTCCCGATCAGCGCGTTCAGCCTGTCCAGCCTGGGCATGCCTTCTATGTGAAGGTCATTGATCTCGTCGATCAGCTTTTGCTTGAAAGCCTCGAACTCTCCATTGTCGCTGAGTTCGCCGTGTCTTTTCCAGTAATCCAGTGTGGGAAGCAGCTGTTTCATATATGCCCGGGCCTGATCCTCGGGGAAACTGTCACTGACCATGTGAGTGACGCACACGTCGATCAGGTCGTCCATGTCGCTGTAGGTGTACGTACCGTCCGCGTAGCACCACTGACAGTAGTCCTCGTTCATGGAACCGTCCTTGTTATGGCTGATGATGGAATCCTCCAGGGGCATTCCGCAGCACTGGCAGACCAGCTTGCGCGGGGAGCCCAGCAGGGTGTTGATGGAAACATTGAAAAGCCCTGAAAGCTGTTTCAGCGTCTCGGTGTTGGGCACAGTCTCACCGTTTTCCCAGCGCGAGACCGCCTGCCTCGTAACAAAAACTTTTTCGGCCAGTTCATCCTGGGACAGGCCGTTCCTGGTGCGGAGCTCCAGAAGCACGTCTTTTGTATCCATGAGTAATACCTCCTGTGTCCTAACAATACCATATGTGGCGAAAAAAGCAAAGCAACAGGTGGTTGCGGGGCGCGGAGGTTCCTGCTTTCTACTGTGGCATGTTTTTTTGCTTCAACCTTTCCACTGCAATGCAAAAAATGGCTGTCGAGTAGAAAAACACTTGTGCGGCATGAGGGACTTAGCAGTCATTCGCTTTGCTCATGTCTGCCGTTCTGCGCCGCCCCGAACGGGCGGCTTGAACCGCGCCCTACAGAAGTGTCCGCCGGACACTAGA
>JAEEGF011509528.1_pt1 | contig 11797 bp, 11 predicted proteins | sample 9134171 | NCBI WGS metagenome assembly JAEEGF01 (sample SAMN16246542, study PRJNA631951) | gut metagenome | biome: gut microbiome; feature: rumen; material: AP-attached | host: Bos | place: Iran: Karaj | collected 2018-10 | reverse complement strand
GCACTGATAACATAAATACAGCAGGCACTCCGAAGAATGTCTGCTGCTTAAAGCTATTCAGGATAACTCAACACATTTCAAGATAAAATGTGCATTATTCCCACTCTATAGTGGAAACCGGCTTGTCCGATATATCCCAGAGCACTCTGTTGACTCCCGGTACTTCCGCAATAATACGGTTACGCATCCTGAAGAGAACATCGGTCGGAATATCGAAGGAATCTGCAGCAACTGCATCAATGGTATTGACAGCTCTTATTACAACTGCCCAGCCCATATAACGCTTTCCGTCTTTGATACCGGTCGATTTCATATCCGGAATGACAGCAAAATACTGCCAGGGTTTTACTTCCAGCTTACCTATCTCTTCCCGTACGATGGCGTCAGCCTCTCTGAGGGCAGCGAGACGGTCTCTCGTAATGGCGCCGACACATCTGACTCCGAGCCCGGGCCCCGGGAAGGGCTGACGGTATACCATGCTGTCAGGAAGGCCGAGAGCTTTACCGACAACTCTGACCTCATCTTTATAGAGGAATTTTACCGGCTCTACGAGCTCAAAATTCAGATCCTCAGGCAGACCGCCGACATTGTGGTGTGCTTTTACTCCGACGCTTTCAAGTATGTCAGGGTATATTGTCCCCTGGGCAAGGAATTTGATATCATCAAGCTTTTTAGCTTCCTCGGCAAAGACATCTATGAATATCTTTCCTATTATCTTTCTCTTTTTCTCGGGGTCATCCACTCCCGCGAGGGCATCAAGGAATCTGTCTGTTGCATCCACATAAATAAGGTTCGCATCCATCTGATTGCGGAACACTTCTATTACCTGCTCAGGCTCGCCCTTGCGGAGCAGTCCGTGGTTTACATGTACACATGTCAGCTGTTTGCCTATAGCACGGATCAGCAGTGCTGCAGTAACGGAAGAGTCCACACCGCCGGAAAGTGCAAGCAGTACTTTGTTGTCCCCTATCTGCTCTTTTAGAGCCTTTGTCTGTTCTGCGATAAAGGCATTTGCCAGTTCTTCGTTGTTTATGCGCTGCATGCTCTCAGGTCTTACGTTGCTCATGTTAAATCTCCTTTATATATTGTTACAGGATCAGGGTGCACATAGCTTTCATCAAAGTCCGGAGATCTGTTGCTGACCCTGCCATAGTGACCGTAAAAGATCCTGCAAAGATCAAGATAGACTTCACTTGAAACGCCATAGTCACTGACCCTCCATCCCCCTGTAGCTCCTGATGCCTGCCATGAGCAGATGAAGTTGCATTCACAGTCGGGATGCTTTTTTTCAAACTCTTCCCTGCCTTCTTCACTCAGTGCGTAATCGTTCATTAAATACATCCGCTTGAGCGGCAGGTTATCGAGGGGGCTTAAATCGCTTATCTGATTGCCCGTACAGTTGAGGTGTTCGAGCTTTGTGCAGTTTGAAAGAGCACTTATATCTGTAAGGGTCATGACATGCTGATCGAACGTCTCCAGATACCAGAGGTTTTTCAGAGTGCCTATCGGGGTAATATCGCTGATATTGCCGCAGGCAACAATAAGAATGTCCAGATTAGGCATATGTTCCAGAAAGCTCAGATCCGAAATCGTGCTCTCTCCTATGTCCATGTGCTTGCAGTTATAGAAATAGCGGAGATTATATGCCGTTTCATCATTCAGCCCGTTTATCCAGATAGTGGGGCAGTCTGTGTACAGTTCGTTTCCGCCTAAGCGCACCTTCCACACAACTTCGGTCGTCGGAAGAAATTCAGCTCTTAATGCGTCAACAGCTTCATCTGAGGTTCCGCAGTTTTCAAGAAGGAGCTTTCTGGTATGTTTCATCAGAGGAAGTACCTTCCGGAACTGTTCAAGGCCTGAATCGCCTATATCGACATTCCGGTACTCGACGATCTCATCTGTCAGAGAGAAAGTCTGTCCGAAAAGGGTAACATCATAGTCAACGAGTGCATCCGGACAGGCTTCCGTGATGCGTCCGACCTCCTCTATTGTCAACGGAGAACCTTTGATGTTTATATTACTCAGCTCCGGAAGCATCCTGACAGCATTGACAGCCTTATCCAGATCTGCAGCTGTAACACCTCTCAGGTCTATCTCGGTAGAATCAGTCGGGTAACTTTTTCCCATTAATGAAACCGAATAACTGAAATCTGCTTTAGGAAGCAGAGTCTTCAAAGTATCGATCTGATCAGCGGTAAGCTCTGTCGCGCCAAGATTTACCGACATTACGTACGGAAGATTGTCTGCAGCAGAGACAAGAATATCATAGTCGTATGCACCGGAAGAAATATCCAGAACCCTGGCATTATGATCGGCAACAGTCCCTCCGAGGTCAACGGAGTATATAACATTGACCTCAGGATGAGATGCTATATAGGCGTCGATCTCGTCATAGCATGTGCTCCCGGTGAGATCGAGAGTTTCAAGATTTTTAAAACGATCCAGCTGCGGGATCTCTTCTGCCGTAATAACAGCTTTGTAATCGGTAATCTGCTCCAATTCATCAGTTTCTTTTTCATCATGTTTATAACTGATCTCTTTAAAAAGAAGATATCCGAATACAGCGACCAATAGCAGGAAGAAAACTGTCAAAACAGTTCTCCCTGCACCCTGTCTGCCTTTTCCTGTTGCTCTGCTCATATTCTTCCCCTGAGTTCAATTAGTTTAAAATCAAAAGCCGTAGATCATATCCCTGCTGATCTCGGAAAGCGAGTGGGCGCCGCACATAGACATTGTATCCTTAAGCTCCGCCTTGAGCTTGTTCACATAGACAGCAATTCCTTCAGAACCTCCGCCGTAGATCATAGTAACGATAGGCCTGCCTATTAAAACAGCGTCTGCTCCAAGTGCGATCGCTTTAAATACATCAAGTCCGGTCCTTATTCCGCCATCGACCAAAATCATGAGTTTGCCTTTAACAGCGTCCGCTATCTCAGGAAGCACATCGGCTGTTGCGGGGCATCCGTCAAGAACTCTGCCGCCGTGGTTGGAAACAACAATGCCCTTTGCACCGGCTTCCACAGCCTTCTCGGCCCCCTTAACAGTCATTATTCCTTTTACGAAAAACGGCATTTTTGCGTTCGCTGTTATTTCGCTGAGCTCTGCTACAGTCTTGCTGCCCGCATCAGACCCGTAATTCTTCAGGAACGGGAGGCCTGCAGCATCCACATCCATTGCTGCGGCCATAACACCGGCTTCGTTGGCGCATTCAAGTTTTCCCAAGACCTTGTCTCTGTTCCAGGGCTTTATAGTGGGAACTCCTCTTCCTCCGTATTTTTTTATCGTCGAAATGGCATCAGGAAGCATCGTATCATCTACGCCGTCCCCTACCCACGCAGCTATGCCCGCCTCAGCACAGGACCGCACAAGAATGTCATTGTACTGATGGTCATCATACTTCTCCCCGTAGTGAAGCTTCATGGCTCCTATCGGAGCAGCAAAAACAGGTATCTCAAATGTGTTTCCGAAGAAGTCGAATCTCGTATCAGCATCCCTGTTCTCACAGATAGTATCCATGTTTACGAAGTATTCCTGCCAAGCGGAATAATTCCTCGCGAATACTGTTCCCGAGCCCTTTGAACCGGGCCCCGGTATATGGTTTTTACATGCAAGCCCGTTGCAGACCGGACATGCTTTGCATATCGGGCCGACCTGTGTCCTCGCAGCTTCGATGATCTCGCTGTAATTCATGATGATCCTCCTTGCAAATTCCTTATTTTTGTACCGATATAATCTATCACAAAGACCCATAAATAGCAAGCGGAGGCGGTATCCCCGCCTCCGCATTTTTATTGTTCACAGATAGTACTTTCTCTCCATATTGTCGTAGTGTTTAATGAAGAACGGCTCTATCATTGATGTGGCTTTCATATCCAGATTGAAGAAATAGATCAGGAAGGTCACTGCAAAGAGACCGAAAACAAAGAGAAATATCTTTAAAAGAATACTCAAAACTTTGGACATATCTTTACTCCTTTACCATGCATTATCGTCCGGAAGATGTTCGATGGTGGGATCCAGCGGCTCCTCGCGGAGTACGGCTCTCATATAAAGGTTGACCTGGTTTCTGATGGCCTCGCGTGTATAAACTCGCGGATCACACAGGTCGTGGCCTACCCATATCAGGTGCAAGCCTCTCTCTCTGGCCTGTTCCTCAAACTGCCCGTGCATACCTGTAAGCGCTTTGCAGGACATATGTTCCCACATAATAACCATATCCGCGTGCATCTTCTCGCAAGTCTCCCAGAGTTCATCCACAAGGACCTTGTATCCGCCGTGGGTATGGTTGCGCATGATCATCTCTTCATTCAGCATAGCCATATCGTAGTATGCCTGCTCGCGATTCTCAGGTGTGTCCTCTTCTGCGATCATCTTCGTATTTACAAGAGAGAGCATATCGGCAAGCGGGACGATGCCCCAGCATTGAATCAGCCAGTAGAGCATGTCAATCGTGTATTGCGGCTGTACGCCCCAGATAATAGCGCGGTGTCTGTACTCCGGAGCCAGCATTCTCTTGTTTTTATAACCCTTTTCTGCGAGTTTCAGGAGCTTATCGTCTTTCTTTACAAAGCCTTCATTTCTGCCGCAGTTGCCCATATAGTTGGTATCGTTATAAAGGCTGAAGCAGGCACCGACGAATTGCGGGTACGGCGAAGAGTTGATTTCCAGCTGGGCAATACGCTTGCGGGTAGCATCGTTGACTCTCTTTGCGCATTTGAAGTATGTGTCCCAGTTCCACTTGTGACCAGTATGCTCCTCAACGAAGGCAATGGCATTCTTGATCTCCTGTGCCGCATAATCCTGGACATCATCCTCAGTATGTCTCAAAGGAGTACCGAGCTGGAAGGTAGGGATACCGTACTCGCGCTCAAGGCGCTTTGCAATAATACCGTTACCCATGAGGGATCCGTCGCAGGTCGTATTATTCTGCACAGCGCAGGCACCGAGTACGCAGAAATCATCCTCAATAGATATTCCGGCCTCAGCTTCGGGCATCGGACATACATCTCCGGCTATACCGTACTGCTGGGCGACATCGAGATAATGTGTGGTGGAATTCTGATTGAAGATGTTGGCAGCGAACATTGTCGGAACTTCACGCAATATGGCAGGCGTTTCGTCTTTATCAAAGCCCATCATGAAACAGGTCATCGAGTTTTCATCAGTCAGGACACAACGCTTGGAGTACTCAACATCGTTTCCTATCCTTCTGTCGCCTCTGAAGCAGTTGGCGATAGCCTGTGTAACATCCGCAATAACATAGTTCATGGAGATATGGGTTATACGAAGGGCTTCATCACGCAGACCGATCGTAAACTTATCCATTCCGTGCATAACTCCCAGATAGTTTGCCATCCATCTGTAACGGAAGAATCCTTTTATATTTCTCGGGACTACAATAAATCTTGCCAGAACAGATACAAGATAAAGCCACCTGGTGTAGTCGTAGAAAGTATCCTTAATGCCTCTCCACTCGCGGCGTTTACGCACTTTTCCGGTGTCATACAGCTGGCCGAGTGTCTGCTCGCCGGCTCTTTTTACAGGATTTTTGATTACTTCCATTATTTCGCGCCTCCCTGTATCTTTTTGATCTCAAGGCTTTCGACGAAGGCCTGCACACGAGTCCTCATCTGTCCCATAGATGATTTTATGTTGTACGGCCTGTCAACGGAAAGAACCGGCATGCCGTAATCATCCCTGAGCATTGCGGAGCCCAATGTTCTCTCGTAAGCCCACGGGTCACAGAACTTGATCTGCTGGTATAAGACGCCGTCTGCCTTGTATTCTTTTGCCAGGTCGTATACATACTGTTTCCGCCCGTATACTTTCTCCATATTCATATATCTCGGGCATTGGGCGCGCATCGTATACTGTCTGCAGATCTGCGTGAGTGCGTCTTCCTCATCATTGAGGATTATCGGGTCTCTGCCCGGCAGGGAACCGAAGCAGTAGCGGTCCGCACAAACATATGCTCCGGTATCCTCAATCAGTTTAATGAATTCGGGGTCATCGCCCTCCGATCCGACAACAAGGACCCTGGCCCGGTAAGCCTTTTCATCCGGTTCACGCGTTTTCACTTCTTCAAGAGTCTCATTCAGTATATCCTTAAGCAGATATTTGGGAGCTCTGTATGTCGCCAGAGTAATAACCGCAAATTCGTACCCGGTTATTCTCGGTTTTTCCTCCTTGCGGAAATCGCCGAGCTGCCGTATGATATTGCATATCTCGTTGTGGTCCGCAACAGATTTCCTGATAGATTCCTCTGAAATATCTACTCCATATACCTCGTGCAAGGGCTTCAGAATATGGTTCTCGCTCTGTACCTTTAACAGCGAGACACCGTTCTCGTCTGCTTTCATCGGTATTTCCATGTACTGATAGAAAAACTTATCATTATCCTTGCCCATGGCGTGAAGCAGTTCGATATTCTCGGCCCCGCGATTAAGCATCGTACATCCGTCCGGAGTAATGAGACAGTCAGCAAAATTAAAACCGCCTTCTACCGCCCTTTCAAGGATCGCCCGGCTTGTCTCGCAGAGAAGGTTCGTCATATAATATGTGGCGATATCCATACTTCCGGAGTTGGGCGCCGTAAGTCTTACGGAGAATGCGTTGCCGACGTTCAGAAGAGGCTCCGGTGAGTTCTCGCAGAGATAGCCCACACAGATCTTCCCCTCGCTTTTGGCCTGCGTTATCAGTTCGTTGTTGGCGTTCTGCAGCAGGTTTTCAAGATAGATCAGATGCTTGAGATCTTTCAAAATTAACCACCCCTTAACAGTTTTTTCGATAAACACCCAATTAATTATAAGAATCATGTTTAACTTCGTCAAACAATGATTGATTTTTTGTCAGATATGCACAAAATTTTTTCAAAAATTTGTGCAATTTGTTCATACAGAGTTTGAGTGACGCGATTAAGCGAAAGGACATGCCGTAATGATAAATATAGTGCTTGTTGAACCTGAGATTCCCTTTAATACCGGAGCAGTAGCCAGAACTTGTGCTTGTACAGGAGCAAGGCTGCATCTTGTAAAGCCTCTGGGATTCGATATCTCGGACAAAGCAGTAAAACGGGCAGGCCTGGACTACTGGCATCTTGTCGACATCTCGGTCTATGAAAACATCGCCGATTATTTCGAAAAAAACGGGGATGATAATATATTTCTTGCAACGACAAAGGCCCCGCGGGACTATTCAAGCGCAGACTTAAGCGGAAATATCTCCATTCTCTTCGGCAAAGAAACAGCAGGGTTGCCTCTCTCTCTCAGAGAAAAATACAGAGCCCGCTGTATTCGCATTCCCATGATAGATGACGCACGGAGTCTGAATCTTTCAAACTCCGTGGCGATCTTGTGTTATGAAGCCTTGAGACAGCAAGGTTTTCCCGGGCTTAAAGGTTTCGGTGAGATGGCGGGATCTTAATCGATCCTCCTGCTTCCCATGAAGAACAGTGCTACCGTTCCCGGGCCTGTGTGGCTGCCTATAGTCGTTCCGACATAATATATCTCAACTTTACCGTTTAACTTTTTAAAACGCTCCTCGATAAGATCTGCAACAGCTCTGGCATCATCATAACAGCCTGCCTGTGAAATATAGCACTTGCCGCTGTAGTTGATACCGTCGTCAGCGCACTCTTCCATTTTATTCACTATTGCATTGATAACTTTTTTCTTTGTGCGGATCTTATATCTGGGGATGAGTCTCCCGAGGTTGTCCATATTCATCAGAGGGCAGATATCGAGCAATCCGCCGAAGACGCCGGCTGTCTTGGAGATCCTTCCGCCTCTGACAAAATACTTGAGCGTCGTGGAAAAGAACCAGTGGTGCAGATTGAGCTTATGCTCTTCTATCCACCGTGCGCACTCATCAACATTCATGCCCTCATCCCTTTTGTCCGCGGCATAATCCATCAAAAGCCCGTAGCCTGAGGAAGCGCCGAGGGAATCTAGTATATATATCTTTCTCTCTGGGAATTTTTCTTTTAAGAGTTCTGCTGCGCTTTTGGCAGAGTTGATCGTGCCGCTGATGCCCGATGAAAGGCAGACATGGATTATATCCTTTCCCGCCTCAAGAAAAGGCGTGAAATGAGCTATATACTGGTCTGTATTGACTTGCGAAGTCTTGGTCATCGCGCCGTCTTCAATAGCCTTGTAAAAATCCGGAAAAGGAATAGACTCCCCGAGATCGTCAGGATGCTCGACACCGTCAAGCTCATAGTGGAAACATACATAGTATATTCCCCTGGCGGCAAAGTGTTCTTTCGTAAGGTCAGCTGTTGAGCAGCAACTCAAGACATAATCACCCATTAACTGTATCCTTCTTTCAGTAGCTTTAATTTTGTAAATTATATCACGAACTGGCCGCGGGTGCAACATGCCCGGGACAGACACAGATTCAGAAAATATTGCTTTTTCTATATTATTTGCTATAATTAATTGTTAAATCATTATTGTGAGGCAGGAAATCATGGCTGATAAAAAAATTAAAGATCCGTCAGCGAATAAGGAAGCGAAAAACGGAGCCCTTAAGCGCGGACTGCTTATTGCTTTAGTTGCAGTGTGCCTGGTCATATTCCTCTTCAGCGGATACAAGCTGGCAAACAGTGTCAGATCGTATCGCGAAAGCCGCGAGGCATATGACAGTCTGTCCGGAAAAGTAACCGCTACCGCAGCGCCTTCATCTCTTCCGGATCCCGAGGTTTCCGCTGACCCGGACGTCATAGAGTATCCTCCAAAAGAAGTGGATTTTGATAAGCTGAATGATATTAACAAGGACATAATAGGCTGGCTTTACAGCGAAAACACAGTCATCGACTATCCGGTCCTTATCGGCGAGGACAACGACGATTATATCTATACTCTCTACGACGGAACATACAATGCGGGCGGTTCGCTGTTTGCCAACTGTCTGAACCAGAAAGATTTTTCAAGCCGGAATACCATAATATACGGTCATAATATGCTGGACGGCTCGATGTTCAGATCACTTACAAGCTATAAGGATTCGAAATATTATAACGAGCACAAAACTCTTTATCTGATGACTCCGGATCAGGACTACAAGCTTGTTGTCTTTTCAGCATACATTACCGACTACGATTCGGACGCGTATACGATCACATTTAATGATGACAATGCGTTCCGCAGTTATCTCGACAAATGCTCCGGAAACTCCCTTGTTGAAACCGGCGTGAGTGTCGATGTCAAGGATAATATAGTTACCCTTTCAACATGTACATATGAATACAATGACGCCAGGTTTGTAGTGCAGTGCAAACTGGTCCCTATCGGAGACAAAGGACTTGGGAATGACAAATAAGATCCTGATTACTGCAGACAGCACTTGTGATGTCCCTGCTGATCTTAAGGAGCGCTACAATTTCAAGATCATACCTCTTACGATTACTCTGAAGGAAGAAAACTATCTCGACGGAGTCAACTTCTCCGTAGAGGACATGTACAAAGCTTTCTACGAAGACGGGTCTCTCCCTGCAACAGCTGCGCCGAATATAGCCCAGTTTCTCGATTTCTTCAAGCCTTTCATAAATGAAGGTTATGAGATCATCCATTTTGATATCAGTTCTGCCCTTTCAGGAACATACAGCGCAGCATGCTTGGCTGCTGAAGCATTGAAGGGTGTACATGTTATCGACAGCGAGATGCTCTCAAGCGGAGTTCTCCTGGAGATGATAGAAGCAGCAGAAGCTGCCGGGCGCGGGATGTCCCCAACTGAGATCGTCAGATATATTGAAGATGAGATCCGTCCGAAAACAGACACGAGCTTTGTACTTGATACTCTGAAATTCATGGCAAAAGGCGGAAGGTGCTCAGGTGTTGCTGCAATGGCAGCAAATATCCTGGGACTCAGGCCGGGGCTCGAAATGAAGAACAAAGAGCTCGGAGTATACAAGAAATACCGCGGTAACTCGAAAGCATTTTATATGCAGTATGTCAAAGATCGTATCGCCGGAAAGAAAATCAGACCCGGCCATGTTTTCATTACCGAGAGCGGCGGAATAGATCAGGACATCATCAATGAACTCATTGAATACGTTCAGCAAGAGGTCAATCCGAGGGAGATCCACCACACTTATGCCGGATGCACCGTTGCCAGCCATTGCGGCCCGGGTTGTCTGGGAGTCTTGTTTATAAACGAATAATATATTACAAATAAAAAAGCAGCCTTGTGGCTGCTTTTCATTTTGTATTTTCCCATTATACAGATATAATAAAGAAACAACGCCTTTATCTTGGTGCGTATTATTCCAGATTGAGCCTGTGATCAAGGATTGCCTTGGTGCCAAAGAAGAAAGCGGCGCAGAGGACGATCTGGCTCAGGATCAGCGAGGCGCCGGCGAGCAGTACATCGCGGAGGCTCCCGTGGAAGCCCGAGGCATCGACCATAAAGAACGAAAGGTTCTCCAGGAAGCTGAGTCCGTGGCTGCCGATGATGTTGAGGATGATCGAGAGAACGATGTTGATCCCGATGTAGGCGAGGATCGCGTAAGCGACACGGTGCTTCCTGGCGAGGTGCCCGACGGCGATGGCCAGATAGATGTGCAGGGTCTGCGCCAAGCTGCCGACCAGAAAGAAAACGATTCCCTCCACTACAAGACCGAAGGTTCCCTTCGGCCAGGAGATCTCACGGATTCTCTGAGCTGCTCTTGCCAGGAATGAGGAGAAATTGCTCCAATCGCCTACGGAGAAGAGAAGGATGGCGCTGATGACCACGACGAAAGCACTGATAATCATGAGGATCAGCGATACCAGTGCCTTAGACGCGATATGTTCCGCAGAGCTGACCGGAAGCGTGAAGGCAAGATAGCCTTCATCACCAAGCAAGCCTTTGTAAAAGCGGTCGCAGATGAACACCAGGATCAGAATCGCCGTCGCGATACCGAGCACAAAGAATAGAATCAGCGGCAGAACCCCGAAGAGAAATGCGGGTAATCCGCTAAACCTGCTGTTGTCCAGCACATGATTGATCGTGTATCCGTTCAGCATTGCCAACGCCGCCAGTCCAGCCCAGAGCATCCAGAATTTCCGCAGGCATGAACGGAGATCATACTTCATCAATTTACCTAGCATTGTTGTTGCCTCCTTCCCAGTTTCCCGCGCGGAACATCTCGCGGAAGAGATCATCCACGCTTTTTCCGGTGCGTTCCCGGATACTGTCGACCGATTCCTGCAGGACCACACGGCCCTGCTGGAGGAAGACCGCCTCATCCAGCACCTGCTCCACATCAGAGATGAGATGTGTGGAGATCAGCACAGAACCTGTCTCATTGTAGTTCGTCAGAATCGTTTGCATAATGAAATCGCGCGCGGCAGGGTCTACGCCGGCGATAGGCTCGTCCAGCAGGTAGAGTTGCGCGCTGCGGCTCATCACCAGCATCAGCTGCATCTTCTCCTTGGTCCCTTTGGAAAGCGTCTTGATCGGGAGTGCAAGATCCAGCTGCAGGGCGTGGCACATGTCTTCGGCTTTCATGCGGTCAAAATCATCGTAGAAGTCGCCGAACAGGTCGATCATGTCCCCCACCTTCATCCAGTCGGGGAAATACCCGCGGTCGGGCAGGTAACTGATCAGCTTCTTAGTTGCGGGGCCGGGTTGCTTTCCGTCGATGAGGACAGAGCCTGAGGACGGCTGCAGGAGCCCGTTAAAGATTTTGATCAGCGTTGTCTTGCCGGAACCGTTCGGGCCGAGAAGACCGATAATCTTCCCCGGCTCAAGAACCAGATCAACACGGTCAAGTGCCAGAATCGGGCCGAAATTCCGGGTCAGGGCAAGGCATCTAACC
>JAEEGF011323919.1_pt1 | contig 11797 bp, 9 predicted proteins | sample 9134171 | NCBI WGS metagenome assembly JAEEGF01 (sample SAMN16246542, study PRJNA631951) | gut metagenome | biome: gut microbiome; feature: rumen; material: AP-attached | host: Bos | place: Iran: Karaj | collected 2018-10 | reverse complement strand
CCAGAAATCCTGCAAAGGCCTGTGGTTCCAGAGGGTCTTTTTATAAAGCTCCTCATCAAGGTAGCCGATGTGGTCTGCCACATGCTTTGCGGTAATATCAAGAGCGATCTTTGTAAGGTACATATTGGTACCAATACCTGCTGTTGCTGTAATACCTGTGGTCTTAAGTACGTCTTGCATCATTGTGACAGCAATCTCTTTCGGGGTCATCTTATATAAATCAAGATAGTTTGTAACATCCATAAAGACCTCATCTATGGAGTACACGTGCATATCTTCTTTTGCGATATATTTTAAATAAACGGAGTAAATATCAGCAGAGTAATCGATATATTTTTGCATACGGGGAGTAGCCATAATGTAGTCTATATTTGCAGGGATCTCAAAGACTCGGCACCTGTTTTTAACCCCAAGAGCCTTCATAGAAGGAGAAACCGCAAGGCAGATAGTCTTTTCGGTACGGGTAGGGTCTGCCACCACAAGGTTGGTAGAAAGAGGGTCAAGGCCGCGCTCCACGCACTCTACAGAAGCATAAAAAGACTTAAGGTCTATACATACATAATAACGGCCTTCGCTGTCATTTTTACCCATAACACGCTCTCTCCTTTCCCTGAATCTTTATGCAAGCCTATTATACCCAAACATTCGTTTGCTGTCAAGGTTATATAAAATCCGCGGCAGTTAATTCCGCCGCGGATAAATAATATATTTATGGAGTGTTTGGATTTAATATATCTTGAATACCGTTCCAAGTAGTTTCACTTCCAACTCTTTGTCCATTTGGATATACAAATACAGCACCATCTGAAGTATCATAGAGCTTTGAACCATCAGGATAATTAACGATCACACCAAAAACGTTGCCGGTAGCCGGATCAATTAATGGTGAAGCTGTAATAGTAAATGTTCCGCCGCCGCTTGCTCCCGGCGCTCCAGGATCACCCTTATCACCTTTTTCACCTTTTTCACCGTTCTTTACGGTAAATTCCGATGTGGAGCCATCGGTATAAAAGATGGTATAGGTATCTACAAGGTCTTCCGTCTTAGTAAGTTCAATGTTATAAATGTTCTTATTCTTAGCAGTAAGTACTACAGGCTCAGACTCGCTACTAAACCTCGAAGAAGTCTTGCTCTTTGAAGCGATGGTAAACTCATACTCTTCTTTGCCTTTTTCAGTCTCAAAGGTATAGCTTGTCTTATCTGCGTTAAGAGTTGCAAGTTCTTTTTTGTTGCCCTTTTCATCGTATGAATAGATAACATATTTTTCTGTCGGTCGGTACATATCTCCGGGGTCTGACCAGGTAAGAACGATCTCCATCTTACCCTTGCCGTTATTCTTAAATTCTCCTGCAAAATCAGATACAGGAATAGCAGGTGCATTTACGTCATTTACGGCATAACCGTAGAAAGGAACATCAACGCCCTCTTGCAATGGTCTTGTCCACTTGATAAGATCCCACTTAAAATGATAGCTTCCGATAAGCTTGTTATCCATTCCTGCAGCACTCATAAGATTCTTTTCAGGATTTAAAACAGTACCTGAGGCACTGTTAGCCTTGGTTGTAGTCTTTGAAGATCCTGAAGAATGTGAATAATCAAGATTAACATATCCGCCGGCCCAAGCTTCGTTGCTGCTTCCAAATTCTCCTCCTCCCTGAAGCGTAAGGGAGAAGTTAAAGCCATGTGACATTTCCCTGGATTCAGATTTTGATGCTGAAGTAGTGTAGGCACTTGTTATACTACCTGTTCCCGGAGTGCAGCCATAATCGGAATTTGAAAGCATAGTATAGCCTACTGTTCCCTTGTCAACATCCTTATAATATGCAAACGGATTACCCTTGTGATCTGCAGGCATATCATCATCTGTGATCGGTAAAAATACTTCTTTATTTACTTTTGCGTTATACTGGGCCGCAAAATCATTATAATCGTCTGTTGTAAGAAGGAAGTAAACAGGGCTTTTTGCAACGCGCATGGTGTATCCGTTCTTTACCCATCTTCCGTTCTTATATACATCGTAACAATAAACCACCTCAGGGATCCTTGAAATAACTACCGCATCTTCCTGTCCTACGGCAAACTCCGAAGAATATGTGGTTTCTGTAGCATTTTCAAAGGTATGGGTCCAGTCAAGAGAATAGCCCACTTCAAGGGAAGCTTTAAAATTGGCGACTTGGAGTTCTCCTGCAAAACCTACACCAAAGGAAACATTGTCTCCTGTAGACTTTGCATACTCCGTAGATGTCTCGATACTATATACGGTCTCGCATGAATCAGCATATACACCTGCATCATCAAGTTCCTTATAGTATGGGCCTGCCTGAAGAACTGCCACTAAAGAAGGATCGGTGTAAGCGTAACCCTTCTTTCCCTGCCTTGCAAGAAGTCCGTCATCATCATTATCAATGGCAATAGGAAGGAATGTTAACTGTGCTTCACTTGCCGAGCTATACGCATCCACAAAGATCTGGGTAGCATTCTTATCGTTGCCGTTTACGTTTCTGTTATGGTAATAAGCATCCTCAATATAAAAGCTTGATGCAAAGGACTGAGTAGTTCCGTAGCTTATAACTTCTTTTTTATCATTTAACACATCGGAATAGTCAATACCTGCGATAACCCCAAGGTTAGCAGAATATCTTTCTTTTCCGTAATGCTTTTCAAGAGCTACAAAGGCAAACTGCTCTCTTCCTGCAGCATTTCCGTCAAAATTACCAACAGTAACGTTCTGGATCCAGTTTACCGAGCTGTCTGTTTGACTGCCACCGCTAAGACCGCCAAGGATGGAGCCAAGGCCTCTTTTCATATCGCCCTCAAATACAGGAGTAGGCGATCCCATGTCAAAAGTATAGATAACGCCGTCAATAAAAATAAATTCCGGATTATTGGCACCGTTTACCTTTGCACTTGCAAGAGTGATAGGCGCAAAAACGCTGTCGCTGTTTGAAAAATGCTTCTTAATGAATTCGGACATGTTTACAGTTTCCACATCTGTAAAGCTGTATCCCTTGCCTGTATGCTTAACCATAGCGTATGCATAATTTTCCGTATCAAGCTTTTCGATCTCTTTTACGGATTTAATTTTCTTATCAACTACCTTAACCTGTGGTTTTGATGTATAAGCAACTGCCACAAGTTCGTCTGTACCATCGCCGTCAATATCGCCGGCTGTTACAGAACCGGCGTGCATTACCTGATAATAAAACCAGTTCTTTTCACCGGTACCTGAGCCCTTTGTGTACATATAAGCAGGAGCCGAGGCTGTAAATTTTCCATTCTCATTTTCAACGATGGAGATATATGCGCAATACGGTTCAAGATAATTAATATCTCCCTTAAATCCGTTTTTTGTGTCGCTTGTCTTAAGATATCCTGCCATATAGGCAAGTTCGTCTTTTCCGTCTCCGTCAAGATCGCCAGTGGTAAGATTTACAACAGGTTTTTTATACTCCGGTGCTTTTTTGCCTCTATAGTCTGTTCTGTGCTTTGAAAGAATAGAGTCAACGTTTACCACATCAGACTTAGAAATCTTGTTATTATTATACGCAAGTTCAAAGATCTTAAATGACTCATCTCCTGTAAAATACAGCATAACGGTGTCTTTACCGTCATGATCGTAATCTCCTGCGGTTATTGAAAAATAGTTCCCCGTAATATACATTTTTTTATCTGCCAGCCAGTCCATAGACTCACTAAATACCATAGATGCAGAACCACCGTTTTTAAGATTTAAAACTACAACCTTTGTAAAACAATGGTATTCTTTTCCTTTTTTCTCAAAGATAAGACCTGAAATGGCAACATGGTCTTTACGTCCTGAGCCTGTTGGGTCAAAAGCCACACCCTCTGTATAAGCCATATCATCAAGAAGGCTTATCCCGCTATAAACATTTGAAGTTCTTTTTGCAGAAGCCCTGTTTATGCTTCTTGTAAGAACCGGGCCGTTTACCTTATCACCCTTTGAGGTATAATCTGAAAGATCAACAGTGTCAAAAATATTTGCAGATTTAGTTTTACCTGTTGAACTTAAGAAAAACAGCTCATTTTCCTCTGAAAGCAGGAAAGGCTTATCAGCCACGTTATTGTATGCGCTGTCAGGAAGGCTGTTAAGATCTTTAGGCGCCTTTTTATCAAGGGCAAAGATCTCGCTTACATCATCAAGTTCAGTTTCAATCTCTTTCTTATCATCTGCCGCATAAACCTTAGTCTTAAGAGGCTGAAGGGCAAAGGATAAAACAAGCATAATAGCAAGTAATAATGCAGTTATTTTTCTTGTCATTGTAATCTGTTTCTCCATTAAATAGAATCTCCTCTTTCTAAAAATTTTCTTCTTTTTTGCTACTCCTGTCATTATCTCTTTCCTTCATGTTATTTTTTTCTTTCCATTTAACACAAAGAAGCGTGATGATGACCGCCGCCATGAAGCATAGCACTCCGACGATTATATACCCTCCGGCCTGCCATGGCAGCATAAGGGAGCCATAAGAAGAAAGTAAACCCGAAGCCGGCACAAATCCCGTTAATTTAAAAAATACTGCCACAATAGCCGCCAGATTAATGCTAACTATGCACCCAAGGGCATTTACCGTCCTTTTTTCTTTTTTATAGATCAGTATCTTTTTCTTTTTCTCAATCTTTTTAAGTGAATCATCAATACTATACTTCACTAAATAAGCCTCCTCCTTTCTTCAAAAATTTGTTTTACATCTATTAGTACCCTTTTTCTTAAATTTTACTCACTAAAAAAGCAAAAAAATTGACCATGCGTTTTGCATGGTCAGATATATTGATACATAATAATCATACAGTAGAATTATAGTGATCAAGAAGCCGTCTGCAGGGGATAAATAGTAATAATGCCATAATAACAGGAAAAGCATACCCAAGATTTGAGCTAAGCTCTCCCCCGGAGACAAGCAGGTTATATAGTCCGTGGAAAACTGTGGAAAGAGAAATCGCACCTACCACAACAGGAAGCGAAAGTACATTAAAGAAAATTGCGGTGTTAAGCCCGATAACAAGAACCAGTCCGCATACAAGGTGCATAACTCCAACAGCAAGACCTCTTACCATAATGTATGAAATATTTGAAGCTCCTGAGGTTAAAATATAGCAGCAATTCTCAAATGTAGCAAAGCCAAGCCCCATACCAATTCCAGCAGTAAAGAGTTTTCCCGGCTTTGGCTCAAATACAAAAACATAAAAAAGCAGAGGCAAAACCTTCATGATCTCCTCAACTATGGGCGAATAAAAAACCGCCATCTCTTCAGTTTCTATTTTCATTAAATACTTAAAAAATCCGCTTAAGTAAGCCGAAAGCAGGCATACTGCCATCCCAGTCACAAAAAATGATATGAACCTTCTCGTATCGGATTTTGTAAATAAAAGAGCGATAAGGAGCGGAAGTGCTATACAGATAAGGATATTTTCAGAATAGATCATTATACAGCTCCCTCCTTAACAGCATTTTTAGCAGAGATCGTGTCCTTTTCAAAACAGCTTAGTAAAATAACACTTGATAACAATAAAGGAATTATTATCGTTACCAAAACAAAGTTCATAAAATAAGCCACGCCTGCAGTCATATACAGATTGCAGGATAAAATAACATGTAAAGAAAAAGACAACGAAAAAGCTTTAAGGCTTTCACTTTTTGTCCTTTCTCTTTTGGCTGTAAGCGCTGCCTTAAGGCCAAGAACCCCTATAAGGAAAAAGTTCGCAAACATTAATATGATGCTGATAAGATCAAGGATCTTTGCGTATTCTTTCGGCATCACAAGCATTAAATACTGCAAAAATACCGCGCCAAATGACCCTGAAAAAAGGAATATCATGTGGGATTTTTTAAGTGCATCCGTTAAATAAAGGAGATTAAGAACAAAGCATATAAAAATCCCAAGCGCCAAACCGCATAATACATCTTTTAATATATCTCCGTTCCAGATAATCCAAAGTGCCACATTTAAAAGGATATAGCAAACCCCAAATAAAGTATATAAAGGTGCCCGTTTTTTTATTATCATTTTTGAAGTCATACGGGTTATGGAGGCAAAGAGAAGAAAAAGGCCTCCTTCTGCTATCTCATTTACTCCAAAGCTGATAATCTTATTAGGCAACATAATATCAAGAGCAAGCCAGTATATATCTGAAAGAAGCCAGCAAACAAGACCATAAATAAAGAAAACAAGAAGTACCGAATTTCTATATTTTTTAAGTCTTAAAATAGATACTGTCACCGCAAAGATCAATATAAATATCTGTAATATATTTGCCCCCACAACCAGCTTATATTCCATATTCTCAGATATCCTTTCTTTTTTCGTCAAGTTTCTTAAGCTTTACGGCAAACAATGTTACAACCACTCCGAAAATAAAGGCAAGAAGCCCGATTATCACATACCCAAGATAAGGCGTCGCAATAATAAGACTGCCATAATCAGAAGTCTCATCTGAAACAGAATTTGTTATAACGCCGGGCATAAATACTGCGGCAAGTATGATAACCGCAAGGCCCAAAACAGCTACAGACAAAGTCTTAATAGCCTGCATATTATACGCCTTTTTATTTTTTATCTTTTCAGAACGCCTTATAACTTCATTTAGCTGCTCATCGATATCATTTTTCATATCATTTCTCCGTCTCAAATAAGTTTTTAAACTGAGTCCCAAAAATCATAACCAGTCAGAAGCAGTTTTTGTTTCAGTTCCTTTTTACCTCTATCTATAAGGTTATAGACCTGCTTTTTGCTTTTCTTCATAACGGCTGCCACTTCATCATTTGACATATTTTCAAAAAAAGTAAGGTAAATAGCCTGTCTGTAATCAGAAGGAAGTTTATTAACAGCCTCATATAAAAGCCTGTTTTTTTCGGAAGTTAAAATGTTGTTTTCAGGCAACTGCCCGTCGCCTATGTCTTCTGATATCTCTTCGTTAATAGCAACAAAGCTAAATCGCCTTTTTCTTACAGCCTTTAACGCAAGGTTCCTGCCTATGGCAAATAGCCAGGTCTTAAAGCTGCTTTTTTTATGAAAAGTGCTGTTTTTCGCCGCAGCCTGTGCATAAGCATCAAGCATTATCTCTTCTGCATCGTCCATATTTCCCACAATACCGTAAATAAAAAAAGATAGCTCCTCCCGGTGGCGGATAAGAAGTATCTTAAGGGCTTCATTTTCAGATAAACATATATATCTTTCATAAAGATCTTCATCTGAAAGAAGGTTCAGATCCTTTATGGGAACCTCTTCATATGTACTTGTTTCAGCAACATCCATAGTATTAAACATATGTCAAAACACTTTCTAAAGTCACATATTATTAATAATATGATGGCATAAGAATGTTCCAATTGCAATATCTTTTCAAGGCAGGAAAATACCTTTTAAGCGAAAAGAATTATCCCATATAATAAAAAAAACGCCGGACTGCAAATATTCCGACGCCTCTAACACTATGGACTTCATACAATTCAGAAAATACCTTATTAACGAAGGTTACTTCCCATAATAAAAAGTGAGCACTTCTCACCCGGAGCAAGCTGACGACCAAAACTTGAAGAAGCAAGATTTGAACAAGCTTTGTTGCCATTAGAGCCGGCTTTATAATGCTTACAGTTTAAGCACTTTGATATAGAAGCCTGCATTCTTATACGCTCTGCATATGTCATTTTTAATCCCTCCCGCCTGTTTTTGATACAATTACCGACGGATATTTTATCACAAGAAAGAAAGTTTGTAAATGCATTTTTTGCATTTTGTAACCGCAAAAAATTGTAAAATGAAAAGAGGTTCTGTAAAACGAACCTCTTTTCTAAGGGATTTAAAATTTCATATGGCGTGGAGTTCCATATGAATCACTTCTTGCTCTTCTTAAGGAACTCAGGTATTTTAATTCCGCCTGTATCTTCACTGACACCCTGTGATGTCTTTGGAGCAGAACTAAAATGAGAAGCACCTGCGCTCTCCTTAGGTCCGCCGCCAAGGCTGCCTGCAGGAGGCGGTGTAGGTCTTGAAGTTGTGGCTGATGCACTGCCTGCTGAAAGTCTTCCGGAGAAAATGCTGCCTGTACTGCTTGTCTCAGTCTGCTTTCCGCCAAGAAAACCTGTAGGCGTGATCTTAGGACCTGATGTTTCATCAAGACCGGTAGCGATAACTGTAATAGTAACCTCATCCTGAGCACTGTCATCATAAACGGCACCAAAGATGATGTTAGCTGATTCACTGGCAAGCTCCTGTACATAAGTAGCTGCTTCGTTAGCCTCATAAAGTCCGATATCGCCGGAGATGTTAAGGATAACATCTGTAGCACCATTGATGGTGGTTTCAAGGAGCGGACTAGTAACAGCCTGCTTAACTGCATCTATACATTTCTCATCGCCGCATGCAGTACCGATACCGATATGGGCGATGCCTTTATTCTTCATAACTGTCTGTACATCAGCAAAATCAAGGTTGATAAGACCGGGAACATTGATAAGGTCTGTAATACCCTGAACACCCTGCTGAAGCACTTCATCTGCCTTCTTTAAAGCTTCAGGCATAGTGGTTCTTCTGTCTACTATATCAAGAAGTCTGTCGTTTGGAATAACAATAAGTGTATCTACAAATTCTTTAAGCTTTTCGATACCGCCGGTAGCATTTGTCATACGTGTCTTAGCCTCGAATTTGAAAGGCTTTGTAACGATACCTACCGTAAGGATACCCATCTCTTTTGAGATCTGCGCTACAACAGGCGCTGCACCTGTACCGGTTCCGCCTCCCATACCGCAGGTAACAAATACCATATCTGCACCGCGGATAGCATCTGTAAGTTCCTCTCTGCTCTCTTCTGCAGCCTTTTCACCGATCTCAGGCTGAGCTCCGGCTCCAAGTCCTTTGGTGAGTTTTTCACCGATCTGGAGGCATACAGGAGCTTTACATGTCTTAAGATGCTGCTTATCTGTATTGACGCAGACAAATTCCACGCCCTGTATTCCTTCTTCTATCATTCTGTTAACGGCGTTGTTTCCGGCACCGCCGACGCCAACTACAATTATCTTAGCATTAGAATCAGCATCACTCGTTTTTATCTCAAGCATGTGCGACTCCTCCTTAAATCATTTATTGTTGATAGCCCTTATACCCTTATTTTGGATTTATGTAATCAAAAACACAACATATAGTCTCTAATCTATTATAACTCAACTATATATATAATAAAAGTATTTAACTAAAATATCAAGTAGAAATTATGTTTACAAAAAAATTTTTTCTTATTTTTCGTTCTTAACGAATATTACGTTATTATTTTCGGAACTGTATTTTTCCATATCAAGGGTACCTTTAAGTCCCTCTGTTTCTTTAAGTATGGAAGGCAGCGCCGAAACAGGCTCATCATACTGATCTTTTTTCCCAAGCTTAACAATAATATCGCCCACATAAACGTCTATGTCCCTGTCTTTGCTTACATTGACCCGGTCAGCTCTAATGCTGTTTTTATCAAGAAGCTGTGTTACATTTAAAAGACACTCAAAAACATCTTTTTGGGTTGCCTCAACTTCCTCATTGTAAACCATCCTGCTGTAATCTATTCCGGTAACAAGCGGTATATCTGCAGGAGGCTCACCTACGCTCCCCACCATTATACCGTCCTTATCAAAACAGATATATTCTCCCATATAAGGGATGCAGCCTATTATCTTCTTTTCATATACGGTAACGTTTATCTTGTGAAGTGAAACAAGGCTTACTTCCATCTCCTCGATAAACGGGATGTTTTCTTCTTTTTCAGACCTGATATGAAGATACTGATAAATGGTGTTGCCGGGCAGTCTCTCATCTTTAATGAGGTCCTCAAATTCCTCCTTCGTGTAGTAAGTACAGCCTGATATATTAAGTTCATCAAGGCTGCAGCCATACACAGCAAAGGAAAGAATACCAAGTATTATAAGCAAAACCACTATAGTAACTATAATCTTAGTTTTCATAGTTTATATGCCCCGAAACGCTAAGTACGAGACCGATCTCGCAAAGCAAAAGCACTACGGAAGTACCTCCGTAGGAAATAAACGGAAGTGAAATACCTGTAGATGGAATGGTATTTGTAACAACCGCAATATTAAGCGCAACCTGCACCGCGATCTGTACAAGAACTCCCACGCAGATAAGCGAGCCATAAAGATCAGGCGCATTAACGGAGATAATAAGTATTCTCCAGATAAGCATAAGAAAAAGTGCAATAACGGCTATAGCTCCAAGGATACCCAGTTCTTCGCAGATAATGGTAAATATCATATCGTTATAAGACTCAGGGATATTGCCAAGCTTTTGCATACTGTTGCCAAGGCCGGTACCAAAAAGGCCGCCTGAAGCGATGGCATAAAGCCCCTGAAGTATCTGATAGCCCTTAGGGTGCGTCTCAAGATTAAGCCAGATATCAACTCTCTCTGTACGATAACCCTGCCCAAAATAAAGGGCCGCCGCAAGACCTGCAATTGCAAGAACTGCTATAACATAATAATACCAGTGCTTACGCCCTGTAACAAAGCAGATAACAAAGAAAATGGCAGCCACTATGATGGCACTGCTAAGGTTTTCTTTTGCAATAAGCACGATTATCGGACCCACATAGATACAGTTCCTTATAAAACCTGCGGGCCTGTCAAGCACTCTTGGAGCCTGATAGCAAAGAAACGCCGTAAAAATGATAACTGCTATCTTTGAAAGCTCTGAAGGCTGAAAGGTACCAAAAACGGGAATAAGGATCCATCTTTTTGCTCCGTTGTAATCCTGACCGATAAAAAGCACCAGGATCTGAAGAGCCAAAGCCCCGATATAAGCAAGGGAGCACAGTCTCACAGGCAGAAACTTAAACTTGGCTATAAGGAGCTTATAATCAAGTTTGCTTATTATCAACATAAGAATAACGCCGACTATAACCGCTCTTCCTTGTCTTGAAAGGAAATGCAGATCGTCGTTAAACTTTGTCTGAGCCATATATGAACTTGAAGAGAATATCATTACGAGGCCAAAGCTTACAAGAACAATGGTTATTATAAGCAAGGAAAAATCGTAATAATGTCTGGTCTTTTTTTCCAAAATCAAACTCCTGCAAATGCTACAACACAACCGATTATCGTAACGATGGTAAAAACGGTAACTACACGAACTTCACTCCATCCGCAAAGCTCAAAATGATGATGGATGGGGGTCATTTTAAATATCCTCTTGCCATGGGTGATCTTAAAATAAGATACCTGCATCATCACTGAAACCACCTCGCATAAATAAATGATGGCTATAAGAAGGATGAAAAGCGGCATATGGAGCATAAAAGCCATAGCGGCAACAAAACCGCCAAGGGCAAGGGAACCTGTGTCTCCCATAAATACCTTTGCAGGGTAAGCGTTAAAAATAAGGTATGCAAGAAGAACACCAAGCATAATGGCAGGCACAAAGCCAAAAGTCTCTCCCTTAACCGCGCAGACTATAGTAAAGAAGGCTGCGATAACGCTTGTAACACTTGCGTTAAGGCCGTCAAGACCATCTGTAAGGTTTGCTCCGTTAACTGTTCCGAGCATGGCTAAAAGATAAAAGGGGATAAATAGCCAGCCTATGTTAATGCTCTTGCCATTAAGGAAAGGGATAATGATCTCGCATCCCACATCCGAAAGGTACGCAAGATATACATAAAAAACAGCAGCAATAACAAAGAGCCCCGCCATTTTCTGAAGTGCGGTAAGACCTAAGTTTCTCTTTTTTACTACTTTGATGTAATCGTCAAGAAAACCTATAAGCCCGAAGCCAAGTGTAACAAAAAGTAC
>JAEEGF010722984.1_pt1 | contig 11797 bp, 10 predicted proteins | sample 9134171 | NCBI WGS metagenome assembly JAEEGF01 (sample SAMN16246542, study PRJNA631951) | gut metagenome | biome: gut microbiome; feature: rumen; material: AP-attached | host: Bos | place: Iran: Karaj | collected 2018-10 | reverse complement strand
GCCGATTGGGCGACGGAACATCAGCAGAAGACGGTATCTACGTACTGCTGAAGGAAGTGTTTGATAACTCTATCGACGAATTCAAGATGAAAGCCGGCGATAGAATCGAAGTAAACGTAGAGGATAACCTGCGTATTTCGGTACGCGACTACGGTCGAGGCATTCCACAAGGAAAACTGATTGAATCGGTAAGCATTCTGAACACCAGTGGTAAGTTCGATTCTAAGGCCTTTAAGAAGTCAATCGGACTGAATGGTGTGGGTGTGAAAGCCGTAAATGCGTTGAGCAGTCATTTTGAGGTGCACAGCTACCGCGATGGTAAGGTGCGTAAGGCCGTTTTTGAATGCGGTAAACTGATTAGCGACGTAACCGAACCTTCGCAGGACGAGAACGGTACATATATCTACTTTGAGCCCGATGCTACGAAGTTCATCAACTACCAGTTCCACGATGAAATCGTAGAAAACATGCTTCGCAACTATACGTATCTGAACATCGGACTGACCATTATGTACAATGGTCGCCGCATTCTGTCGCGTCACGGACTTGAGGATCTGCTGAAAGACCGCATGACCAGCGATGCACTCTATCCGATTGTTCACCTGCAGGGCGAGGATATCGAGATAGCTTTTACCCATGCTAACCAATATGGTGAGGAGTATTACTCATTTGTAAACGGACAGCATACCACCCAGGGCGGAACACATCAGAGCGCCTTTAAGGAGCATATTGCCCGTACAATCAAGGAGTTCTACGGAAAATACGAATACGGCGATATCCGCACAGGTATCGTAGCTGCCATCGCCATCAACGTAGAGGAGCCGCTGTTCGAGAGCCAGACCAAGATTAAGCTGGGTTCGCTCACTATGTCGCCCGATGGCGGTGTGAGCATCAACAAATACGTAGGCGATTTCATTAAGACTGAGGTTGACAACTACCTGCATATCCATCAGGATGTGGCAGAAGTCCTTGAGAATAAGATTAAAGAGAGCGAGCGCGACCGCAAGGCAATGGCTGGTGTAACAAAACTGGCCCGCGAACGTGCCAAGAAAGCTAATCTGCACAACCGCAAGCTGCGCGATTGCCGTATCCACTTCAGCGATGTGAAGAACGATCGTAAGGAAGAGTCGTGCATCTTTATCACCGAGGGTGACTCAGCCAGCGGAAGCATCACCAAAAGCCGTGATGTAAACACGCAAGCCGTATTCTCATTGCGTGGTAAACCCCTGAACTGCTTTGGATTAACCAAAAAAGTGGTTTACGAGAACGAAGAATTCAATCTGTTACAGGCAGCTCTCGACATCGAAGAGAGCCTGGACACACTGAGATATAACAAGGTCATTGTAGCCACCGATGCCGATGTGGACGGTATGCATATCCGCCTGCTCATCATCACATTCTTCCTGCAGTTCTTCCCCGAACTCATCAAGAAAGGCCACGTTTACGTGCTGCAAACACCGTTGTTCCGCGTTCGTAACCGTCGCACAAAGATTAAGAACAAGAAGACCATCGCCGAAGCGGACGCTAAATCAGACAAAAAGAGCGATTTCATCACACGTTACTGCTATAGCGACGAAGAGCGACAGAAGGCCATTGAGGAGTTAGGGCCCGATCCTGAGATTACCCGATTCAAAGGTCTTGGCGAGATTTCGCCCGATGAATTCGCTGGTTTTATCGGTCCCGACATGCGTCTGGAGCAGGTAACACTGCACAAAACCGACCAAGTAGCCAAGCTGCTGGAATACTACATGGGTAAGAACACCATGGAACGCCAGAACTTTATTATTGATAATCTGGTGGTTGAGGAAGACCGCCCTGAAGAAGACATTTATGAATAAGACATTTGCCTCTTTGCTGCTGTGTATGGCATCGATGAATGCCCACGCGCAGTTCCGTATCAACAACAGCGATGACTCACCTCTACGCAAGCTGCAGTTTGCCGAGATAGCCATCAGCAACCTCTATGTAGATAGTGTAGACGAGAAAAAACTGGTTGAAGACGGTATCAGAGGCATGCTAGATAAGCTGGACCCCCACTCTTCGTATCTCACACCCAAGGAGGTGAAAGATGCCAACGAGCCGCTTGCAGGCAATTTTGAGGGTATCGGCGTACAGTTTAACCTTATCGAGGACACGCTGCTGGTTATTCAGCCCGTCACAAATGGTCCTTCAGAAAAGGTAGGCATCATCGCTGGCGATAGAATCATATCGGTAAACGATTCGGCTATCGCTGGCGTAAAAATGTCGAAAGAGGAGATTATGAAACGTCTGCGCGGTCCAAAGGGCACAAAAGTAAAACTTGGTGTTATCCGCCAAGGCATCAAAGACCGTCTGACATTTACCGTTACACGCGATAAAATCCCCGTAAAATCGGTAGATGCCATTTATATGATTCGACCACAGATAGGCTATATCCGCATTGGTAATTTCGGCGCTACAACCCATCAGGAGTTCTTGGAGGGATTGAAAATGCTGCGCGACCAGGGTATGCAACACCTCATTCTGGATTTACAGGAGAATGGCGGCGGCTATCTGAAGGCAGCGGTGGATATTGCCAACGAATTTCTGCAGAAAAACGATTTGATTGTGTACACCGAGGGCAGAAAGGTGCCCAGGACCGAATATAAAGCCGATGGAAGCGGCGTTTTTCGTCAGGGTAAGGTAATTGTACTCGTAGACAGTTATACGGCTTCAGCGGCCGAAATTGTAACCGGAGCGATACAGGATCAGGACCGCGGTATTGTGGTTGGTCGCCGTACATTCGGTAAAGGTCTTGTTCAGCGTCCACTCGATCTGCCCGACGGCTCTATGATTCGTCTCACCATCGCACATTACTACACTCCATCAGGTCGTTGTATTCAGAAGCCCTACACCAAAGGCGAGAACCGCGACTATGCAATGGATGTAATTAACCGACTGAAAAGCGGCGAGCTGACAAATGCAGACAGTATCCACTTTGCCGACTCGCTGAAATATCAGACATTACGCGAGCATCGTACAGTTTACGGCGGTGGAGGCATCATGCCCGACGAATACTGTCCGCTGGATACTACCATCTATACCAAGTTCCATCGCGAACTGGCTGCCAAAAGCATCATTCTGCAGCAGAATCTGCGCTATGTAGATAATCATCGCAAGCAGCTGAAGAAAGCCTGGCCATCGTTCGCTGAGTTCAAAGAAAAGTATGAGGTACCACAGGATTTGATAGACACCATTCTAAAGAATGGTGAGAAACAGAATATCAAGCCCAAGGATCAGGCAGAACTCGAAAAAACACTGCCCTATCTGCGTCTACAATTGAAGGCTCTCATAGCTCGTGATATTTGGGATATGAGTGAGTATTTCTCTGTTTTCAACGAGGAAAACGCAATGGTAAAGCGCGCACTTGAAGTCATTGCTAATAATAACTAACATAAAGGAAAGGACTGATCATGAAAAAACTGTTTTTATCGATGATGCTCATGGCCGCAGGAGTACTGGGATGGGCACAGAATGCCAACAACAATGCGTTTAAATCAATTGACGTAGATGAATTCCAAAAAACACTCGAGAACTGCGCCAACGACTGCGTGCTGGTAGATGTACGCACTCCGGAGGAATATAATGCAGAACACCTGAAAGGCGCTATCAACATCGATGTGAAAGATAGTCTGAATTTCATGAAGAATGCTACAGACGTGCTGCCTAAGGAAAAGACCATCATGGTTTATTGCCGTACTGGTCATCGTAGCAGCATGGCAGCAGGAAAATTGGCAACCAAAGGTTACAAGGTACTGAACCTTAAAGGCGGCATAACGGCTTGGAAAGAGGCCGAAAAGGAGACGGTAAAATAAGAATATGATATTAAAATACGATGTAATTGTTATCGGAGGCGGTCACGCAGGATGCGAGGCCGCTTGTGCTTCGGCCAACATGGGCGCGAAGACCTGTCTGGTAACGATGGATATGAACAAGATTGCACAAATGTCGTGCAATCCAGCTATAGGCGGCATTGCTAAAGGACAGATTGTCAGAGAGATAGATGCCTTAGGAGGTCAGATGGGATTGGTAACCGATGCTACTTCCATCCAGTTCCGCATGCTGAACGTAGGTAAGGGGCCCGCTGTTTGGAGTCCTCGTGCTCAATGCGATCGCGGCAAGTTTATCTGGGAGTGGCGCAAGACAATCGATGAAACCGATAATCTGGATGTGTGGCAGGATCAGGCCGACGAATTACTTACAGAGCCCATTTCAGGCTCTGAGAGCGGCGATATCCGTGCCGTTGGAGTACGTACCATCTGGGGCACAGAAATCTACGCAAAGAGCATTGTAATCACCGCAGGAACGTTTCTGAACGGTTTGATGCATATCGGAAGAAAGATGGTACCAGGCGGTCGTATAGCCGAACCTGCCGTTCCCCATTTCACCGAGAGTATCACCCGTCACGGCGTAACAGCAGCTCGTATGAAGACGGGCACACCTGTACGTATTGATAAGCGTTCGGTTCATTTCGAAGATCTGGAAGTTCAGCTAGGTGAAACACGCCCCTATCAGTTCAGCTATATGAATAAAGGTGGTGCATTAAAGCAGCTGCCTTGCTGGACAGTAAACACCAACGCTGAAGTACATGAGATTCTGAAGAGCGGATTGGCGGATTCACCGCTATATAACGGTCAGATTCAATCGATAGGACCGCGTTATTGTCCTTCTATCGAAACGAAGCTTGTGACCTTCCCCGACCGCGATAAGCATCCGTTATTCCTGGAGCCGGAGGGCGAGGATACCAACGAAATGTATCTGAATGGTTTCTCATCGTCGCTGCCGATGGATGTACAGATAGAGGCACTGAAGAAAATGCCAGCATTCAGAGACGTAAAGGTATATCGTCCTGGCTACGCCATCGAATATGATTTCTTCGATCCTACCCAACTGAATCATTCGTTGGAATCGAAGATTATAGATGGATTATTCATGGCCGGACAGGTAAACGGAACTACCGGATACGAGGAAGCTGGCGGACAAGGCACCTTAGCGGGCATTAACGCAGCACTTAAAGCAGGCTGTGCTGGTAGTGATACAGCCAACAAGCAGTTTGTGCTGCATCGCGACGAAGCATATATTGGCGTATTAATCGACGATTTAGTAACAAAAGGCGTAGATGAGCCTTACCGCATGTTTACCTCAAGAGCCGAATATCGTATTCTGTTGCGACAGGATGATGCCGATGCACGACTCACAGAAAAGGCCTACGAATTAGGTATTGTAAAGAAGGACCGCTACGACTGGTGGCTACAGAAAAAGCAAGCTATCGAAGAAATCGAAGCTTTCTGTCAGAACTTTGCCATCAAACCTCGACTGATTAACTCATCACTCGAAGCTCTTGGTACTACCCCACTCCAGTTTGGCTGCAAGCTCTCAGATTTGGTAAACCGTCCGCAGCTGAACCTCAAGAACCTCTCAGAAGTGATTCCATCGCTGAAAGAAGCACTTGATCGCCCATCTAATCGTAAAGAAGAGATAGCCGAAGCTGCAGAGATTCGTATGAAATATAAAGGTTATATCGAGCGCGAACGAATGGTAGCCGACAAGATGCACCGTTTGGAGAACATCCGAATAAAAGGGCGCTTTAACTACGAAGAATTGCAGGGGCTTTCTACCGAATGCCGCCAGAAGCTGCAGAAAATTCAGCCCGAGACGTTAGCACAAGCCAGTCGCATCCCAGGTGTATCTCCCAGCGACATTAATGTACTGCTGGTGTTGATGGGCAGGTAACGTTCCACGTGAAACAAAAGAATAGAACAAACAAGCATAACTCACTGATTATGAACAACAAAACATTGATTGACAATCTGCGTTGCATACCAGATTTCCCCAAGAAGGGCATCAACTTCAGAGATGTTACTACACTCTACAAGAATGCCGAGTGCATGAAGATCATGATGGATGAATTGGTGGAGCTTTACAAAGATAAAGGCATCACCAAGATCGTTGGTATCGAAAGTCGCGGTTTCATCCTAGGCGCTGCCCTTGCAGCCAGATTAGGTTGCGGATTCGTAATGGCAAGAAAGCCCGGAAAACTGCCCGCTACTGTTATTAAAGAATCGTTCTCGAAGGAATACGGTGTAGATACTATCGAGATGCACATCGATTCTATCGAACCCGACGATGTAGTTCTGATTCACGACGACTTGTTAGCAACAGGCGGAACTGCTAAGGCTGCTTACAAACTTGTACAGCACTTCCACCCCAAGAAGGTATTCATCAATTTTATAATTGAAATTACTGACGAAGGTTTACATGGAAGAGACGAGTTCAAAGGCATTGACCTGACAACGTTACTCACCATCTAGTAATTGTTCCACGTGAAACACAGTCCCGCGAAACACCTTTAAACACTGAGGGTTCGCGGGACTGCTAAATTAAAAAGGTACACAAAACAAAACGCGCAAACAAAGATGACGAAGGAAGAAAACGAAAAGCGACTTGAATATTTGAAGGGTATCGTACGTAGGTTGCCAGACAAACCTGGCAGCTACCAATTTTACGACGAGGAACATACCATCATCTACGTAGGAAAGGCGAAAAGTTTAAAGAACAGAGTTTCTAGTTACTTTCACACCGAAGTTGACAGATTCAAAACGAAGGTGCTAGTCAGCAAGATATTCGATATCAGCTACACCGTAGTTAATACCGAAGAGGATGCACTTCTCTTGGAGAATTCGCTCATCAAGAAATATAATCCTCGTTACAACGTTCTGCTGAAGGACGGCAAAACCTACCCTTCTATCGTCATCACAAACGAATTCTTCCCTCGAATATTTAAAACACGTACCATCAACAAACATTGGGGCTCATATTACGGACCTTACGCAAAAGTAAATGCTATGTACGATGTGCTGAACCTGATAAAAGAACTATATCAGCCACGCACATGCCGCCAGCCCATCACCAAAGAAGGGGTTGAAAGCGGCAAATATCGTGTATGCTTAGACTATCATATCAAGAAATGTAAGGGCCCCTGCGTAGGTAAACAAAGCTACGAAGATTACCAAAAGAACATCGCTCAGGCACGTGAGATTCTGAAAGGAAATACCCGTGAGGTTTTAAGAGACCTGAAAGAAGAAATGCTCCGACTCTCGGAAGAGCTAAGATTTGAAGAAGCCGAAGAAGTAAAACGCAAATATCTGGCTCTTGATGGCTTTGTTAGTAAGAGTCAGGTGGTTAGTCAAACCATCGATAAAGTGGACGTTTTCTCGATTACATCCGACGAAAAGATGGCATTTATCAACTACATTCACGTTTCGAACGGCAGTATTAACCAAAGCTTTACTATCGAATATAAAAAGAAGCTGAACGAAACCGACGAAGAACTGCTGCAATTAGGTATCGTAGAAATCAGAGAACGTTTCAAAAGCGATTCGAAGGAAATCATCGTTCAGAAAGAGGTGGATGTAGAACTCGAAGGCGTGAAGTTTACCGTACCCAAATTAGGCGATAAGAAAACACTGCTCGATCTATCGATTATGAACTGTAAGGAGTATAAATTCGACCGTTTAAAGCAGGCCGAAAAATTAAATCCTGAGCAGAAACAAACGCGACTGATGAAAGAACTGCAGGACAAGCTGCATCTTCCTTCGCTACCCTACCAGATTGAATGCTTCGACAACTCGAACATATCAGGTACAGATGCTGTTGCAGCATGCATTGTTTTCAAGAAAATGAAGCCCTCGAAGAGCGATTATAAACGTTATATCATTAAAACCGTAGTGGGTCCTGATGACTATGCATCGATGAAGGAGGTAGTACATCGTAGATATTCGCGATTGATTGAAGAAGAACAGCCCCTACCCGACCTGATAATTGCCGATGGTGGTAAAGGGCAGATGGAGGTAATCCGAGAGGTAATACAGGACGAACTGAACTTGGATATTCCAATCGCAGGACTGGCCAAGGATGATCGTCACCGCACCAACGAACTCCTATACGGATTCCCTCCTATGAAGATTGCCTTGAAAGTAGAATCAGAACTATTCCATGTACTAACGCAGATACAAGACGAGGTGCATCGCTTTGCCATCACTTTTCATCGAGATAAGCGTTCTAAGCGCGCTTTACACTCTGAGCTGGATGATATCAAGGGCATCGGTCCAAAAACGCGTGACGAGCTTCTAAATGCCCTCAAATCGGTTAAGAAAATACGCGAGGCTGAACTACCTACCCTATCCGATATTATCGGCCCCGCCAAAGCGCAGATTATATACAAGCATTTCCACCCTGAAAATAAAGACTGATCTGCAAGTATTAATAGTAGCAATCCAAACTATTAATACTAGCAAAAACTACTCAAAAACAGTAACGCATATGACAATGACAGATGACAACATGACATTAAGCATAATCGACATAGTGTAATAATAAGGAATAATAATAATATATTAATATAATATTATATAATTTTAACATTACATAGACACTAAACTTATGTGCATCTACCTTAATGTCATTTTGTCATCCGTCATAGTCACAATCAAAGTATAACAATCAAAAATACTTCAATTTAAAACCTCCGAATTTGGTAGTTTAAAAATATTATCGTATCTTTGCGGCAAAATAAAGAAAAGAAATGAGAGCAGTAATACAACGCGTTACCCACGCCAGCGTTACCATAGATGGAAAAGTAAATGGACAGATAGACCAGGGCTACCTGATTCTGTTGGGCATTTGCGATGAAGACTCAATGGAAGATGTGGATTGGCTGGTAAAAAAGATAGCCAACCTGCGCGTGTTTGGTGACAAGAACGACGTAATGAACCGTTCGATACTCGATGTTAATGGTAACTGCTTAGTAGTCAGTCAGTTCACACTGTACGCAAGCTACAAAAAGGGCAATCGCCCATCATGGTTCCGAGCCGGCTCTCACGAGCACTCTATCCCACTCTACCAGGCCTTCATCGCACAACTATCTGAGGCCATTGGCAAGCAAGTAGCCACAGGCGAATTCGGTGCCGACATGAAAGTAGAACTGCTGAACGATGGTCCAGTAACCATCTGCATGGACACAAAGAACAAGGAATAACAGATGAAGAGATATCTAAAAGAAATAGAACTGGCGAGTGCCCTACTCCTGATAATCGGCGTAGTGCTGGGGATGGTAAAAAGCTACACCATCGGAGCCTGGCCTTGCGGCATGGGGTTACTGATGTTCCTATCAGTATTTCTTTATAAAGCCTTTCATTGGAAGGAATACGAGCGCGAAAACAAGCAGTACATCGTAATATTGCTTATCTGCATCTTCTTACTAATCATTCAAATGGTAATGGCAAAATGACGATAAAAGAAGCACAAGAGGCGGTAGACCGCTGGATAAAAGAATATGGCGTACGCTACTTTTCAGAACTGACAAATATGGCTGTTCTGACCGAAGAAGTAGGCGAACTGGCCCGTGTGATGGCCCGCAAATACGGCGATCAGAGTTTTAAGCCGGGCGAGAAAGACAATCTGGGCGAAGAGATGGCAGATATCCTTTGGGTACTGCTCTGTCTGGCCAATCAAACAGGCGTTGACCTCACTGCTGAACTCGAGAAATCGCTCGAAAAGAAAACGCAGCGCGACTCGCTTCGCCACATACACAACGAGAAATTAAAAGCATAACAGTTTTAACAATATAACAACAAGCAATTATGGCAGAACACAATCACGAGCACGAGCATCATCACCACTTTGAGATGCCTCAGAAGAGCCGCATGGAAGAGGCTCTGAGTAAGTACAACCTTGACATTACCGACGAGGAAGTGAAGGAAGCAGTGAAGACAATCATTGCCGAGAAAGTAGCCGAGAACGACACCCTCGAAGTGAAGAAATTCCTGATGGGTAGCGTTGAGCTTACCACTCTGAAAACCACCGATAGCGACGAGAGCGTACTGGCCTTTACCGAGCGCGTAAACCAGTTCGAGGAACAGTACCCTCACCTACCCCACGTAGCTACCATCTGCGTATATCCACGCTTTGCAAAAGTAGTTTCTGAGACACTTGAGATCGAGGGCGTTGAGGTAGCTTGCGTATCTGGATCATTCCCCTCATCACAGGCACTTATCGAGGTAAAGACAATCGAGACTGGTTTGGCCGTTAAGGATGGCGCTACCGAGATTGACATGGTACTGAGCGTAGGCGCATTCCTTTCAGGCGATTACGAGACCTGTATCGACGAGATTCAGCAGATAAAAGAGGCTTGCGGCGACAAGAAACTGAAGGTAATCCTGGAAACCGGCTGCCTGAAGACCGCAGCAAACATCAAGACCGCATCGATCCTGGCTATGTATGCTGGCGCCGACTATATTAAGACCTCAACAGGTAAGCTGGAACCCGCCGCTACACCCGAGGCTGCCTACGTGATGTGTCAGGCCATTAAGGAGTACTACGATCAGACAGGCATTATGATTGGTTTTAAGCCCGCTGGAGGCCTTAACAGCGTGATGGACGCACTGATATACTACACCATCGTAAAAGAGGTTCTGGGCGAGAAATGGCTTACCAACCAGATGTTCCGCATGGGTACATCACGCCTGGCAAACCTGCTGTTGAGCGAGGTTATCGGCGAGGAAGTAAAATTTTTCTAATTAGGGATAGACTCAGTCCTTCTACGGGAGGACTGCAGTCCTATAACCAAAGTACTCCAGTCCTTTAAGGCAAGGACTGGAGTACTTTCGTATAAGGAATAAGGGCGTACTACCCTACTTATTTCGCTGAATAACGTAGTCGAGATAAGCCTTGAACGAATCCTGAAGCTCAGGTTTCACGCACTCATCGATAAAACTACGAGCCTCGCGGGCAAACTCTTCCATCTTTCTTTCGGCATATTTAATACCGCCATACTGCTTGGCAAACTCGATAAGTACAGCAATCTCGTCCTTATTAATCGTGCCTTCCTTCACCTTCTTAGCCAACGTTAACACCGCAGAAGAAGAATAGTGTGTAAGCGAATAGATGATAGGCAGAGTAAGCTTTCCCTCGAGCATATCGTTACCCGTTGGCTTACCAATTTCGGCAGAATCGTAATAATCAAAAATATCGTCGCGAATCTGGAATATCATACCCACATTATGTCCGAATTTTGCAGCCTTCTCAATCATCTCTTCAGATGCGCCTACAGAGATGGCGCCAAGGATACAGCACGACTCGAAAAGTACAGCTGTTTTCTGGTCAATTACCTGATAATAAACATCTTCCGAGATTTCCTGATTCGAAATATTCGATAGCTGAAGCACCTCGCCCGCAGCCAACTTTCGTCCGAGTTCAGCCAGATGTTGTACGATTCTATGATTATCAGAAAGAGCTACACGTAACAAGGCTGTCGACAGGATATAATCGCCTACCAACACAGCCACCTTATTATTATAAGCAGCGTTTACCGAAGGCTGACCACGACGCTCTGAACTCTCATCCACCACATCGTCGTGAACCAAACTGGCTGTATGCAGCAACTCCAAACCAAGTGCTGCGTTCTGTGTAACATCCGATACCTCACCAAGGTTTCTGGCCATCAGGAAAACCAACATGGGGCGCATACGCTTTCCTCCCCTTTCGCGAATTTGCTTAAGAATCATCTCAAGCATACCCTCGCCATGAGTCAAACTCTGTTTGAACAACTCAACAAAGTTGTTCATATCGCCATCTATTGGCTTTCTTATAGTTGATAAATAATCCATCATTATCAGAATTTTGGCACAAAAATAACAAATAATTCCGTTATTAAAAAATAATTTGGTAATTTTGAGGCGAAAATTAAGAAAGTTATGCAGAAATTGTTCCTTTTAGACGC
>JAEEGF011948147.1_pt1 | contig 11798 bp, 9 predicted proteins | sample 9134171 | NCBI WGS metagenome assembly JAEEGF01 (sample SAMN16246542, study PRJNA631951) | gut metagenome | biome: gut microbiome; feature: rumen; material: AP-attached | host: Bos | place: Iran: Karaj | collected 2018-10 | reverse complement strand
ATCCACTAAAACAAGGATTAAGACTGCGGCTGCTGCTGTCTTGTTGGAGAGTCAAGCATCTCACAGAGTATATTCCACTAAAACAAGGATTAAGACACAAGTTATCTATCTTTATATTTTCCTTTCCATCGTCTCACAGAGCATATTCCAATAAAACAAGGATTAAGACAGTACACAGGTGGTCTTCACGCGGTTGACGGGTTCGTTGCTTATTGAGCATATTCCACTAAAACAAGGATTAAGACCACGCGGTGGTTGAGCTTGTCGAAACCACCGCCACACCTCAATGAGCATTTCAGTTAGCTACGCTGCTTTTGGGCTGCGCCTCAGCTGTCCAAGCTGCGCTCGACTGCGTTCGGTTTGCACCAAAAGTCCACTAAAACAAGGATTATTTTTTCTTCTTCGATGTGAAAATCGTAACGTTATTTTGTGTATTTTTGCAAAAAATGATTAACCAACTTTTAGTTGGAGCAATACACTAACTATTCAAAACGTTGCAGAAACATGACACTGGAAGAATTATATGAGATAATTGCCATTAATGAAAACTACCGCATAGAGCTGACCACTTCAACAGGCGATATGGACAAGTTCCAGGAGGCTATATGTGCCTTTGCCAATGATATGCCCGGCACACGGAAAAAAGGCTATCTGTTGATAGGCGTGAGAAACAATGGGGAAATAGATGGTTTGAAAGTGGACGATGCACTAATGAAGAAGATTAGCGGCATACGTTCTGACGGAAATATTCTGCCATTGCCTGTGATGAGTACAGAAAAGGTTGAAACAGATATGGGTGATGTTCTGGTGGTGGAAGTGACACCATCATTCGATACGCCTGTCCGCTATCGTGGCCGTACTTTCATTAGAATAGGACCTCGTCGTGACATTGCCAGTGCTGATGAAGAACGTATTCTTACCGAACGTTGTGCTGCAAGTCTCCCAACTTTCGACACATGTCCATGTCGCGAGGCGAAATTGGAGGATATTGACGTAAAAACCATTGTTAGTGAATATTTGCCAAAGGCTATCAATGCTGATGTGCTTGTCAGTGATAAGCGGTCGTTGGAGGAGCAGTTAGCCTCATTGCATCTTTTCAATTTACATTGGAATTGCCCTACGTATGCCGCACTCATCATGTTTGGCAACAACCCAAGGTATTTCATGCCTGGAGCCTATATTCAGTTTGTGCGCTTTAAGGGAAGCACTAATGGTGGCGAGATATTGAATGAGCGGAGATTTGACGGTTGCCTCTACAAAATGCTGCCGGAATTGGAGAACTTCATCCGTGATGCTATTGTAACGAAACGTCCTGTTCCAGTGAGTATTTTTCGGGAGAAGGATGTGTTGAACTATCCATTCAAGGCATTGCGCGAATTAATGATGAATGCTGTGATGCATCGGGATTATCAGTCTAACATGCCTACACGCCTTTATCAATATGATAACCACATTGAGGTGATGAATCCAGGCGGATTGTACGGGCAAGCTCGTCCGGAGAATTTCCCATATGTGAACGACTATCGTAACGGTGTGGTGGCGGAAATGATGAAAACGTTGAATTATGTCAATATGTTTAATCATGGCATAAACGAAGTGCAGACTTTGTTAAGGGAAAATGAAAATCCGGAAGCGGTGTTCAATGTTAGTTATTTGACCGCATTCAGCGTGGTGGTGAAGGAGGATGATGAAACCAACTGTTCACCAGCTGTTCACCGGCTACTTGAAGACTTGTCAATTCAAGTTAAATCATTGATACAAAGTTTTAAAGAAAAAGAAATGTCTGTGCCTGAACTAAAAATGGTCACGAACTGTTCACCACAAAGTAAACAACTGTTCATTAAACAGTTTATTGTTCCTGCCATTGCAGCAGGCTTGATAGAAAGAACTCATCCTGAGAACCTTCACCACCCAAGGCAGAAATACTATCTGACCGAATTGGGACAGGCTGTACAGGGGTTGCTGGGGAGACAGAATAATAAATAGTTGTAATTCTAAATTTCTTCAATATAAAAAACGAGTTAATAACCATAACCAACCAATCCTATCATGAAAATAAAGGAAATAATCGGATACATGGAATCCTGGGCGCCGCTTGCGTGCCAGGAGAGTTACGACAATTCCGGCCTGCAGGTCGGGGATCCGGAGACGGAGTTCCTCGGCGGGCTGGTATGTCTTGATGTCACGCCCGAAAGGGTGGAGGAGGCTGCGGCTACCGGTGCCAACCTTATTGTCTCGCACCATCCGGTGCTGTTCCATCCGCTACGTCAGGTATGCGGCGGCAAACTCTCCGAACAGATTGTGATAAAGGCAATAAAGAGCGGAATTGCAATCTATTCGGCACACACCAGCTTGGACAACGTGCGCAGTGGGGTGAACGCCTGCCTTGGCCGGACTCTCGGTCTGGAGAACACGGATTTTCTCCAGCCAAACTGCAGCCTGCCCGATGCTGGAGGCGGCATAATCGGGGAGCTGGAGGCGCCAATGGAGGAGGGGGAAATCCTTTCCATGGTGAAAAAACAGCTGCGGCTTCCCGTACTCCGGCACAGCCGCCTTCGGGGGAAACCTGTCCGTCGCGTGGCAGCATGCGGCGGTGCGGGAGGATTCATGCTGCAGAACGCAATACGCCGCGGAGCCGATGCATTTGTTGTGGGCGAGGCTCATTATCATGATTTTATAGACTTTCAGGATAATATTCTGATAGTTGAGGTCGGACATTATGAGAGCGAATGCCTGATAAAATCTGAAATATTCGCCAGACTTAACGAAAAATTTGGTAATTTTGCAGTTTCGGAAAAGGAGCTTACTCCTTATAATTATTTGTAATTTTAATTAAGATAGTAGACATGCAATCAAAGGAAAATCAAGAACAACAGGAATTACAATCCGTTGAAAACAGTCTGATCGCCTTGCGGAAACTTCAGATTATTGATTCCAAAATTGATAAAATCCGTACCATCCGTGGGGAACTTCCGTTGGAGGTCCGGGATTTGGAGGCGGCCTGTGAGGGTATTGAGACCCGTATCCACAAGATTGAGGAGGTGATAAAGGAATTTCAGGCTAAAATCACTGAACGGGAAACCATTAGCAAAAATGCCAACACTGCCATTTCAAAATATAAGGAGCAATTGGACAATGTGCGCAATAACCGCGAATATGATGCCCTGAACAAGGAAATCGAATACCAGACACTTGAAATCGAGTTGAGCAACAAGAAGATTGATGATTTCAAGCGTTCCATTGAGGCCAAAAACGAGGAAATCGCCACCTGCAACGCTGAACTGGAAGTGACGCAGGATGAACTGAAAAACAAGAAATCCGAACTGGATGACATCATTGCCGAGACAGAAAAGGAGGAGAACCGCCTGTTGGCAAATGTCACCAAATATGAATCAGCTATCGAACCCAGGCTGCTCACCGCCTTCAAGCGCATCCGCAACAATATGCGCAACGGACTGGCGGTTGTGAAGATTGAAAGGGATGCCTGCGGCGGCTGTTTCAGCAAAATCTCCCCACAGCGCCAGCTGGACATCTGCATGCACAAGAAGATAATTGTCTGCGAGTTCTGCGGACGCATCCTTATTGACACCCGGATTGCGGACATTGCCAACCAAGAAATGCAGGAGATTGACGAATGAAAAAGGGAATCATAATCTTAGTGGCGGGATTTTTGTTTGTATCCTGCGGGGCAGTGCAACAGCTTGCCAAAATCACCAATCTGAAAAACTGCAATTTTGACCTTCGTAAGATAGAAAGTGTCCAGGTTGCGGGCATCAACGTGACGAACTTTAACGGTTTTTCCGCTACAGACCTTGTCAATCTGGCCGCCTGTGTCGCCAACAAGAAAATTCCGGTGGTGATGGGTGTGCAGGTGGGCGTTGACAATCCCGGAGCCTCTTCAGCCACCGTCACCCGCATGGAATGGCTCTGCACCGTGGACAACAAGCAGATGGCCACGGGTGTCGTTTCCGACCGCTATTCAATACCGGCGGGCGGTTCGGTCACCATTCCATTGAAGGTGAGCATGGATGCCTATGACCTTTTCTCATCCTCTGGCGTTGATGCCGTAAAGGCGTTCATCAACAGTTTTTCAAAGGATGACCATACCTCTTCACGGGTGGCGGTCAAGGTAAAACCCACCGTGGAACTGGGTTCGGCCACTGTGACGATGCCAAATTATATTACATTGATATCCAATAAGTAAATTATGCCTTTTGTCTTTGAATCCATTAAAGCGGTTACACGGCCCGATTACAAGGTCGCCGTTCTGGGTGGGGGCAGTTGGGCAACCGCTATTGTAAAAATCCTTTCCTCCAATCTGAAATATGTCTATTGGTGGGTGAGGGAGCCTGAGATTGTGGAGGGTATCCGCACGCTGGGTCATAACCCAATCTATTTGAATGAGGCCCAGCTTAACAGCAAACGTATCAGGATTTCCAACAACATGAAGCATGTGGTCAAAAAGGCCGACCTGATTGTGTTGGTGATCCCATCAGCTTTCATTTACGATTCGCTCTCAGTGCTGCCCGAAAATGCATTTGAGGGAAAATATGTCATTTCCGCCACCAAAGGTCTGCTTCAGCAGCCCCGGTTACAGATTTCCCTTTTCATGCACCGATATTTTGGTGTACCGGAAGAGCGTCTCGGCCTTATCATGGGCCCTTCCCATGCGGAAGAGATTGCCCGTGAGCGGCTTACCTATCTGACATCAGCTTCATGCAATCCACAACTGGCAGAGGATGTGGCCAACCTGTTCCGAAACCGTTACGTGGTGACCACTCTTTCCAATGACATGCGCGGTATTGAGACCTGCGTGATACTGAAAAATATCTATGCCCTGGCAGCTGGCATTTTCCGCGGATTGGGTGCCGGTGACAACCTGCTTGCCGTCTTCAATTCTAACTGCTTTAATGAGATGGTGACCATCCTGCAGCTTCTTCACCCGATGGAGGATCGAAAATATGCATTGTCCCCTTACTTGGGCGATTTTCTGGTGACCACTTATTCACAATACAGCCGCAACCGCAATTTCGGCATTATGGTTGGGAAGGGTTATTCTGTGCAAACCATTCTGATGGAGATGAAAATGGTTGCCGAGGGCTATTCGTCCGTTTCCAGTGTCTACCATTTTAACCAGGAACAGCTGCATGCGGACCTGCCAATCCTGAATACCACCTATAAAATATTGTATGAAAAGGCTCCTGTCAGGACCAGCATTCACCGTTTGTTGGATCAATTGAAATAATGCAGATATGAAAAAGAAAACAATTTTATTTGTCAGTTTGTTTTGCTGGATGGGTTCCAGCGTTTTTGCGCAGGAAATCAAGGATCTTGCCATCAAATCCTATGAAAAGAGCACCAAGGCGGACACCTCCGTCAAGGAACATTACTGGACACTGGGCGGTCTTACACTGCTGACCTTTTCCCAAGACTATACCCTGAACTGGGCGGCCGGTGGTGACCCTGCACTGAGCGTCAAGGGGACAGGCAACTACTTTCTCCGTTACAACAAGAACAGGCTTTCATGGGACAATACGCTGAACTTTGACTACGGCATGCAGCGCAATCTGGAGACCAAGGTCAATACCAAGACCACCGATAATCTTGAACTGGCCTCCAACCTGGGTTATCTGTTGAGCGGTCATTGGAACGGTGCCGCCCTTGTGAAGATGCAGACGCAGATTTCCGACGGATACACCAACGAGAAGGTGACTTCCGCCTTCATGACCCCAGCCTATCTGATCACCTCCATCGGTTTGGATTACAAGCGGAAGGACTGGTCCATATTTGTCTCACCCATTACGGGTAAGACCACGTTCAAGATGGATGAACGTTTTCTGAATGAAAATGCCTTTGGCGTTGAAGAGGGCAAGACCTTTGTCTCCGCATTCGGCGGATTTGCCCGTTTCACTATTAACAAGGATATAACCCAGACAATCAACCTCTATTCCAAATTGGAACTCTTCTCGGACTATTTCAATCATCCGGAAAAAGTGGATGTCAACTTCGAGATGCGCTGGCTCTTCAAGATGACCGAATGGCTCTCCTTCAGCATCTATGTGGCCGCCATTTACGATTATGATGTCAGGTTCCAAGTCTACGAGGCGGATGGCGTAACCCCATGTGTGCGCGCGGATGGCACCAAGGTCACTACCGACCATCTCCAGTTCAAGGAGAATTTCGGTCTGACCTTGACGAACAAGTTCCTGTACAAGTCAAAAAGCAAATAGCGCAGCCCTTTTTCCGCTAAAAGCCGGAGCAATGTTTCCGGATAGAATTTTTTATGGCATAATCCGCATTTCATATGCGGATTATGCCTATATTTGCAAAATGGAATCAATATAAGGATACCCATGTGCAATAAATGGATAAAACTGTTCGTAATCTTTGTGTTAGTGTTGGCGACAGCTGGCGTGGCGGGCTGTTCTTCGTCCCGTAAGACAACAACCTATCCCAAACGGAGGCACAAGTGCAACTGCCCCCATTTTTCATCCGCAGTGACTCTGACGGACAGTACAAGTGTCAATTCAATATCTATGCTATGAACAAAAACAATTTTTGCGTGATAATGGCCGGTGGAGCCGGCACCCGATTCTGGCCAGTGAGCCGGAACGCCTATCCCAAACAGTTCATCGATTTTCTTGGTACGGGGAAATCACTGCTCCAGATGACGGTGCAGCGATTCCTGCCGGTGGTGCCTATGGAAAACATCTACATTGTCACTAATGAGACTTACAGCACCATTGTGCGGGAGCAGCTGCCGGAGCTGAATGGGGAGCAGATTCTGCTTGAGCCTTTCCGCCGTAATACGGCACCATGCATCGCTTACGCCAATTACAGGATAAAACAGCGCAATCCGGAAGCCAACATTATTGTTGCCCCGTCGGATCACCTGATTCCGGACGAACAGCTTTTCAACGAGCACATCACTTCCGCCCTTGCCTGTGCGGAGAACAACGCCTGGCTTCTGACCCTGGGCATACATCCCACACGTCCGGAAACTGGCTACGGATACATCCAGTATGACAACACCAACCGGTACATGCCGGATCCTCGCATTTCCAAAGTCCGGATATTCACTGAAAAACCTCAGTTGGAACTTGCAAAGCAATTTTTGGAGAGCGGCGATTTCCTGTGGAATGCCGGCATTTTTGTCTGGAAGCTGCCTACCATAATGAAGGCGTTCGAACAGCATCTCCCAACCATTGACCAGCTCTTCCAAAGTGTGGAGCAGGATTTGGGGACTGAACGGGAGCAGGCCTCCATCCGCCGCATATATGAGGAATGCACAGCCATATCCATCGACTACGGCATCATGGAGAAGGCAGAGAATGTCAGTGTGCTTGCATCCAATTTTGCATGGTCCGACTTGGGCACATGGACCGCACTGTACGAGCAGATGAAGTTGCCGGACCAGAAAAACGCTCTGGTGGAACCGGCCAACATATTCACCTACAATACCACCAACTGCATCATCACCGCGCCCAAGGAGACAGTGGTTGTGACCGAGGGGCTGGATGACTATGTGGTTGCCGTGACCGACAATGCGGTGCTGGTTTGCCGGAAGTCAGAAGAGCAGAACATCCGGCAGTTTGTGGCGGATGTGCAGATATCCAAAGGGGAAAAGTTTGTATAGGCGATATGGAGGGAAAAGAGACGAACATCCGGGCGGTTGCCGACGAGAGCTACAAATACGGCTTCACCACCGATATAGATACCGAATATTTCCCCAAGGGATTAGATGAGGAAATTATCCGGAAAATTTCCGCCTACAAGCAGGAGCCTGACTGGCTTCTGGAATTCCGGCTGGAGGCATATCAAAAATGGCTGCGCATGAAGGAACCCACATGGGCACACCTGCATTATCCTCCCATCAGTTACAATGACATCATCTACTTTGCCGTCCCAAGAAAAAAGAAAAAGTTGGGCAGTATGGAGGAGGTGGATCCGAAGCTGCGGGAAATGTTCGACAAATTGGGCATTTCGCTCGAAGAGCAGAAGCGTCTCGCAAATGTGAGCGAAGTTGCGGTGGATGCCGTGGTGGATTCGGAATCGGTCAAGACCACCTATCAGGAGACACTGCGACGTGAGGGCATTATTTTCTGCTCCTTCGGCGAAGCGGTTCGCGAGCATCCCGACCTTGTTCGGGAATATTTGGGCAAGGCGGTGTCTTCAGGCGACAATTTTTTCGCCGCACTTAACTCTGCGGTCTTCAGCGACGGCTCATTCTGCTACATTCCGAAAGGGGTGCGCTGTCCCATAGAACTTTCCACCTATTTCCGCATCAATGCCATGAACACCGGCCAGTTCGAACGCACATTAATTATAGCCGATGATGATGCCTATGTCAGTTACATGGAGGGCTGCACCGCCCCGCAGCGGGATGAGAACCAGCTGCATGCCGCCGTGGTGGAGATTTTCGCCAAGGAGCGTGCTGAAGTTAAGTACTCCACTGTGCAGAACTGGTATCCTGGCGACAAGGATGGTAAGGGCGGCATATATAATTTCGTCACCAAACGCGGCATCTGCGAGGGGTTCCGCTCCAAAATATCCTGGACCCAGGTGGAGACCGGCTCAGCCGTCACATGGAAATATCCGGGCTGCGTGCTCAAGGGCGACGAGTCGGTCGGGGAGTTCTACTCCGTCGCGCTTACCAACAACTACCAGCAGGCGGATACCGGCACCAAGATGATCCATCTCGGTCGTGACACCCGCAGCACCATCATTTCAAAGGGCATTTCTGCCGGACACAGCGAAAACAGCTACCGCGGCCTTGTGCATATCGGCAAAAACGCACAGCGTGCCAGAAACTATTCCCAGTGCGATTCGCTGCTGCTTGGCGACCTGTGCGGCGCCCACACATGGCCCTTCATCGAATGCCAAAACGAGACCGCCATTCTGGAGCATGAGGCCTCCACCTCGAAAATTTCGGAGGAGCAGCTGTTCTACTGCCAGCAGCGCGGTATCAGCCAGGAAAATGCAATCGGATTGATTGTGAACGGATACGCAAAGGAGGTGCTGAAACGCCTTCCCATGGAATTTGCCGTGGAGGCGCAGCGGCTGCTGTCTGTCTCACTTGAAGTCAAAAACGGATAAACCACCCAGAAAATGCAAATCGGAATACCAAAAGGGACACGTGATTTTCTGCCGCAGGAGATGCGGCGGAGAAACTATATTTTCGACACTATCCGGACAGTTTTCAACCAGTTCGGTTTTGTGGAAATCCAGACACCGTCAATGGAGAACCTCTCCACGCTGATGGGCAAATACGGGGAGGAGGGGGACCGCCTGTTATTCAAGATTCTAAATTCAGGCAATTTCCTGGAGAAAGCCGATTTGTCCGAAACAAATCTGAACAGGCTTTCAGCCGTCTTGTGCGAAAAGGGGCTGCGCTATGACCTTACGGTTCCGTTCGCCCGCTTTGTTGTGCAGCACCGGCAGGAGCTTCCCATGCCATTCAAGCGTTTCCAGATGCAGCCGGTATGGCGTGCCGATCGTCCGCAGAAGGGTCGTTACCGCGAATTCTACCAGTGTGACGCCGACATTATCGGCAGCAATTCGCTGCTGAACGAGGCGGAACTGCTCCAGATGGCCGACGAGGTGTTCCACAGGCTTGGCATTGCCGTGCAGATTAAGGTGAACAACCGTAAACTGCTGGCCGGCATCGCCGCCTACATGGGACATCACGATCTGCTTACCGACATTACTGTAGCCATTGACAAACTGGACAAGATAGGCTGGGATGGTGTATGCCGCGAACTGGCGGAGCGTGGGGTCTCGCAGGAAGGGATCGCACGTCTGGAACCCATTTTCCAGCAGCAGGGCACTCCTGCGGATCTGCTGTCCTATCTGCAAAATCTGCTGAAGGATTCGGAAATTGCAATGAAAGGTGTTGAGGAGATGGGCACATTGTTCGGCTATCTCGATAAAATCCCGTTCCATAATGAAGTCTCCGTTGACCTTACCCTTGCCCGCGGGCTGAACTACTACACAGGCGCCATTATGGAGATAAAGGCAAAGGATTTTGCCATGGGCAGCATCTCCGGCGGCGGACGCTATGATGACCTGACAGGCATTTTCGGCATGAAGAACATGTCCGGAGTGGGCATTTCGTTCGGTGCCGAACGGATATACGATATCATGGAGGAGGGCGGTCTTTTCCCCGATACGGACAACAATTCGACCCAGGTGCTGATTGTGAATTTCGGGGAAAAGGAGCTTCGGCACACCCTGCCTTTGGCACAGCGTTTGCGTCAGAAAGGGGTACGTGTCGAACTCTATCCTGATGCTGTGAAAATAGGCCGGCAGTTCTCCTATGCGGATGCGAGAGGCATCCCATACGTGGCTATAGTTGGGGAGGAGGAAATCGCACAGGGACGCTTACAGCTCAAAAACATGTCTGACGGCAGCCAGACCAGCATGACGGAAGAGGAGCTGATAAAGATATTAAATGATTTAAAATAAAAAAAGGAGTAATTATGTCATTGATCAAGTCTATTTCCGGTTTCAGAGGTACAATGGGGGGATTTCCAGGTGACAACCTGACTCCGTTGGATGTTGTGAAATTCACCGCGGCATACGCCTGTTTTCTGCAGGAGGCGTATCCTGAACCAAATGATTGGAAAGTGGTTGTGGGACGCGACGGACGCGTTTCCGGAGATATGGTTAACAAACTGGTGTGCGCCACTTTGATGGGCATGGGGATGCAGGTGTATGACATCGGCCTTTCCACCACACCGACCGTTGAAATGGAGGTGATCCACAGCGATGCCATCGGCGGCGTTATTCTGACCGCCAGCCACAATCCGTTCAACTGGAACGCGCTCAAGCTGCTGAATTCGGAAGGGGAGTTCCTGAACGCTTCGGAGGGCAGGAGGGTGCTTGATCTGGCTGATGCTTCAGCATTCCAATTTGTCACAACCGACAAACTGGGGAAATATATTCCGGTCGAAGGGGCCATACGCAGGCATATCGATGCCATCCTGGCATTGGATCTGGTCGATGCGGAGGCCATCCGCAAGGCCGGATTCAAGGTTGCGTTCGATGCGGTCAATTCAACTGGCGGCATAGCCCTGCCGATGCTTCTGGAGGCGTTGGGTGTCCGTCAGGTGATAGGGATCAATGCGGAACCTACGGGCGTGTTCGCCCATAATCCCGAGCCGCTGCCGGAGCATCTCACCGAATTGTGCGAAACCGTCCGCCGCGAAAAGGCGGATGTGGGTTTTGTGGTCGATCCGGATGTGGACCGGCTGGCGCTGATTCAGGAGAACGGTGAGCCGTTTGTTGAGGAATACACTTTGGTTTCTGTGGCCGATTATGTGCTGCAGCACACGCCCGGCAACACGGTTTCGAACCTCTCCTCGACACGTGCGCTGCAGGAGGTGACCGAAAAGCATGGCGGCAGCTACAGCGCCTCGGCAGTTGGTGAGGTTAATGTGGTTGCGAAGATGAAGGAGACCGGCGCCGTGATCGGCGGAGAGGGCAACGGCGGTGTCATCTATCCCGCGCTGCACTACGGCCGTGACGCGCTGGTGGGCATAGCGTTGTTCCTTACCCAATTGGCGCACAGTGGGAAAAAGTGTTCCGAACTGCGGAAGTCCTATCCTGAATTTGTAATCTCAAAAAACAGGATGGATCTTGTTCCCGGTACCGATGTTGACGCGCTTTTGCAGCATGTCAAGGCAAAATATTCTGACCGTCCGATTATCGATGTGGATGGTGTGCGCATCAATTTCGACCGGCAGTGGGTGCACCTGCGCAAATCCAACACCGAGCCCATCATCCGCATTTATGCGGAA
>JAEEGF012089263.1_pt1 | contig 11799 bp, 6 predicted proteins | sample 9134171 | NCBI WGS metagenome assembly JAEEGF01 (sample SAMN16246542, study PRJNA631951) | gut metagenome | biome: gut microbiome; feature: rumen; material: AP-attached | host: Bos | place: Iran: Karaj | collected 2018-10 | reverse complement strand
CGTTCGATTTAAAAACTATTCCATACTTTTTAAAACTTATCCTATCTGTCTTAAAAGTATCTATTACATTTTCATCTTCTACTTCGAATAGTGCCTGAAGATCAGATTCAGATTTGATAGTATTTAGAAGTGAAATATCTTCGAACGAAAATCCAATTTTCTCTTCTAATTCACCATCTATGCCATCTGACGGCATATCAATAACAAGCATCTTACATTCTTCTGATTCCAGATAACAATATTCATCATCACATTCCTGTTTAGTCGCTGAATCATAGTATTCTGCCTGGACTAGGGCCTTACTTTCATTAACATGAACCCATTTATAGTTCTCCTTTGTATCTTTTGAATCAGAATAAATATTAAAGATCATAATTCCCCACAGAATAAATATAAAAACAGCCATAAGTCTCTTTTCATATAAAAGGTATTTAAAACCTTTTAATAGTGGATCTTTGTGTTCGAGCAGTTCCTCATCTGTATCAGTCCATATTTTATTATCAAATTCCAAAATAGACGCATCAAACAAAGATACAAAGAACTCATCAATGTCTGACCTCAGGAGATATTGAATATTCGTGCTTATATCAGCCCATACATACCTGACTCTTATTATTGTTTTATCTGCCATGCTCTCGAATCTTACAGCATATTTTTGCGGAGATGAAACAAAGAGTCCGCCCACATTACCATAATCATCAATAAAAGATATATATAAGATTCCGTTATCAATTTCTGTTTTATATTCAGAAAGTTTTACAGGTACAGCGCTTCCAATTCTGTTTATGCACTCGTCTATGGTTAAGTTTGTTTTATAAACATAGTCAAGCCTTCCAGCCTGCTCATCTTCTTTTTTCATTTGCATTTTATTATTTGACATATAAAAACCTCTTTACTGTTTTTTTAGTAAAAAAAACAGTATTCTTCTAACACCACTTCAGTTTACGACTAAAACCATAAACAAATCTCATAACACTACGATATATCCTCTCCGAATATACTGCTTCGCGTATTTATGATTAAATCAATTACTTATATCGCCGTTATTATACATGATATGCCGGCTCATATCTTAAATATCCGATGAAACGCCATTTTTACTTGATGAAATGCATTTTTATCGTAAAAAAAAGAAGAAGGATGATCACAACTCCTTCTTCTTTAGCTTTATTGAAGCACCCAGGCAATTCCTCAAGCGCAGAATAGATATCACAGAAATGGATTTTGGTTACATCTTCCAGTTCTGCGCTAGAAGCTGCTGCCTTGCCATGCGGCTATATATGCTGTCGTAGCTATTAAGGAACTCAGGGCTCCCCTGCTCTGCCACTACGCCGTCTTTAAGGACTACGATGTTATCTGCACCTGCGATAGTACGCATTCTATGAGCTATTATAAGTACTGTCTTATTCTTAATAAGTCTTGAAAGAGCATCCTGAATAGCTGTCTCGTTCTCTGCATCAAGAGATGCAGTTGCTTCGTCAAGGAGTATGACAGGAGCATCTTTTAGGAATGCTCTGGCAATGGATATCCTCTGTCTCTCGCCGCCTGACAGTTCACTTCCGTTCTCGCCTATATATGTGTTGTACTTATCAGGAAGAAGTTCTACAAACTGCTCACAGTTAGCAAGTCTTGCTGCTTCCATTACTTCTTCATCTGTTGCGCCTTTTCTTCCTATGCGGATATTCTCCATAACTGAGTTGTTGAAAAGAGTTACGTCCTGGAATACGATTGAATAGCTCTTTAGAAGTAACTCCGGATCCACCTTGGATATATCAGCTCCTCCAAGGCTTATCCTGCCTTCATTAACATCCCAAAATCTTGCAGCAAGTCTTGATATTGTGGTCTTGCCACCGCCTGATGGGCCGATAAGTGCAGTTACCTCTCCCTGCTTTGCAGTAAAACTTACATCCTTAAGTACATCTGTATCATCAGAATACTTAAATCCAACATGGTCAAAGACTATATCATATCCGTCATTATTTATCGTATCTGCTCCTGTCTGCACCTTGGTGGATAATACTTCATCAAGTCTTTCGCACTGAATCCCGCAAGATATGATCGCAGCAAAGTTCTGTAAAGTAATGTTCATAGGATCATAGAGCCTTGAAACCAGCATTAGGAACATGAAAAAAGTAAGTATTGTGATCTCTCCCTTTGCAAACAGATATCCGCCTACTACAGCTGTTGTTCCTATGCCAAGCTTTAAGACAATTGAAGCTGAGTTAACATACAAAGCCATCTTAAGTTCTGTAAAAAGAGCCATTTTCTCTACATTTTTGATCTTACATGACAGTTCTTCCATATATCTGTCTTCCGCGCTATTAGCTCTTAAATCTCTTATTGATTCCAGGCATTCCTGTATTCCATCAGTCATAGCCATTTTAACTTTTGTATTCTTTCTGACAGCATTTTTCTCGGCGCCTGAACATGTGATAACTATGATAAAAGCAACAGGGATTACCCAAAAGCAAGCAAGTACCATTCTATAATCAAATACAAAGAAAAGACTCACTCCCACAAGACATACAGATATAACCGCGCCTATAAGTTCAGGAATCCAGTGGCTTGAAGCGGTTTCAATCATTGCGCAGTCTCCCATTATGTTAGTGGTGAGATCTGCAAGATTCTTTTTTCCAAAAAAAGAAAGAGGAAGTTTTCTTAATTTCTCTGCAATCGTAGTCCTTCTTACTCCGCTTTCTTTATATGTTGTCAGGAAAGTTGCATTGTACTGTATAAAATTAGATACTCCTATAAGAATAATAACAACAGCGGAACTTACTGCATAAAATGGTATACGGTCTTTTGTAAGTGTATCTTCCAGTAGATCTTTGATAAGACAATACAGTATTCCTGCCGGCATCATCAGGATGATATTGGTAACAGTCACGCATATACATGCTCTTATCATATCCCTGGCACCTTCAGTTGACAGTGCGTATTTATGTTTTAATCTCTCTATCATTTTTTAACCTCATGTCGCGAGTGAAACAAGTGACTAATGGTTCAAATTGGTGGAGCTCGCGACACCAATTTGGGTTTGAAAGTGGAACACTTTCAAACTTATGCACCAACCTTCCACTCTATAGATCTTGAGTATTCATCAAACATTCTCTTGTAGAGTCCTTCTCTATTCATAAGTTCATTATGATTTCCGCTTTCTACACACTTTCCACCATCATATACATATATCCTGTCAGCATTCATAACAGTGCTGAGCCTGTGAGCGATCATGATCAGTGTCTTACCTTTAGAAAGGCTCTCAAAAGCAGCCTGAACCTTGGCTTCATTATCAGGATCAGCAAAAGCGGTTGCTTCATCCAGTATCAGTATAGGAGCATCCTTAAGGACAGCTCTTGCAATCGTGATTCTCTGCTGCTCGCCGCCTGATAGATATGTTCCTTTTTCTCCTATCACTGTATGGATACCATCCGGAAGTTTTTCGATTATATCCATACACTGGGCCTTTTTAAGTGCATCCATAACTTCTTCTTCGCTGGCATCTGGTTTTGCCATTCTGACATTTTCCAAAATGGATTTTTTTATAAGTCTGCTATCCTGGAATACGAAGGATACATTCTTCATAAGTTCCTTGGAAGGAATGTCTCTGACATTAACGCCTCCTATCAGGATCTCTCCACCTGTAACATCAAAAAAGCGAACTATAAGCTGTGCAATTGTAGTTTTACCAGAACCCGAAGGACCTACAAAAGCTACATGCTCACCAGCGTCTATCTTAAGCGATACTCCGCTTACCGCATCTCTTGTAGCATCCTTATATCTATAGGTTACATTTTTTAGTTCCAGGCTGTAATCTTTGGGAGTCTTAGCAGTAGTAGCGTCATAGAGTGGCTCGATCTTCATTATCGTCTCAACTCGCTTTAAGGCATCTATCAATGTCATCTCTGCTTCTCCGGAATATGCCACTTTGGTAAGTGCTACAGTTATAAGCGGTGTGACTATTATGTAGTACATGATATTAAGCACAAGGCCTGCAGTAGCTCCTTTTCCCAAAAAGATGAATGCTGCAATTACGATAAATACAAAGATCGCATTTATACAAGTCATGAAAATAGCCATAGGGATCCTGAGAATATGTGTATAATCTGTAGCCCACTTGCTATATCCATCTATAGAAGCTTTGAATTTCTTAAATGAATGAACTGTCTGGCCGAAGGTCTTGACAACAGGGATTCCTCTTACATACTCAGTAGCTTCTGAGCTCATGGTATCAAGAGCATTCTGATACTCCTTCATCTTCTCCTGCATACCACTTCCCATCATCGACATTATGGTAGCAAATCCCATAACCGCAGGTATCATACATAAAAGACCTATCTTATAGTTAAACGCAAAAATAAGTACAAAAAGTCCAACCGGTGTAACTGCTGCAACAGTTTTGTCCGGTATCTGATGAGCGATAAAGGTCTCTGTAGCTGCAGTGGAATCATTCACTATACGTCTTATCTTGCCGGTACCGTCTTCATCAAAAACTCCAAGAGGCAAGGTAATGATTCTTTTCATAAGCGATATTCTCATGTTGGCCTGCACTCTGAAGGCTACAATATGCGTACATAGAAGTGCTACTATGTATACTAATAATGACACGATCGTAAGTAGCACCGCCTGCCAGGCATAGTAGGATATCGTCGATGCATCCTCATTGTTAACAACTATGCTTATGATCTTCCATAAGTCGTAGTAAGGTATGAGCACTATTATCGCGCTAGCTGCTGCCAGGAATCTTCCAAGCATTATAAGCTTTGCATGTCCTTTCGCATAATTTTTGACCAGCTTCATGTGATCAAATTTCTCTGTTTTTCCCAAAGTTTTCTCCTCCTAAATTTAGATATTTTATGGTTAGTTATCGCTAACTCCAAAGTGATAACTAACGACATTAAAAAAGAGCCTTGCGGCTCTTAATTTAATCCCATGATCCTCCTCCATCCCGGCATGAAGAATTCCTGTATGGTATTTAAGTATTTATCTATTTGTGCTTCGTCACAGCCATTTATGATCGGCTCAAAACAAGCTGTCAGATATGCCGATAACATCATACGAAGTTCCTCCTCATCTATATCTGCTACATCATAGCCTTTTTTCTTCATAAGAGTCATAGCATCAAGTAATGCTTCAATACTCTCCGCAGCATACTCACGAATGAAATTCTCATATTTTGTTCCCTTAGAACATATTAGCAAGAGTTTAAATTCATCCCTTTTTGGAATGATGACTTCTCTTATCATATCGAGGATATTATCATCCCAAAGATCATTATTATCAGCAGCATGATCTATAAGAGTATGCTTCTTGGTAATATGGTTACTGGTCCAGCCTTTTATGTCCATGACCAAAGGCTCAACTATGGCATTAAACATCGCCTCTTTATCGGCATAATGCCTGTACAGCCCGGCAGAAGTCATCCCTGCCCGGGCGCCAATACTTCTAATACTGGCTCCTTCGTATCCTTTTTCAAGGAATTCTTCCTTGATTGCCTTATTAACTTTTATATGACTTAAGGTCTTGTCCCTTGGCATATGATCATCTCGCAGTAAGATATATTCAAGTTTATAGTGTTAGCAAAGACTAACCACGGATTATTATAACCCTCTCTTTGTCTTATTTTCAAGCATTTATTTACGATTCCTGACATGTTACCACAAAGTCAACTACCCATCACCTTAAGATGATGGGTAGAAATGGTCCCTTAACCCCGGCCCTAGGGGGCGAAAAGTTCCCTTAACTCCGTCCCCAGGAGTCATTTTGTATCAGCAAAAAGAAAATGCCGCGAACTGCAGATGTCCTGTTCCCTTAAATGTAAAGAACAGATCATGCACTCCGTCAGGAATCTCGATATCAGCCTTTGTTTCATGCCATTCATTGGCATAGCCTATCTCGAAGGATCCTATGACTTCTCCGTCCCACTTAGTACGAACTTCAAGCTTGCCTGTTGCATAACCCTTGGTGCATACAGACATCTCTTTGACATTCTTACAGTCAAAATACTTAAATCCGGCAGTAGCACTATCTCTCATATTGGCTATATATGCATAATTAGTGCTGCGCCATGAACCGTGATCCTCTACTATCGGCTCAGAGCATATTGGAGCTTCCATACGGTCCTTGGGTATGATATCTCCGCCTTCCTGAGTGATCTTAGGGAAGCGGTCATCCATCCAGCCTGACCATGGGATGTAGGTTACATCTGTATCTGTAAAAAGATTACATGCGATATATGTAGGATATGTACCCTCACTTCTTAATGGCTCCATACCACAGCATGATGTCATAGGTGCCTGCTCAAAGGTTCCGTCAGCCTTTTCTTTGAGCTTTTCAAAGCAGCCCTGCCTTGAGTAGTTGGTTCCATTGGTATGGCGGTGATAGAAGATGTAATAGTCATCACCAATCTGAACCATGCTTCCGTGGTTGTTGGCACAATAGAACATAGGCTTATCTGCAGGCTTATAAGTATCTATATTAAGATCACCGTTACTAACAAGCACGCCCTTATATTCAAATCCCTTAAGCGGATCATCGCTTACCGCATATCCAAGTTCATGGAAGAGCTGTGTTGAGAAGATAAAATAGTACTTGCCATCCTTCTTACGGATAGATGGTCCTTCAAAGAATGCATGTCCGTCAAAAGATGTATCGTGGCTATATGGTTCACCTGGTGCTACAAATACAGGACCTTCTACTATAGTCAGCATATCAGGTCCTAAAACCGTACCCATAGCTCCATGTCTTGACTTATCTCCTACTCCGCAGAATCCTGTGTACAGATAGGTTCTGTCTCCTTCTGTAAGGACTGCCGGATCGAACTGAGGTTCATCTCCCTCTTTCTGACCAAGGTAGGTTCCATCTGCATGATGTACATAACCATAGAATTCATACTTGCCTGCAGGCTCATCGCATACAGCAACTGATACTACTCCCCAGGAACTAAGTACATAGTAAAGATAATATCTTCCATCAGGGCCAACAGTTACAGCAGGTGCATACAGATTGCCCTGAAGATCACTATTGGCAGGATCCTGATCCTTACGATAGATAATACCTTCATAGCGCCATGCGCCAAGATCATCTACTGGTGCTGAGTAGCACACATAGTCGAGCATACAATATACATCTCCATTAAACTTATCATGAGATCCGTATACATATACCCTGTCTCCGAATACATAAGGTTCTCCGTCCGGAACATACTCCCATGACGGCATATATGGATTTAATTTCTGTTCAAGATTTTTCATACAACCCTCCGCAATCATATAGATATATAGCGACCTAAACTTCTTTCATATAGAACTGACAATACCGCTACAATACAACTACATATATAATAAAAATAATCTTACACGATTTCTTATTGTTTTATGCGCAAAGTATATCATTATTTGCTCTTAGTTATATATTATCTGTCCACTACTAGCGCTTTAATGCAAGAATTGTTACTTAACTCAAACTTCCCGCTTGGTCGGTGCCATGTCCGAGGAAAACTCACTTAATACCCTTTTCGCAATATATAGCTTATGTCTTCAATCCAGGTTCTTCCGTTTGTTCTTACCAGGTCAAGTCCTGATACCATAACGCAGAAGGTATCCTTTATATCAGACACATCGTGCCCAGGCTCGATGCAGGTAGCGCAGGAGCTGATAACATAAGGTTCTCCCTCATGCATTCCCAGATACATCATGATATGGCCATCCATGTATAACAGCATACCGGGAGATGTTTCTGATAGTATATTTTTCTTTTTATCAGTAGTCATATTACTTGTTTCTGTGCTTCCAAGATCCGACCTTTGAGCGATAGCGGTCGCATTCCTTGGAAGATCGAAGCCATAACAGCTGTATACCTGACGGATGAATCCGGAACAGTCGTTGGATGAAAGTGACCCGCCATATCCATAGACTCTTCCAAGGAACTTAAAAGCCTGTCTTAATACGCTTTCAGAAGTCATGTTTAGATAACCTAAGCTGACATCCTTGGACACCGGTATCAGTGTCTTCTCTATGCCTACGCTTCCGTCCTCATTTCTATAAGGTATATCAACTGTATATGCTCCTATCGTGCTTCTGCCATTAATTGTCTCCTCATTATCTGCAGCTGTATTAGCTTCTAAGCCGCTATCTGATGAAGCTGCAATATCTTCTTCAGCATTATCACAGTTTGTATCCTGAGACAGTCTTATCTTAGTCCCCATAGGCAGTATCATACCCGATGAGCTAGTAGGAACAGCTGTTTCATCCATGACGATCTCACTTCCTGTGACTATGATAAAATCATCAGGCTGACAGATACTAAGCCACTCTTCCTTGTCCTTACACACCGCAAGAGTATCAGCTTTCACCCATCCGCCATATGAACCGTTTATGATATACTTCCACTCTCCATCCTGACTGCCAGCAAGTATCACAACACCTGTAAATGGCATAACTTCTGCACTTATAAGATCATCAAAAAAGATCTCGTCAGGATCATCTGATACGAATTCATCACTAGGAATCGTCCTTGCAACTGATCTCTTAACACAGATTGCATACTCATACTTGGCAGTATCAATGACATCAGCTTCCATAACATTTTCCAAATCGTTTTTAACATCATTTTCTATATCAATTTCTATATCAACTTCTACATCCTCTCCTATAAGTGATCTAACCACATCGCAGGACAAGGTATCCGGCATGTCATACATGAAGAGCTTAAGATTTCTTGACTCTTCCTCACTATAATACTCAACGAAGTTTGGATTGTTCCTATTATAGTATTCTATCTCATCAAAGGTATAGAGCACCTCTTCTTTTTTGTCACCAATCCAGAACTGAGGATCCAGCATATCAGTTGTAGTTCCTTCGATGGTCTGAACATTGCTGCTTGCATACTTATCTTTATCCAAAGAGTCATCTGATGCAGCGCCCTCATATCCTGACTTAACTGCGTCCATATCAGAAGATTCAGATGCCCTACTGCCTGCTCCTCTATATAGCTCGTATCCCGTCGTTCCTATGACCAAGGCAGCAATAGTCGTATATATGGCAATATATGTTTTCTTCTTCATAATAATCTCCGCCTTCCTGTTAAGTAACCGCTTATCATAAATACAAGAATCCCGGAATAGCACCACTCGCTGTGCATAAACGCAACAGGTTCAGCCATTCCGATGATAAGGATTCCAAACACGCTCACGTACAGCCACTTTACATACATTCTTTCTTTTTGGGTCAAAAATGTTCTGACCATATTAATGCTCCAGCATATCACAAGGCTCATAAGTGGTATAAAACCTAAAATACCTGTACGCCTCAATATCTCCAGATATATGTTGTGAGCATGAACAATCCTGATATCGTGTCGTCCGTCATATACTCCTATTATGCCATCTCTTCCAAGGGGCGATATTCCTATAAGAAAGCGTCGAAGCGTCCTCGTACATTGTCTGATACTTGCAGCCCAGATAAGTGTTCTGTCCGACATAGTCCCGTTATCATCTGTAATATGCCGTATCATGATCCCGGCTATTCTCTCCTTTGACCATTCACAGCCCAAAATTCCTGATATGATCATCATGGATTTTTTGTATATATATACTGGAAGGGCAAAAGACCTTATAACTATCACAAACGCCAGCATCCCCATTAAGGTAGCGATTATAAATTTCATATAACCGGCCTTTCTTACTTGAGCAGCTTCTCTTTTGTGGTCAGCATCCATTTCATAACTATTATCTTTTTTTAAATCGTCATCTATATTTAAATCATCATATTTATTTAAATCATCATCTCTCACCTGGACAACATGCTTATTACGTCCAAGAGCCCTGATCATTACCATCCATACCATAAGCCCTGCACTAAAAGAAGTCCCTACCATCCCTGTTCTAAAACCGGTAAGCCCCATACAAAACCATCCCAGTATGATACCCGGTATGTACATCCATCTTCGCCATTTGTCTGCGCCAAGATATCCTGCCACGGAGAATACGATAAGACAAGCACATGCTGTTCCCATATTATTAGCATTACTAAGCCCGCACAACCTTCCGCCAACAAAACAGCCCTTACCAAGATCAAGCCATGGATCTTCTGTCAGTAGGAACTTGCTTGCATGAGCAAGGACATACAGGCACATGATCCCAAGCCCCAGAAAAGACACTCTCACAGCCCATCTAAGAAGACTGTCAGAATCAGACTCTGTCTGCATTACATAATACAATCCCAAAAAGATCATATATGCACAAAAGAATCTCGAAGTGAAAAAAGAAAAAGATACTCCCATATTGATGATAGTTGAGATATATGAAAAAGAAAGAAAAGCTGTTATAAGACATGTATCAGCATTTCTGTAAAGATGTTTAGATACTACAAGCCCCAGGATAACTGCAAAACATATTGAAGCTGTGATTTTATAAGGTACATCTGTTATATTCCCCCAGATGCCTTCAAAAGAAAAGACAAAGATTATAATGCTGACAAGAACTATTAAAATGCGCTGCAAAAGTCCTTTCCTCAACATGGTATTCATGATATCATACTCCCCCGGACAAAATTACGTTCAAGGATTATTAAATCACAAACTCATTATAATGAAAAGAAAAAAGTGATGATCACTGGATTGGATCACCACTTTTTACTAAAATCATTAATTTAAAACCGCTTATCATACTAAGTCAAAGCATCTTCTGGTCATACTTTTATTATTTAATAAGGATATGACTTTATAAGCTCAAGCTTGCCACCATTGATAGCATATGTCTCAGGGAAACTGAAGTTAGTTCCACCTATACTGAGGGCACCGCAGGTACTTATAAATCCCTTAGAGTCAACATAAGCATTTAAGAGTTTGCCAATGAATTTGGGTTTACCGCTATGGAAGTCAATAACATAGCTGTATCTATTGTAATCTGACTCTATAGCTGAGAGCATCACTACGCTGGTTCCATCTCCGTACATGCTGCTGGACATTCCGTATACAATACTCATATCATAATCAGCCGGCGGCTCTACATAAGTTGCTCCTCCATCTTCTGTTACAAACCAAAGATGAGCATTGGTGAAGCTTTCACAAGTAGCAAGATATTCTGTAGGATCATTGCCCTGAGGTATAGATACTGTAAGGGCAAGACCTTCCTTATCACCATCATTGTCGAAGTCGACTATGTATATTCCATACAGATAATCTGATGATTTCTGGCTGACCTTCTTCTTGAATATGTTATAAAGATCGCCATATCTGGTAACTACATTCTTGTTAAGCGTATTCTGAGTCTGTGCTGCAACTCCAAGATCTGCATATGATGAGAAAGTCTTAAGATCAACATCATAGGTTCCGTCAGGCTTAGTAACTTTGCCCATGCCGGTCTTTATAGATACTTCAAAGTCGACATTGACATTGACAGGATTACTTGAGCTTCCCAAAACAGTAGTATCTGTTACAACTGCATGGATCTTGATCATATCTCCCACAGGAGCATTATAGTTCTCTATAGTAACCTGTGAAGCATAATCTGTAACAAACACATGACAGTAAGTTGATACTGCATGCTTGAATCCCTCTTCTGACATGAGAGTCCTTGTACCATATTCCGGATCAGAGTTCTCATAAGCAGGAAGTGAATACTGCTTAGGATCAAATGTTGTAGCTTCTATTGTAGGTGCTGAGGTTGAAGCTTCTATGCTGTCATCAAGAACTGATACTGCCTGATGGCCTGTCTCTTTGAGTCCACGAAGGTCAGTTGCTGACTCGCCGGGCTCAGTTTCTTCAAGAGTTCCCTCAGATGCGCTCTGTGCAGCCTGAACA
>JAEEGF010963567.1_pt1 | contig 11799 bp, 4 predicted proteins | sample 9134171 | NCBI WGS metagenome assembly JAEEGF01 (sample SAMN16246542, study PRJNA631951) | gut metagenome | biome: gut microbiome; feature: rumen; material: AP-attached | host: Bos | place: Iran: Karaj | collected 2018-10 | reverse complement strand
CTTTGTTGTAACGCAACGGATAGAGGTTATGCTCGTAGAGGCCACCGCGTCCGTTGTGGTAGAAGCCGTTGTAGGGTGCAGCCTCGCCGAAGTCGCACTTGATGGTGCTGACACCCTGCTTCAGCAGACCGAGAATCTTTCCCTGATACCAACGGACGGTCTCAGGATTGGTGAAGTCAAGTACCGCATCCTCGTAAGGCATGCCGCCGTCGGCATTGCGCACATGCATGTTCTTCTCAATAATCTCGGGGAAGAAACGGTTTTTGGGCGTGAAGTAAGGCAACTGCCACAAGCAGGTGTGGAAGCCGTCGTTCTTCAACTGCTTCAGCATTCCCACAGGGTCAGGGAAACGGTCACGGGCAAACTCATAGTCACACTGCCAGTCAACACCGAACCAGCCCGTATCAAAGTGAATGACATCAGAAGGTATCTTGTGTTTACGCAGCTGACGGGCAATGTCGAGGCCCTCCTCCTGCGAGAAATAGGTGATGCGACTCATCCACGTGCCAAACGACCACAACGGCAGCATGGGGCTCTTGCCGGTGATGTTGGTGTATTCATTGAGGATTTCTTTGGGTGAACCAAAGAACACAAATAGGTCTATCTGCTCGTCGGCCATGAAGAGGCGCTGGGCACCGATGTAGCTCTGACCGAAGTCGGCTGTAACGGGTGCCGAGGTGTGCATGAAGATGCCATAGCCACGGTTGGAGAAGTAGAAGGGCACAGGCTTATACATGCCGTCAGTCTCAGGACCTTGCGGGTCGGTGACACTGAGGTGCACTTTCTGTCCTACCTTGTTGAGCGAGGTAAACGACTCACCACAGCCATAGATGCGCTCACCAGGCGATAGCAGGAACACGGGGTTCACGCTACGTGAGTTGTCGCTGCCACGCTTGATGAAGTTAAACGGCAGCAGCTTCACCTGCGTAGAGTCGTTGTCAATGATATGGCGCGACTGGGTAAGTATGCGGCCGTTCCGGTCCTTCAGCACGAGGCGGAAGGGGTAGCGCTGGAGCTCAAGGATGGCATTAGGAGAGCGGAACACAACGGCAGAACCGTTGTGCACACTCTTCCAAGGGGAGAGGGGAGTATTTAGGCGTTCCTTGAAGGCATCGCAGAACATGGGGTCTTCTTGCTCTTTGCTTCTTGACCCTTGTCTCTGAACGGGTGTCGTTGCCAGGCGGATGCGGACGCAGCGGTCGCTGATGAAGTCAATCTTCAGCTGGAGGTTAGGGTCGTTGTCATAGGCAGCATCGGGGAAGTCGAGCATCTGCATGCGCACGGGCCAGTAGCCGTTGAGGTTGAAGGCCTGACGGGGCGACAGACGGTAGCGCTTCCAGTTCACTTCGCCACTGGCTGTTGCCACATCAAACGAGGCCAGCGAGTCGGCCAGGAAGTAGGTGTTTGACAGGTCGCTGAAGTCCGTTGAGACATCCTTTGGCATACACTGCAGGTACTGCACGCCTGCGTTGGTCTGAATCTGCGCATGAGTTGCGGCAAAACCGCAACCTACGAGACAAAAGATAAGAAAGAACTTTTTCATAATTGTAGGGTTGCTTGTTTGAGTCCTATTGATTTTGCCGTCAGCGTGCCGTGGCCTTGTACCACCACCAGGCAGCGCCCGAAGAAGGCCTTGCGCTTGTTGTCCTTGAAACGCTCCATGGAGAACTGGCTGCCGTTATCCACACCAACGATTTCTGCTCCAGAAACATCAAAGAACACCTGGTTCTCCGCCCAGGGACAGAGGTTACCGTCACGATCGACCACTTCAACCTTGACGAAGGTAAGGTGGGTGTTAGGTGATGGGTGTTGGGTGTTATTATAGCCGTTGTAATCGATGGTGAGGCGCAGATGATCAGGCTGTCCAGCCGTGCGGATGGTCTTCATGCCAACTGTCTGTCCACCCTTACGAGCCACTACCTTCACTTCGCCTGAATCGAACTTCACCCGCCACATGACATGATAGGGAGAGCCTCCCCTAACCCCTCCCAAGGAGGGGGATTTTGTGCGTACGCCTTGGCTCTTGCCGTTAATGAACAGCTCCACCTCGTCGGCATTGTTGTAATAGCACCACATGTCAATCTCCTGACCTTCGAGCCAGTTCCAGTGAGGGAAGAGGTGCAGCACGGGCTTGTCGGTCCACTCGCTCTGGTACATGTAATACACATCCTTCGGCTGACCACTGAGGTCGATGATGCCAAAGTAGCTGCTGCGGGCTGGGAAGCCATAGGGTGTGGGTTCACCGATGTAGTCGAAGCCCGTCCAGATAAACTGTCCGCCGCAATAAGGCGTGTGCTTCACCACATCCCAGTTCTGTTCGTGCGTCGTACTCCACGAGGCATGCATGTTGTCGTAGGCCGAACACATGAAACTGGGGTCGGTATAGGGCAGCCACCACTGCTTCGGCGCCTTGCGGATGGAGTCGCTGGGCATCATGTAGTTGCCTGTCGTCTGCAGGGCGGAGACACTTTCCGTCATGATAAACGGACGGCCGGGGAAGTTCTTGGGCACGTCTTTGATCCACTCATGGTGGTAGTTGAAGCCGATGATGTCGATGCCTTTTCCTTTGAACAGGTGATTGTTGGGCGACGGTTCGTTACAGCCTGAAGTGATGGGGCGTGTAGTATCATAGCGGCGCACGATGTCGGCCAAGTGGTCACAAAGCAGCGTGTTGACACTCGTTGTATGGTCGTTGGCCAATGTCGAAGCATCGTGACCGGCATTCAGGATAAGGTTCGCCTGTTCCAGGGTCAGCGTATCGGCAGCCGCATCACTCCACTGTTCCAGCACCTCGTTGCCTATCGACCACATCAGGATACAGGGATGGTTACGGTCGCGCAGCACCAGGTCGGTGAGGTCACGCTCGTGCCACTCGTCAAAGAAGCGGGCATAGTCGTTCTGCGTCTTACGGCGACGCCACATGTCGAAACTCTCGTCCATGACGATGAAGCCCATGGTGTCGCACATGTTGAGCAGCTCGGGAGCCGGCGGGTTATGGCTGGAACGAATGGCATTGCAGCCCATGGCTTTCAGCTTCGTTAACTTTCGGTGCAGGGCGTCTTCGTTAAGAGCAGCCCCCAGACAGCCGAAGTCATGGTGCTCGCAGACTCCGTTCAGCTTCATGTTCTTGCCGTTGAGCCAGAAACCCGTCTGGGCATCGAAACGGAAGTCGCGGAAAGCCGTCGTCGTCCACACCTCATCCATCACCCTGCCGCCTACCAGCAGTTGCGTGCGTATCTTATATATATAGGGGTCGGCAGGCGACCAGAGCCGCAGGGCCGACTTCGACACCTTGAGATTGGCTTTCTGTCCTGACGAGCTGTCCAACTGCCGTCCGTCGCGGTCGTACAGCACGTGTTTAATCTGGGGCTTGAGCTTGGAGCCATGCGGCTTGTCTATCTCGACAGTCACCGTAGCCCTGCGTTTCTTGACATCGGTCACCACGCCGATGCCCCAGTGCTTGATACGGGTAGATGACGTTTCGGTCAGCCATACGTGACGGTAGATGCCACAACCCGAGTACCAGCGGGAGTTCGGCTGGTCGCTGTTATCAACACGCACGGCAATGACGTTGTCACCCGTACGCAGATAACGCGTAATCTCATACTCAAACGAGCTGTAGCCATAGGGACGTGTGCCCACCAGTTCGCCATTGACATAGACGGTGGAGTTCATATATACGCCATCGAATTCCAGGAAGTAACGGCGTACCTCGCTGATACGGAAATGCTTACGGTACCACCCTACCCCGCCAGGCAGCGCGCCGCCTCCAGCCCCACTGGGGTTTCCGGCAGAGAAGTCACCCTCAATGGCCCAGTCATGCGGTAGGTTCAGCAACCTCCAATGGCCATCGTTATACTCCGGCTTCGCCATCTTTGCCGAGTCAGCCAAGATAAAGCGCCAGTTCTGGTCAAAACACCTGCGGTCACGGGAGAGAGCGCTTTGCGCCGCTACGCTGCTAAATGATAAATGACAAATGATAAATGATAAACCTATCACCATCATCATCCATTTACCTTTATTCATTCCTGTTGCCATATTCTTTATCATTTATCATTTAGGCCGAAGGCCGTTGCCCGCTTTCCCTTCATACCACTTTTTCATGACGTAAAAAGCCTTCTTGCGCTGACCTTGGTCAGAGAAGAGACCCTTGCGGTTGAAGTAGTCCTGAATATGCGGAAGCGGACGGCGCGGTGAGCGGAAATCCTTGAGCACCCACGGGCAAGTGCCTGCCAGGCCCTCTATCTTATCCAGCATTTCCAGGTTCTCACGGTAGAGGTTCTCCTGAAACTCCTCCGTCCAGCGCTGCTCCACAGAACCATGCAGGCCAGCCTTTGCCCCACCGCCAAACTCACTGACAATGACAGGCTTTTCGTAAGGTATCTCCCAGGTCATGCGGCGGGCATCATTCACGTCACGATACCAGCCAATGTACTGGTTGAAGCTCACCACATCCACATACTCGTGCATATTGTCGTGCAGTCGGTTAACGTAGTTAGAAGCCCCAGTGACCTCCATCGCCATGCTGATGAGACGTGTGGAGTCCATCGAACGGGCATACTGTGCCAGGCGTCCAAGGAAACGGTCGCGGGCGGCACTGTGGGGCGTCTCGTTGGCAATGCTCCAGATGATGATGTTCGCACGGTTATGGTCACGGGCTATCATGTCATGCAACTGCTGCTCGGCATTGGCATACGTACGGTCGTTGCCCCAGGAAATGGTCCAATAGACGGGAATCTCCGACCACAGGAGCATTCCCTGCCGCTCAGCTTCTCGGATGGCATGCTCGTTATGCGGATAGTGAGCCAGACGCATGAAGTTACACCCCAGCTCCTTGGCCCAGCCCAGCAGCGTGTCGGCTTCGGCGGCAGAGTTGGCCCTACGGTTGGAATAGGCCGTCTCCTCATGGGCACAGACGCCACGCAGGAAGATAGGCTTACCATTCAGCAGGAGCTCACGTCCCCGCGTCTCAATGGTTCGGAAACCTATCTCATCGCTGATCTGCTCGTCACCATGGGTGATGTTGACCGCATAGAGCTTCGGCTGCTCAGGCGACCACAGCTGCAGGTTCTTCGCTTTCAGACTCAGCGAGGCACACCCTGTGGTGTCGGTCACCAGGGTCTTCTTGACTTTCAGTTCGGGAATGGAGAGCGTCACCTGCTCGCCGGCCTGTCTGCTGTTCAGACGGACACTTACCTGAATGGTTCTTCGGTCGTCACGTGACAATGTCAGCGCGTAATCCTCGACATACGTCTCAGGTACCGTCACCAACAGCACGTCACGGGTGATGCCGCCATAGTTCCACCAGTCGAAGTTACGGGTGGGCACATTGTCCTGATGGCGTTTGTTATCCACCTTCAGGATGACATAGTTCTTGCCCTCCTGCACCAGTTCGGTAATGTCATAGCAGAACGGCGTGAAGCCTCCCACATGCTTGCCCAGTTCCTTACCGTTGACGAAGACAATGGCCTCGTAGTTCACGGCTCCGAAGTATAGCAGCGTCTTCTGGTGATTGGTGAGCGGTGATTGGTCAACGGTGAATTCCCTTCCAAACCACACGGTGCCCTCATAGAACAACAGGTGGGGGTCGGCGGTGTTCCAGTCAGAAGGAATATTCATGACTGGAGACTCATCGAAATTATACTCTACCAGGTCTGACGGACGCTGGGGCTTGGCATTCCTGAAGTAACCCCATGGCGTACGTGCCATGCGGTAATCGTAGTAGCCCTGCTCCTGCACATCGACAAAGTAATGCCACGGCCCGTTCAAACTCACCACATTACGTGCAAACACATTCTGCGGGGCGGGGACTTGCGCAGCTGCGCTGGTAAATGACAAATGACAAATGATAAATGATAAACCAAGCACCATTAACCATTTAACATTAAACATTAAACATTTAACATTAAAAATATAAAAATTATTCTTCATCGCACTCTTCTTTATCATTTATCATTTAGGCCGAAGGCCGCTCATCATTTATCATTTAGGCCGAAGGCCGCAAAGCATTAAAGCTTCACGCTCACGGCTTTGCCGTTGTATTCCACCATACGACCCTCGGGGTTGTCAAGGTTCAGCGGACGGGGTGCATCGCCAGTGATAAGCACGACATTGAAACGGCGCTGTTTCAGCATACCCGGGAACTGGCCGTTGCGCTGGCCGAAGCTGACGGTACGCGTCTGGTCGTCGTAACGGATATCGATGGTGGCGTACTTGCCCTTTTCGTAGTTATAGTTCGTGCCCTCGTCCTCGTAGAGCTGGAACTCACCGTCCTGACCGGCATAGACATAGAGGTTGATGAGCTCGGCAGGTTTCTCGTCGCTCCACTCCATCTGGGGACCGAAGGGAATGATGGCACCCTCGCGGACAAAGACCGGAATCTGCTCGTAAGGAGCATCAACAATTAATTTTCGATTTACGGATTCTCGATTTTCGATTGCTTCGCTGTCCATCACTTTCTCACCCGTGTAGAGGTTGTACCATCCACACTGCTGGGGGAAATAGACACTACGGTTGCGAGCCTTGTAGTAGCCCACAGGACAAGCCATCAAGGCCGGACCCAGCATCCACTGGTTGCCGATGTCGAGCACGTTGGGGTCGCCATTGAAGTCCATCACCAAGGCACGCATCAGCGTGTAGTCCTTGAAGTGTGCCCATCCGGCCAGCGAATAGAGGTACGGCATCAAGCGGTAGCGCAGCTGGTCGTAATAGACGAACGACTTATAGGCGGGATGCTCGTCGGGAGCGATGTTCCATATCTCACGCAGGGGCCACTGGCCATGACTGCGGAACAGGGGGATGAACGTGCCAAACTGGTTCCAGCGGGTCTGCAGCTCACGCCACTCCTTCAGGTCCTCGTTCTCCTGACCGGTACGGTCGTAGAGCTGCTGGGCTGCCACGTAACGGTTCTCCACACAGAAGCCGCCCTGGTCCATACCCCAGAAGGGAATGCCCGACATGGAGTAGTTCAGACCGGCCGTCATCTGGGCACGCATGTCCTCCCAGCGGGTGCCGATGTCGCCGCTCCACGTAGCCGTAGAGAAACGCTGCTCACCGGCAAAGCCACTACGAGTCAGCAAGAATACACGCGGCTCGTCCTGCTTGCCCTTCCATACGGAGCGCTGGCCATTGTAGATGGCATCGGCATTCACGGTGCTGTAGGCATTGAAATATTCGGTCGAGGTACCCAGCGCCGTGGGACCACAAAGCGCCTTACGGTACCACATCGGGGTGCAGTCGCGTACGTTGGGCTCAGAGGCATCCATCCACCAGGCATCAACCATTGAATATTGACCATTGACCATTGAGCCTTTGCTAAGTCCGGTGTAGAGAGCATCATCCATCTGCTGCCAGAACATCTTGCGGGCACCGGCATCATAGGCATCGTAGAAACCACCGACGTAGCCAGGACCCACCCAGTCATGAATGTCATCCTTCACGGCCTGCGTGTACATCCAGCCCTTAGCGTCAAGTGCCTTGTAGTTGTCGGTGTTCACGTAGAACTTGGGCCATACGCTGATCATGAAGCGTCCGTGCATGGCATGTACGCTGTCGAGCATGGCCTGCGGATTGGGGAAGCGGGAAGGCTCAAACTGATGGCTTCCCCACTGGTTCTCCGTCCAATAGTTCCAGTCCTGCACAATGTTGTCGATGGGGATATGACGACGGCGGAACTCACCCAGCGTCTCCTCAATCTCGGCACTGGTCTTGTAGCGCTCGCGGCTCTGCCAGAAGCCCAGCACCCACTTGGGATAAAGGCTGGCCTTGCCTGTCAGGGTACGGTAGCCACTGATCACCTCATCGAAGTTCTGACCAGCTATGAAGTAATAGTCCATGTCCTTGGCCATCTCACTCCAAATGGAGAGCTTGCCTCGCTCCTCAGCACTACGGGGAGCTGCCACACGCAGACCACAGTAGGCCTCGCCACCGTCGGGCTGCCACTCAATGCGCAACTGAGCCTTGCGGCCCTTCTTCAATTCGGTGGTAAACTTATAAGCATTGGGATTCCAGGCCGTACGCCAACGCTCGGGAACTACCTCCTTACCGTCAATATACACCTTTACATAGCCTGAATAATATAGGATGAACTGATAATCTTGTTTCTTGCCAGCACACTTGCCACAGCATTCGGGTTCAATAAATCCCTCGTACACCACGTTGGCACCCTGAAGACTGAAGCCCTGCGGCAGGTTCTTCAGGCCACCATTGTCAGTACGGCGGGCAATCTCCGACGCCATGGGGTAGGCATATTCATAATAGATGGAGTCTTCGTCGCGCACCACCTTCTTGCCGTCCTTGCCGATATAGGTGCCTGTCAGGTGTCCCTCACGTCCGAGGCGGTCGTAGAGCTTGAAGGCACGGTTCAGCTGCAAGTACTCGTCGGGCTTGCCGAAGCGGCAGTATGAGTATGAATCCCACAGGATGCCGTAATTCTTATTAGACAGCACGAAGGGAATGCTGACCTTGGTGTTATACTGGAACAGGTCTTCGTTCTTGCCCTTCATGTTGAACTCTTCCGACTGGTGCTGACCCAGACCGTAGAACGCCTCGTCGCTGGGGCTGTCGAACACCATCTGCCACGTCAGGCCATGCTTCATCTCCTCGGCCACCGTGAAGCCGCTCTTCATGCCCAGTTCCCTTTCGGGCACGGTGAAGTCCCAGAATTTCTTGCCGTCCTTCGCCTCTTTGGTCAGCAGCTTGCCGTCAGCATCATAGAACACCACGGCACCTGTGGCCTTGTCCACCACGGCGGTCACATTCTTCGCCTTGACGGTAACGGCGTTGGCATCCTCGCTGACGTCATACTTCGGCTTGGCGGTCTGCGGCACTATCATGAGGCTCTGCGGCTTCTGCGGCAGGGCAGCCTCCGACGTGGCCTGCACGCGGATGATGTTGTCGTTTACTACTTGCAGCCTTACCACCTTGGCTCCGTTTGCCGTCGGCTGTGCTACCTGCACGGTAACGTCTTGCGCAGCTGCGCTGCTAAATGCTAAATGATAAATGATCAATGATAAAACTATCAATACCATCCATCGACTTCCAGACACTCTCTTAATTCCTTTTTTCATAACTGTAAACTGTAAACTATCTCACTTGCGACCAAAAGCCGCAAGCACACTTTTCCTTCATTATTTCGGCACACTTATCCCCATATCTTGTGGATGAGCCCGTGAACGTATTCCGTAGTGTGATTGATGTCGGCCTCACCGCGCTGTCCCTTGAAGCCACGATAGAACTTCTTGAGCCACCATACACCGAAGCAGCAGGCTATGAAGATATAGACCATGAATGCCCACCACGTGCGGTACCAAGGCTTGCCGATGACGATGTCGAGTCGGCTTTCCTCCTCGCCCATCGTACCGTCGTCGTTGAGCATACGCACACACAGCGTATAGTCACCTGCCGGCAGACCCATGTAGGTGATGTCGGAGCTGATGGCCGACGTCTTCATCCACTCGTCGTTGAAGCCTTCCATGCGATAGACAAAGCGCTTGCCGTTCTTGATGCCACCGTCGTCGGAGCCCATCTGAATGGTAAACTGATTCTCGGTATCCTTCAGCCTGATATGGTCGGTACTACTAAGCGTCTGCCTGAGTATCACGCGGCCGTTATATTTCTGCCCGGCCTCTATCAGGTCGTTGAATATCACAAGTCCGCAGAACAGCGGTTTCTCCTTACGTTTCTTGGCCTGCAGCTTACGGGTGTTGATGATGTCGAGACCCTCCTGTCCGCCAATCAGCACCAGCCCAGACTTCGTGAAGTAGATGGCACGCTGGTTGAACGGGCCGGGCTGCAGTCCGTCACGGTCGTTAAAGCTGCGCACGGGGAAGGTCCAGTGTCCGTCCTCATCCTTCTGGGGCGTGATGTTCGACACGCCGTGGTCGGTGACCACCCACATGGTGTGGTTGTCGTCCTCGACCATCGACACCACGTTCGAACCGTAGAAGCCTGACTTCATGTCGAGCAGGAAGCTCTCGCCCGTCGTACGGTCGTTGATGGACAGTCCTGAGGGTGAGGCCTGCCAGATGATGTTCCTCTCGTCCATGAGGGCCTGCGTGGAAGCCCTGGAGATGGTATAGGAGTTCTCGTCGTGAGGCGGCGGCATGTTGATGACCTTGAAGGTCTGCGGATGTATCAGCGCACAGTACTCGGAGTTACCCGCCAGTATCCATCCGTTGGCAGCCTTCGAGATGCTGTTCGTCCATACCGTTGCCAGATAGGAGTTCTTGTCGGTCAGCACACGCTGTGCACCCGTTTTCGGGTTAATGCGCATGACACCGCCACCTAGCAGTCCGAGCCAGATGTTGCCCCAGTGGTCCTCGGTGACGCTCCACACGTTGTTGGTTCCCAGCTTGCTGCCCGGTGACGTGGCGGTCAGACAGTGCCACTCGCCGTTCTTATAGGTAATGAGACCACCTTCCCAGGTGCCGAAGTACAGCGTGCCGTCACGTGCCGTATAGGCCGACACGATGACGTCGCTCGGTGTGCCTATCCGTCCTTTTCTCACGGAGTCGGTCACCTCGTAGGTCTTCGGGTCCATCTTCAGGATTCCGCCGCTGTTCAGTCCTATCCACCAGTTGCCCTGCAGGTCCTCGGTAATGGCATTGATGTCGCCAACGGGCAGCGTGACGAAGTTGGTCAGGGCATCGGAACTCATGGCCACGCCACACTTGAACGTTGTCACCCACATGCGGCCCAGCTGGTCCAGGTAGAGGTGCTTGGCCGTCGATTCGGGCAGTGAAGAGTCATCGCTCTTCACGTTGGTAAACTGCTTCCACTCCTTCGTCTGGAAGTTGAGCACCAGCACGCCCAGGTGGTCGGTTGCCACCCAGAGCAGTCCCTTCTTGTCGTAGCACGCCTCCCAGACAATGATGTCGTCGGGCACGTTCTGGAAGCCCTTGGCCCGCATGTAGTCCGTCAGGTTGCTGTACCACTGACTGCCCGAACGCTCGCGGATGTAGGTGCCCTTGGTGTGGGTAATCACCCATATCATGTCCTGCGGCTGGTCGTAGAACACCCAGTAGTCGTTGAAGTTATTGAGCTGCTTCTTCACGTAGTCGTCTCTCCATTCCACCACGCCGACGTTGCCGTCAATGCACATCAGCTCGCCCATGTTCGACACGAAGAGCATGGCCTCCCTGCACTCCGTAGCCGCCGTGATGGCAAACTCCTTGGGGAAGGAGCCCATCTCGTAGCCGAAGGGAATGCGCTTGAGGTGCTTGCCACGGGGGTCGTAGTGGAAGAAGCCGTTGTCGTAGGTCTTCACCCAGTAGCAATGCTTGCTGTCAATGTGTATATACTCCAGTCCGCCGGTGATGCCCTGCTCGGCCAGCCAGCGGGTGGGCTGACGGTCAACCTTTTCTGTCACAGGGTCCAGCACGGAGTAGTTCATACCGTGGTTCAGCCACAGACGTCCGTAGTGGTCCTCCTCCACCTTATCCACACGGTTGCTGCGCAGCGTCATGGTGTCTCGCTCATACGAGTAGAAGTTACGCACACGGTAACCGTCATAGCGACACAGGCCGAAGGGCGTTGCCAGCCACACATAGCCGTGGGAGTCGCGCACAATGCTGTTTACCTGCGAGTTAGCCAGACCGTCACGGGTGTCCAGCCTGCGGAACTTCATGTCGGGGATACCCTGCGCAGCTGCGCTGCTAAATGATAAATGACAAATGATAAATGATAAACCTATCACCATTAACCATCTAACATTAAACATTAAACATTTAACATTAAAAATATAAAAATTATTCTTCATCGCACTCTTCTTTATCATTTATCATTTAGCATTTAGCATTT
>JAEEGF010459138.1_pt1 | contig 11799 bp, 10 predicted proteins | sample 9134171 | NCBI WGS metagenome assembly JAEEGF01 (sample SAMN16246542, study PRJNA631951) | gut metagenome | biome: gut microbiome; feature: rumen; material: AP-attached | host: Bos | place: Iran: Karaj | collected 2018-10 | reverse complement strand
TTCACCTTTGAATCGAGCATGAAACGTGGCGACGACCCCCAGACGGTTGCTATTAATATTAAAGGTGTCGAGTATCAGGAACAATACATGCCCCCTGCGTTCTCGCTAAAAGAATGGATTAAAGAGCATGTCCTGCTTACGGTGTTGATAATCTTGCTTGTCCTTATGCTGATTGTTTTGGCCATCGTTCTTAGCGTGATAGGTCACAAGAAAAAAGCACGTAAGCTGAAAGACTTGGAGAACAAGCAGCGTGTTGCCGAAGCTGAGGCCCAACAGGCTATTGCCCAAGCCAACAGCTCGTTGGATGAATACAAACGTCAACAGGAGAAGAACCGTGTTGCCGACCAGGAGCGGGCTGAGCAGGAACGCTTAGCCACCTTGATGAAAACCAAGAATGTGTATCCCCGCTTGGTGTACGAGCTAGAGGGCTTGAAATCGACATACGACATGACCAAGCCTACCGTGACTATAGGACGCGATGCGAGCAACGATATCGTGTTAAACCATTCATCGGTGTCGCGCCAACACGCCATCATCACCTATGATGGTTATGGATTCTACATCATCGACACAAACAGCACCAACCACGTCATTGTGAACGGCATGGTGCAGGCACAGACGGTGCTTCATAGTGCCGACACAATCCAATTGGGACAGGTTAAAATCATCTTATATCTTTGATTCAAATGAACTGCGAACATTACTTAGTCAGTAACACCAACATAGAGGCTTATGGTCTCACTATCACTGGCCAGGTGCGTCAGGCCAACGAGGATTCATGTGGCTTTGCTACCGTGCCCAACGGCGAGCTTTTTGTCGTTTGCGACGGGATGGGCGGCCATGTGGGTGGAGCCACGGCTTCGCGCATTGCTGTGGAACAAATCATTCAGTATTTCAAGGCCCAACGTTATCCTAACATTTATCAAGCCTTGCATGATGCGTTGTGTCGAGCCAATTTCCAGATTATCGGTGCTGCCAACGCCGAGCCTTCGCTGAAAGGCATGGGCACCACGGCTTGCATCGTGCTGTTCGATGGCAATGACGCCTACATCGCTCATGTGGGTGATAGCCGCATCTATCTCTATGAAGGCCAGAAAAAGCGTCTTTTCCGTATCACCAAGGATCACTCCTTCGTCCAGTCACTTGTCGACATGGGGCAATTGGATGACCGTGAAGCCGAACACCATCCGCGCAAAAACGTGATCATGAAAGCCTTGGGGACAAAGGAGGAGCTGAAACCGGAAGTGTATATGTCTCCCGTACAGCCTGCCAAGGGTGATATGTTCCTGATTTGCAGCGATGGACTCTCCGGCATGGTTGATGATGATGGCATCGAAGCCATCTTGTCGTCGGATCAGTCCATAGAACAAAAGGTGCTCGATCTGGTGACCAACGCCAACGTGCCGGGCAAAGGTTTGGACAACATCACTGCTCAAGTCATCAAGGTGGTGGAAAGTCCTTATCCTCTCAGCAATCACCCCGACCACAACCCCAACTGGCGTAAGGAAGCTTATTCGACTCCGACCCTTAATGTGGCAAACAACCCCGCTCCACAACAAGTAACGCCTCCTAAGAAAAAGAAAACCAAATTGTTGCTCGCCATCCTGATTCCCGCTGTGGTACTTATGCTGCTGATTGGTGGCGGAGTAGCGGCCTATTTCATTTGGTGGCATGGGAAGGAAAAGATAGAGGAACCTATCCAGACGAAGCAAGAAGCAGAAGAGGGAGTGAACCTACAAGATGCAAAAAACGAGATGGATGAAAATACCGACCAGGAAGTGAAAGCCGAAACGGAATCCGAGTCGAAAGCGAAAGATGCTGATGGGAAAAATGAGAATAAAACCATCAATGTTGAACTGATCTGATAATAGCGAAAATAAGGAATTGAATAAGATGGACCTGCCAAATCTGGGACAATATCGTTATGATGTCTTCGACGTCCTGAGTGATTCGGGCGGCTTTGCCAGAGTGTATCGTGCCATCGACACCAAGACTGGGTATCTGGTGGCCATTAAGGAGCCGCGCAAGCCGACACCTGAACAACTGAAAGCCTTGGAGAAAGAGGCTCAGATGTATTTATATCTTTCGCAAAAGAATGAGCACATCACCAAACTCAAGGACTTCATCAAGATGCCCAATCAGGACTATCTTGTCTTGGAGTTTATTGATGGCTGGACACTGGACGAATACCAGCGCAAGGTGGTTAAAGGTCCTATACGTGACAACATTGCCATTCCGCTTTTCTTGCAGATCCTAGATGCTGTGGGCTACATCCACCGTAACGGCTATGTCCACAAGGACATCAAGCCGGCTAACATTATGGTGCGTAAGACGGACATGACTGTGAAGATGCTTGACATGGGCATCTCCGCCAAGCTTAAGGACATTAACAACAATGCCCGTGCCGTCGGCACTCCTGCTTTCATGCCCCCTGAGCAGTTCCAAAAGGAGCAATGCGGTCCCGCGACCGACATCTTTGCCTTGGGTGTGACGCTCTTTTGCTTGCTCACCTACCATCTGCCCTTTGACGGAGCGACTACAACTGATATCTGGAACAAGATTAAGATGGGTAACATCCCTGCTGCACATCAGATTTGTCCCTATGTCAATCCAGAATTCCAACCTATCATTGAAAAGGCCCTTCGCCCTGAACCATGGCTGCGGTATCAAACCTGCGCCGAGATGGCTGAGGATATTATTAAGATAAACATATAAACACATGAAAGTAATTACCATAGGCCGATTAAAAGGCAACGATGTCATCATCGACAACGACGATAGGGTGTCGCGTCATCACCTGCAGATTGTGCAGCTCGACGACGGCACATATCATTTGATAGACTTCAACAGTACCAACGGAACCTTTGTTAACGGTAACCGGGTTCAAGGTGAGGTGGTGCTTGACGAAGGCGACTTTGTTCGTATCGGTGACACTATGCTGCCCTGGACTACCTATTTCGAGCCCGAATTTGTCAGTCAGGCACAAGATGGTGTCGAAGAAACAATTACTCCCACTGGAGACCACAAAGCTGAAGATTCCGTGGCTGCGCCACAGACCTCAGGCTCCAATGCTTTTGCCATCCTTGGCTTCATCTTCGCTTTCCTCATTTCGCCTCTGGGCCTCATCTTCTCGATAGTAGGTCTCGCGAAGGCCAAAAAGATGGGCGGTAAGCAGAAAGGTTTGGCTATTGCAGGTTTAATCATTTCTATTATCTCACTTGTGATAACAATCATTTACATCACCCTTATTGCTGGTGCGATTGGTGTGATTGGTGGCGCGTTTGACTCATACTAAATCTAAATATTATGAATACATATACCATTGGAAGAAGAACAGGGAAGACCATTTGCTTCTCAAATCCTGAAGTCAGTAATGACCATGCAGAAATCGTAGAGAACAACGGAAGTTATCTCCTGATAGAACACAGCACTAACGGTACTTTGGTCAACGGCAACAGGGTTCACAACGCATCGTATCCCGTCAACCGTGGCGACGTCATCTTGTTTGGTGGTGGCGCAGTTCTGAACTGGAACTTAATTAAATAATCAATAACAAAATCATCTAAATCTTAACATTATGAATACTTATACTATTGGAAGAAGACCCGGAAAGACCATTTGCTACTCGAATCCGGAAGTCAGCAATGACCACGCAGAAATCGTGGAAAACAACGGCACTTACACACTCATTGACCACAGCACGAATGGCACATTGGTCAACGGTAATAGGGTACACAACGCATCGTTCCCCATCAATCGTGGCGACATCATCATGTTTGCCGGTAGGGAAGTACTCAACTGGAACATGATTGGCGGTGGCACGAGTGAGCCAGCACCTGCTGCTCCACAACAGCCCTCGGGTGCCAACGTTTTTGCCATTTTGGGCTTTATCTTCGCTTTTGTCCTCTCACCTCTGGGCCTCATCTTTTCAATCATAGGTCTCTCAAAGGCCAAGAAGATGGGTGGCAAGCAGAAAGGATTGGCTATCGCAGGCTTGATTATTTCTATCATCTCCATTGTGATATGGATCATCTACTTTACCGTTATTGCTAGCGCGATTGGCGCAATTGGTGGCGCGTTTGACTCGTATGATTACTATTGATGTCTGACATCCAGCTTCATTACGTCGAACAAGGCCAAGGCAAGCCACTCATTTTGCTCCACGGCAATGGCGAGAACTGCGACTATTTTGAGCATCAGATACCCTGTTTTGCAAGAGAATATCGCGTCATAGCCATGGATACACGCGGTCATGGACAGTCGCCGAGAGGGGAGAAGCCTTTCACCATTGTCCAGTTTGCTGAGGACTTGCACGACTTTATGGATCAAAATACCATCGGAAAAGCCATTTTATTGGGCTTTTCCGATGGTGGTAATATTGCTTTGACCTTTGCGTTGAAATACCCAGAAAGGGTCGAAAAATTGATCATTGATGGCGCAAACCTGTTTCCGAGCGGTGTAAGGCCGTTGTACCAATGGCCCATCGAAATCGGCTACCGTATCGCAAAGCTATTTGCGAAGAAGTCCGAGAAAGCCAAACAAAACGCCGAAATGCTCGCTCTGATGGTGAACGAGCCGCATATTGAGCCTTCCGAGTTGGCTCGCCTGACAATGCCCGTGTTGGTCGTGGCAGGTACAAAGGACATGATTAAAGAGTCGCATACGCGGCTGATTTACAAAAGTTTGCCCAATGCAAAGTTGGAAATCATTGAAGGTGACCATTTTGTGGCGAACAAATGCTCCGAGTTGTTTAATAATGCGGTGGAGCGGTTTCTTGGATGCGATTATGAAGAAAAGTAAGAATTTGTACAATCAGTAAAAAATACAAACAATAAGAACTATGAAACAATCATTAGACATTGGCACTACTCTAGGCGGCGGCCGTTATGTTATCGAAAAGGTGCTAGGCATCGGTGGCTTTGGCATTACTTACTACGCGAGGCATAAAGAACTAGGTAGCTATTATGCTGTCAAGGAGTTCTTCATCAATGGCAAATGTATGCGCGAAGGCGACCATAACACGGTCTCGTTGCAAGATATGGATCCTGTGATGTATTCCAAGCTGAGGAACCGATTTGCCGATGAGGCACGTACTTTGGCATCGTTGAACCATCCGCATGTGGTCAGGGTGAACGACATCTTCGATGAAAACAACACCTCTTATATTGTCATGGAATATGTGGAGGGCACCACATTGCAGCAACTCGTTGAGCGCAACGGCAAGATGAGTTACGATGATGCCGTCAACTGCATGGGGCAGTTGGGTGAGGCTGTGGCTTACATTCATAGCAAGCATGTGTTGCATCGCGACATCAAACCTGACAATATCATTGTCACACCCGATAACCGCATTGTGCTGATTGACTTCGGATCGGCGCGTGAGTTTGTACACGATGAGGTGCAACGTCATACCACAATCCTTACCTTAGGTTATGCTCCCATTGAGCAGTATACGGCCACGAGTAAGAAAGGCAATTACACCGACATCTATGCCATGGGCGGTGTGTTCTACTTCCTGTTGACCGGCCAACGCCCTATGGATGTCACCACCCGTACAATGGAGCGGATGCCTTCGCCTCATGAGCTCGACCCGAACATCCCGTTGGAAGTGAGTCAAACCATCATGAAGGCCATGGAGTTCAAACCAGAGGACCGCTACCAAAGCGTCGATGCGTTTATGGCCGACCTGTTGGGCGGGTCAAACTATACCTCTTCCCCACAACAGCCCCAACGCACGGTAGCAACCGAACCCACTCGTGTGGCAGAGTCATCCAATGTAATCGATGAAGGAGAGCATAAAAGCAAGGCTGGACTTATTGCCGGCATCATAGCGGGAGTCGTTGCTTTGATTGTCATTCTCGTTTTGGTGTTGGGTCGTGATTCAGGCAGTTCGAATTATGATAGAGGAGTGGCACAACAATACACTGATTATAGTTCGCAACAAGCACAAACTTACCAACAACCCGCTACTACTTATGAAGAGCCAGCTACCACCAGCTCCTATGATGAGCCGTCACAAACCCAATTCGAGTATTTGTTCAGTTCGGACTTGAGTACCTACGAGTTGACGGAAAACGACCTTTATTTACTCAGTGCCAAAGAGTTGACCTATTTGCGTAACAGCGTTTATGCCAAGCATGGCCGTGAGTTCAATTCAAATGAACTCACACGGTATTTTAATCAGTTCTATTGGTACAGTCCCAATTCCAACTTTTCGGAAGCATGGCTGAACTCCTATGAAAAATACAATGTCAAGTTTATTAAGGATTTCCAAAAAAATTACGGCAAGGAATATAAGCCGAAATAATTGACCGCTTTTTTAGTTTTTGTTATAAAAGTAATTGCAGCATGAAAAAAGTCCATTTTCTTGTTGTTATGCTTGTTTTTAGCATAACAGCACTTCAAGCCAAACCTATCGACCGCAATATCGCCTTGACGGCGGCCCAGAAATTCGCAACGGTGCAATTCTCCATGGAGCGCGCTATGCCTGAACTCGTTTATACGGGTCAGAATGAGGCGTATTATGTGTTCAACCTCAATGATCATAGCTTCGTCATTATCGCGGGCGATGATGCACACCGCCCTGTCATCGGCTACTCCGATGAGTCGGCTTTTGATGCCTCGAATATTCCGCCTGCGTTGGCCTATTATCTGGAAGGCGTAGCGGAGTGTGTGCTACAGTTGCACCAGGCCGTTGCCACTCCCGAGGTGGCAGCGGAATGGAACTCCGTGCTTCAGCATGGACGACTTATGTCGCGCATTCAAGGTCGCGGTACGGGGTATTTCTGCCAAACCAAATGGAACCAGACATATCCGTACAATTATTGCTGCCCCGAAGACCCGGCTGGATCGGGCGGCCATGCCATCGTGGGTTGTCTTGCCACAGCCATGTCGCAATTGATGCGTTTTTGGGCCAATCCTGCCCAAGGCATTGGTAGCCATTGTTACACCCATGAGACTTACGGTCAGATTTGTGCTGACTTCGGCAACACCACATATGACTGGGACAACATGCCCAATGTGTTGGACAACAACTCTACAGAGGCCGAAAAATTGGCCACGGGAACATTGTGCTTCCATTGCGGCGTGACCATTGATATGGGCTATGGTCCCGATGGTAGCGGCGGCGGCTCTGGCCCTATTCCGAACGCTATGCATACCTATTTCGACTATAGTGATTCCAATGTGCAACTCAGACGCAACGACTTTGAGACTGAGATATGGAAGACCATGGTGCGCGAGCAGTTCGACATGGGCTGGCCGATGTATTACGGTGGCTGCGACAATGGTGGCTGTCACGCCTTTGTGTGTGACGGCTACGACGACAACGATTATTTCCACTTTAACTTAGGTTGGGGTGGCGGCTCCGACGGTTGGTATCTCATCGATGATGCCCCCTACACGAATCCCGCCGATGCCATGTTCAACTTTGTCCCCTCTGAGGTATACAACCAGACGCCTTCGATTCCCTCGGAGTTTACAGCGGTTCCAGTTTCCGATACTGACCTCAAGGTGCACCTCAGTTGGACCAATCCTACTGCGACCCTTGACGGCACTCCAATAAATGCAATTGAACGGGTTGTGGTGTTGCGCGACAATGAAGTCATCGCGACTTTGACCGATGTGGTTCCCGGTGCCATGATGGAATTCGAAGATGTCGATGTGCCGCGCTACGATGTGTTCCATTATGCAGTGTATGTTGTCGCCAATGGCCGCGTCGGAAAACATGCCAATGTCATGAAAGTGATGGTTGGACCTTCTTGTAACTGGCGTGTCATTATGACTTCTAACGACGCTCAAGGATGGAAAGGTGGCATGCTCACAGTGTGTTCTGCCACGGGACGCGAAATTTCTCGGATGACGACCACCACTTCTGCCGCAGTTCAGACTGAACCGGAGTTGCCTTTGGGGCGTTTGAGCTTTGTGTGGACGGCACCTGAGGAAACCGTCAGCCAAATGGCTTTTGTCATCAAGGATTCCAACGGAGAGACCGTGTATTCCTATTCAGGCTCTTCCGATGACTTGTCTTCAGGTGTTTTCTTCGAGACCAATAATGGTTGTGGAAACGATATGACCTGCGACACGCCCAAGAATCTTGTTGCTACTGCTCAAGGTGATGCTATTTTGCTTACTTGGGATGACGTTGAGCATGCGGGTTATGGCTATCAGATCTATCGTGACGATTTGCTTTATCGCCTCATTCCATCAGGCAATGCCTTTTTGGATGAAGCGGTGGCGATGGGCGGTCATTGCTACCGTGTGGGCGTGCTCTGCGAGGGTGGTGAGAGCGGCGATTACTCCAATGAGTCGTGCGCCACGGCTGGTCCTTGCTATCCACCACGCAACTTGGATTTCGAGTATACCGACAGTTACAAGGTCAAGTTGAAATGGGAAGCTCCACAGCCTAACGAGGGTTTTTCGGGTTATTTCCTTTTCAGAAAAGAAGGCGATGGCGAATACCATCGCATCAAGGTGTTGAATGCGACTGCGGTGACTTTCACGGACAATACGCTGTCGGAGGAAGGCGACTACTACTATCGTCTCTATGCCTATTATCATGACATGGACTGTACATCCTCTCCTGCCAATAGAAAATACCATCCTAACGAGTTTGAGTTACATGCGTATTACTCGCCCACGGGTATGGATGAAAACAAGGCTTTGGTGAAGGTGTATCCCAATCCGACGAAAGATATTGTCACCATCGAAGCGGATGGCATGACCCAAGTTTTGGTTTACAATGCTTTGGGACAGTGTTTGATACAGAAAGAAGTCGCAGAAAACCAAACGACTATTGATCTGCAAAACATGTCTGGAGGACTGTATCTGCTGCGTGTCAAGACGGAAAAAGGATTATTTTCCAAACGTATCACAATTGTACATTAAGTAAAAAAACTCTAAACTCTAAACCATAAAGTCTAAACTATTTATTACCTTTGCAGCGATAATAGTTTAAACTCATGCTAAATAAAGAGAATGTACAGGAAGTCCTGAAGGATGTCATCTATTTTCCCAAAGGGGATAATATCATTGCATTGAATATGGTTGAAAACTTGATGGTTAGAGACAACGCCATCCGTTTCGACCTCGTTATGGAACATGCCAACGACCCGAAGAATGATATCTTGGTGAATGGTGCCAAGCGAACACTGACCGAGGTTTTTGGCGATGTCGACATTGAAATTAAGGTGGTGGAGGAGAAAACGGCTCTTTCCAAGGTGAAGCATATCATCGCTGTGGCTTCAGGGAAGGGTGGTGTAGGCAAGTCAACAGTGGCAGCCAACCTAGCCATCGCTTTGGCTCGCGCCAACCAACGCGTAGGTTTGATTGATGCCGATATCTACGGCCCTTCTGTGCCGATGATGTTTGGCTTAGGCGACGAACAGCCAGCCGCTTTCGAAAAAGACGGCAAATCGGTGATGGTGCCTCTAGAAAGATTCGGTATCAAGTTGATGAGCATTGGTTGCTTTGTCGATGCCGATCGTCCGCTTATCTGGCGTGGACCCATGGCTACTAGCGCCTTGAACCAGTTGATGAACGACACCCTTTGGGGTGAGCTTGATTGGATGGTAGTCGACATGCCTCCCGGAACGGGCGACATCCAACTGACTTTGGCCCAGCAATATAACGTGTCGGGCGCGCTCATCGTGACTACGCCGCAGAAGGTGGCTTTTGCCGATGTGCTTCGTGCCGCCATGATGTTCAAGGAAGAAGCCTTGCAGATTCCGATTTACGGTTTGGTGGAAAACATGGCCTATTTCACGCCTACCGACATGCCTGAGAAGAAATACTACATCTTCGGTAAGGAGACTGGCAAGGAATTTGCCGACCAGCTCGGTGTGCCGCTCTTGGGTCAGATTCCGATTACGGAGAAGATTGCCGAATGTGGCGATGCTGGAATGCCACTTGCCTTGGATGCCGATTCGCCGGTCACCAAGGCCTTCGACAAGATTGCACATGCGATTATCAACGCATAACTGAACAACTGAACAACTACCAACTGAACAACTGATGGAAATGGATAGAGAAACGATATTACGCAAAGTCAAAAACGTCCTCGAACAAGTGCGTCCCTACCTCCAGCAGGATGGTGGCGACGTCAACTTCGTGGAACTCACCGAAGATAACACCGTAATTGTGGAACTGACAGGAGCTTGTGGCAACTGTCCTCACAGTAAAATGACCTTGAAAAACGGCATTGAATCCGTTATGAAGAAAGTCATCCCCGAAATCAAGTCCGTGGAGCAGGCTGAAACATTGGAGTTATAAATAGCTATCAGCCATCAGCTATCAGCAGTCAGCGTATATAGTTAGTGAGTGAAAGCTGCTGATTGCTGACGGCTGAAAGCTGATAGCAAAGAAATCAAACTAATTGTCAAACATAAAATCTAACGAAAATGAAAAAAGTTCTATTCTCATTAGTGGCCATGCTGCTCCTTTCGTTGAGCGGCATTGCTCAAACGACATTTGCAAAGGTCACCTCGGCCTCTGAGCTTGAGCCAGGTGCCAACTACCTTATTGTGGCGCATCACGATGACTTTGGCGCTCTTGCGATGGGCTATCAAAAATCCAACAACCGTAATGCTGTGGTTGTTACAGATAGTGGCGACGCTATCACCGTTACCCTTGGCACGGATCCTAACAGTTCGACCGATGTATTCCAATTCACTTTGGGCGGAAACGCTGGCGCATGGACTTTATTCGATGAAGTGAAAGGTGGCTATCTGTACGCGGCCAGCAGCTCTGGTAACCAGCTGAAGACCCAGACAACTCTTGATGCCAACGGCGAATGGAACATTACCTTCAACAACGATGGTACAGCTGAAGTCGTTGCCCAAGGCGAAAACACCCGCAACAACATGCGTTTCAATCCTAATACCTCGAATGGTGATCCGCTTTTCAGTTGCTATTCCGAGACATCCAACATTGATACGCGTGTCAGCTTCTATAAGGCTGGCGGTGCTCCTGTCCCGCCCACTCCTCCATGTGCCTATCCTACCAACTTTGCGGTCAGTCATGTCGATGGTGTTGATGTGACCCTCGGCTGGATTGATGCTCCATGTGATGTCAAGTATTTGGTGTTAGCCTCGACTGGTAACATCACTGTTCCCACCAATGGCACGCCAGTTCCTGATGGCCCATTAGCCTTAAATGTGAATGATGGTATTCAAACTGTAACCTTCAGAGGTTTGGAAGGCAACACCACGTATAATTTTGCTATTTTCCCCTATACCGGTAGTGGTGCCGGCATCCTCTATTTGACGGATGTTCCTTATCCTGTGGCAAATGCTACTACGGCAAACATCGAGTATTTGCTCTATGAAGACTTTGAGGATGGTCTCGGCGTGTTTACAGCGTACGATGCCTACGGCGACCAAAACTGGCACCAAGGCACTTACCAAGGTACAACTTACGCCAATATGAATGGCTATGCTGAAGGAGCCCCTCACCAAAATGAAGACTGGCTGATCAGTCCCACTATCGAAATCCAAAGCGGTTTATACGAGGAATTGCTATTTGATTTCCGTACGGCCAAGAAGTTTGAAGGTCCCGACATTCAGGTGTTGGTCTCCATGGATTACGACGGCCAAGATGAGCCTGGTGAATACACTTGGCTTGACATCACCGATGTCTTCGATTTTTCGACGGGTGACTATGAGTGGGTGGAATCGGGCACGTTTGTCATTGATGAGATTATCCCTGGACACTATCACTTTGCTTTCAAGTACACTAGCACTAATGAGGCTGCTGCTTCATGGGAGATTGACTACGTGAAGTTGATAGGTAAGGGTACGACCT
>JAEEGF012155468.1_pt1 | contig 11800 bp, 4 predicted proteins | sample 9134171 | NCBI WGS metagenome assembly JAEEGF01 (sample SAMN16246542, study PRJNA631951) | gut metagenome | biome: gut microbiome; feature: rumen; material: AP-attached | host: Bos | place: Iran: Karaj | collected 2018-10 | reverse complement strand
GGAGAATCCTATGTATCCAATAATTGACAGCTTACTTGATACCGACCTTTACAAGTTTTCAATGGGTCAGGCAATCTATCACAACTTCCCTGACTACACCACCACCTGGACCTTCAAATGCAGAAACAAAGACGTGTTCTTCACTCAGGAAATGGTGGACGAGATAAAGCGCCAGATCTATCTCTACTGCGACCTCAACTTCACAGAGGACGAGCTGAACTATCTGGCAAGCATCAAGTGGATCAAGAGGTCATACGTTGATTTCCTTCGCCTCTGGCATCCCAGATACGAGGACTTCACTATTACTACCGACGCTGAGTGCGGACTTGCCATAGAGACCAACGGAACCTGGCTCAATACTTCGATGTATGAGATTCCTACTTTGGCCATTGTCAACGAAGTTTACTTCAGGATGGCTCATGACTATTCAGAACTCATGGAATCCTTTGAGGAGCGCCTTGATAAGAAGATAGCTCTTTTGACCGATGGAACATATAAGCTTGGGGCATTCAGTGAGTTTGGATTAAGGAGAAGGCTCTCAGCCGAGGCTCAGGAGCTGGCAGTCATGAAGCTCAAAAACGCCAAGCTCGACGGATCAACCTTCGTTGGCACATCAAACGTATTCCTGGCAAAGAAGCTGGGCGTAATGCCCGTCGGAACCATGGCCCACGAGTGGATCATGTGCGTCGGACAGGGCAATCACAAGCACAATCCCGCCTACTCCAACTGGTACGCCCTGGATCACTGGGTAAAGGAGTACGGAATCCTGAACGGAACAGCTCTCACTGATGCCATCACCACAGACTGCTTCCTCAGGGACTTCCAGCTGACTTTCTCAACCTTGTTCTCAGGCGTGCGCCACGATTCAGGCGACCCGATCGAGTGGGGCGAGAAGATGATAGAGCACTACCAGTCCCTTGGCATTGATCCCAAGACCAAGACCCTGCTTTTCAGCGACAGCCTTGATTTTGAGAGAGCCAACAAGATTCACGCTCACTTCGACGGAAGAGCCAAGGTGGCCTTCGGAATCGGAACCTACATTGCAAACGACACCAAGGTTCCTGCGCTTAATATCGTAATGAAGACCACAGCCTGCAACGGCCAGGACGTAGCCAAGGTTTCAGACGTTGAGGGCAAGGGCATGTGCAAGAACCCTGATTACGTAGATTACCTCCAGCGCTGCATCGACTGGAGAATGGAACACGAGGTGATCTGAAGATGAGCGAGAATACATTTAATGCTGCTAAAGAAATAGACAATATTGTGGCCTGGATCCGTAACTGGTTCGAGGAGAACGGCCCCAAAGCAGACGCCGTCATCGGTATTTCCGGTGGCAAGGACTCCAGCATAGTCGCTGCCCTTCTCTGCAGAGCTCTCGGCAAGGAGAGAGTCGTAGGCGTTCTGATGCCCAACGGCGAACAGAAGGACATAGCAGATTCCAAGAAGGTCGTAGAGGTGCTTGGAATCAGGCATTACATCGTAAATATCAATGAAGCTGTTGAGGGTGAGTATAATGCGCTCAGGGCTGCCGGTGTTGAGGTTGGTAAGGACGCCATCATCAATACACCGCCCAGGATCCGCATGACAACTCTGTACGCAGTTGCACAGTCACTTCCGATGGGCGGACGTGTGACCAACACCTGCAACAGATCAGAGGACTGGGTTGGATACTCCACCAAGTACGGCGATGCAGCCGGCGACTTCAGCCCCTGCTCTGACTATCTTGTATGCGAGATGCTGCAGATTGGCGATGCTCTTGAGGAACTGCCTGCAGAGCTGATCCACAAGACTCCTTCAGACGGTCTCTCAGGTATGTCGGATGAGGATAAGCTGGGATTCACCTATGCAACTCTTGATAAGTACGTTCTCACCGGAGTGTGCGAAGATGAAGCGACGAAGGATAAGATTGACCGCCTGCACAGGCTTAATCTCCATAAGCTTCAGACAATACCTATGTATAAGAGATAAAATTGTATAAGAAATAAAATTGCAACCTATGTATAAGAAATAAAACAGCATAAAACGCGATAGATGCGATTAGATTCGATTGATGCGATTAAAAGCCCCTTCCGATGCGAATAAAGTCGGAAGGGGTTATTTTTTGTATCAGTGTGAGCCTGGGGGAGCGGGGGTAGCGGTCCATTTTGGATCCCAGGGACGAGGGTTAGCGGTCCATTATGAGCCATGGGGACGAGAATGAATATAATCATCAAATGCCACAGATAGAATGTCTAGAGTGGAATCGATAATAATGTATCGCTATTGCGTATACAGTTTACTGCTGTATAGCTACATTTCAGAACGCAGCAGTAGGGCTTCAGTTTCCCTACTGCCAAAATCAAAAAAAAGCATTTTTGTTAGTAGCCTCATAGGCATATGTAAGGGTATTAAAACTGATGAATCTAAACATTTACTGCTCCATTTTGATTTCTAGAAAGTACACAGTAATCAAGATGGAAATTGACAAACTTTTTAAAAAATTGTTTCAGATTCAAGAACAATAAAAAAGCACACACTACTAACAAATCGTGAAAAATTGATTGCTGGCAGTAGTTAAAAATTAACCATACTGCTCTATCTCATAAATGTATAAAACAGAAGTAAAACATACTCGAAATATAGTAAATGCGTTGTCAATAATCAAAAAACAGGCCAGATGCGAAAAAAAGCCCCTTCCAAACAACCGGAAGGGGTATCTTTTAACCTATAGTACAGGGTTAATGACTCATTTCTATATGATTCCATGAGATGCGGTTAGTGACTCATCTCCTTTACTATCGGATAGTCATTATCAAAACAAGCCTTGCAGAGCTGCATATCACCAAGCATCTCTTTGAAATCCTCAATTTGTAGATATGCCAGTGAATCTGCTCCGATGCTCTTTCTGATATCTTCACAGGAATGCTCCGACGCGATCAGCTGTCCTGCGCTTGGCACGTCCGTACCATAGTAGCAGGGATACAGGAACGGCGGTGCGCTTATCCTGACATGTACCTGCTTAGCGCCTGCCTGCCTGAGCATTTCTATAATATAACGCATGGTTGTTCCTCTGACGATGGAATCGTCGATGAGGACTATGCTCTTATCCTTCACCACATCCTTTAACACATTGAGCTTCATGTGAACTGCCGACTGCCTCTCTTCTGCGGTGGGCTTTATGAAACTCCTGCCTATGTAGCTGTTCTTGTGGAAAGCAAGACCAAATGGTATTCCCGATGCCTTGGCGTATCCTTCAGCTGCAGCAAGGCCTGAATCAGGAACACCTGTTACCATATCAGCTTCTACGGGATTTCTCTTCGCCAGGGCCTGTCCTGCCCTTATCCTTGCTTCGTGGACCAGAATGCCGTCTATAACAGAATCCGTCCTTGCAAAATAAATGTACTCAAACACGCAATGTGCCCTTTTTTCCTGGCACAGTGACAAATCACTTGTTATTCCTTCTTCAGTAACAGTGATTATCTCACCGGGCTTGACATCCCTTATCAGTTCGCCGCCCGCCGCATCGATGGCTGTGCTCTCAGAAGCCAGAATGTATGCGTTATCTCTCTTTCCAATAACAAGTGGTTTTATTCCAAACGGGTCCCTGACTGCCACCAGCTTCCTTGGGCTCATAATAATGCAGGCATATCCACCCTTCAAAGTTCCGGCAACTCTTGTCACCGCCTCCTCGATAGTGGCGGATCTGATTCTCTCGCTTATGATCTCGTAAGCCAGTACCTCGGAATCGGAAGTAGTGAAGTGTGCCTGCCCGCGGTACATCTGCTGTTCCTTTATCTCATCGGCATTTACGATATTGCCGTTGTGGACCAGCGCAAGGCTTCCTTTGATATAGTTCATGGCTATGGGCTGAGCGTTTTCGATGCAGCTGCCGCCCGTTGTGGAATAGCGGACGTGGCCAACACCGATATTGCCCTGCATCTCGCTTAGGTCCTTCTTCTCGAAGACCTCGTTCACAAGTCCCATGCCCTTCTTGGTCGTTATATTGCCCTTGGGGCCCTCGGTATCGGACAGTGACATTCCCGCCGACTCCTGGCCTCTATGCTGCAGAGCCATGAGTCCGTAATAGATATCCCTGGCTACCTGCTCTCCGGGCGGCGCATATATTCCAAATACGCCGCACTCCTCATGTATCCTGTCAAAAGAGATGTCAAAAGACATATCGATCCTCCAAATGTAACGAATATCATTTACACACAAAAGACATTATATGCCTCTGTCACAGATTTGAGTAGCCCATAAGGTACTCATCTACCTCTTTTGCACAGGCTCTGCCCTCAGCTATAGCCCATACAACAAGGGACTGGCCCCTGCGCATGTCGCCGGCGCTGAAGATCTTGGTGTTCTCTACGTGGTAGCCCTTTCCGGAAGTTGTGACTGTTCCTCTTGGTCCGCGGGCCAGTGCGAACTCATCTGCAGTGTAGTCCTCGCAGCCGATGAATCCTGCTGCAATGAGGAGAATCTCGCATTTAAGCTTCTTTTCGCTTCCCTCAACCTCACACAGCTTTCCGTCCTTAAACGCTACCTTTACAGTCTCTATCTCCTTAAGGTTGCCCTTTTTGTCTGTGGTTATGCTCTTTACAGTGGTCTCAAACACTCTCGGGTCCTGACCAAATACATGTATTGCTTCCTCGTGGCCATAATCGGTCTTAAGTGTCTTGGGCCACTCAGGCCATGGATTGTTTGCTGCTCTCTCTACCGGTGGCTGTGGCATCATCTCCAGGGCTGTCACGGATTTAGCACCCTGCCTTATCACCGTTCCGATGCAGTCATTTCCGGTATCTCCGCCGCCAACGATCACGACGTTCTTACCCTCGGCGTTTATGAATCCGCCCTGCTCCTTCAGCGCGCTCACAGACCTGTCCTTGGCCTTCATGAGAGCCTTGGTGTTCCTGGTCAGGAAGTCCACAGCAAAGTACACACCTTTTACCTTCTCAGGGTCTGCAGCTGCAAGAGGACGTGGTTTCTTAGAACCACAGCACAGAACGACTGCATCAAAGCTGTCCAGGATTTCTTTTGCCTTCTTGTTCTTACCCACATCTACACCGGTCTCAAAAGTTACGCCTTCCTCCTCCATGAGCGCTCTCCTGCGCTTGATGACGCTCTTATCCAGTTTCATGTTGGGGATTCCGTACATCAAAAGGCCGCCAATCTCGTCCTCCCTTTCAAACACGGTCACAAGATGTCCCCTGTGGTTCAGCTCATCGGCAACAGCAAGGCCGGAAGGACCGCTTCCCACGACTGCCACCCTCTTGCCGCTCCTGATGTGAGGGATCAGAGGTTTTACATAGCCCTTTTCATATGCGTTTTCGATGAGAAAGAGCTCGTTGTCATGAACAGTTACCGAATCTCCGTACTGACCGCACATGCAGGCTTTCTCGCACAGCGCCGGGCAGACGCGGCCCGTGAACTCAGGGAAATTACTGGTCTTTTTCAGCCTGTCAAAGGCGTGTTTGTCGTGTCCCCTGTAGATTTCGTCGTTCCACTCGGGGATCAGGTTGTGAAGAGGACACCCAACCACCATGCCGCTTAAGTTCATTGCGGACTGGCAGAAGGGCACGCCGCAGTTCATGCATCTTGCGGCCTGATTCCTCCTCTCTTCCTGACAAATGGGGGTATGGAATTCCTCAAAAGTATTTATCCTGACTTCCGGCGGGATATCGCCGTTGTTCTTTCTTTTAAATTCAAGAAATCCTGTGTCTTTTCCCATGGTTCAAACTCTCCCGTAATCTAATTTTATTCCAGTAAAAATATGTCAAACAGAACCGTCCCTAGTGACAGCCTGTCAAAGAGAACCGTCCCCGGTGGCAAGTCCCCATTGTCACATCAGGCCATTTCCTTGAAGGCCTCGAGGACTGCGTGCTCGTGGTCGATGCCCTGCTCTTCGAATCGGCCGATGGCTGTTATCATCTTGTGATAGTCGTTGGGCACGATCTTTTTGAAGTCGGGCAGGTAGTTCTCGAAATCTGCGAGGATCTCTTTGGCAAAAGAGCTGTCGGTCTCCTTCACGTAATCCTCGAGGATGCCACGAAGCTCTGCGATGTCGTACTTCTCTGTTACTTCCCAGAGGGAAGCCATATCCTTGTTCATGCGAAGGTAAAGGGTGTGCTCCTTATCAAGGACGTAGGCGATTCCACCGCTCATACCTGCAGCGAAGTTCTTGCCGGTCATTCCAAGGATAACTGCGCGGCCGCCGGTCATGTACTCAAGGCCGTGGTCTCCGCAGCCTTCGGATACAGCTATAGCACCTGAGTTACGTACACAGAATCTCTCGCCTGCTACGCCGCAGATATAGGCCTTTCCGCTTGTTGCACCATAGAGTGCCACGTTACCGATGATTATATTTTCATGAGCCTTGTAGGTGGCTTTCTCGGATGGTCTTACGACAACCTTTCCTCCTGATAGGCCCTTTCCAAAGCCGTCGTTTGCATCGCCGTAGAGCCTTAAGGTCACGCCCTTAGGAAGGAACGCACCAAATGACTGGCCACCGCCGCCCCTTGCCTCAACAACAAAGGAATCCTCAGGAAGGCTGTCTCCAAAGTCAGCTGTTACCCTGCTGCCAAGGAGAGTTCCAAAGCTTCTGTCGGTACTTGATATATCAACGGAAACCTGCGCGCTTCCCTTTGAACCACTCTTAAGATTCTTCTTAACTTTCTCGTATTCCGGTATAAGCACCTTTGAATCCAGTGTCTTCTCAAGACCGAAATCAAAGATATCATCAGGGCAGAAATAGTTCTTTTCGCTGTGGCAGTACTTCTGGTCAAGAATCCTTGAAAGGTCAGCCGCATTCTTTCTGGCTTCCCTGGACATACCATCAGTGCCGTAGCTTCTCATCTTCAGGCAATCAGTTCTTCCGATCATCTCCTCAACTGTCCTGAATCCCAGCTGGCTCATGATCTCACGCAGCTGCCTTGCCACAAAGAGCATGAAGTTCATGACGTGCTCGGGCTTGCCCCTGAAGCGCTTTCTCAGTTCCTCGTTCTGTGTTGCAATGCCTACAGGGCATGTATCTTTGTTGCAGACTCTCATCATCATGCAGCCCATGCATACAAGCGGAGCTGTTGCAAATCCAAACTCCTCTGCGCCAAGGAGAGCTGCTATAGCCACATCTCTTCCTGTCATCAGCTTTCCGTCGGTCTCAAGAACCACGCGACTCCTAAGGCCATTGTCGAGCAGTGACTGGTGTGCTTCGCTTACGCCAAGCTCCCACGGAAGACCTGCGTGATGTACGGAAGATGAAGGCGCTGCGCCTGTTCCTCCGTCGTATCCCGAAATCAAGATCACCTGCGCTCCTGCCTTGGCAACGCCGGAAGCAATCGTTCCGACTCCCGCTTCAGACACCAGCTTAACGGATATCCTTGCCTTATCATTGGCGTTCTTCAGGTCATAGATCAGCTGTGCAAGGTCCTCGATCGAGTAGATATCATGGTGAGGCGGAGGTGAAATAAGCGCCACACCGGGTGTTGAGAACCTGGTCTTTGCAACCCAGGGATAAACCTTCTTTCCTGGAAGGTGTCCGCCCTCGCCGGGCTTTGCTCCCTGAGCCATCTTTATCTGTATCTCCTGCGCGCTTAACAGGTACTTGCTGGATACACCGAAACGTCCCGAAGCAACCTGCTTAACTGCGCTGTTTTTCTCAGTTCCGAAGCGCTCTTCCAGCTCTCCGCCCTCACCGGTGTTGGACTTTCCGCCCAGTCTGTTCATAGCCATAGCCAGAGTCTCATGGGCCTCCTTGGAGAGTGAACCGTAGGACATGGCGCCGGTCTGGAATCTCTTTACGATTTCCTCCTCGCTCTCCACTTCCTCGATCGGCACGGGCTCAGCCTCAGAAACCATGGACAAAAGAGCTCTCAGCGTATGCGGTCTGTCCTCAGCATCCACCATCTGCGAATTCTCCTTAAAGAGCTCGTAATTGCCCTCTCTTACTGCTCTCTGAAGTGTCACGATGGTCTTCGGGCTGTACATGTGATCTTCCATGTCATCGCCGCTTCTGAGTGAATGGAAGCCAAAGGAATCCAAACTTGTATCTGTAGTAAGTCCCAGCGGATCAAACGCCCTGTCGTGACGAAGCTCCACATCCTCACCGATCTCCTCGATGCCAATGCCGCCAACCCTACTGGTAGTTCCTGTAAAGTACCTGTCTATAAGCTTCTGCGAAAGACCGATAGCCTCAAATATCCTTGCTGACTGGTAGGACTGCAGGGTCGAAATCCCCATCTTTGCCGCAATCTTCACAACGCCGCCAAGAAGAGCCTTGTTATAATCAGCGATTGCTGTGTGATAGTCCTTATCCAGGATTCCAATGTTGATGAGCTCCGCAATGCACTCATGAGCAAGGTACGGGTGGATAGCTCTTGCACCGAAGCCAAGCAACGTTGCCACCTGATGTACATCCCTGGGCTCGCCGCTCTCAAGGATGATGGACACGGCGGTGCGCCTCTTAGTGCGCACCAGATGCTGCTCAACCGACGATACCGCAAGGAGGGATGGTATCGGCATATGGTTCTCATCCACACCCCTGTCCGACAGAACGATGATGTTCGCTCCGTTCTGGGCCGCCCTGTCCACCGAAATGTTCAGCTGCTCAAGAGCCCTCTCAACTGAGGTATTCTTGTAATACAAAAGAGATATCTTTTCCACCTTAAATCCCGGCTGGTCCAGGGCCTCGATCTTCATCAGGTCCACGCCTGTGAGGATGGGGTTGTTGACCTCCAGAACACGGCAGTTATCATTCTTTTCCTGTAAAAGATTTCCGTCAGATCCGATGTACACGGTCGTGTCCGTAACCACCTTCTCACGCAGCGAATCGATCGGCGGGTTTGTAACCTGGGCAAAGAGCTGCTTGAAATAGCAGAACAGCATCTGGTGGTGCTTAGAAAGCATAGCCAGCGGAATGTCCGTACCCATTGAAACCGTAGGCTCTATGCCCGTTGTAGCCATGGGCATGATCTGGCTCTTTACGTCCTCGTAGGAGTAGCCAAATACCTTGTAGAGCTTGTCGCGCATCTCCTGCGTGTACTCAGGGATCTTCTTGTTGGGAATATTGAGTTTTGACAGGTGCAGGAGGTATCTGTCGAGCCACTCGCCGTAGGGGCGTCTGCCCGCGTACTTATCCTTGCACTCCCTGTCAGATATGATGCGGCCTTCCCTGGTGTCCACAAGGAGCATGTGTCCGGGTGAAAGCCTTGATTTCTTTAAGATGTTCTCCTCCGGGATATCAAGAACGCCGACTTCGGATGCCAGTATCAGCCTGCCATCCTTGGTGACATAGTATCTTGAAGGGCGAAGTCCGTTTCTGTCCAGAGTTGCACCAAACACCTCTCCGTCCGTGAAAAGAACTGCCGCCGGGCCATCCCAGGGCTCCATCATTGTTGCGTAGTAGTGGTAGAAATCCTTTCTGTCCTGGGCCATAAAGTCGTTGTGCTTCCAGGGCTCAGGGATTGTGAGCATCATTGCAAGCGGAAGATCCATGCCATTCATATAAAGAAACTCAAGGGTGTTATCCAGCATTGCTGAGTCAGAGCCCGAAGATGCAATAACAGGGTAAACCTTCCCAAGGTCATCCCCGAGAACATCAGAAGACATGGTCTCTTCTCTGGCCAGCATCCTGTCGCTGTTACCCCTGATGGTATTGATCTCGCCGTTATGAGCGATCATCCTGTACGGATGCGCCCTCTGCCATGACGGCGTTGTATTGGTTGAGAACCTTGAATGAACCATGGCAACTGCAGTCACATAGTCGGGTGACAGCAGGTCCTGGTAAAAGAGCCTTAGCTGCCCTACAAGGAACATGCCCTTATATACTATAGTCCTCGATGAAAATGAGCAGATATAGGTATCGTCTGAAGACTTCTCATACTCTCGCCTTAAGCAATAGAGCTTTCTGTCAAAAGCAATACCCTTCTCAACATCTTTGGGCCTCTCCACAAAGCACTGAGCAATGTGCGGCATGCAGTTTACAGCCACTTCACCCAGAATCTCGGGGTGTGTTGGCACATGGCGCCATCCAAGAACCGAAAGTCCCTCTTTCTCAGCGATGACTTCCAGCATCCTCATGGCAAACATCCGCTTCATGGAATCCTGCGGCAAAAAGAACATACCGATGCCGTAGTCACCCCTGTCACCAAGGGTGATTCCGCATTCAGCTGCCTCCTTCTTGAAAAAGTCATGGGAGATCTGAACCAGGATTCCCACGCCGTCGCCCACCTTTCCGGTGGCGTCCTTTCCTGCCCTGTGCTCCAGCTTCTCAACTATGGAGAGGGCGTCGTCCAGCACCTTGTTGTCAGCGCTTCCGTCGATATTTATTACTGCACCTATTCCGCAGGCGTCATGTTCATTCATCCAAGTTTCCATCGTGTATTCCTACCTTACGTCTAATACCCCGCCTTTCGGCGGGGCTTATTTTACTCCCTTTTGCAAAAAGTGTTTCAGATAGCGTATTTGAATTGTCATGCTTCTTTGCCTGGCCCCAAAAATGAAATCTATACCTAATAACATTTGTTATTGTTGTATTAGGTATACATTTTGTCGCTGTCATCGCTTTTTCTCCGTAAATGTATACCTAATGCGGGCATCGTATGCTTATTTAGGTATTCAGCGATAGCAGAAACCCTAAAATGTATACCTATCTCGAACGTTTTATATGTATTTAGGTATACTTTCAAAAAAACGGGTCCAGAATTCAAATCAAATCCAAAGAAAATCAAATCAAATCCAGCATTCCCCGACAAACACCCTTTAACAACCACACAAGTGTAAGAGGGGATTTTTATCTCAGAAGGAATTTTTATCTGAGTGAGAACAGCATCTGTCCATATGTCGGATAGCTCAGATACTTATCCGGGATCAGCGCCTCAGCTGCATCCGCGTATTTCCTGAGTTCATCCATATCTTTAAGGATTGTCTCCTCATAGTAGCTTGCTGTCTCAAGAGCTTCAGTCTTCTGCTCAGCTGTCTTTGTATCCTCAGCCAGCTTCTCAAGAGCCTTGAACATCTTACCTGATGCATCCTCCAGGCCTTTCAGCACGCAGCTCTCAAGTACGCACTCAGCGCCTTCAAGCACACTCTTTTTCTGGATGATCTCCTTTGTAAGATCCTTTGTATAAGCTACGATGCCCTCTGTCAGGTCTTTTCTCACCATCTCCTGCATTGTCAGTGCTTCGATGTGTACTGACTTTGAGTAGTTCTCCAGAAGGATCTCGTACCTTGAGTACAGCTCCTCCTTTGTGAAGATCTTGTGCTTTGTGAAAAGATCTATCGACAGGTCTGAGATCCAGTAAGGCATTGCATCCGGCAGTGACTTGAGGTTCGGGAGACCTCTCTTTTCAGCCTCGGCTACCCACTCCTCTGTGTATCCGTTTCCGTTGAAAAGAACTCTCTTATGTGCTGCCAGTGTTTCCTTCAGGACTTCCATTACCTTGTCCTTGAGCTCATCCTTGCTTACGCCCTCGAGCTTCTCATATATCTTTTTAACCTCTTCAGCAACTGCTGTGTTGAGGACGATGTTGGCGTTTGCAACTGATACGGAAGATCCGGGCATTCTGAATTCGAACTTGTTACCGGTGAATGCGAAAGGTGATGTCCTGTTCCTGTCTGTGTTGTCCTTAGTGAAGTGAGGAAGGACTGTAGCGCCCATGGTCATCTGTACTTTTCCCTGGCTCTGGTAGTCAGCGCCTTCTTCAACGGCCTTGAGAACATCTGCAAGCTCATCACCTACGAACATTGAGATGATAGCAGGCGGTGCCTCGTTTCCGCCAAGTCTGTGGTCGTTTCCTGCAGATGCAACGGAGAGACGAAGGATAGG